>Ga0209702_10002616_pt1 | contig 30810 bp, 23 predicted proteins | sample FRY01_FD_187210 | JGI IMG/M metagenome (GOLD analysis project Ga0209702, IMG submission 187210) | Freshwater microbial communities from Lake Fryxell liftoff mats and glacier meltwater in Antarctica - FRY-01 (SPAdes) (version 2) | ecosystem: Environmental > Aquatic > Freshwater > Ice > Glacier... | reverse complement strand
GTAGATCGTGACGGCCTCGCGGCGAATGACCGGCTCGAGGTGCGGGTCGAGTTTGGAGCAGAAATCGACTTTGTGGCCGAGGATGCTGGCCAGCTCGTCGCCATACCCGAAGAACCGGAACCCAATGCCTCGCATCGCTTCGGGCTTGAAGTCAACGAGGACATCGATGTCGCTGCGTGCAGGGTCGAAATCGTCACGCAGAACGGAGCCGAACACGCTCAGCCGGACGATGCCACGGTCACGGCAGAACGTTGCCAAGCGGTCACGATTCAATCGGATCGGCAACTGCTCGGCATCGGTGACCATGTGAAGGCGCCTTCATTTGCGAGTGTCTGTCTTGCGCTCTAGACCTGCGAGCCTCCAAGTTTGAGGGCTGGCTGGTGGCTTGAGCGAATCGATCTCAACCGGCACAGGCTTATTCTATCGTGCCCTGTCACGATGTTCCATCTCGAGGCTGTCGCTGCGCACGCGCGGCTGCCTTGCGGTCGAACCCGAGTGAGACCACAGCGCCTTGATTGTTCGTCCCTGAAGCCGGGGTCGAGTGCTGATCCCTATGGAGTGCGTTCCACAGCCCGATGGAGACGTCAGCGGCTTTCTCGGCCGTGCCGCGGTCGAGTACCGCTAGAGCCGGGATCGCGGGGAATCGTGAATCGGGCCACCATCTGCGGCTTCGCCTGGCCTTCGACTGCTTCGGTCTCGATGACGACGCTACCCACGAGGGCCTTGAGTACCGGCGCGGCCGTGCCGACATCGTCATGCAATAGATCCCGCAGCTTCCCGAGCATGGCGACCACGTCCTACTCCCGGACTCGTTTCACGGTTGGGCGGCAGCCGGCCCGCTGTAGCTCCTTGAGTTGCTCCCGCTTGGCCGCGAGTTCCCGCCTCATCTCCTCGGCCTTGGCGATCACTGCGTCGAGATGCGTGCCTTCTACCTTGGCGAGCCGATCTGTCAGCCGCTTCAGCCGTCGGTGAAGAGCGTTGCCATCACCACGCCCGTGACGGCGAAGGATATCTTTTTTCGGATGGGGCATCCCGGATTTACGGTGACAGCAGAGAGGAAGTGCTGCTCAAGTTGGACAAGGATGGCTGCCGCCTAACGGCTGCATTCCCCAACGTAGGCGACGTATTGAGCGACTGAGGCCAAATGTCGCTGGACGGGCCGTGATCGGAGACGATAGGATGTTACGAAACCTCTGCCGGAAATTCTGAAGGCATAGGATCCGTAACACCTGCCCAGCATCGATCATGTCCGCTGCCAGCCATATCGACCGACTTCTGCGGCACGTGCAGCGGCACGGGGTCGTGCGAACACGAGACATTGAGGCGATCGGTGTTCCCCGCGTTGCTCTCCAGCGGGCTGTCGATCGCGGCCAAGTCGTACGCCGGGCCCGCGGCATCTACGTGAAGCCCGACCACGCTGCCACCCGCCACACCGACGTTGCAGCAATCGGCGCACGATCCCCGAAGGCGATCGTCTGCCTCGTGTCGGCACTCGAATATCACGGCCTGACGACGCAGGTGCCGCATGCCGTCTGGATCATGATCCAAAAGTCGGCCCACCGCCCGATCATCACCAGCCCCGCCATACGCGTTGTCCGGGCGTCCGGCCCGGCGCTCACCGCCGGCGTCGAGAAGCACATGATTGAGGGTGTGCTCGTGCAGATGACGAACCCGGCAAAAACGGTCGCCGATTGTTTCCGCTACCGCGATACGGTCGGCACTGACATCGCAGTCGAGGCGCTGCGAGACTGCCTCCGCAAACGGAAGGCGACACCGGCCGACATATTCGAGATGGCCAAAGTCGATCGGGTTGCCCGCGTCATGCGTCCCTACCTTGAGGCACTCACATGACAAACAAGCCCATCAGCAACATCGGAGCCTCGGTCCAGCAGCGGCTCCTGAACCTTCGCGCCAAGACCGGCGAGGATGCCAACGCCCTCTTCACCCAATTTGCCATCGAGCGATTTCTCTACCGGCTGTCGCGATCATCGCTTGCCGATTGGTTCGTGCTCAAAGGCGCCATGCTCTTCAGAGCTTGGTCCGGCAGCCTGCACCGCCCCACGAAGGACGTTGACCTGTTGGGGTTTGGAGAGCCCACGCCAGCCGCGGTCGTCGCCATGATCCGCCAGATTCTCACGACCGCCGTCGAAGACGACGGGATCGTGTTTGACGCAGACTCGGTGAAGGCGAAAGAGATCCGAGAAAACCAAGAGTACGGCGGAATCCGAACCATGTTCACCGCCAAACTGAATAAGGCGGTGATTCCACTCCAGTCAGATGTCGGTTTCGGCGATGCGATCACACCAGCGGCTGAAGACCGCACGTATCCAGTTCTCATCGGTATGGCGGCGCCGAAGCTGCGGATGTACCCCGTGGAAACCGTTGTTGCCGAGAAGCTCGAGGCTACCGTCAAGCTCGGCATGATCAACAGCCGGATGAAGGATTTTTACGATCTCATGGTGATCTTCCGCGGGTTTCCCTATGACGAGGACACACTCTCACTCGCGATCTCGGAGACATTCGCTCGCCGCGGTACGCCGCTGCCTCGCACCATCCCAATAGGGCTCTCCGATGAGTTCGGCAATGATCCCGCAGCGAATCGCCTGTGGCGGGAATTCCTTAAGCGGATGCATTTGGTGAACGAGCCGACCGACTTTGCCGTGGTGATCCGTACGGTGCGGGATTGTCTGTGGCCGATGATCATGGCAGCCGGCCGCCCGGATACGTGACTCGGGCGGCCGCTGCCTGGGTCACGACGGCTCATGGAATCTCGTAGATCGTGACGGCCTCGCGGCGAATGACCGGCTCGAGGTGCGGGTCGAGTTTGGAGCAGAAATCGACTTTGTGGCCGAGGATGCTGGCCAGCTCGTCGCCATACCCAAAGAACCGGAACCCAATGCCTCGCATCGCTTCGGGCTTGAAGTCAACGAGGAGGTCGATGTCGCTGCGTGCCCTGTCACGATGTTCCATCTCGAGGCTGTTGCTGCGCACGCGCGGCTGCCTTGCGGTCGAACCCGAGTGAGACCACAGCGCCTTGATTGTTCGTCCCTGAAGCCGGGGTCGAGTGCTGATCCCTATGGAGTGCGTTCCACAGCCCGATGGAGGCGTCAGCGGCTTTCTCGGCCGTGCCGCGGTCGAGTACCGCTAGAGCCGGGATCGCGTTGATCGTAAATCGGGCCACCATCTGCGGCTTTTTGTATCCATCGACGTGTTGCTTTTGGACCACCACGTCGCCCAGGAGGGCCTTGAGCACTTGGGCAGCGACCCCGACATCACCCTGGAGGAGATCGCGAAGCTTTGTCAGCGCCGCCACGACATCCTTCTCCTTGATGCTCTTCACCTTCGGCCGGTGGTTCTGCCGTTGCATCTCGGCCAACTGCTGCCGCTTCGCCTTCAACTGCCGCTCCATCTCGTCGGCCTTGGTAAGCACCGCGTCCATGGCCTTGTCGTCGGCCTGTGCGAGGCGGTCGGTTAACCGCTTCAATCGCCGGTCTTCGTTGGCGATATCCTGCTCGAGCTTTTTGGTGGAGGGCAGGGGCCGCCGAGTAATCTCGGCCAGCCACGTGTTCACGTTTGCCGTCAGGTCGGTGATGAAGCCTTCAGTAAAGAGCGTCGCCATCACCACGCTCAGCACAGCCTCGTCGATGATCCTGGCCGACTTGTACCCGCGGTTCGTACAGCCCCTCACGCCGCTGATGGCGTTGAAGCAGAAGAAACTCTGATACTTCCCTGACGACCGGCCAAGGATCATCGGATCGCCGCAGCAGCCGCAGACCGGGCGGATGAGCACCTTCGGATAGAGATCGACCCGATGAGTCTTCTTGCGCTGGTCCGTTGCCTTCTTGCCAAAAGCCTCTGTGCCGATCCCCAGCTTCTGTTTGACGGCATTGGCCAGTTCGTCAGAAAGAATCCGCAGATGGGGTGAATCACGCCAGATCCAGTCCGATGGCGGCAGGTGCACCACCTTCTTCTTGCCGGTCTGCCGGTTAAGAACTTGCTTCGTCTTATGAAGCACGTCCTTGCCGACGAGCCGCTCGCGGCCATAGTGCTGCCGCACCCGGCCGTCGGTCCATGTCTGCTTGCCGCCGACCGTGTGCTCGTTGAACAGGCGGGCGACATTCATGGCACTCTTGCCCTCATGGGCGATCATGACGGCCGCGCGTCTCGTCCAGTCTGCGGCTTCTTCGTCGATCTCGACTACCTTTTCGATGGTGCCCTTGTGAGTGATCACGAGATCGCCGTCGGCATCCTTCAAGGGCACCAGTCGATATCCCACTCCGGGCGGCTGGATGTTCTCGCCACGGCGAAAGGCATCGTCCATGCCGCGCTTCACCTTGGACTTTAACTGGTCGATGAAGATCTCGTTGATGGAGCTCATCACCGGCAGCATGATCTTCGACTGCTGGCCGCTGCTGTCGAACCCATCGCTGGCCCCCACGAGCCGGACGTCAGTGTGCTCGGCCAGCTCTCCGAGCCGCAGTGACTCGATCGTGTTACGGTTCATCCGCGACAGGTCATCGGTGATAAACCACGCCACGCCGGTCTGCTCGCGGTGCTCGACCATCATCTTCGCTATGGTGTAGCCGCGACGGCAGGCGAGCGCGCCGCTGACGGCGGCGTCGGCGCAGACGTATTGCCACGGAATAAAAACGCTGTCCCGACGGGCCCGGTTGAGGATGTTCAACAGTTGCTGGTCCACGGAGCGAGGATTGGAGCCCTCATCGCTGAACCGCACGTACGCAAGGCCGAGATGTAACCAGACTGGGCGGATACTGCCAGGCCGGAACACATCGACAATCTGGGCACGAAACCGCCGTTCAAAATCGGCGGCCATGGCCTCGACTGTCGTGTCGATCGCTGCCGGCACCGCCGCTGTGCCCACGAGCTCAGGCCAGAGCCGTTTCTGAGCCTCGAGATAGGTGCGTGCAAGGTCGATCAGGCCAGTCTGCTGAGGCAGGCCGAAATCATTGCCGCGGACACGGCCGCGGTTGTTTGGTCGCGGACTCGAGCCGTTCAAGTAGGAATGAGAAGCAGAAAAATCATTGCCGGCTGAGCCGGAGGAATCAGAATAAATCATTAAAAACACCTCGGAGGCGATGGAATTGCCTCCGGGGTGGAGCAGGGGAGCAGCCGATGCCGGTCCCGTCAGTTACCTCCGCGCTTGCGCCGAGGCGCCGATCTCGACCGCACCGCATCCCCGTCGAACCAGATTTGGAACGGGAAGGGAAATGGGCAGAGTCCGGCGTTTTTCTCGGTGAATTTGCGAAGGCGCCACCTCGGCAGGGAACTGACGGCGGGAGTCGCCCCGACTACTCTTGGATAACCGTCCGGTCTCGGGCGGTTGACGAGGATTCTGGTAAAACGGATGGTGTGGCTAGCCTGCGCCTTTTGATCGCTACGGTTCCCTTGCATGAGCGCAAGCGACGGGAATACGCGAAATACCATTGCACAAATATGACCGCAGCCCTCTGCCGTGCGGCTCGCCAACTCTCCCTCGCTGGCGCTACGGCGCATCTAAAAAAGCCCTGAGCGCAGCGACGAGAGTGACGCTCCATCCTTTGAGCAGAAACGAGTTTCCGGCCATCCGATTGATGACGCCGTGGATCATCTGCGGATGAGCGAGTTTCTGTTCCATGTTCTGGCTTCAAGTGTGCCCGCCCGCAAGCGAAGCCTTGCTCATCGCACCGCGCTTCCCGCGTCCGCCGACTCCAGCATGCTCTTCACATAGCTGTCCTTGTCCTCATCCTGAAACACGATGTTCTTGCCGCGCATGTCGGGCTTGCCCATGCCCCAGAGCCGCTGCATCGTGTGCGACGGTATGTTCGACACGATGAACGACGACAGGCTCACGGTGGCGTCGCCGAGCCTGCTCTCGATGTCCTTGATGGTGTCGTGGAACTGAATCTTGGGATCGTCCTTGCCGAGATTCCGAATGCCCTTGGGGTCCACGAAGATCACCCTCTGCTTGCCGCCTTCGATGAGCCAGAGGATGAAGTCGGGGTGGAAGTTGCCCGCCTCAAAGAACCCGACGCCGCGACCCTTGCTCAAGTTGCGCAGCAAGTAGAGCTCGCGCGTCTTGAAGAACTCTGTCGCGCTGTCGTGGAAGGCCTTCAGGTCCTCGACAAACAGCCGTTCGCCCTTGTTAAGCGGCGCCGGGCTGATCTCGACAATGCCGCTGTCCAGGTAGAGGAGTGGCTGGTACAGGTGCTTGCCGAACCAGAGCGCCTTCATGCCGCGAAACTCCCACGGCTTGAGGTCGCCTTTCTCGATCGACGCCTTGAGCTCTTCCAGCTTGGCGACGATCTCCTCCTGCGACCGGTCGATCAGGATGCGGTAGTAGCTCTCGCCCGGCGATTCCTTCACACACAGGAAGTTCGGGTCGTCCCCCTCCAGTTCGCGATACTCCAGGTGCGGCGTCTCCCATTCGCGCTTGCGAAAGATGTAATACCGCTTGGTGTACTTCTTGAGCAGTGAAAGCGCGATCTCGCCCCACAGCCGCACGCGCTCCCAGGAGTCGAAGGCGAGCTCGCTTGCGGGGATTTGCAGTCGGTACCAACTGGTGTCGGCGAGCAGCTCGACGATGCCCTGCCGCGTCAGGTTCAAGTTGTACCAGCCGCGCTCGGCTTTGAAGCGCTCGAGCTCGAACGTGATCGCGTCTACGTCCAGAAAAGCCATGTGGCGCGAGGTCAAATGCGCCTCGTTGGGCGCGGCGTCGGCATCGCCGCCCACCAGCCCACCCGATTTCATCGCCTGAATCTTCGGGTACCAGTTCACCACCACCTGGTTCCTCTGCAAGTACTGGGTCGCGGGTTCCTTCGTCGGCTCGGGCTTGGCGACAGTCGGCACCGGCGCGAGCTTGCGGAAGGCGTCGCCGAACTCGGTGCTCACGCCGTTAATCGTCTTCTTGAGCCGGATCGTCTTGAGCTTCTGCGTACCCAGGTTCTTGATGATCGGCAGCAGGAACTCGATGCGGTCGTCGTTGGTGGGCAGTCCCTCCTCTTCGAGGAAGTCACGGAACTGCGCCATGTAATCAGCGTGGATGCCGAAGATGCCCAGTGTCTCAAGCGTGCCAATGTGCTTGGGCCGCTCGATGCCCTCGGGAAGTTGGGCCTTGCCAGAGCGCTTGAGGCTCATGTCGTAACCCTTCAAGCGCACCCCTCGCCCGAAGAGCTGGATGATCTGTGCGCCTTCGCCCCTGCCCACGTTCATCAGGCCCATCGTCGAGACGCGCCAGCTCGACCAGCCCTCGGTGAACTTTTTGGAGCCGATGAGTAGATTGACGGGCGAATGCGCCTTGTTGATCTCGTGAAAGAGCGAGCCTGAGAACTCCCGCTCGCCGGTGGCGAGGCCCTTGTCCTCACACAGCTTGACCAGCTTGGCATCGTCGCCGACGTTGATCACACCGAAGGCGTCGTTCTCGGCGCCGAGGCGCAGCGCGACCTCGCCGGTGGCACCCTTCAGGTTCTCCACGTAGAGCTGCCCGCCACCCGGCGCGTTGAAAAGCGTGGCCAGCGTCTCATCAAAGACCTGCGCCGCCGACAGCCCGCAGATGTTGAGGTAGGTGAAGCGCTGCGCGAACAGGTCCTTGCCAGTAGCGGTCTGGAGCCCGTGGTTCAGCACCCGGTCAATGCGCTGGATGCTGCCGGCGCGATCGCTCACATAGCGCGCGAGGAACTGCAGAATCTCCACGATGTCAGACGCGTCTTTCGAGGCGAGCGTCGCGGTGACGCTGCCGCCCACGAAGATCCACAGCGGCTTCTCTATCTGGAACGGCCGGAACGCGCTTTCCCGGTCGCGAAAGAGCCGCTGCTGCTGGAAGAACGAGAGCAGACAGGCGACCAGATACACCTCCAGATGATCCTTCTGCGTGCCTTCATCCAGATTCAGGATCTGGTAGTCCTTGCCGAAGCCGTCACCGTAGAAGTAGCGATAGGAGTAGTCGAACAGCGTGTTCTTGGCGTACAGGTCGGTGAGCGTGCCGTTGCCCTTCACCGCCTGCCCAAAGGTGGCCGAGTACTCGAACGAAAAACCCTTCTCGCAGAGCGCGTTGCGATAGCGCATCCACGCGCCGTCGCCGCCGCCCGAAGCGCCGCGGTGGCCCTCGTCCACCAGCACCAGGTTGTTGCCCTCGAAGGCGTCCACCGCCACGGTCCTGTCGCCCATCTCGTCGCGCAGGCGCGTGACCTCGAGGATCTCCACCGCCTGCTCCGTAAACATGTCGCGTCTGTCCTTGTTGAACAGCTCGGCGTCGATGCCTGCGGCCTTGAACTCGCGCAGGTGTTGCTGGGAGAGCCCTTCGTTCGGGGTAAGCAAGATGATGCGGTTCAGCTCCCGGCGACGGCCATGAACGACCAGGTAATGCTGGAACTGCAGGATGTTGGCGTGCATCACCAGCGTCTTGCCGCTGCCGGTAGCCATCCAGAAAGCCAGCTTGTTGAGCTGCGGCCAGGCTTCGGCGCTCGCGTCCAGGGCCCCGAGCTGGTCGGCCTCGGGCTTGCCCTCGTTGTAGATGGCGACCTGCCCGTTGATGGCCGCCAGCAGCGCCTTGGGATCGCGGAAGTAGCGGTCGAGGTAGATCTCGGTGAAGAGCAGCGCGAGATACTGGAAGTACTTCCAGACCACGGGCTCCTCGCCGCGCGTCAGGCGCGCCTCGTTCAGCCGCTGCGTGTGCTTGACGATGTTCTGGTCGTACTCGAGCAGCAGCTCGGTGGGCAGCAGCGGCAGGTTGTAGAAATGGGCGGTGAGCGCATGGTGGAAGTGGTGGACATTGTTTTCGTCCAGTCCTTCCAGCGCCTCGCTGCGCAGGTGCTCGGCCAGTTGCTCGAACATGTCCACGGTGAACAGCGACAGCAGCCACTGGTTGAGCACCAGCTTGTCGGCGAAGCGCACCTGCGGCTGGTTGTTGGCGCGGCGCCTGCGCGCGGCCGGCGTCGCGGCGCCGTCACCTGCGGTCTGTCTCGGGCGTCCGCGCGGCATCAGCGGGTCTCCCGGCATTTGTCGCTCAGATATTCACCGCAACCCGCGTTGTGGCTCACAATAAGGGAGAAAGTGAGCGGCAAAGACATTCCTGTCCGGCCCTTCAGACGCAGGTGAGCGCCAGAGGGATGCATGTCACAGTAGTTCGTCATAGCTTGTCACAGCTCCTTGTCATAGCTTGCCATAGCGGCACGCAGGGCATAGCGCCGCGTCGGGTCGGTGGGGCTGCTTCCGTGCTCGACCACCAGCCCCTTGTCGAGCAAACCCTTGAGATCCCGTTGCAGCGATCGGCGGTTTACGGCGGGACAGAGGCGCTCGAGCTCCTGAATGGTGAGGCTGCCGGATTCGAGCAAATGACCCAACGCCTTACCCTGCCGGTCGTTGAGACGAAGTTCCTGAACCCACGCGTCACGCCGGATCGCCTGTTCGCCTCGGGTGCGGACCAGCGCCAGTTGCCTCGCCAAACCTTCGACGAAGTACGCCAGCCAGGGCGTCAGGTCCATGCCGGCTTCGCGCACACTCTGCAGCGCGCGATAGAACGCCGGCCGGTCACGGTCGTAGTGCTCACTGAGCGTGAACATGCGCTTGAAATCGTATCCGGCGCGGTACAGGCACAAGGTGGACAGTAGCCGTGAGCTGCGCCCGTTGCCGTCTAGGAACGGGTGAACGTGGACGAGCTGGAACTGGGCGATGCCGCTGACGAGCACCGGATGCACATCGTGCTCCTGTTGCAACCAGGCCACCAGCTCGGCCATCAGGATGGGTACGTCGTGCGCCGGCGGCGGTGTATACACCGTTTCGCCGGTTCCAGCATTCACGACGTAATTCTGCACCTTGCGATATTCGCCGGGCGCCGCCGCCCCGCCGCGCACCCCGGTCACCAGCCGCTTGTGGATCTCGCGGATCAACCCATCGGTGACCGGACCGCCGTCTTCCAGATACTGCGAGACGAAGTCGAAGGCGTCTCGGTAGTTGAGCAATTCGCGCACATCATCGGGCCGGGCTTCGGGGACTTCCGCACCTGTCAGCAGACGTTCCGCCTGCGCCAGCGTCAGGTGGGTTCCCTCGATATGGGTGGTGTGGTGCGCCTCCTGGACGAGTGCACGCCGGCTCATTTCACGCACCCACTGCGCGGAGAGCGTGGCTGCTTCCAGAAAGCCGCGGGCTCGCTCGATCCGTGTCAGCCCATCGGTGACCGCGTTCGTGATCGTGAAGCGCGGATGAAAGCCTCCCATACTCAAACCCCCTCCGTGGCGAACATCAGCCGGTGGAAGTCTTCTTCGAGCAGACGCACCTTCCAGCGGTCGTCGGGGGTCTTGAGGTTCTCCAGGTTATTGCCACCGTTCACGTAGATCAGGTCGAACTCACTGTCCTTGGCCGAGTAGCCCTGCTTGGTGAACCACTCGTCGAGCACCAGGTTGTCCTGCTCGGGCTCGCCGGTGAGCTTGCGCCAGATGACGAGCGTCTTGCGCCCGTCACGCGTGGTGCCGGTGACGGTGCGGAACCACCAGGGGCCGGCCGGCGCCTGCCCTGAGCCTGCCTGCGGTGAGCCCATCGAAACCGTCGAAGGGTCTTGCTTCAGGCGCCCGCCGCTCTTGGCAGAGAGACGCAGGCGCTTCTCGCTGTCGCGCTCGAAGGCGGCGCTGAAGGTCTGCGGCGCGGCGATGTGTTGCACGGTGAGGCCGATCAGCCAGTTGAAGGTCTCCAGCAGATCCACATTCACCTCGCGGCTTTCGTCCGAGCCCGGTCGCTTAACCTTGAGCTTGTAGGCGGTGGGGTCGCTGAACGCCTGCACGTTGAGCAGCGACTGGCTGCCGCGCGTCTCGACTTCGAGCAGGTAGCGCAGCAGGTATTGCTCCTTGAGGCCGTCCGCGCCCTGTGCCTGCGGGGTGTCGAGCAAGAGTTGCTGTTTATCGGTGCGACGGGTTTCGAGGTTGTTGAGCGCGTCCTCGTAGGATTCGAGGCGCACGACCTTGACGATGCGCGGGCTGCGCTCGGCTTCTTCGGGCGTGGCGAGACGCTTGGGTTTGCCGTCTTTCCACTCCGATGCGTATGTGAATCTCTTGACGCGCGGCAACAGCTCTGTATCGAAGTAATGGCCCATCTCTACCAAAATGAATCGGCGCCGCCCTTCGCCAGCGGGTGGCATTGAAAACGCCGCATGTCCCGTTGAACCAGAGCCGCCGAAGTAGTCCAAGACATAGTCTCCTGGCTGCGTAGACCATGAGATCACCCTCTGAAGAAGCGGCAGAGACTTCTCATGCGCAAAAGCGGTAAGGGTTCCAGAAGCTGGTATGTCCAGCCAATTGTCACTGACCAACCGAAAGTTCTGGGGTGGCACGTAATACTGGACGACGCCCTCTGAGCTTGTGCGGACAAAATCGAGGTCGACCCCACATTGGAGATTCTCGGCATACCAATCGTCGAGACTTTTGGTTGCCGATTCGTTCTGTTGATAGTTTTCGAAAGCTTTAATCGCGCGCCTGGCGCGTACCTCCTCCCATCGCCATTGACCGGTTTCGGGGGTCGTTCCAAATAACTCGTAACGCATTGTGTGACGATCGGTGCCTCTCCAAAACGTGTCCCATTTTCCTGGTTTCTCGTCATCCAGAGTCTGCCGTAGGTGAGCCAGGCGCACGCCGACACGCTTTGCGTAGGAATGCACTACATCATGCCCCAGCGAAAGCCGGTCGATGTCCTTGAATTGCGCTTGAACATTCTTGATGCCCCGTCGCACTACCGCGGAGTTTTTGCGTTCGGCAAAAGACTCATCGAACAGCGCTCTAACATGAGCCGTCTCCTCGTCCCCAATCTGGACAGAAAACAGGCCATCGGCAGCAAGGAGGTTTTGAGCCATTAACGCGCGATCTGCCATCATGCACATCCAGCTGGAGTGCTGATAGCTATCTTTGTAGGGAAAGTCATCGTCGCCGGTGTTATACGGCGGATCGATGTAGATGCACTTCACCTGCTCCCGATACCGCACCTGCATCAGCGACAACGCCTGAAAGTTCTCGCTGTGGAACAACGCGCCATCGGTCTGCGCATCCACTTCGCCGATCGCCTCCAGCAGCCGCGCGGTGAAGCTCGTGTCGAAGTGCCGCGTGTCCACCACCAGCGTCGGGTGCCCCTTCACGAACGCAGCCGTGAGCGGCTTGGCGTAGCCCGGCTTTATCAGGTCGCCCTGGATCTCGTCGATGGCGAAGAGCTTCACCCACTCGTCGCGCTGGGCGTCGTTGGCGGCGATCTCTGCGTGGAACGCCTCCGGAATGCACCCGACCCGGATGCACCAGTGCGTCTCCACCACGAACTTCTTCTTGAGCCACAGCTTCTTCTGGAAGTCTTCAAGCTGCGCAAGAAAGGTGATGATCTTGCCGGCAATCTTGCGGATGATCTTGATCTTCGAGAGGTACTGCTCCACGCGCGGCGTGGTCTCGTTCTCCACGTCGTCCAGGTGCATGACTTCGTTCTTGATGTAGAAGTCCAGCTCGCGCCGCAGGAAGCCGCCCAGATCCTTGTGGATGAAGTAGTCGAAGGTGTTGCGGGCGGAGTACCCCTTGAGCTGCTTCGCCAGGACCGTGCGCTTGGGCTCCTTCTCGGTGGGCGCCAACGTGGTGAGAGCGGCAATCCACTCGGCGAGCGCGGCGTCCGTGCTCGCGAGGATCGTTGACTCCGCCGCTGCGTTCAAATCCTTCTGCTTGGCGGTGGCTGGCTGATAGGTGAACCGCACCACCAGCTCACCATCCTCCACGGCCAGCGCACCCGATTCCAACAGCTTGAAACGCCGTTCCTTGCCCTCGGCGGCCTTCACGTTGCCATGCTCGCCCTCGGCCGCGTCCACTAACCGGAAGTGCACGCGCATCGGCTTCTGAGCCTGCCCTGAGCCTGCCTGCGGTGAGCCCGTCGAAACCGTCGAAGGGTCGTCCGGCCGCAGGCGGAAGGCGTAGTCGCGCAGGTACTCGCTGGTCTTGATGTAGTACTGGTCCTTGTTGGCCCAGTGCAGCGTGACCTCTTCGCCCTCGTAGGGGATGGCGTAGACGCCCGGCTTGTACACGCGCTTGGCGAGGAAGTCGCCCTCGGAGTAGTAGCGGCGGAAGAAGCTGAACAGGTGGTCGTAGACCTCACTCTCCAGCGCGCCCACGTCCACGGCGTCGGTCTTGAGCCTGGCGCGCAGATCCGCAACCTTGGGCGACTGCGCCGGGTCCATGCCGGCGGCCTCGATGCCCGCGATGACCTTGGCCAGTTCCTTCTCGAGTTCGGCCTTGTCGGCGGTCTTGTAAGACCCGAGCGCCGTCTTCACCTGCGGCAGCAAGTCCTTGTCGAGGAACTGGCTCACCTCGGCGCTCTTCGCGTGCATGATGCGATAGAGACCGAAGTCCAGGTCGGGCTGGTCGAGCCGGAACAGCTCTTTCAGCAGGGTCTTCAGCTTCTCGTACTTCTGGCTCATTGGTTTCCCCGCCTCACGCTTGCAGCCAGTGCTCCACCGGCCTGGTCAGGAACTCTTCCAGTGCGATGCCATCCCCGCCCACGATCAACGTGCGCTTAGGTCTAAAGGCCGCCGCGAAGTCAGCCAGGCCGGGAAAGGCATCCGGCGCGCGGCCGCTCTTGACTTCGATGGCGACAACGACGCGGCCGGCCCGCAGCACGAAGTCCACCTCGCGGCTGCGTTCGCGCCAATAGAACAGTTCGCAGACGCCGCCGGCGGCTGCGTTGGCGAGATGCGCGCCCACGGCGGACTCGACCAGCCGCCCCCGGAACTCGCCGTCGGCCCGCGCTTCTTGCGGCGACAGTCCTGATTGCGCGGTCATGAGCGCCGTATTCAACACTTGCAGTTTGGGGCTCGAACCCCGCTGGCGCACGGCCTTGCCGGCGTACTTCTGCAAGCCCGTAAGCATGCCCGCACCGCCGAGCAGGTCGAGGTAGTGGGCCAGAGTCGTGGTGTTGCCTGCGTCCTGGAGCTGGCCGAGCATCTTGGTGTAGGAGAGGATCTGCCCGGAGTAGCGGCAGCCGAGCTCGAACAGACGGCGCAGCAGGGCGGGCTTCTCGATCCGGGACATCAGCAACACGTCTCGCGCGATCGTTGTCTCGATCATCGAGTTGACAACGAAGCTGCGCCACCGCGCCGGATCTTCGATGAGGTGTGCCGCGCCAGGATAACCGCCGAAGTAGAGGTATGTCTCGAGATCCCAGCCGAAGGCGTCCCGCATCTCGGCGAACGACCAGTGCCCAAGATGGATCGTCTCGAACCGCCCGGCGAGACTCTCCGTGAGCCCCCGTTGCATCAGCAGCGGAGCCGACCCAAGGAGGACCACGCGCACCAGGCGGCCATTCCTGGTGTCCTCGTCCCAGAGCCGCTTCACGGTCTCGGACCACCCGGTGATCTTCTGGACTTCGTCAATCGCCAGCATCGCTCCTGCGCGGCCTGAGTCGGCTGCCATCTCCCGGGCCTTCTCCCACTGGGCCGAGAGCCAGGTGATGTCGCGCACCGCCGGCTCGTCGGCCGAAGCGTACAGGCAGGGCGTCACCATCCCGTTCATGACCTGCTGGACCAGCGTGGTCTTCCCCGCTTGGCGTGGTCCACCGACGAACTGGATCAGTCGCCTGGGCTCAGCCAGTCGGTCACTCAGCACACGGGCGTGCGGTCGCTGAAACGAGAGGGAGTGTTCGCTGCTCATTGGTATAAGTAAATTTACTCAGGTGCATGAGTAGTACGCAAGTCTAGCCCTAACCCTTGGCTCTGCAACGCGTTCAAGCCACGCGCCAGCCGATCAGAACGTGTCAATGACTTTGAGACACGTGCTGAACGAATTTACTGTAGCACGCCAACTCTCCCTCGCTAGCGCTACGGGCTTTTTGAAAACCCGAGCGCTACGGCGCATCTAAAAAAGCCCTGAGCGCAGCGACGAGAATGATGCTCCATCCTTTGAGCAGAAACGCCGCCGTAGGCGGTCGCCTGCATGCCCTTGTTCGGTCCGCTACTTCCTCATGGCCTTCTCGAGTTCCGTCCTGCGAGCCTGAAGCTCAGCCAGTCTTTTTTTCAGGTCGGCCATTTCCTTCTTAATCTTGCGCAGCTCTGTCTGGTTCTTGCCGCTCGACAAACGATCCGCTCCAAACTCCTCAGCGATGTACTGCTCAAGCTGAGTCCTCAAGACCCTGAAATATGGATTCCCCCATATCGCCCCTTCTCGGTATTCAAGTCTGCCGGCTCGAATGCCCTTCACAATGAAGTCCCGGCTCACTCCATATTCCTTCTTGGCCGTTACGTCGCTGAGGGTTGCCCCTTTGCGATTCCACTCGCCGTATTCCGCCATACCTCATCTCTCCAACCGAACGAACAGGATCAGCAGATTGCAGCCAAAAGATTATCCATACCGCTGGACGCATTCGCGAGTCTGCTGCAACGCTTTGTTCTGCCTGCCTGATTCACCAGAATCTCCACCAAGGCTTGGCTGGCCGGCGTGCCGGTAACGCGCTAAAGGCGAACTCGCCGCTCTTTTGACCGGGCAAAGCCGCGTCATCGGCAGCGAAGGCCTCCGCTACATATTTATGCAGCTCATCGCCATTCACATCCGCCGAATGGAACACCGCGAGGAAGTTAACGCCACGGGTTGGCTTGTCGCGTGTCCCGCCAGTGACATTCTTGATGACGCCGATGGCCGTATAGCCTTCTTCGATCTCCTGGCAGATCCGCTCCGCTAGATATTCAGGCGCATGGCCGAGTTGCTCTCCATTTTCTCGAAGCACCTGAATCGCGAACTCACTGTACTCGTTATCGGGCTCGTGACGAAGGGTCAGGTATTCGCCTGGTTTGCAACGCCGAATGATTGCCTGGCGCTCGGAACCATCGTCGTTTGGAAAGGTTACCCCTGCGACCTTTGCAAAAGCATGGCGTAGCCGCATCCTGCGGGCGAACACTTCTTCACGAAGCCGACTCCGCTCCTCATTCTCCTTCTCGCGTTCGGCTCGACGGGCTTCTTTCAGTCGCTCGCGAAGCGCGGCATCCCGCTTCTTGCGCGCTTCCACAATCGGAGAGCGGTGAGACGGCGGGACCACGCGTTCGACCGCGAGATGTAGCTCGATCAACTCATCGCGGTCGATTACCCCATCTCCTGCTATTCGCGTCATGATGTCGCTCAGGTAGCCGACGGCCGCGATCTGCGTATTGGATTCGTTTGCCCGCAGCCAAGCGCGTAGAGCCTTGATTTCGTCCAGGTCGAGCTTGCCGTCCATGGCGATGCGGACCGTCAGGTCGAGCAGTTGCTTGCCCGCATCGGACTCCAAGTCGGGTGTTTTCAGATAGATGCGCATTGGTCACATGTATTCATGGCCTAACGGCCGCCTTCAGTAGATCGCAGCCAATAGATTCTCAATACCGCAGGACGTCGTCGCGATTCTGCTGCAAGGCTTTGTTAGGCACCCCACCACCACGCGTAGCTACTGCCCTTTATCTATAGCCTATTCTGAATTGACCGGCCAGGATCAACCACAGACCACACAACCGGCTGCCGCAGACTTCATCGATTGGAGATTCTAATTCACCGCCGGGCTATATCGGTTTCCGTCGATCGTAAAGCGTCGTGAGGCTGGCCCACCATGCGTCCAGTCTTCTGTCCGATTTCATCGGGTCGGTTGCTTTCGACCAGCAACTCGGGCAGAAGACTGTGGGCACGCCATTCAGGCCAAAGTAGTACCCGAGGCTCTTGATGGGCTTTCTACACTTCGTACACGCCTTCACATCGATTCCGGCAGCCGCATAATCGCGCCGCGTCGGTGGCGGGGGTTGGTCTGTTCTCTTGGGCTGTTCGGGCTCCGCGAGGAAATCGAAGCCTCCCGGTGACTTCTTGCTCGACGGTCGCGGGCTTGCACGGCCGCGCTTTCGCTTCTGATTGCTTGATCCAAGCGCAATGCGGAACACCATCGCGACGGCGGCGACTGCGAGGCCAAGCAAATTGGCGACAAGTCGAAACAATATGCGGATCATTTCAGGGTTCTTTCGGGCAACATGACAGCCGCCGGCCACAATGTACGGCACGGAAACCGTTCTGCCCACATTGACGTCGGGGCAACTCGGTTCGGGCTCTGGCTCTGGGCTTCCTGTTGCCTAACAAGTATTCGTTTGCGCAAGCTATCTCGATCAACATTGCGCCCTGTGCAAACTATCTCCGGCGACGACGAGTTGCGGAAATGGGCGTAATGTCTTCTGCGGAAACGGGTTGTGTGGGATTGCCGATCGCGGGTGTCCGGTGTTCGTAGCGCAGTCTATTCACGGGACGCCGCCCACGGCAAGCGCACACTAAGTTGTTGAACCGAAAAGGACTTGCGTGAGGTAGTTTTCGTTCCAGCCGCAGTGGCGGCGGCGCATCGCGATGCTGTTTTTGTCAGGGACTTATTTGAACAGGCTGATGGCGAAGCGTTTGAGCCAGACTACGTTGTTGGTCCTTCACATAGACATCGATATCGTTTCGATGCGCACTGCTCACCAGCGACATGAGATCACTAGCGAGATAACCCGCAGCGACGCTGCCAATGAACATCCAGTTCTTCCTCCAGTTCTTCCTCCCCAAGGCCACCTGCTTCATGAACTGCTCGGTCTCGTTGTTGTCGATCGGCATCAGGCCGTCTTCGAGATAAACGAGCAGGTGGTCGAACTGGTTCCGCAGGCTGGTCAAGACTCCCGATCCAATTTATTCTTCGGCCCGCATCGCCCTGAGTGGCTCGATGATTTCATCAACCCGATCGTTGAATAAATCACCTATCAACAGATCGGTGATGTGGCCTTTTAAGCCCGGATGACGCTTGACAAACTTGCCGAAGTTAAAGCCGTTATAAAACTCGCAGACCAGCCGCTTTATCCGTTCCATGCCCCGGATATAGCCCGGTCCCCACGCCCCGAGTCGCGCCGCCGACGTATCGCCCACAGCCAATCCTGCCGCAATCGCGTCGGCGGCCAATTCTCCCGACTTGAGCGCCAGTAAAATCCCTGATGAATAGAGTGGGTCGAGAAATCCAAACGCGTCGCCGACGAGCACCCAGCCATCTCCGGCCACCTGTTGCGAACGATACGAATATTCCTTGGCGACTCGAACCGGCCCCACCTGCTGGGCCGATTCGATCCTCGATCCCAGACCCAGACATTTCGCCATTTCTTCCGCGTAAATCAGTTCGGGGTCTTTGCTGTTGCGATCTTTAAAAAGATAGTCATAGGCTGCCACAACGCCCACGCTGACCGTGTCGTCGTGGAGCGGGATGTACCAAAACCAGCCCTGCTTATCGGCGAGCTGCATGACAAGCGTGGCTCCCTCATCGCGACCGGTGCCGCGACGCGCTCCCTTCCAGTATGTCCAGAGGGCGGCTTTTTTCAGTTCTGGATCCCACTCTCGCAGTCCCAATCGGCTCATGATCATCGTCCCCTGGCCGCTGGCATCCACGACCACATCGGCTAAAAGAGTCTGTTCGCGGCCCGCCTCATCTTGGACGCGCACGCCGGTCGCCCGCTGGCCCGTCGGCGTTTGCTCAAACAGCACCTCTATCACGCGCATGCCTTCATACACATCGACTCCCTGCTGGGCGGCATTCCTCAGCATCATCTCGTCAAACTCACTGCGCACAACTTGCCACGTTCGCGAACTCTCCTGCGGCTTGTGGTCGGCAAAATAAAACGGCTCGGAGAGGGTGCCTTTTTCGTTGACAAACTGCACGCTGTGCTTTTCGACAAATCGACTCGCTCGCATCTGGGGGAGCAGGCCGAGTCGCTCAAGCACCCAGAACGTCTCCGGGATCAGCGATTCACCGATATGAAATCGCGGAAATCGCTCCCGCTCGAGCAGGGTCACGCGGTGTCCTTTTTGAGCCACGAGCGTTGCCGTCGTCGCTCCCGCAGGCCCGCCTCCGATCACGACAACGTCTGTACGGGCTGGCAAGCGAAACGAATCGGCCGGTTTCCGGGGAGTAACGGCATCAACCATACAAGGCCTCTCTGAAGCGGCTATTGGGATACACTCGAATCTGCGATGCAATTCAATCGACCAGCACTCTTTTTTATCTTCTATAATTCAGTCGTTTCCACCTCATAGTGGCCAACCGACAATCCGCTCACAATCGCCGAATAGGCCACGCCGCCCGTGAGCCTCATGCCAACTGTCCAGTGCGACGGCATGACGCTCTGGGAATCGTCTTAAATCACTCGAATCGCGTTCCAGATTGAGTATTCCCAGCCACATTTAAGCCACAACTGCTTTCCCTCTGCTGGACCGATTAGAACTACTGGACAATATTTTTGCCGAATCTCATAATGATCGCAACTCAGGTTGTGCCGGAATCATTCCCTGAGCCATGATGTGGGCTTGGCTCAACAATTAAGGTCCTATCTAAGGTCCTGTCGAACGAACTCTTTGTCGTTGGGTGCGCACTGTCGAAATGTTCGCATTTCGTGGCGATATTGGTGGCTTGAAGGTTCTGATATCAGGCCGGGTTCTGATATCAGGCAGACAGGGCTGGTCACATTACACTCATTAAAAAGGTACACACGATGACGCGATCTGCTTTCCGGCGCAGGCAATCCTCTGCTCGTCTTTCCCATGAATCTTTAGAGGTTCGGGCTTACCTCTCGGCCGATCTGGGCTCGGCAGCCCACGCTCTATCGAGGCAGATTGAGTGGCACGGCCACACCGTTGACGCTCGCGCCGATACATGGGTCGTGCGAACAGCTTCCGCTGCCACGACTGCGGCGACCGTCTCATCTGCCTCGCTAGCTTCGCTCAATCTAGCCTCCAATTGGCAGTCGACTTCCCTCGGCGATGGCTTTTATTCCTTGAAAGCTCCCGGGGCCAGCACGCAAGATGTGCTTGGCTGGGCTGCCCGCACGCAGGGCGTCGCCTATGTTGAGCCCGATTTCATGATTGCTCCCACAACGATCCCCAATGATCCGTCGTTTGGCACGCTCTGGGGCCTCAATAATAGTGGCCAGTCGGGGGGCCTTGCCAACGCCGACATCAACGCCCCCGAAGCCTGGAACACCACAACCGGTTCTCGTGGCGTGGTGATCGCAGTCATTGACACCGGCTTCGACTACAACCATCCCGACTTGGCCGCCAACGCTTGGACCAATCCAGGCGAAGTGGCTGGGGACGGTATCGACAACGATGGCAACGGAAAGATCGACGATGTGCATGGGTACGACTTCGTCAATAACGACGCCGACCCAATGGATGATAACGGCCACGGCACGCATACCTCAGGCACCATCGGGGCCGTGGGCAATAACGGCGTGGGTGTGGTGGGCGTCAATTGGCAGGTCTCAATCATGGGCCTCAAGTTTTTGGCCGGCGATGGCAGCGGTTCGACGAGCGGAGCAGTGGCGGCCATCAACTATGCGACGCAGATGCGCCGCGACTTTGGCATCAACATCGTTGCCACCAACAACAGTTGGGGTGGCGGTGGGGCTTCAACCGCTCTGCGGGATGCGATCACTGCTGGCGGTCAGGCTGGCATTCTGTTTGTGGCTGCCGCCGGCAATGAAGCAGCCAACAATGAGACAACTCCTTCCTACCCTGCCAATTACACCAGTGATGCGATCATTTCGGTGGCGGCTACAGACCGCTCGAATAACCTTGCCAGCTTTTCAAACTACGGGGTCACGACCGTTGATCTTGGGGCTCCGGGCGTAAGCATTCTTTCGACGACTCCCAACAATACATACGCCTCCTACAGCGGCACATCAATGGCCACGCCGCATGTCACCGGCACTGTCGCGCTCTTGGCTGCGGCCTATCCGCAGGCCACTTCTGCTCAGATCCGCACGGCCATCCTCGCCAGCACAACACCGATCGCCAGTCTCACCGGCAAAGTAGCCACTGGTGGTCTCCTCAACGCCGCAAACGCTCTGCAATACCTCGCCGGCCTTATGCCCACGCCCACGCCCACGCCCACGCCCACCGACCCGCTGGAGCCCAACGACTCGATCGCCACGGCAACGAGCGTTTCGATTGTCAACGGCAGTGCGACCGTAACAGGCTTTATCGGCGACGGGGCCAATGCGACTGGTGATGTCGATCTCTTTGGAATTAGTTTGGCGGCTGGATCGATTCTCACCGTTGATGTTGATGCACGTTCGCTCTCGCCAGCTTCGCCGCTCGATTCGTATCTGCGACTATTCAACGCCTCGGGCAGCCAACTGGCCTCCAACGACGATTTCAATGGCTCGCTCGACAGTTACCTATCGTTTACAGTTCCAACGGCCGGCACCTACTACATCGGTGTCTCGTCCTTTAACAACATCTCCTACGACCCGTTGGCTAGCGGCAGTCTGCAAGCGGGAGACACGACCGGTGCCTACACCACGATATTTTCAGTTTCTATGCCGGCACTCGTAGCCGACATCATCGATGTCACTCCCGACCCGCGTTCGACAGCCGTCGACTCGATCGCGATCGTGTTTAACCGTGCGGTCACTGGCCTTGATCTGGCCGATCTGCGGCTAGTTCGCGACGGCTTGAATGTCTCTTTGGGGGGTGCTGTTGTCGCGTCCACCAACGGCGTCAATTGGGTGCTCAGCGGCCTCGCGGGGAGCACCTCTTCAACGGGCGTCTACACGCTCTCCTTAAACGCCTCGGCCAGTGGCATTGTTGACGCTGGCAACCTACCGCTTTCGGCTTCCGCATCCGACACATGGACAGTCACTTCGGCTGTGCTGATCGATGCTGGCGACACGCTGGCAACAGCCACAGCCATCCCCGTGACTGTGGGTTCCGTCCGACTCTCTGGTAAGATCGGCGATGGCCGTAACGGGGCCAAGGATGTCGATATGTACCGCGTCACGCTGCTTGCTGGCCAGCGGTTTGTAGTCGACATCGATGCTCGGTCGCTGTCAGGCTCTTCGACGCTCGATAGCTACCTGCGACTCTTTGACGCCTCCGGAAAACAACTGGCCTCCAACGACGACTACAGCGGCTCGTTCGACAGCTACCTTGTCTACACCGCACGAACGGCTGGCACCTACTACGTCGGCGTCTCGGGCTATGGCAATTCGGGGTACAACCCGAGCCGCGCGGCCTCTGGCAGAAATGGTTCGACTGGCGTCTATCAGATTGCCCTGGGATTCTCCGCGATGCCGGCCAGCACGGTCAGCAATTCGATCCGCATGATGGGCTCGCGTGATAGCGATAGCCTGCAGTTTGCACGCCAAGCTGCGTTTGCCACATTTACAGCCAACTGGTCGGCAGCCATTCCCTCGACACCCTATCGCAACCTGGCCCGTCGCTAGAGTGCAATAGCTTCGTACGGGCGTGGGCAGCAGCGGCGAACTGGCCTGCTGATCAATCGCCAGTCTTAAAGCGGTGAACCATCGTATGGCGGTAGGTTTGCCCAGGGTCCAAGCGACTGCTCGGCCATTCGGCGTGATGGATGCTGTCGGGATACTTTTGCGTCTCGAGGCAGATGCCATTTTGCTTGCCATACACAGCCCCCCCCTTCCCCTTCAGCGTGCCGTCCAAATAGTTGCCGGTGTAAACCTGAATCCCCGGCTGATCGGTGAGGATCTCAAGCGAACGACCACTCTTTGGCTCTCGCAAGACTGCGGCGGTGTGAAGTTTTCCGACCTGCTCCGGAGCTCCTGGCTGCCAATCGCGGAGCACAAAACAATGGTCCACTCCACCGGCATTTTTTCCGTCCGCACTCGGCGGCAAAGCGACGATCGCCTTGCCCAGCGGGACTGCCGACTTTGCTTGCCCTCGGAAATCAAACGGCGTGCCTTCCACTGTCGCAAGTTGGCCAGTCGGTATGCTTCCCGCATCGACCGGCAGATAGCGATCCGCCGAGACTTTCAACTCGTGATCCTGAATTGAACCCGAGGCATGCCCCGCCAGATTCCAATAGGAGTGGTGCACCATGTTGACGATTGTCGGAGCCTGGGTCGTGGCTGTCATCTCCACCCACAATTCACCTGCTGGCGTGAGCGTGTATGTGACTTTCACCGACAACTGGCCCGGATAGCCCTCGTCGCCAGCGGCCGAAACCATTTCCAGGTCCAAGCAAGGACCTTTCTCGGAGAGTCGCGGCGTCGCCTTCCAGAGTTTTTTATCAAACCCCATAAGACCGCCGTGCAAATGATGATCACCATTATTCGTGGCGAGTTGATATTTTTTTCCGTCCAATTCAAAGGCCCCGGCAGCGATTCTGTTGGAGACGCGGCCACAGATCGCGCCGAAGTAGGGATGTTCGGCCAGATACCCGGCGAGCGAATCAAAGCCGAGGACAATGTCGACTGTTTTGCCGGCGGCTTGATCGCCCGGCTCGCCCGGCAGCGGCACTAAAAAACGTGTCAGAATCGCACCGTAGTCGGTGATTGTCGCCTGCCAGCCGCCGGGCACAGCCAGCGTGTAAAGGCTCGCCTCACGGCCATCGGGAAGTTTGCCAAAGGGCTTTACTGTCGGCACTTTCAATTCTCCTTGAACCGGCGTGGATGGTGCTGCCGTCGCGTTACCGTAGATCACAAAAAACCCGATCAGCAAGAGCGTCCCGCTCACAATACGATACTGGTGCATAACGGGATCCCTTTTGAAGGCCTCTGCTTGAAAACCACAACGCCCGTCGAGGCGAAGTTCTTTTAATTGACCTGCTGAGGTTTGGGTTGCGGGCGGGGCCGGGGGGCCGACGTGCCCGCCTCGGCCTCGGCCTGCCGCAGACCAATCCAGCCATCGACGCTCCACGGGCCGCCGCCAAATGCCACCAGCGATAAGAGACCGCCGGCAATCGCCATGTTCTTCATAAACTGGATCGTTTGTAACTGCTTCTGGATCGGGTCTTGAAATGTCCAGAAATCGTGGAAGTAATAGGTCGCAGCGACGAGGAACACGAGCAAAAACATCGCCCCGATTCGCGTCCATGCGCCGCTGATCACCGATAATCCTCCGATCAACAGCAGGCCGATTGCACCAAACAGGGCAAACTTTGGATTGGGAACGCCTTCCGACTGCATGTATTCAGCCGTGGCTTTAAACTGCGGGATCTTGTTGCCGATGGCACTGGCCAAAAAAATGGCGGCCATCAACAGTCTCGCCATCAGCGACACAAGCCCTTGAACCGCCGTTGCCACTTGCAACATCGTTGATTCCTTGTTGAAACCTAAAACTGTTGAAACCTAAAACTTTTCTATTCCGAGGCACTTGAATCCTCACCAACCTTTGCCCCTTTAGGCAAGAGCAGATCGCGATTACGCGCCGGCTTTACGGCTAAACGCCGTCGAAATGACGAGAGAGAGACGCCGCCGAATGAAGACAGCCAGGCTTCAAAACACTGATGAAAAGCCGGGAATCAGAGCGGTTGATCCCGCGCGATGCAGTGCAGGCCGCCGCGGCCCCGGACTAATTCGTGACAGTCCACAGGCTCAATCCTCCGGCCTGGAAAGCAGTCCTCCAGCCTCTGCAGCGCCGACTCATCGGTGGCCGTCTGAAACACCGGCACAAAGACAACGCCATTGGCGATGTAAAAATTCATATAACTGGCGGGCAACTGCACTCCCTCAAAGCAAAATCGGGGCGGGATGTCGATCGGAATCACCTCCAGCCGACGGCCTCGTGCGTCCACCAGCGTGCGCAGCAGTGCCAGATTTTCTTGGAGCGGCTTGTGGTTAGTGTCGAGCGGGTCTGGCTGCCGAGCCGCCACAACTCTGCCCGGCGAGATAAATCTGGCCAACTGATCGATGTGTCCGTCGGTATCATCACCGGCTAATTCGCCCCCCACCCAGAGCAGTCGTTCAATGCCTAGCCTCTGACAGATCACATTCTCGATCGCACCGCGAGAGAGACCAGGATTTCTTGCCTGATCGGCAACGCAGCGATGATTGACCAGCAGTGTGCCCTCACCATCGGTTTCGATGGCGCCTCCTTCCAAGACGATGCCCGGCTGAACAACCTGCATGCCAAGCGATTCAGCCATCCGCCGCGATACCTCCGCATCCAAATCCCAGGGCGGGTATTTACCGCCCCACGCATTCCATCCCCATGCCACAGCAACAGCCTGGCGTGGCTGCGGCTCCAGAGGCTGATCCCTGCGGGGTAGCAGAAAGACCGGCCCCGTGTCGCGCAGCCACGAGTCGTTGGTGGGGATGTCGATCCATTCAATCGTCTCTTGACTGGCAAACGCCTCCAGGCTCGCCTGCGCCTCGGCCAGCACGGCCCCAGAAGCAATGATTCGCACCGGTTCGTAGGCTGCCACCAGCCGGGCAAACTTTGCCACCATCCGTGGAATCGGCGCAAAATCGCCCAGCCATGTCGCCCGTCGATGGGGCCACGCCAGCCATGTGGCTGCATGTGGCTCCCATTCCGCTGGCAGCCGAAATGAAAAGTCATCTGCTTGTGTGATGGCTAATCTCCCCATCTCTTAAGGAGATTTCCGTAACTCTCGATGCGGCGATCGCGGAAGAATGGCCAGCGAGTGCGCGACCACTCAATGCGGCCAAGGTCGCATTCAACGACCAGCGTCTGGGGCTGATCGCGACTGGCTCTGGCCAACAGCTCACCGCTAGGAGCATAGACAACGCTCGATCCCCAAAACTTCAGCGAGCCCTCGCGGCCCGTGCGATTGACTGCGACCACAAACACGCCGTTGGCGACGGCATGGCTTCTGAGCATCGTATCCCAGGCCTCGATCTGCTGACGATGCAGCGATTCCTCGCCGTCGAGCGAGCCAATGGCTGTCGGATAAAAGAGCACCTCGGCCCCGGCCATGGCCGTCAGTCTGGCCGCCTCTGGATACCACTGATCCCAACAGACCAGCGGCCCAACGCTGAGCCGACTGGTTGGCACCGCCAAGAAACCCGTGTCTCCCGGCGCAAAATAAAACTTTTCGTAGTAGTGCGGATCGTCTGGAATGTGCATCTTGCGGTAGGTGCCGGCGATGGATCCATCGGACTCAAACACCACGGCTGTGTTGTGAAAGAGCCCCGGCGTGCGCCTCTCAAAAAAACTCGCCACGATCACGACTTTATGCTGCTGGGCGGCGGCGGCCACAAGATCGGTGAGCGGCCCTGGCACCTGCTGGGCCTGGGTAAACTTTGCGTGATCCTCGCTCTGGCAGGGATACTCGCCGGCAAACAGCTCCTGCAAACAAACAACCTCCGCGCCGCCCTGCGCGGCACAGGCAATACCGGCAAGTGCCTGTGCGATATTCTGCTCCCGCGACGGCGTGCAGGCCGATTGCACCAGACCAACTCGCACCGTTCTTTTTGCAGCGAGTGCTGGCCGATCAAGCGAGCCGAGCGAGGGCAACCTGTCGGCAGAATCACTCATCCCGGAACCGTTTGCAATGTTCTTGCATCGCGACTGATCTGCGGCTCAAGCTGGGCCGCTGGTGCCGGAAACTGCTCGGCCAAATCGCTCACATCTTGCTTCGTTGCGGCCACCAAGGCAGTGTCGGCGGGCGACTTGAGCACTCGTAAAATCCACTGGGCAATCCGCCGCATTTCATCGCTGCCCATGCCGCGAGTTGTCAGGGCGGGCGTGCCCAGACGAATGCCGGAAGGATCCATCGGCTTGCGCTCGTCGTAGGGAATCATATTTTTATTGCAGGTGATGCCGCAGCGATCGAGCACCTCTTCGGCCAACTTGCCGCCAATCCCCAGAGGCGTCACGTCGACGAGCATCAGGTGGTTGTCTGTGCCGCCGCTGACGAGCTTGACGCCGCCGGAGGCAAGCGCTGCCGCGAGAGCACGGGCGTTGTCAACGACTTTCTCTGCATAGATTTTAAAGTCGGGCCTAAGCGCCTCGCCAAAGGCGACAGCCTTGCCGGCGATAGCGTGCATGAGAGGGCCCCCTTGCGTGCCCGGGAAAACCGAGCGGTCAAGCGCCTTGGCATTGTCGGCACGGCAGATCGCAATGCCCCCGCGCGGTCCCCGCAGGGTTTTATGCGTTGTGCTGGTGACAAAGTCCGCCACGGGCACTGGGTTGTCGTGAATGCCTGCGGCCACAAGGCCCGCGTAATGGGCCATGTCAACCATCAGCTTGGCAGAGACCTCTCGGGCAATTTCGGCAAACCGCGCATGCTGAATCTCACGTGGGTAGGCGCTGGCGCCGGCCACGATCAATTTTGGCTTGTGCTCGCGAGCCAGCGATGCCACCTGATCGAAGTCGATCAGATTGTTGTCGCGACGCACGCCGTAGTGAACGAAGCGGTAAAGAATCCCAGAACTATTGAGCTTCATGCCGTGTGTGAGATGGCCGCCGTGAGCCAGATCAAACGCCAGTACGGTGTCGCCGGGTTGAATCGCCGTAAGATAGACGGCCGAATTGGCTTGACTGCCGGAGTGCGGCTGCACGTTGACGTGTTCGGCGCCGAAAAGTTTTTTGGCGCGATCGCGGGCCAAGTCCTCAACCACATCGACAAATTCACAGCCGCCGTAGTACCGATGGCCCGGGTAGCCCTCGGCGTATTTGTTTGTCAGCACACTGCCCACCGCCTGCATCACCGCGGGGCTGGTGAAATTCTCGCTGGCAATCATTTCCAGCCCGTCGCGCTGACGAATCTGCTCAGCGGCAATAGCGGCCCAGACGGCAGGGTCTTCCTGTTGCACAAAATTGTGGGTCAAGCTCACGTCGATTCTCCTGATACTTCGGTTGGTCATTCCTGTCATTGTTTACCGCCCGAGCAACACCGTCAACGCACGCTCACTCCCATACGAGCGGTTCCGGCATGAATGTCACCAGCGGAATCAGAAAAGAGAGCAGTCCCAGTGTGATTCTCAGGCGGCCCAGCGACTGGCCATCCTCGCGGATGGGTGGGTGGCCGATACCCATCAGCATGACAACCACCACCATCACAATCCAGTGAAAGCGACCCAGCACAACGATGCCGAAGAGAGCCATTGCGAGAATGCTGCCAGCCAGCCAGCGGGCGCGGCCGCCAAGCAGTGCGTAGCTGATGTGGCCACCGTCGAGCTGGCTGATCGGAATCATGTTCAGGCCCGTGACAAGCAACCCAACCCAGCCGGCCATAAAGAGCGGGTTGGGGTCGATCGTTAGGCCGCTGGCCAGATCGGGCCGTGCGATTGAGAGCATCCAGCGGGCCAGTGGCGGCAGGGCAAAAGGATTCTGTTCGGCGGGCGTGCCCGTCAGCATGCCGATGGCCAGCAAAGGCAACGCCACCACAAGCCCCGCCAGCGGGCCGGCCAAAGCGATGTCAAAAATCTGGCGACGATTGGCCCTCGATCCATCCATGCCGATCACCGCGCCCAGCGTGCCTGTGAGAAGCACAGGCACGGGAATAAAAAACGGCAGCGTGGCGGGAATGCGGTACAGCCTCGCGGCAATAAAGTGGCCGAACTCATGCGCCGCCATCACAGCCATCACAGCCATCATGTAGGCCAGTCCGCGAGGCCAGTGCTCAGAGAATTGTTGCGCCAGTTGATCGTCGAACCCAAACAGCAGCGGTTGCCAGCCAGCCACACCCGCCGCAAATGTCGTGGCTGCCGTCAGACAAAAAAGGATTGCCGGCAGTCGCATCCCTGGCGTGGGGATCGCGGGGATCGGTTCATCCAGAGGCGGCAGAAAAACACCTGATTCAAAACGGTGAAAAGTTGGCTGCATAAGCTTTGAGAATACCGTTTCTTGAAGGCTTCAGCTTTTTGCCGTCTTGACGGCTACGGAGCAGCCTCGGAATTGATACTCTATAGACGTCTCATCGCCCTAGGGCCTACTCGACACTTTTGAAGGACACTCTGCCATGCGTTGTCACGATCTAAAAACATTTTTGAACACTCCCATGTGCGGCCGCGGCTTACAAAACAGTCAAACGCTTTGCGGAATGCCCGCCGTGGCCTGCTCTCTCTCGGTTCTGATGTCGGTTCTCATAGCGGTTCTGATGTCGGTTGTTTTGCCCGCCAGAGCGATGGCCGCCGAACGACAGGTGCTGGCAGTCGCCGTCTGCGACAGCTACGGCGATCTCAAGAAGCAAATCGGCTGGGTGGGCGCTCAAATCGACAACCCCGGACTGGCTGGCATGGTCGAGGCCGGACTGCTCTTGGCGACACAAGGAAAGGGGCTGGCGGGGCTGGATGTCAAACGGCCGATGGGAATTGTCATCTCGAGCGATGGCACAGACATTGCCGGTCATGGCTTTGTGCCGGTCAAGGATATCGATAAGTTACTCGATTCATTGCAGAGCGTGATTGGGCCAAGCGAACGCGTTGACGGGGGTCGCCGCATCACGCTGCCCAGTGGAATCGCCCTGACGATGGCTGAAAAAGATGGCTGGGCGATTCTCACTCCCGATGGGATCGACGCCAGCATCGCTGTCGATCCGACGCCGCTCTTCGCGCCCTTGAGTGAAGATTTTTCGCTCGGCATCAAGGTTTTCCCGAGCCTGCTTCCCGACGCTCTGCGAGAGCAATTGGCAGTGATTCTCCAGCAAGGTGCCGACGCTCGAGGAACGCCGCTGGATGGCGTTGCTCTCAAGATCGCGATTGAAGGACTCGCAGAAACCGAATCCCTGACACTGGGCCTCGGCATCGACATCGCAAAAAAACGCGTTCTGCTGGAGAATCGCACCGTGGCTGTGGCGGGGTCAAAATCGGCCCTCGCTCTGCTCGGGGCTGCGGAAGGCTCGCTCACCGTTGCCACGCCAGACACAGCCGATGGCAAGCCAGCGGCAATCCGCCTCTTTGTGGCGCAGTCACTCCCGCCAGACACGCAAAAGCAGGCTCTTCAATCACTGCAGCAGTCGCTGCCAGATGACAGCGACGACGCGCTCACAAAAACTCTGTTTGGAGTGTTGCGAGAATTGCTCTTTGCGATGCTCGGTTCCGGTGGCATCGACGCGGCAGGCACGCTCGACACAAGCGCGACGACAGAAAAGCAGCCTCTTCCCGCCGTGACAGCGGGCGTCCGCGTGAAGGATGGAGCGGCGTTTGAGAAGCAAGTGAAAAAATTGCTGGGCGACAAGCAGAGCTTGCCGGATTATGTCCGCGTTCAATTTGATGCCGGCAAGGTGGGGACGACAACTCTGCATACCGTGCGGTTTGATCTGAGCGATGTGCCGGGAGCCGAGAATCTGGGCGAGTCGCTCGAGATCACGCTGGCCATTACCCCCGAATACGTTTTCCTTTTGACTGGCGGAGATCCTCAAAAACGCCTGAGCACCGTCCTAGAGAGCAATGGCCAAAAGAATCCCGCTGGAAAACCTCTGGCCACTTTACAACTGTCGATGGACAATTTGCTTCGCTACGCTGCTGCGCAAGGCGCCGGGCCGCAAGCCACGCTGGCAGCCGAGCGGATGCGGGCGGGCGAGCCTGCGCCGGATGCCGAAGCGGCCACAGACACCGAAGCTGCGCTGCTGCAACTGCTGGTTCGTCCGATTGAGCGTGGCCTTGCCACGCGTCTCTCAGCCGGAGCCGGTGTCGTTCGGGCAGCAGCAACGCTGGCGGCAGGGCTTACGCATCGTTTTTTGCGGTAGCGAGGACTTTGAGGAGGTAGTTGATATCGAGGGCGCAGACCATGCGTTTGCATTGAGCGCCGCGTTTTAATGTTGTCTCTTGGCGGAGAAGGCTGACGACGAGGCGGCGAACGGCGGCGAGGTTGGCGGAGCCATGTCGGTCTTGTTGGCGGGCGGCGTCTTCGCGGAACGTCACGTCGAGCACCCAATGCAGTCCGTTCTCGATTCCCCAATGTTTGCGGATGGCCTGACCGAGTGGCTTGGCACGCGGCCCCAGGTCGCTGATGAACAGCCGCGTTTCCCACGTTTCCTTCTCGTCTTTGATCCCGCACGACGTGGCGATCACCAGCGTCCGCAGGTCACGCCATTTCTTTCGCTGTGGATGGTCGCGGGGAATATCGAGCACCTCATAGG
>Ga0209702_10002615_pt1 | contig 30816 bp, 41 predicted proteins | sample FRY01_FD_187210 | JGI IMG/M metagenome (GOLD analysis project Ga0209702, IMG submission 187210) | Freshwater microbial communities from Lake Fryxell liftoff mats and glacier meltwater in Antarctica - FRY-01 (SPAdes) (version 2) | ecosystem: Environmental > Aquatic > Freshwater > Ice > Glacier... | reverse complement strand
GAATCGCGATTCCCATTGGCGTTTTCTCGTTCCCGTCGCGGCTAACCATTTGTTATAACACCACTTTCTGCTGTCAATCTTGCGTCAGCCGAAACTGACAGGCGGGAACGGATTTGCGTCGCGAAGCTCTCTTGTATGGGGACTTATATACGCTTGACTCCCTAGCGATAAGCATCTGGCGCGCTACGTCGATGAGTTCACTTTCCGCTTGAATGATGGCGACGTTAAGCGGCACACGCTGGACCGGCTGGCGAGTCTCATGTCAGCTTCGTTCGGCCCTCGGCTCACTTACAAGGACTTGACGGCATGAACGTGGGCCTCGCTGCACTCGACACAATCACCGATGCGGTCCTGAGGTATAGCCCGCCGAAGGAGCCAGCCAAGCCGAAGCCGAAACTGAAATCCAGCGCCGCGTCAGTCAATGGGATGCAGAGTGCGGAGATGTTTGCAGGCTGCGGCGGCTTGGCGTTCGGCATGTCGAGGGCCGGATTTCATCACGCCGTGATGGCCGAACTTGACTCCGCTGCGGTCGCGACGGCGCAGCACAACAAGGCTCGCGGGTTAGAGCACGTCGCGGCATGGCCGGTCGAAAAAACGGACGTTCGCGAGATTGACTGGCGCGCGCTGGCAGGGAAGTTGGCGGTCGTTTCCGGCGGGCCTCCCTGTCAGCCGTTTGGTATCGGCGGCAAGAAGCAAGGCCACGAAGATGGCCGCGATATGTGGCCGGAAGCGATCCGCGCCATTCGTGAGGCTCAGCCTGACGGCTTCCTGTTTGAGAACGTCCGCAACCTAGCCGGGCCGAAGTTCAAGGCATATCTGGACTGGATTGCGAGCCACCTCCGCCGCCCGTCGCTGGAGCGGCACGAAGGCGAGAATCATCTCGACCATCTGGAGCGGCTGCACCGTGCGACCCGCCCAGAGGAATACAGCGTCGCGTGGCAGGTAGTGAACGCCGCCGATTATGGTGCGCCGCAAATCCGCTTTCGTGTGCTCATTTTCGGGCTTGCCGCGCGCCTTGGCGTAACGCCCCAGCTCATGCAGCCGTCTCACTCTCGCGAGCGCCTGCTTTGGGATCAATACATCACCGGCGACTATTGGAAGCGGCATGGGATCAAGGCGCGGGCAGCTCCCACGGACGGGCCTGACGCGGCGCGGGTAACGGCGCTGCGCGAGCAATCGCAGCCGCCTCTTGGCCTGCCCTGGATCACTACACGGGATGCGCTGAGCGGGTTGGGTTCGCCGCACGGCAAAAGCAATCACTCCCTCCAACCCGGCGCTCGCAGCTATACCGGGCACACAGGAAGCCCGCTCGATATGCCCGCCAAGGCTCTAAAGGCGGGCGACCACGGCGTCCCCGGCGGCGAAAACATGATGGTGAAAGATGATGGCACGGTCCGTTATTTCACCGTCCGCGAAGCCGCCCGGTTGGTTGGCTTACCCGACGATTATTTATTCCCGGCAACGTGGTCAGAGAGCATGAGGCAGCTAGGCAACGCCGTCCCGGCGCAGTTGGGCGAGGCCGCCGGTCTGTGGCTCAAGCAGTCGATCCTCGCTGCTAGGGGCGCTTCGGAAATTGCTCGTTCCACCGGCTGACGGCGCGGGCGAGCGCGGCGACGACTGAAAGGGGCGGTTCTGGGCGGAATCCAGATGCGTGAGCGCACACGCAACCATATGCGATAATTAGCTTGGTTTGTCAGCCAGCTATTTCGACCACCGCTTTGCCGCCGCCTTCTTCGCAATTCTGCACCCGCTGCGTATCGGTAGAGAGTCCTGACAGATTTGCCCGTCGCGACGGCTGCCGATCCCTCCCCAATTTCACTTATGACTGACCTGATTCGCGTTCCCACGTCACCCACGCCAGCGGGAATCGCGATTCCCATTGGCGTTTTCTCGTTCCCGTCGCGGCTAACCATTTGTTATAACACCACTTTCTGCTGTCAATCTTGCGTCAGCCGAAACTGACAGGCGGGAACGGATTTGCGTCGCGAAGCCCTCTTGTATGTGAGTCATTTTTGACATATCATCAACTCGATGACGCATCGCAAACGGACGGAACCCCTCATGACGAATTTCCAAGGCTGGCACGTCGAGGACATCAAGGCGGCAATCCGGAAGAGCGGCAGCACTCTGATGGAGATCGCGCTCGCCGTCGGACTGCACCCGTCAGGCCTGTCGCAGTGCCTGCGCTGGCCGGTCCCGCCAGCCAACCGTGCGGTCGCCGCCCATCTGGAGGTGCCGCTGCACGAGCTTTGGCCCCAATGGTACGGCGCCGACGGCGAACTGCTGGCATCGACCTCCAGCGAACGTAAGCGAGTCCAGAGCGGTCGTCACCGTCAAAAGGAGCGCGCGGCGTGAACACGGGGCCGGACGGGTCCGCTGCAGCGCGCCTCGACGCTCAGACGGACCGGATCGTTCAACGCGTGGGCGAGATCGGCCGACAGGCTGCCGGGTGGCGTGCTCTGGCAGACGCCACGGACGCCAGGGTTGCATCACTTGAGGCGAAGCTGAACGCGACGCCCGAATCGCAGGAGCCGCGGCCATGAACCTGGTCGGCTTCCGTGAGATCGAGATCGCACGGATCGCCGTGCCGCGGCGGCTGCGACGGATCGACGATGCGTGGGTGGCCGCGCTGGCGGCCAACATCGCGGAGCACGGGCTGCACCAGCCGGTGACTGTCCGCCGGTTCGCCGACGACAGCGGGGTGGACCAGCCGGACCGGTACGTGCTGGTCGCCGGTGCCCACCGGCTCGCTGCCGTGGGTTCCCTGGACCGGGTGACGATCACGGCTGAGGTGGTGGACGTCGACGACCTGACAGCGCGGTTGATCGAGATCGACGAGAACCTGTTCCGGCGGGAGTTGAGCGTGCTCGACCGGGCCAAATTCCTCGCCGAGCGCAAGGCGCTGTACCAGGAGCTGCACCCGGAAACGAAACGGGGCAAAGCCGGTGCCGCGGCGCGCTGGGGGATGCAAACGACAGCGTTGTCGTTTGCATCCGACACGGCCGAGCGGATCGGGCTCACCGGGCGCACGGTCGACCGGTATGTGGCGCTGTGGGCCAAGCTTGAGCCTGTTGCGCGCGACGCGTTGGAACTGCATCCGATCGCGAATAATGCGTCGGAGCTGAAGGCTCTGGCGAAGCTGCCGCCGGCCGCGCAGCGGCTCGTGGTGGCCTACCTGCAGGGCGGCGTGCACAAGCGCGTCGCTCACGCGGTCGCGGAGGCATACCCGCATGCGGCCAAGCCGGTGCCCGACCCTGCGGGCCGGCTGATCAGCGCGTGGCAGCGCTCCGGCCGACGCGGCAAGACCAAGTTCCTCCGTCACCTGATCGGCATCGACGTCATCGATTCGTACCACGAGGGCAAGGTGCGATGATCCGGCATGTGACAACGGCTCCGGGCCAACCGCACCTCAGTAAGGAGTGGCTGACCGCGGCCGAGATCGCCGCGATGAAGCTGCCCGAGATGCCGACAACCAAGCGCGGTGTGAACCTGCTGGCAAAACGCCAAAGCTGGCGGGAGCGGCTGTTCACGAACGACGAACCGATGAGCAGGCCGCGAAACGGCCGCGGCACTGAGATTGAGTATCACCGCGGCCTATTCTGCCGGGAAGCGCAGGCCGAGCTGGCGCGGCGGGATGCGGCGCAGAAGCTGTTGTCGGCCCCAGGGCAAGATGGGGTTGACAACAAGATGAACGGGCGCGGCGCCCATGAGAGCGGGCATGTTACCTGCTCTGCCGACGCGTGGGCGTGGTTCGAGCGGCTGCCGGAGAAGCGCAAGGCGAAGGCGAAGGCGCGGCTGGTCGTGCTGGAGCAGGTCGCCACGCTGGTCGGCGGGGGCTTTCGCAAGAACGACGCGGTGCACACGGCCGCGCGCGATCACGGGGCGTGCCCGGCCTCGGTCTACGACTGGCACAAGCTCGTTGGCGGGCTGGCGCGGGCGGGCTGGTTGCCGGCGCTGGCGCCGCGGCATGTGGGCAAGACGGACACCAAGGAGTGCAGCCCGGAGGCCTGGGAGTATCTGAAGGCCGACTATCTGACGACGTCGCGGCCCTCGTTCGAGGCGTCGTGCGAGCGCCTGCAGATGGCGGCGGCGGAGCACGGCTGGCAGGTGCCGTCGGAGCGCACGCTGCGGCGCCGGCTGCACGCCGAAGTGCCCAATGCGGTGATCGTGCTGAAGCGCGAGGGCGTCGAGGCGCTGCGGCGGCTGTACCCGGCGCAGGAGCGCGACCGCTCGGGCTTCCATGCCCTGGAAGCGGTCAACGCCGACGGCCACAAGGCGGACGTGTTCGTCAATTGGCCGGGCGAGAAGAAGCCGGTGCGGCCGGTGCTGCTGGTGGTGCAGGACCTGTATTCCGGCATGATCGTCGCCTGGCGCGTCGGCCTGGTCGAGAGCGCCCACCTGGTGCAGCTCGCCTTCGGCGACGTGTTCCGCGAGTTCGGGATTCCGACTTACGCCTGGCTCGACAACGGCCGCGGCTTCGCCAGCAAGTGGATCACGGGCCAGCAGCCGAACCGCTACCGGTTCAAGGTCAAGCCGGCCGACCCCAGCGGCGTGCTGACCCAGCTGGGCGTCGAGGTGCACTGGGCGACCCCCTACAGCGGGCAGTCAAAGCCGATCGAGCGCGCGTTCCGCGACCTGTGCGACCGGCTGTGGCGCCACCCGGCCTTCGTCGGCGCCTACACCGGCAACAAGCCCGACGCCAAGCCCGAGGACTACGGCAGCAAGGCCGTGCCGCTGGACAGGTTCCTGCAGGTGGTCGGCCAGGGCATCGCCCTGCACAACCGCCGCGAGGGGCGCCGGAGCCGGGTGTGCGGCGGCCAGCTGTCGTTCAACCAGGCGTTCGACGCCTCGTTCGCCCAGGCGCCGATCCGCAAGGCGGTCGACGAGCAGCTGCGCATGTTCCTGCTGGCGGCGGAGAGCGTGACGGCGCGGGCGCCGGCCGGCGCGGTGCACGTGCTGGGCAACCGCTATTGGGCCGACTTCCTGACCGGCCATGTCGGCAAGAAGCTGATCGTCCGCTTCGACCCAGACGCCCTGCACGACGGCGTGCAGGTGGAGCGGCTGGACGGCGCCCGGCTCGGCTTCGCGGCGTGCTGGGCGGCGGAGGGTTTCGCCGACCTGGAGGCCGCCCGCACGCATGCCAGGGCACGGCGCAGCTGGATGCGCGCCTATCGCGACATGGCTGCAGCTGAGATCACGCTGACCGCCGCCGAGGCCGCGGCCCTGGTGCCGGATATCGAGCCGGCGGAGCCGCCGGAGGCGCGGGTGGTGCGGCCGATCTTCGGCAACACCGCGACGGCGCTGGCCCAGGCCGACCCGGCCGAGGACTTCGATTTCGACGCGGCCTTTGCCGCCGGGCTGAAACTGATCAAGGGCGGACAGGACGAAATCTGAGGGCGCGGCCGTTTGCGGCGACCGCGCCCTCTTCGACTCCCCACACGGACAGGAGTGACGAATGGCAGATAGCACGAAACAGGCCCCGGAGACAGGCCCGACCGAGGCCGAGATCGACACGATCCGGGCCGAGGCCAACGCGGTGATCGAGGCCGAGGGGCTAAACAAGACCGCCGCGGCCCGCGATGCCGGCATGGCACACCAGACCCTCTCCGCATTCCTGGCGGCGACATACACCGGGCGCAACGACCGGGTCGCGGCCGACGTGCAGCTGTGGCTGCGCAGCCGGGCCGAGCGCAAGCGGGTGTCGGCGACGATGCCCCAGGCGCCCACCTTCGTGCCGACGCGCTTCGCCCGCGAGGCGAGCAGCCGGCTGCAGTACGCCCAGGCGATGCCGACGATCGCGGTGATCGCCGGCGGCGCCGGCATCGGCAAGACCAAGATCTGCGAGCACCACGCGGCGACGAACCCGAACACGTGGCTGGCGACGATGATGCCGTCGACGGCGACGATCCACACCATGATGCAGGCGGTCGGCGACGCGGTCGGCGTGGTCGAACGCAACGCCAGCCGGCTGCCCCACGCGATCGGGCGCAAGATGGCCGGCACCGGCGGCCTGCTGATCGTCGACGAGGCGCAGCACCTGCCGGCGAAGTGCCTCGACCAGCTCAGGGCGCTGCTCGACCTGTACGGCGTCGGCATCGCGCTGGTCGGCAACGAGTCCGTGCACGGCCGGCTGGAAGGCGGCGAGGGCCGGCGCCCGGAGTTCGCCCAGCTCTACAGCCGGGTCGGCATCCGCTTCACCCGGCGGCAGGGCTTCGCCGAGGACGCTTACACGCTGATCAAAGCCTGGGACGTCGACGACGCCGAGGCGGTGCGGATCCTGAAGTCGATCGCGTCGAAGCCGGGCGCGCTGCGCGGCATGACCATGGCGCTGCGGCTGGCGGGGATGCTGGCGGCCGGCGAGGAGTCGGCGATCACCGGCAAGCATGTGTCTGCGGCGTGGGCGCGGCTGAGCGACACGGGCTCGCCCGGGCAGGCGGCGTGATGATCGTCACGCCGCAGCACAAGGTGCAGGCAACCGCCCGGCTGGTGTCGCGGGTGGTCGCCGAGCAGTATCGGGTCGCGGCGGTCGACATCGCCAGTCAGCGGCGTACGCGTGTCGTGTGCGAGGCGCGGTGGGTCGCGATCGTGATCGCCGGCCGGCTGACCGGGGTCGGGGGCTACCGACTGGGCTCGGCCTTCAATCTCGACCCGACGACCATCCTCTACGCCCGGCGGAAGATCGCCGCCATGGTCGGCGACAACCTGGCCGTGGCCGGGCTGCTGCCGACCCTGCAGGCCCGGTGCGAGCGGACGCTTGCCTGCGCGGCGCTGGAGCGGCCCGCGCATGACCAGCGCGGGCGCAACGAACGCGTCCTGACCGAGCTTTGCCGCCGGCTCAACACCGATTGGGCCGGCACCATCACCCAACTGGAACACCTGCTTTTCGAGGAGGCGCGCGATGCTGCCTGAGGATCAAGCGACACACGATGCGTGGTCCGTGCCCGGCGATCTGGCGCGCGTGATCGCCGCCACCGATCCGATGCCCTCGCCGCCGCCGGACAACATGTTCCCCGGCTATTTGGAAGACGCCAAGGGCCGGCTCGTGCCGCTGGCGCAGGTCAAGGCCGAGGACAAGCTGGAGGACCAGCTGGTCGGCACGATCATGGACTACGCGACCGCTCTGTCGGCGCAGATCGCGCGGTTCAAGGGGCACTGCTTCGACGACATCGGCGCCTTCATGGCGCTGCTGGCCGAGCAATACGGCGGCAAGCGCGGCGGGCGGAAGGGCAACATGACCTTCACCTCGTTCGACGGGACGATGAAGGTCCAGGTCCAGGTCGCCGACCGGCTGAGCTTCGGGCCGCAGCTGCAGGTGGCCAAGGGCCTGATCGACGAGTGTATCGCCGACTGGTCGGACGGCAGCCGGGCGGAGATCCGCACCCTGGTCGACCACGCCTTCAACGTCGACAAGGAAGGCCAGATCAGCCGCGAGGCGATCTTCGCGCTGCGCCGGGTCGAGATCGACGACGGCCGCTGGCGCGGCGCCATGCAGGCGATCACGGACTCGATCCGTGTCATCGGCTCCAAGACGTACATCCGATTCTACCGCCGCGAGACGCCGCAGGACGGCTGGCAGGCGGTGACCATCGACCTGGCGCAGGCTTGAGGGGAGGCGGCGATGCTGTTCCGACGCGTCTTGCTTGGCCTGCTGCTGGCGATCCAGCCGATCACTGTTCGAGCCCAGATGCTGTGCGGCGACCACGACGGAATCGTCGCCGTGCTGGCCGAGCGGTATGGCGAAGAACGGGCCGCGGTCGGGGTGACGACCGCGGGCGCAGCGCTGGAGCTGTTCGTCTCCGAGAACGGAGAGACCTGGACCCTGCTGCTGACCGTACCCGGCGAGACCACCTGCCTGATCGCGGCCGGCGACACCTGGGAGCCGACGCCGGCGATCGCGGGGATCGAGTCATGACCAACCAAGGGCTCGCCCGCATCGAGCGGCTGCTGGGGACGGTGATCGACCACCCGGCTGAGTTCACCGCATTCCAGGTCGACTTCACCACCTCGAACGTCAACCGGATCGACCGGTTCGGCACCGGCACGCTGTTCTCCGCCAAGCAGCACGCCGTGCTCGACGAGATCGAGGAGCGCGTCGGGCAGCTGCAGCAGGACGGGATGCTGGCTCCCGCCGCCGAGGCTTCGCGAGGCGGGTCATGAACGCCGCCGACCAGCACGTGATCAAGCGGGCGCGGCAACGCTACGGCCTGGAGCTGGGCTGGGACGACCTGGCGGCGCTGGCGACGCTCTGCCGGGACCGCGCCGGTGAGCTGCTGCTGACCGAGGACGGGCGCGGCCACGAGCAGTGGCTGGTCGAGATCCACGGCACACGCGTCGCCGCGATCTACGACCGGCGCGACGACGAGGTCGTGACGCTGGCGCCCTGGTCCGGCAACCGGATGTTCCGGCTGGCCGAGCGGGCGCGGTTCACCGAGCGCGGCCAGGAGGTCGCGGACGGGTTCGCAGTGCTGGTGGCACGAGTCCAGGGCTCCGTGCTGCGAGGGGGAGGTGGGCATGCGGGCGCGGCGTAGCTGGCCTTACGTGCTGGACGTCGTCGGCCCGCGCACGCCAGGGCTGATCCGGAACCGGCTGTCGATCGCCCAGGTCGAGACGATCCAGGAGGCCGTCGTGGCGGGCGTCCGCATCGCGGACATCGCCGCGCTGACCGAGGCCCGGCGCGGCGACGTGATCGGATGCCTGATCGGGCACGGCCTGCTGGCACAGGCCATCGCCAACGCCGCCCTCACCGCCAACGAGGCGCGGCCATGATCCGGCTTCGCCAGGGCTACGCCGGGCAGGCCCGGCCGGTCTACCTGCGCCGCCGCAGGCGCGCCTGGCACTCGCCGCGGTTCCGCGACGGGCTGTTCGTCGGGGTTCTCGCCGGCGTCATCGCCTACGGGCTGTTCGTCAACGTGATCGAGCGGGTGTGGGGATGAGCGACGTCGCGACGCGTTGTCCGCCGGGCGAAGTGGCAGCCCACACTGAGCGCGCGCTCTTCGCGCTCGCCCAGGCCGGCACTCGCTACTTCTGGTCGACGCGAGAGGTCAAGGTTCTGGAGGAGCATTATCCGGCCGGCGGCGTCGAGGCGTGCCGCCCGCATCTGCCGCGGCGCACCGGCAGCGCCATTCACGGGAAGGCCAGAGATCTGAGGCTGAAGGCGCCGCGACAGGCGCCGGGCCGCCGCAAGCGCTGGACCGCAAGCGACGCCATCGACGACGTCATCCGGCGCGCCTACCAGGCGAAGCCGACGCGCGGGTTCACCGGCCGGCTGGCGCAACTTGTGGGCCGGCCGAAATGGTGGGTCGTCAAGCGGGCGGCGGCGCTGGGTCTGTCCCATGGCCGGGTCAAGGAGCCGGAGTGGTCCGACGCCGAGGTCGAGCTGCTGCATAAGCACGGCGCGAAACAGCCCGACGCCATCGCCCGGATCTTCCGGACGAAGGGCTATGCGCGCTCGACGGTTGCGGTGATCAACAAGTTGAAGCGGCTTGGCGTCGACCGCACCGACGACGACCATTTCACCGCGCGCGCCCTGGCGGACGTGATGGGCGTTGATGGCTCGACTGTCTCCAGTTGGATCGAGCGCCGAGGGCTGAAGGCCCGGCGCCGAGGCACCGAGCGGGTCGCTTCCCAGGGCGGCGACCAATGGTGGATTCACGTTCGCGACTTCCGTCGCTGGGTCATCGAGAACCCTATTGCGATCGACCTGCGCAAGGTCACCGACAGCGAGTGGTTCATCGATCTGCTGGCGAACGGAGGCGGGCAGTGATCATCCGCAAGGCCGCGGCGATCGGCGACCTGGTCGGGCTGGGCGCGCGGCGTGCCGCCGAGGCCGAGGTGGTGTCGGCGGCCGTCGATTACGTGCGGGACCGGGAGGGGCGCTGGGGCAGCGCGGCGGCGCGGTACCGGAAGCTGCGGGCGGCGGCGCGCGCGCTGATGCGGGCGCGCCGGACGGGGCAGCAGGCATGACCAGTCTTCGCCAAGGCTCCGCCCGGCAGGGCGGGAACGCGATGAAGGCGGTGCATGCGTGCCGGCGCCACGTCGCCGGCCTGGCCGAGGACGACGCGTGGCGGGCGTTCCTGGAGAAGGCGACCGGCAAGCGGTCGCTGCGCGAGATGGACGGGCGCGAGCTGGGCCAGGTGATCGACGCGCTGCACGCCAACGGCGCGCCGCGCAAGGCGTTGGCCGCCAAGGCCAAGCCGGGGCCGCGTAGGCCCGCGTCATCAACCAAGCCCTGGGTGTGGAAGGCGATGGCGTTGTGGCGCTCGCTGCACGCGCTCGGGGCCGTCTCAGAGCCGTCCGAGCGGGCGCTGAGCGCCTTCTGCAAGCGGCAGGGCTGCGGCGAGGCGCTGGCCTGGCTGGGGCCGGAGCAAGCGACCAAGGTCATCGACGCGCTGAAGGCCTGGTGCGCTCGCGAGGGGTTCCGGCTCGGCGGCTCGCCGACGCTGACGCGCATCAACGACAAGCGAGTCCTCGCCGGCATGGAGCGGGTGACCGAGGGCTGGCGGGCCAAGCTGCTGCTGGTTCACGCGCTGCTGGCCAAGCTGCCGGAGGCCGCCGGCGCCGCGCTGGTCGCCGACGCGCCGTGCGCCACCAGCGACATGACGGCGACCGAGCTGGACCGCGCGATCGAGGATCTCGGCGCCGCGGTGCGGCGGGCGAAGGCGGCGGCCGATGGTCTGTGAGGCCGTGCGACTTCCCGGGCGGTGGCTCGGCGATCATCTGTGGTCGACGCAGGCGACCGCGGCGGGATGAACCGGCTGCCGCCCATCCTGGAGGAAGTGGCGGAGATCGCCGGCGTCGACGCGGCGTTGGCCATCGCGCGCCGGCTGGGCGGGCGGACTATGTATGTCGGCAAGCACCCGCGCGCCGCGAGCGCGCTGGCCAATGTCGTCGGCGCCAAGGCGGCGGCGGTGATCGGTCAGCACTTCGGCGGGGCGCAGGTGGCCTGGCCGCGGGCGCGCGGGCTGATCAACCGCCTGGACGCCCGCCAGCTGGCGGAGAGCCGGGGCTGGTCGGTGCCGCAGATCGCACGGCACCTGCGGCTGACCGAGCGCTACACCCGCGACCTGCTGCAGGGTGTCGAGCGCGGCGCGCCGGACGCCGGCGACCAGACTGCCGACCCGAGGCAGTGCCCGAGCTGCGGCAGGGCCTTCCACAAGCGGCGCCCCTGCCGCGTCGACCCGCGCCAGTTGCGGCTCCCCGATCTGCTCGACTCCCCCTGAGATTTCGCAGGCTCAAAGAGCGCACCGCCCGCGCGTAGGGTCCGCGTCTGGGCCGGCCGCCTGGTGAGCAATCACCCACACTCCATCACCCTGCACCACAGGCGCGCCGGCCCATCCGTCACAGCGGACGCCGGAGGGCAGCATGGACCAGATCGTCGACGTGGCGGGCAACGTAGGGCCGCACGCGCGCAAGCTGGCCGACGCCGGCGTGCACACCGTCATCCGCTACTACAACCATCGCAACAGCAGCGCGCTGCCGTCGAAGTGCCTGACCCGCGCCGAGGCGGACGCCCTGCACGCGGCCGGCCTGTCGGTCGCCGTCGTGTTCCAGCAGCGGGGCGGCGCCGGCGGGAGCATCGCCGACCTGGATGCCGCCAGCGGCCGGCGCGACGCGACGCGCGCGCTGGAGCTGGCCCAAGAGGTCGGGCAGCCCGAGGGCAGCGCGATCTACTTCGCCGTCGACCACGACTTCGTCAGAGTGACCGATCTGCGGTCCATCGCAGAGCATTTCTACGCCGCGCGGGCCGTGCTGAACGGCCACTTCCGGCTGGGCTGCTACGGCTCCGGCTCGGTGCAATTCCGCGCGCAAGCCGATCTCCGCTGGCTGCCGAACGCCTCGGCCTGGCGGGGGACCAAGGCGGCACTCGCGGCGGGGCAATACGATCTGCGCCAGCTTCCGCAGGCCACTTCGCCGCTCGGCTTCCACTACGACGGCAACGAGGCGCGGGTTGCCGACTTCGGCCAATGGCCGGCGCCGGACGCCGTGAGTGCGGCTGGCGGGGCGCCCGGCCCGGAGTCAGAGCCCACGTGCGCCATCAGCAACCGCGATCTGCAGAACCGGCTGAACACGCTTGGCGCGCTGCCGCGGCTCGCGGTCGACGGCGTGCTCGGGCCGCTGACCTGGGGCGCGCTGTTCCACGCGCTGAAGCAGCACAAGCACATGTCGCCGGCCGCCCTCTCCGACGAGGCGCTGGCCGCACTCGGCCTTATCGATGCAACCGATCCGCCGCCTGCGCGGCGAGGGGGAGACACGCTGTGACCGACTTCCGAACCCGCCGCGCGGCGGCTTCGCCCCGGTACATGCTGGCCGTCACGCTGGGCGCGCTGGCGCTGATGGTGCTGATCATCTGGGCATCGTCCGGCGAGGCGGCCGCTCAGGCCGCGGTGGACGCTTCGAACGCCGTCGTCGACCTGTGGCCCTACATCGAGCCGGTGCTGGAGATCGTCTTCGTCGTGGCGCTCGGGGTCGCGGGTCTGCTGGCGCGGCGGCTGCTGGCCTGGCTGGGCGTCAACCTCGACGACAAGCGGCGGGCGCTGATCGACGACGGTCTCTACAAGGCGCTGTCGTTCGGCCGGGCGCAGATCGTGGTCGGGCTGAAAGACATGAGCGAGGTCGAGATCCGCAACGCGACGCTGCGCCATGGCATTCGGTTCATGCTCGACACCTACGCCAAGAGCCTGAAGACGTTCGACATCACGCCGGAAGGCGTCAGCGACCGCCTGCTGCTGCGCTATGGCGACGTGTTCCCCGAGCCGAAGCCGGAGCCGATCGACCCGCGGCGCGAGCCGGAGTCCGACCGCGCACCGGCGGCCGGCGCCTGACCCCCACCCGACAAGGAGGACTGCCCGATGAGATTCCTTCGTACCCTTGCCGCAGTCACGGCTCTTGCCACGCTCGCGGGCTGCGGCACCGTCGCCGAGGTGCGTGAGCAGACCGTCGACGTCGGGCTCAAGGTCTACCGAACCGAGGCCTGCGCGACGGGAGCCGCCGGTGCGGTGGTCCGCGACCAGCAGCGGGCCGAGGTCTATGCCGCGACGGGCGTCTTCGCGGAGGCCGACTGCGCCTTCCGCCCCGGTGACACCGTCGACGATTACCTGGCGCGCCGGCCGGCGGCGGAGGCGGGCGCGGCGGCGAGCGCCGGCGCCGGCGAGTAGGCGCATGCCGGGGTGGCTGCAGGACTGGTGGCTGGCGATCGCGGCCGTGTGGACGACCGTGGTCGGCGGCTTCGTCGGCTGGGTCGGATGGTCGATCAAGCAGCGCTTCGTCACGCGCGAGGCACTGTCGGCCGCGATCCAGGCGGAGCACGAGGAACGCAAGATGGCCGTGGAGCGCGCGAAGAGCCTGGCGGAAAAGAACGCGGGCCGCCTGAACCTGGTCGAGTCCCGCCTCGCCGATCTGCCCACGCACCGGGACCTCGACGGGATTAAGGCCTCGCTGGCGGGGCTTGGCGCGACCATGACCGGCGTGCAGGCGCAGCTGCAGGGGCAGAGCAAGCAGATCGACACCGTGGACGGGACCGTGACCCGCATCCACCAGTACCTGCTGGAGCAAAAGACGTGAGCGGCTACGAGGACTACATCGGCGAGGACCAGCGGCTGGCGATCCTGCGGTTCCTGCACGAGGCGCCGAGCTATCGGGCCAACGCCTCGACCGTCCAGGACGCGCTGCGCAACTTCGGCCACACGATCACGCGCGACCAGGTGCTGGGCCATCTGCAGTGGATGCAGGAGCAGGGCCTGGTCGCCGCACAGGAGGCCGGGCCGGCGGTGCTCGTGGCGACGCTGACCAACCGTGGCGGCGACGTCGCGACCGGCGCGGTGAAGCACCCCGGCGTGAAGCGTCCGGCCCCCGGCCGCACCTGAGCGGGGCCGCACCCTCATGGCCCTGAAATCATCGGTCCTGAAGCTGCCGGCGGGCGTCCGCGCCGAGTTGCACCGGCTGCTCGCCGACGGCCACCTGACGCTCGACGAAATGGTCGGCGAGGTGCGAGCGATGGGCGGCGACGTCAGCCGCTCCGCCCTGCACCGCTACCAGGTCAATTTCGAGGAACAGGGCCGCAAGTTGCGCGAGGCGCGCGAGACGGCCGAGGTGTTCGTCCGCGAGCTGGGCAGCGAGCCGGACAGCAAGACCGGGCGCCTGGTCAAGGAAATCGTCGAGACGCTGGCCTTTCGGCTCGGGTCGCGCGCGCTGACCGACGAGGCCGACCTGGACTCGAAGGATCTCATGCAGCTGGCGAAGACGCTCGATCACCTGGAGCGGTCGGATTCCATCCGGACGGCGCGGGAGCTGAAGTTGCGCGAGGAGCTGCGCGGCAAGGTCGCCGACCGGCTCGACGCGGGCGAGATGGAGTTCGCGAAGGCCGACACACCGGCGGCGCGCGCGGCCGTGCTGGAGCGCATCCGCCAGGACGTCTACGGGATCTTCGACTGATGGTGCCGGCCGGCGCGCTGGGCGGCTCGGCGCTGACCATCTACCCGTACCAGCAGCGCTGGATGCTGGACCGGTCCCGATTCAAGATCGGCATGTTCGCGCGGCAGACCGGTAAGACCTTCACCACGACGCTGGAGATCGTCGACGATTGCCACGAGGCCTGGACGCAAGGGCGTCGCGAGCGCTGGGTGATCCTGTCGCGCGGCGAGCGCCAAGCCAAGGAGGCCATGGACGAGGGCGTGAAGAAGCACGCCGCCGCCTACCAACTGGCGATCGAGGAATCGGAGTACGACTGGCACGCCGACGACAGCAAGACGACCTACAAAGCGCTGGAGGTGACCCTGCCGGGCGGCAGCCGGATCACGGCGCTGCCGGCCAACGCGGACACCGCGCGCGGCTTCTCCGCCAACGTCTTTCTCGACGAGTTCGCCTTTCACCAGGACAGCCGGGCGATCTGGAAGGCGCTGTTCCCGGTGATCTCGGCCGGCCACAAGCTTCGCGTGGTGTCGACGCCGAATGGCAAGGGCAACAAGTTCCACGAGCTGATGACGGCGGACGACGATGCCTGGTCGCGCCACGTGGTGGACATCCACCAGGCCGTCGCCGACGGGTTGCCGCGCGACATCACCATGCTGCGGGCCGGCATCGCCGACGAGGACGCGTGGTCGCAGGAGTACGAGCTGCAGTGGCTCGACGAGGCGTCGGCCTGGCTCGACTACGGCCTGATCCTGCCGGTCGAGCACGAGCTGGCCGGAAACCCGGAGCTATACGAGGGCGGCCAGGTGTTCATCGGCAACGACATCGGCCGCCGGCGCGACCTGTGGGTGGCGTGGGCCTGGGAGCTGGTCGGCGACGTGTTCTGGACCCGCGAGATCCGTGAGCTGCGGCGCAAAACTTTCGCTGAGCAGGACGCGGCCCTCGACGAGCTGATGATGCGTTACCGGGTGGCGCGGCTGGCGATGGACCAGACCGGCATGGGCGAGAAACCGGTCGAGGACGCGCAGCGCCGCTACGGCATGATGCGGGTCGAGGGCGTCCTGTTCAACGGCGCAAGGCCGCTGACCGTCGCGACGGCGGCGAAGGAGCTGTTCCAGGATCGGCGGGTGCGCATCCCCTGCGGCGACCCGAAACTGCGCGCCGACCTGCACAAGGTGAAGATGGAGGTCGGCGCCACGGGCCACCCGCGGCTGATCGCCGATCGCGACTCCGAGGGGCATGCCGACCGGTTCTGGGCCGCCTGCCTGGGTCTCGCCGCCGGCGCCGGCGGAGCCACGGCGTACGGCTATGAGCCCGTGCCGCGGGTGGCGCCGTCGATCGCCGGTGGGCCACGGCGCTCATTCGACCTGCCCGACCATAGCGGCGACCGGGCGCCGGGTGGCCGGGGCGGTCTTGGGGGCGGCGGGCGGTTCGCTGGAGGGGGCTGGTGATGGCGGACTCGACGATCCTGGGGCTGGACGGGCGGCCGATGAAGCGGGCCGAGCTGAGGGGCGAGGTCGCGGGCCCGACCACCACCGGCGTGCGAACCATCTTCGGCGACCACCCGGCCGCCGGCGTGACGCCGGCGCGGATGGCGCGGCTGCTGCGCGAGGCCGAGGAGGGCGACCCGCTGGCCTACCTCGAACTCGCCGAGGACATCGAGGAGCGCGACCTGCACTATCTCGGCGTGCTCGGCACCCGCCGGCGCTCGGTCGCCCAGCTGGAGATCCAGGTCGACGCCGCCGGCGACGACGCGGAGGCGTTGCGCGACGCCGGCCTGGTCCGCGACTGGCTGGACCGCGACACGCTGGAAGACGAGATCTTCGACGTGCTCGATGCCATCGGCAAGGGCTTCTCCGCCACCGAGATCGTGTGGGACACCGCCGGCAAGCTGTTCTGGCCGGCCGAGCTGAAGCGGCGCGACCCGCGCTGGTTCGGCTTCGACCGCGTCGACGGCGAGACGCTGAAGCTGCGCGGCGAGGGCGGCCAGCTGGTCGACCTGGCGCCGCACAAGTTCGTCGTCCACCGGGTCGCCGCCAAGTCCGGCCTGCCGATTCGCGGCGGCCTGGCGCGCGCGGTGTGCTGGTGGTGGATGTTCAAGCACTACGCCGCCCGCGACTGGGTGGTGTTCTGCGAGGTCTACGGCCAGCCGATCCGCGTCGGCAAGTATCACGCCGGCGCCACCGCCGAGGAGAAGGCGGTGCTGCTGCGCGCCGTCGGCATGATCGGCACCGACGCGGCGGCGATCATGCCGGACTCGATGATGATCGAGTTCGTCAAGGCCGAGGCGGCGCGCGGCACCGACGTCTACCAGCGGCTGTGCGACTGGATCGACCAGCAGGTCAGCAAGGCCGTGCTGGGGCAGACCACGACCACCGACGCCATCTCCGGCGGCCACGCGGTCGCCCAGGAGCACCGCAAGGTCCAGGAGGACATCGAGCGCGCCGACGCCCGCCAGCTGGCGAGCACGCTGAACCGCGACCTGATCCGGCCGCTGGTCGCCTTCAACCACGGCCCGCGCGACCGCTACCCGCGGCTGCGGATCGGCCGCGCCGACCAGGGGCCGCCGCTGGCCGAGCTGATGCCGGCAACGAAGACGTTCGTCGAGCTGGGCGGCAAGGTCGGCATGTCGACCGTGCGCGACCGGCTCGGCTATCCGGACCCGGACTCAGACGAGGAGTTGCTCCGGCCGCCGGCGCAACTCGCGATGGCACCGCCGGGCGCCGGCGCCGCGGCCGAACGCGACGCCGCCGCCGGCGAGACCGAGGAAGAGACCGCGCAGCAGGCCGCCCGCCAGGCGCGCGACGAGCCAGAACTTGATGCGGGGGACGACTCCATCGACCGCCTGGTGGGCGAGGACAGCATCGACCGCCTGGTCGAGGAGATGACGGCGGACTGGGAGCCGCAGCTGGCGCCGCTGGTCGGGCCGGTGCTGGCGGCCGCGGCCGCCGCGGACAGCTTCGAGGCGTTCAAGGCGCGTCTGATCGACCTGGTGGGTGACGTGGACGGCGGGGCGCTGGCCGACCGCCTGGCGCGTTCCGCGTTCGGCGGCAGGGTCGCCGGCGCCGGCGGGCTGGCCGTGAGCGAGGGCGAGGAGGTTTGATCTTTGGGCGCCGGGCCATCCGGCCCGACTTACGGCACCGGCCCGCTCCCCCACCCAACCACCCGAGCGCGCCGGCGCCTTGGCAGCAACGGAGGGACAGCCGATGACCGTCGAGCTGCAGCCGGTCACCGACCTGGAGGCGCTGGACTACCTGGAGCGTCGCGGGGCGCGTCAGGTGCCGACGTTCGACTGGCGGGACATGTGGCAGGACGAGCATGCCGCCGCTTTCACCGTCGCCAAGTCCACCGGCTTCGACATCCTCGGCGACGTCTACGGCGCGGTCGAGGAGGCGCTTGCCGACGGGCAGACTTTCGAGCAGTTCCGCGACGGCCTGGAGCCGCTGCTGCGGGCGAAGGGCTGGTGGGGGCGCGAGACGGCGATCGACCCCGCGACCGGCGAGCTTCGCGAGGTGCAGCTCGGCTCGCCGCGTCGGCTGCGGATCATCTACGACACCAACATCCGCATGGCCCATGCCGCCGGCAAGTGGCAGCGCATCGCGCGCGTCGCCGACCGGATGCCCTGGCTGCGCTATGTCGCGGTGCAGGACAGCCGGACCCGGCCCGAGCACATGGCCTGGCACGGCACCGTGCTGCGCTGGGACCACCCGTTCTGGCAGACGCACTATCCACCCAACGGCTGGCGCTGCCGCTGCATGGTGCAGCAGCTCGGCGACCGGGACCTGGCGCGCTATGGCCGCACGCCGAGCGACGGGCCGCCGGCCGGCGCCGGCGAGACCCGGCCCTGGACCAACAAGCGCACCGGGGAAACGATCGACGTGCCCGTGGGGATCGACCCCGGCTTCGGCTACAATGTGGGCGCGGCCACCTCACGCGCGGCCGAAGCGTTGCGTGTCGCCGGGGAGAAGGCGGCTGCGCTGCCGAGCCCGCTGGACGCCGCCGCGCTGGCCGCCCTGCGGGAGCTGTTGCGGGAGGCTCCGGACGCTGAGTAGACGGCGAGCGCCATAGCGGCCCCAGGATTTGGTCTGCCGGTGCACCCCGCCGGATGTACCGCCGAAGGGGACTCGGCGACACAGACCCCTCTTAATGGCTCTTAAAACCCTCTTAAAATTCGATCGAGGAGAACCGGCCCATGTCCACCCTTCGATCCGCGATGCTGGTGCTGGCCTTGTCCTTCGCGACCGCGGCGCCGGCGGCCCTCGCCCAGGACGCCTGCTACGCCTGGCCGCTGCGCACCGTCGGCGGCAGCGTCGCCTATGACGGCGACACGATCTACGTCGAGATGCCGGGCCTGCCGCCCGAGTTGGCGCACATGTCGGTGCGGGTGCTCGGCATCGACGCGCCGGAGCGGGGCGGCCGCGCCGGATGCGCCGGCGAGCGGTCGCTCGGGCTGCAGGCGCGCTCGCGCATGATCGCGCTGTTGGCAGGCGCCGAGGCGGTGGCGTTCTGCAACATCTCCTGGGACAAGTATGGCGGCAGGATCGACGCCGACGTCTTCGCCGACGGGCTCCATATCGCCACCGTGCTGGTCGGCGAGGGGCTGGCCCGATGGTACGACGGCGGGGAACGCCAGCCGTGGTGCGCCGACGGCGTGCTGATCGGCGAGTAGGCTCCCTCCCGAGTGCGTTGAGCCCCCGGAACCAGTCCGGGGGCTCAGGGGGAAAAGGCCGCGCGGCGCGCCCTTTTTTCCCCCTGAGATTTCGCAGGCTCAAATCGGGTGGCGTGGGCGCGTAGCTTGCGGCCCGAGATGACGAAGCCGACCACGACCATTGCTCTCGCTGCGGCCGGGCTACCGCCCGGGGCCGAGATCCGCGCGTTGCATGCGCTGGCGCTTCCGGCCGAGCCGCCGGATGCGATCCAGCTGCTGCCCGCCGGCACGTTCGCCGGCGTCGACGGGCGTGGCCCCTACCGGGTCGCCGACGCGGCTGCGGTGGTGGCGGACAGCCTGGCGGCAGCGCCCGGCGGGCGGCTGGCGATCGACTACGACCACGCGATCGACCTGGCCGCGCCCGAGGGCCGGCCGGCGCCGGCGGCGGGCTGGGTCACCGGCCTGGAGATCCGCGACGGCGCAATCTGGGGCCGGGTCGAGTGGACCGAGGATGGCGCCAGGGCCGTCCGCGCCAGGCACTACAGCTTCATCTCTCCTGTCTTCACCCACGGCAAGGCCGACGGCGTGGTGGCGCGCGTGCTGCGCGCCAGCCTGACCAACGCGCCGAACCTGCAGCTCGCCGCGCTGCATCACTCCCAAACCGAGGAAGCCGACATGGACAAGGATCTGGTCACGGTCCGCCAGGCGCTGGGCCTGAAGGACGATGCCGACGCGCCCGCGATCGTGGCGCACACCAAGACGCTGGCGGCGGCCAACGCCGCCCTGACCACGGCGCTGGCCACCGTGCGCAAGGCGCTGGGCGCGGCCGAGGACGCCGACGGCGCGGTGCTGGCGGCGCAGGTCGCGCGGCTGAAGGCGGACGGCGAGGCCAAGGGCACGTCGAACGAGGCGCTGCGCACCGAGTTGGCCAGCCTGCGCGGGACCGTCGACGGGCTGGGCGACGCCGAGCGCGGCCGCGCGCTCGACGCGCTGCAGGCGCAGGGCAAGTTGACCCCGGCCGAGCGCGAGCACTTCGCCAAGATCCAGAAGTCCGACCCGGAGACCTTCCAGGCGCTGATGACGGCGCGGGTTGCGGTGGTGACGCCCGGCGCGGGCAAGGCCGCCAGTGGCCAGGTCGAGCGTGGCGCGCGGGCGATGGACGACGACGCCAAGAAGGTTTGCCAGCTGATGGGCGTCGATCCGAAGAAGTTCGAGGAGACGCTGAAAGAGGACGGCCAGGCGCAGGCGGCCTGAACGGGTTGATTTTCTGCGCGGCGCCGGCCCGCTCCCCCGCCCAACCGCCCCAATGGTCACCCTGAAGGGCGGTTGGGCGGGGGAGCGGGCCGGAACCGAGGCGACCAAGGAGACAGACAGATGACGGCACTTTCGGCGGACCGCAACACGGCGCAGCGGGAGATCACGCGGCGGCAGTTCAGCGCCCTGGCGGCGACCAAGTACTTCGGCGGCGCGCTGGCGATGCTCGACAGCGCCGGCCGGGTGCGCAAGGGCGCGACGGCGACCGGCATGCGTGGCATCGGCCGGGTCGCGGCCTATGTCGACAACACCAACGGCGCCAACGACGCGGTGACCGTCGACGTCGACGCCGGCATCTTTCGGTTTGCCAACTCGGCGAGCGGCGACCTGATCGCCAAGGCCAACATCGGCTCGAACGCCTACATCGTCGATGACGCCACGGTGGCCAAGACCGATGGTTCCGGCACGCGGTCGATCGCCGGCCAGATCGTCGACGTCGACGCCCAGGGCGTGTGGGTGCAGATGGGCTATGCGGAGGGGCCGGTCTCCGGCGCGCTCGCCGCGGCCAGCAACCTCAGCGACCTGGCCAGTGCCGCGACCGCGCGCACCCAGCTCGGCGTCTATGAGGCGATGGGTACGGCGGCCTTCGTGATCGGCGCCGACGCCGGCACCACGATCAACGTGGCCATCCAGCTGAAGGATTCGGCTGGCGCCGACCTGGCGGTGCGCGGCTCGGTGTTCGCCTACCTCAGCGACGACGCAAACGGCGATTCCATCGCCGGCACCGCGCCGTCGAGCGGCTGGGCGATCGGCACCGACGGCCTGCTGATCCCGCTGGTCGCCGGCAAGGCGGCGCAGCTGGTCAGCGAGGCCGACGGCGACATCGACATCACCATCACCGAGGCCGGCTCCGACACCTGGTACCTGATCCTGGGGATGCCCGACGGGCGCCTGGTCGCCAGCGGGGCCATCACCTTCAGCGCCTGATAGCCCGCCTTCGCCCCCGTTCGCGGAACGGGGGCTTCGGCGCGGCGGGCCCCTGGGAGAGCAACCGGGGCGCTACGCCGCCGAGAGAGTAGGAGAACCGAGACGATGCTCGTCAACCGCGCCAACCTCGACCTGGTGTTCACCGGGTTCAAGACCGCCTTCCGGGGCGGCGTCGAGTCCGCCCAGGCGGCCAGCCAGTACGGCATGATCGCGACCACCGTGCCGTCGACCACGCTGAAGGAGCAGTACAAGTGGCTGGGCATGATCGCCGGGCTGCGGCGCTGGGTCGGCGATCGCGTGGTCAACAGCCTGGCCACCCATGGCTACGAGATCGAGAACCTCGACTACGAAGACACGATCGCCGTCGACAAGAACGACATCGAGGACGACAGCTTCGGTGTCTTCGCGCCGATGTTCACCATGATGGGTGTGGCGGTCTCCGCCCATCCCGATGAGCTGGTCTGGGCGCAGCTGGCGGCTGGCTTCGCCACTGCCTGCTATGACGGGCAGTACTTCTTCGACACCGACCACCCTGTGCTCGACGCCGCCGGCACGCCGGCCAGCGTCGCCAACACCGACGGAGGCTCCGGCGCGGCCTGGTACCTGATCGACAGCAAGAAGCCGCTCAAGCCGATCATCTTCCAGGACCGCAAGGCGCCCGACTTCGTCGCCATGGACCAGGCGAACGACGAGCAGGTGTTCAACACCCGCGAGTTCCGCTACGGCGTCCATGCCCGGCGCAACGTCGGCTATGGCTTCTGGCAGACCTCCTGGGGCTCCAAGCAGACCCTGAACAAGGCCAACTACCGGATCGCGCGCGAGGCGATGATGGCGATGAAGGGCGACTACAGCCGGCCCCTCGGCGTCATGCCGGACACGCTGGTGGTGCCGCCGGGCCTGGAAGGCGAGGGCCTGGAGATCGTCAACGCCGAGCGCGACGCTGCGGGTGCGACCAACGTCTACAAGGGCACCGCCAAGCTCGTCGTCGTGCCCTGGCTGGCCTAGCCGGCTTGTTTTTCGTGCCGGCGGCGCCGGCCCGCTCCCCCACCCAACCGCCCCAAGGGAGCGGGCGCGAACCGCCCAAACTGAGGAGAAGGCCCGATGGCCAAGATTCTACGCATCACCGCCCGGCCGGAGAAGGGTTTCCGCCGGTGCGGCATCGACCACCCGCCCTCGCCGGTCGACCACGACGCCCGGCGCTTCAACGCCGAGGCGATCGAGAAGCTGAAGGCCGAGCCGAACCTGGTCGTCCAGGAGATCGACGCGCCCGAGCCGAAGGCGGCCGAACCGAAGGGCGACGGCAAGTCAAACGGCGAGGGAGGCGACGGTGGCGCGGAGCCGAAGCCGCCGGCTGAAGCTCCGGCTGCACCGACGCCGCAGGGCAAGGGCAAGAGCTAGACGAGAGTCCGGGAGGGCGGCGCCACCAGGCGCATTCGCGGCGGCGGAGAAGGATGGCCGGGTAGGCGAGAGCCTTGAGGCCCGCCCATCGCCCAGGCCGGCCCGCCGGCCGGCCTGGTTCAATTTCAGGGAGCGCACAATGACCGTGACCGTGGGCCGTACCGTTCACTACCACGCCGCCGCCGACGAGCGGGCCAACGGGGCCGCCGTGCACCCGGCAATCGTCACCAGGGTCTGGTCCGACCGTTGCGTCAACCTGACCGTGTTCTTCGACAACAGCCCGCCGGCGCCGCGCAGCTCGGTCGAGATGGCCGACCAGCAGAATGTCGATCGCCGCTGGTCCTGGCCGCCGCGCACCGAGCCCGTGGACCCGGCGAAGTTCATGATCGGCGGCGCCGACCCGGCGCCGGCCGGTTGACACCCGCCAACCGGCACTGACACCCGATGACCTACGCCACCCAGGCCACGATGACAGAGCGGTTCGGCAGCCAGCGGCTGATCGAGCTGACCGATCGCGCCGGCGCGCTGGACGCGATCGACACGGACGTGCTCGGCCGGGCGCTGGCGTTCGCGGACGCCATGATCGACGGCTATGTCGGCGTGAAATACGCGGTGCCGGTGGACCCGGCGCCGGCGGTCCTGGTCGGCGTCGCCGAGGACATCGCCTACTACAAGCTGCACGTCGAGGCGGCACCGGAGGGCGTGAGCGACGCCTACAAGGCCGCTGAGCGGTTCCTCAAGGCCGTCTCGGTGGGCCAGGCCGTGCTGACCGGCGCCACCGGCGCGGCGTCGGCGGCCACCGACGACGGCGTGCGGATCTCCGGACCCGAGCGGACCTTCTCCCGCGACACGCTGTCGGGGTTCTGAGCATGGCCTCCGTCCATATCCGCATCGACGACGACCTGGTGCGCCGGGCCCTGGCCGGGCTGCGCGCGGCCGCCGGCGACCTGTACCCGGCGATGGACCAGATCGGCGCTGCCCTGACCGCCAGCACCCAGGCGCGATTCGAGCGCGGGCGCGGGCCGGATGGCAACCCCTGGCCGCAGTCGCTGCGGGCGCGGCTGCAGGGCGGGCAGACCCTGGTGGACAAGGCGCACCTGGTGCAGTCGATCACCCACCAGGCCACCGGCCAGGGCGTCGACGTCGGCACCAACCTGATCTACGCCGGCATTCACCAGTTCGGCGGCACCATCAAGGCGAAGGGCGGCGGCAAGCTGCGGTTCAAGCTGGCCGGCGGCGGCTTCGCCACGGTCGCGTCGGTAACGATGCCGGCGCGGCCCTTCCTCGGCATCGATGACGACGACGAGCGCGCGATCGGCGCGATCCTCGCCGACCACCTGCGCGCCGCCGCGCCCGGCAGCATCGAGGGCGCGCCATGACCGCGCTGGTCGACCAGGTCGCGGCCCGCGTGACCGCCCAGGTCCCGGCGCTGCTGTCCGTCGGCTCTGCCGCGACCCTGGCGGCGCTGATCCAGCAGAACGTGCTGCCGCAGCGCACGCCGGCGGCCTTCACCCTGCCGTCCGGCTTCGACGCCGCGCCCAACGCGCTCGTCTCCGGCGGCCACCGCCAGGACGTGAGCGACACCGTGGGTGTGCTGCTGGTCTACCGCATCGCCGGCGACGCCAAGGGCGACAAGGCCCTGACCGCGCTGTCGACGATCATCGCCGCCGTGATCGCGGCCGTCGCCGGCTGGGAGCCGGAGGCGCCGGACGGCGGCGAGGCCGGCTCGGCCGAGGCATTCGACCTGGTCCGCGGCCGGCTGGTCGACATGGCCGCCGGCGCCGTCTTCTACCAGCTCGACTTCCGCGCGCGCTGGCTGTTCAGAGGGAGCTGAAGCTATGCCCAAGTTCTGGCGCAAGAAGGTCATCCTGTTCAAGCTGGAGTCCAGCTACGGCGTCGATCCGACGCCGACGGGCTCGGCCAACGCGGTGCAGGCAACCCAGGTCAGCCTGACGCCGATGGACGGCAACGACCTTGACCGGGGCCTGGACTTCGCCTGGCTCGGCCGCTCCGAGACCATCCCCGACCAGCTGACCGTGCAACTGGATTTCCGGGTCGAGCTGGCCGGGTCCGGGTCCGGCGGCACGGCGCCGGCCTGGGGGCCGTTGATCAAGGCCTGCCGCTTCGCCGAGACGGTGAAGGCGTCGACCGGCGCCAACACCATCGCCGCCTCGCCGCCGGTCGACGTGGGAACGCCGGAAGGCGGCTTCACCTACGCCGTCGGCGACCCGTATGTGGGCAACCACGGCCGCCTGGTCACCCTGGCATGCACCACCGGCGGCGCGTCGGCGACGGCGGAGTTCACCGTCTCGGCGCCGGCGGACGGCAGCGTCGCCGCCTACAGCCAGACCGGCGTGGTGATGACGGACAGCGGATCGTTCGCGCTGGGCGGCGGGGCGACGATCACGCCGACGGTCACCGGCAGCTTCACCATCGCCGACACCTTCACCATCGCGCTGGAGCCGGCGCGGGTGGAGTACGCGCCCAACTCGACCGAGGCGCACGCCTCGGCGACGATGTACATCAATGTCGACGGCACTCTGTTCAAGGCCCTGGGCGCGCGCGGCAACGTCCAGGTCATGATCGAGCGCGGCCTTCCGTACCTGCACTTCGTCATGCGGGGCCTGTTCTCGCCCGCGGCCGATGCCGCGCTGCCGACCGCCGTGCTCACCGACTGGATGACGCCGAAGCCGACCGGGTCGGCCAACACGCCGACGGTGAGCCTGCTCGGCGTGGCGCTGGCGGTGGAGCGGCTGGAGATCGACATGCAGAACGCGGTCGAGAGCCGGTTCCTGGTCAACAGCGAGGCGGTGCTGATCGGCGACCGCGCACCGGGCGGGCAACTGGTGTGCGAGGCGGTGGCGCTGGCGACGCTGAACCCGTTCGCCGCCGCCACGGCGACACCGAAGACCAAGGGCGCGCTGGCGCTGGTGCACGGCACCGCGACCGGCGGCATCGTCGACGTCGACTGCCCCAGTGTCGCGCTGGGCCGGACGTCGATCGGCGAGAGCCAGCGCATCGTCACCTGGACCATCCCGCTGGAGATCCTGCCCGTCGCCGGCGACGACGAGGTCCTGATCACCGTGAAGTAGGGGCGGGTTGTTCATCATCGGCACCCGGCCGGAACCGGAGGAGGTTGAATCACATGCCCTTCGTTCTGAGGGAAGAGTTCGAGGTCGAGTGGCCGGTCAAGGTCATGGTGCCGCGCGACGGCGGCGGCTTCGACCAGCAGCCGTGCAAGGTCCGGTTCAAGGCGATGCCGATCGACGAGGCGCAGGAGAAGCGCGCGGCGATCGACGACCTGCCCGAGGACGAGCAGGACGCCGGCCACACCGAGCTGCTGATGGACACGATGGTCGGCTGGGATGGCGTCATCGACGAGGACAAGAACCCGATTCCGTTCAGCCGGGACAACCTGAAGACGGCGCTGCGGTTCCAGTTCGTGCTGACCGCCTTCGTCAAGGCCTATAGCGACGCGTTCTCCGGCGCCGGCAAGCAGAAGCGCCGAAGGGGAAACTGATCGAGGCCGCGCGGATCTGGGCGCGCGGCCGCACCGTTCCCAACACCGACACAGAGAGCGACGATGACGAGTTCGCCAGCGACCTCGAAAGCTTCGGGCTCGACCCGGCCACGATCCCGGAACCGGCGGACGACGACGGCTTCGGCGTATGGCCGGAGAACCGCGAGGCGCTGGAGCTGTTCCTGGCCTGCACGACGCAGTGGCGGATGGCGATCGTCGCCGGCATGGGCGGCGGCGCGATGATCTGGCAGGGCCTGGACTATGCCGGCGTCGACGTGTGCCACCGCCGGCGCGGCGGCGACTGGAGCGGCAAGGCCGGCGCCCGGCTGTGGGGCGACCTGCAGGCGATGGAAGCCGCCGCGCTCGTCGAGCTGAACGGCGGCCTGGGAGGCTGAGATGCTGACCCTGGCCGTACGGCTCACAGCCCGCGACGACGGTTTCGCCGACACGATCCAGCTGGAGCAGGCGCAGCTGCAGCGCCTCAATGCGACGGCAGCGCAGACGAACGCAGGCATGCGCGGCGTGGCTGGCGGTCAGACCCAAGCCGCCGCGGCCACCGCAACGATGACGCGCGCCGCGGGCGCCCAGAGCCTGGCGATGGGGGACGCGACGCGCAGCATGGTCAGATACGGCGCGGCCCTGATCGGAATCACCGCCGCGGCGGCACTGCTGCGCGCGGCCGCCGGCGGGGCGCTGGCGCTGAGCGCCGCGCTCGGCGAGCTGTCCACCCTGGTCGACGACACGGCGGCCGACATGCCCCGGCTGGAGCGGGCGGCCCGTTCGATGGGTACCGCCTTCGGCACGGGCGCGGTGCCCCAGGTCCAGGCCCTTTACCAGGCGATCTCCGCCGGGGCCACGAGCGTCGAGGCGGCGACGGCCACCGTCGCGCAAGCGAACCGGATCGCGATCGGCGGCGTCACCGACGTGACCACCGCCGTGGACGTGCTGACCACGGCGGTCAACGCCTATGGCGCCGGCGTGCTGAGCGTCGAGGATGCCTCCGACGCGCTCTTCGTCGGCATGCGCGCGGGCAAGACCACCATCGGCGAGTTGGCCGCGGCGCTGGGCCAGGTGATCCCGATCGCGGCCGCGCTGAAGATCCCGTTTGACGAGCTGGTCGCGGGCGTCGCGGCGCTGACCACGTCAGGCCTGAGCACGTCCCAGGCGGTCACCGGGCTGCGCGGCATCCTGAGCCAGATCACGAAGCCCAGCAGCGATGCGGCAAAGCTGGCTGCCGAGCTGGGTCTGGAGTTCAACGCCCAGGCGCTTGAGGCGAAGGGACTCGCCGGCTTCCTGGAGGAGGTGATCGAGAAGACCGGCGGCAACGTCGACGCGATGGCCAAGCTGTTCGGCGAGGTCGAGGCGGTCAGTGCCGCGCTGAGCTTTGCCGGCGGCGCCGGCGAGCAGTTCGCCGGCATCCTGGATGACATGACGACCAAGGCAGGCGCCACCGAGACGGCCTTCGCCAAGGTTGCCGACACGGCCGACCACCGGGTGGACGTGGCACTGGCGAAGATGGGCGACCGGCTGATCGACGTCGGCGACACGATCCTCCGGGGGCTCGTGCCGGCGCTGGAACTGGGGGCCAACGCGCTGACCTTCTTCGCCGCGGCGCTGGAGGCGGTTCTCGGCGGACCGGACACGACCACGCGCACCGAGGTGGCCATCGGATCGAACTTGCAGGGCGCGATCGACGGCATGGACGAGGACGTGGGCCGGCTGAGGACGTTCCGCGAGCAGCTGGACCGCGAGGCGCAGGGCCTGCAGCAGCGGCTCGATTTCATCCTGGCCCAGTCGTCCGATCCGACCGCGTATCTGGAACAGATCCGAACCGACAACGATCTGGCGGAGACGCTGGCGGCGGTCGAGGAAATCGACCGCCTTATCGCAGGCCTCGGCGGGCCGGGCGCCAGCGGCAGGCTCGGCACCGGCGGGGCGCAGATGCGGCTGGATCTCGAAGCCGAGCTGGCACGCCTGCGCGACGAGGCGGCGAACGACAACGGCAGCAGTGGCGGCTCGGCCTCGCCGGTGAGCCAGGAGGATCTCCGCAACATGGAGTTCTTCCGGGACCTGGCGGGCGAAGGCGAGGCAGCCCAGGACGCGTTCAACGAGGCGATGCGGCGCGGCGCGCGGATCACCGAGCAGCTGCGCACGCCGCAGGAGGAATACACCGCGACCCTGGCCGAGTTGACGGACCTGCTGGGGACCGGCGCGATCAACCAGGAGACGTTCACCCGCGGCGCGGAGGCGGCGGCGGGTGCGCTCGCCGATGCGGCCGTGGCGACCGACGACGCGGCCCAGTCGACCATCGACTGGGAGCGCGCCTGGCGTGGCCTGGGCTCGTTGGCCGGCAGCGTGCTGGCCGACATCCGCCGGGGGGCCTTCGATGCCGGCGCGGCGCTGGAGCGGCTGGCCGATCTGATCTTCCAGGTTCTGGTCATCAACCCATTCGAGCAGGCGCTCGGCAACATCGATTTCGGCGACGTGTTCGACGACCTGTTCGGCTCGGCCGACACGGCGCACACCGGCGGCGTGATCGGCGCGCGTGGGCTGGTGGGGGCGAACGACAACGACCGCCGCGTGGTGTCGCTGGACGCGTTCCGCGGGGCGCCGCGGTTCCGGCGCGGCGGCCAGGCCGGGCTGGCGCCGGGCGAGGTGCCGATCGTCGCCCACGAGGGCGAGGTCATCGGCTGGCCGAACCAGCTGGCCCGCGCCTTTGGCGGCGGGGGCCAGCCACGGGTCAGCGTGGTGATCGAGGACCACCGGCGCCAGTCCGGCGGCGAGTCCGGCGGGCCGCCGATCGGCATCGCGCAAGGCCTCGGCCCCGACGGCGAGGCGCAGGTGCGGGTGATGGTCTACGACGCGTTCAGCGACCTGGTCGAGAGCGGCAAGCTCCACCCGGTGATGGCCGGCGCGTACGGCGTGCGGGCACAGGGAGCGGGCTAGTGAGCGACCCGATCTGGCCATCCAGCCTGAACCAGGACGTGCTGCGGCCGATGCGGCGCACGCCGCCTGCGGGTGCGGTGATCGGCTCGCCGGTCGAGAAGGGGCCGCCGAAGGCGCGCCCGCGCTACACGGCCGGTGCGCCATGGCGGCTGGACGTCGAAGTGCCGCTCGACAGCCGTGCCCAAGTGGCCACCTTCGAGACCTTCCGCGACGGGACGCTGGCCTACGGCTCGCTGCCCTTCACATGGACCGACCCGCTCGACGGCGCATCGGTGCGCCTGCAGATCGACCCCAACCGGTTCGAGAGCGTCGTGGTGACCCAGGTTGGCGGCAACCACTTCCGCGCGCCGCTGCCGCTACTCGTTCTGGAGGTGCTGTAGCCGTGGCTGACATCAGCGACACCGCCGTCGAATCCCTGATCGCGGCGCAGACCGCCGAGGTCTACATCGTGCTGGTCACGATCGACCACCCGGAGTTCGCGGCGCCGATCCGGGCCACGTCTGACGCCCAGGACACGGTCTCCAACGGCGAGACGTTCGTGCCCTACGCCTTCGACCTGCGCCTGCACCCGGACGGGCCGGACGAGATCGGCCGGGCACGCATCCGCATTACCAACGTCGGGCTGGAGATCATGGGGGGCGTGCGCTCGGTGCAGGGCGGCGAACTGCTGGTCACCGCGTCGGTCGTGCTGGGGTCCGACCCGGACGCTCATGAGATCGGGCCGCTGGAATTCGAGGCCGAGACGGTGCCATGGGACGCGCTGTGGGTCGATTGCGTGCTCGGCGGCGACTCCTGGCTCAACGACGCCTGGCCCTACACCCAGTTCACGCCGGGCACCACGCCGGGACTGTGGCTGTGAACGCGACTAGTCCCCGGCGAACCCTCGACCCACCGGCCTGGGTCGATCGCTGGGTCGGGTTGCCCTACGAGGAGCTGGGGCGCGGGTTGGTCGATTCTGGCGGGGCCAAGCCCCTTGGGGGCTTCGACTGCTGGGGTCTGTGCCGGGAGATCGCCGTCAAGGAATTCGGCGTGGCGCTGCCGTCCTACGAGGACGCCTATGCCGACTGCGGCGAGAGCGCAGAATTGGACGCGCTGCTGGTGCGCGAGATGACGGCCTGGCAGGCGATCGGGTGGCGGGACGAGGCCGGCTTCGTCCGGGCCGACACCGAGCGGCCGGGCGACTTCCTGTGCTTCCGCCGGCTGCGCCTGCGCGGGCACGTCGCCGTCGTCGCCGGCGGCGGGTGGATGATCCATATCGAGGAGGGCCTGTCCAGCGCGCCGGAGCGCTACGGCGAAGGCCCATGGTCCCGCCGGCTGGTCGCGATCCGCCGGCATCCCGAGATCGCGGCCGTGGCCCACCGCCTGGGCGTGGCGGCATGAACGCGCTCGCGCCGTTCCGCCCGGACCTTCCCGCGGTGCCAGCACCGATTCGGGTGATCGGCCGGGTGCGGCCGTTCTCGATGGTGCTGCACGAATTCGAGCGGCCGGCGGGCGAGACGCTGATGCAGATCCTGGAGTTCGGCTTCTGCGGTCCGCTGCCGCCGGCCGACCGGATGCGGGTCCGGGTGGCGATCGAGGGCATGCCGATCCGACGCGAGTTGTGGCATCGGGTGCGGCCCAATCCCGGCCGGCTGGTCGAGGTGGTGGTTACGCCGGC
>Ga0209702_10002613_pt1 | contig 30830 bp, 26 predicted proteins | sample FRY01_FD_187210 | JGI IMG/M metagenome (GOLD analysis project Ga0209702, IMG submission 187210) | Freshwater microbial communities from Lake Fryxell liftoff mats and glacier meltwater in Antarctica - FRY-01 (SPAdes) (version 2) | ecosystem: Environmental > Aquatic > Freshwater > Ice > Glacier... | reverse complement strand
ATGCAGCAAAAGGATTTATAAAAAATCCGCTTGACCCCCGGTTTGGTCGCTTTGATCCCGATTGGAATGGCGACTGGGCTTATGCTACAAAGCTTGATCTTAACAACTCGCAATGGGTTGGTTTACTCACCATTCCTTTTAAAACCATTGGTGTTGAACAACCTGCCCAAGCATCTCTTTGGCGTGGAAATGTAAGTAGGATTCGAATTGAAAACAAAGACCAACTAGAAACTTCCCAGTGGTCTTTTAGTTCCAGCACCAAAATCCTTGATGACCCAAATGACTTTGGAGAATTTCATTTCAATACAGCAAAAGAAAAATAGAAGGCGGCTTGCAAATTTAATTCACTAAAAGTATTCGCACCTTTTCCTTGAATTGATCTTATCCTTGCCTAGAGAAAATAACGGTAACTGTTTGGTGAAAACCCTTTTTGCGGGGCATGTTAACCTTCGAGTTTTCAATAACTCGAGGGGAAAGAATCAGTGTCAATTAGAAGAAATCCCAGAACATAACCACGCTGGCGGATATGCTGACTAAATCACCAACTACTCCTGCAAATTAACTTCACACGCTTTGGCCAAGCAAGTAATTAAAAAACCTGATTGAATTCACTTTTTGGCACTAGTACTTCACCGAACGAACGCCAAACAGACAACTAATACCCTTTAATTCATAAACGAAAAAAGTTAGAATCCACTTGTCCTTGCCAATCGCAATCCAAAAAGATCAAAGCGGAGAGTAGGGGTTACAGAACCGCGGTTTGCAGAACGAACAACCGAGGCATTAACTCCAAAGCAACCACCCCTAAGTACTTTAGAACTGCCATTATTTGGCCCCTGCGGATCTGTAGAATCACCCTTGCTATATATTCCATACCAATCGCTACACCACTCCCAAACATTACCGTGCATATCATACAAACCAAAAGCATTAGGTTTATAACTTCCCACGGGAACGGGTTTACTAATACCACTAAAATTTGCATCTAAAGACTGCACCACTTCACCAAAATAATAAGAAGTTGTTGTACCTGCCCTACAAGAATATTCCCACTCCGCTTCTGTAGGCAATCGAAAACCTCCACTGGTTTTGCTGTTTAATATGGTAATGAAGTCCTGACAGTCCTCCCAATTAATATCTGTAACAGGAAAATTCGGCTCTGAATTTTCACTTGGATTCTTGCCCATCAAAGCTTCCCACTGCTCCTGAGTAACCGTAAAATTACTCATATAAAAATCTCGAGAAATAGTAACTTTGTGTTGAAACTCATCCTTGTAATGAAACCCATCTACTTCTGGAGAACCCATTAAAAATGTTCCAGAAGGGATGCGCATCATACGCAAAATTAAACCCTTACTAATTTCAACTGAATTCTCTGACGCATTTGTAGAATTCATAAGCCACCGTGGAGATAAAATGTAGGGAAGATAAATTTACAATAAAGTGTAAAATATTTTTAGCAATCAAAAAATAACCTAGATGCTTATTTTAGCAAAACAAAATAATGGCACTTAAATACTAATTATGTGCAGACATAATATAATATAATTGCTTTTAATAAGTTCAGCCGAACTAAATTTCCTTGAAATACTATTGCAGATCGCTTGAACTTATAAATTATTAAAAGGCCAAGGTAACGCAAACACATCGCCAAAGGGGAAATAGGTTGTGCAGGATTTACCTTTTAAAAGGCGATCACACCAAGAGGAAAAATTTAGGGTCGCACATAAAAATGTTCTATAATTCTTTTTTCATAAAGATTATTAAGTAGTTTGCACAACTAGACACCAAGATCAATCAGCAGTTTCGTAGAAAATAGAATCATTTAATTAATCAACCCATCAAAACTGCTCTTTTGCAATTGGAAATGAAACAAAGAAGAATATCACTAAAGTAATTAAAGAGGTAAAAACTATAGTAAAAATTAGAAAGTTTTAATTTTAAATCCATGAGGAAGTTTTGTATCAGTTAAATTGCATTCAGAAAGATCTGCCTGATCTAATTGTGCACCGGTAAGATCAGCGCCTGTAAGATTGGCCCGAAACAAATTTGCCCGCCTTAAATCAGCATCAGAAAGATCTGCCCCGGTTAAATTAGCTGAAGATAAATTTGCACCAACAAGGTTTACACCCTTCATCTTGGCATCTTTCATAATTGCCTGAATCAGCTTGCAACCAAAAAGATTGGCATTAACAAAATTACTTCCAGTCAGATCCGTCTTTGAAAAATTAGCTTCATACAAATTAGCCTGCTGAAAACTAGTATTCACTAGCAATGCTCCAGCTAAAGTAGTGAAGGATAAATCTTGCATAGAAAAATCTTTATTCGATAAGTCGGTTCTATCTGCAGCCATTGTAATTCCATATTCTTGAGAAGCAATTCACGAGCGTATAGTATTAATTATCTGAAAGATTAGTCACCAAGCAAGGGCACTTCCAGTTAATAACAAATAAGTTACAGTAATTGGTAAGCTTAAACAAGATTAAGAGTTTTAGCTTGTTGAAGAACTTGTAACCCATCTGGGCAGAAGCTATGGGTTAAAACAAGGTTTTCTAGTCGTTTTAGAGAAATAAATTCCCCCCTTACCACTTCTTCTTTCTGCAAAACAAAAGGCCCCTCGTGGAAACACCTAAAAACTTCTGCAAATACAATGGTTAATTCATCTTCATAACGAAAAGGAAACAAAAATTCGGGCTCAACATTAACCCCTAATTCTTCTTGTAATTCTCTATGAGCACCCATTTTAAAATCCTCACCTGCTGCAACTACTCCACCTGCACAAACATCCCAGTGCGATGAAAATATATCTTTGGTTGCAGTGCGCAAATGAATAAAAATCTCACCCTCACTATTAAAAACCAAAATATAGACGCAACGATGAGGCAACCGGCACAGCCTCATTTCTTTTCTGGTCGCAATTCCTACCACTTCACCAACCGAATTAAGCACATCAACCAATTCTTGTTTCACAGGCTCATTTCCCCAATTGGGTTGCAAGGTTTTCAACATCGGTAACCATACGATCCAAAAGCTTCAACCCAAGTTCCCAAAAAGTTGGATCATTTAAATTAATACCAAGTCTAGCTAATAAGTTTACAGGGGATTCAGAACCCCCTCTCGAAAGCAAGTCGAGGTACTTTGGAACAAAGGATTCTTTTTCCTGATCATATTTTTGAACCAAGGCAAGCACAAGTAATTCACCAAAGGAATAAGCATAACAATAAAAAGGTACATGAATAAAATGGCCAATATAAGACCACCAGTAACCATAATGCTCACCTAAATTAACCGAGTCGCCAAACATTGGTCTGTTAGCTTCCATCCAAAGCTCATTAAGCCTATCAGAAGAAAGTTCGCCTTCCTCTTTTCGAGCCTTATGCATTTTCTGTTCGAAACGAGTAAGAACAACTTGTCTAAAAACGGTGGCGAAGCTGTCTTCCAGTTTGCCACACAACAGAGCAAGTTTAACTTTAGGATCTTGATATTCTTCGAGAAGTTTTTTAAAGACGAGCATTTCCCCAAAAACGCTGGCAGTTTCTGCGGTGGTCAATGGTGTATCGCATTGCATATATCCAACTTTTCGGGAAAGAAATTGATGAAGGCCGTGCCCTAGTTCGTGGGCAAGGGTTGCAACATCACGCATTCTTCCCGTGTAACTCATAAGGATAAACGGGTGAGCAGAAGGAACAGCACTGGAAGAAAAAGCTCCGCCTCTTTTGCCCGGCCTGAGTTCTGCATCAATCCAATTATCATCAAAAAATTGATCGATAATTTTACCTGCTTCTGGAGAAAAAGTATGGTAACTATCACGCACCAACTTCGAAGCTTCTTGCCAAGAAACTTGTGGCATTTCTCCTTGGATAGGGGCGTAACGATCATAATCTTCAAGCGCGGGCAAACCAAGCAATCGCTTTTTAAGTTTATAATAACGCTGAACGGTAGAGCCGTACTTTTCAACAGAACTCATCAAAGCCTGAACCATTTGCGAAGAAGTTTCGTTTGCAAGGTGCCTCGAAGCCATAGGGTCGTGGAATCTGCGCATTTCATAATCGTTTTGATGATCAAGAACAAGGGTGTTAAAAAGATAGACAAGAAGTTTATTATGGTCTTTAAGGCCAAGGGTGATGCCTTCAGCGCCGGCTTTTCGAATATTGCGATCTGGGTCATAAAGCTTGGAATTGATTTCTTGAAAAGTAAGTTTTTTTTCAACCCCATCAAAAATAAAGGGGTAGGAAATAGAGGCAACAGTTTCATCAAAAAGCCGAACAAAGGCCGACCTACCAGTTAAGGATTTAACATCAAGAACTTTTTCTTCAGCTTCGGAAAGAAAATGAAGTTTCCAAGCCCGTTTTTGCTCTAAGAAATGTGGATACCGAGAAAGCAAAGGATTCGCAGCTAAGCTTTTTGCATCTTCTTCAGGAATAAGAATAAGTTCTAAGTCAAAAAAAAGAAGGTGCTGGTTCGTTTTAGAACGAGCCTCCCTAGTTTTTGCAACAAGAGCCCCGTGGGTTGGATCATCAGTTTTAGCAGAGTGAAGAAGTGAAGCAAAAATAGCAGGTCGGTCCATTTTTTCATAAATAGCTTCAATCTGCTGAATAGCAAAAAGAAGATAAGTAGCATCGTTGGCTTTAATATTTTTGATTTTGTCTCGGTGCTTTTCTTCAAAGTCCTTAGCCAACTGTAAAGATCCCTCGATATCACGGTTCAACTGAGGGTCGTCAATACTTAGGTAAAGATCGTTAAGGTTCCAAGCAACGCCATTAGAACCGCCATTAATTTGCATAGTCATTTTACTTTTAAATCCTTAGTAAATCACAAATAAATTCAACCGGTGCGAAACACCAAGTCAGTCAGTAAATCTGGGATCTTTTTCCCAGCGAACCACTCTAACGCCCGATTCTTTATTAAGAGTATTCAAAAAAGAATCGATAACATCTTTTTGATTAGTTGGGGAAAAAATTTTAGCAACGATTTCAAATTCCCTTAAATCCCCAAACTTTGTAGTAAGGATAGAACCTAAAGAAAGTTTAGGATTAGAATCTAAGAACTTGTTGAGGGCAATGCGAATATTGCTGTCCGATTCACTGGTAGAAACAACGGTTATAGAAAAGCTAAAATCTTGTTCAGAATATTTTCCTAGATGGCTAATCCAGTCAGAAATAGGCCGGAAAATAAAATGCACAAGCAAGATAGTAACGGTGCCTGCCAAGCCAAGGTTCCAGTAACCAGCGCCGCAAAGTGTGCCTACCGCAGCCGTACACCATAAAGTAGCAGCAGTATTCAAACCTCGAATATTAAGCCCTTGTTTGAGAATAACCCCACCACCCAGAAAACCAATACCGGTAATAATGCCGTGGGCTATTCGAGTTGGATCACCACCTTTGATCTCGTCATTTAATAAAGGGGTTAGCGCCATAAATAAAGCAGAACCAACACAAACGAGAGCATTAGTCCTTAAGCTAGCGGGGTGCTGCCTGAATTCTCTTTCTAGGCCAATAAGCAAACCCAGACCAAGGGCAGAATAGATATTGCCTAAAAAAATCCAGAATTCCATTGGATCATTCTCCTATCAAGAGACAAAAATAAAGTATTGCATTTTTGACCCTACTTGCTTTCAATAAACTAATCTATGTTATGATAATACCCTAGGGGTCATTTGTACCTCTGGAAAAAAGATTTAATTGAGGCAGGAAGCTATGGATTTGTTTATTCCTTTAATAACCTTAACCGCAATGGAAGTGGTGCTAGGAATCGATAACATCATTTTCTTAGCGATACTTGCGGGCAGGCTTCCTATAGAGCAACGGGCAAAAGCCAGACAAATAGGCCTTATCCTCGCATTGGGCACCCGGCTACTACTTTTATTTAGTATCCAATGGGTATTAAGTCTTCATCAAATAGTGTTCACACTTCCTGGATGGACTTTAAAAACCGAGGAAAGTAGGGAAATTTCTTGGAAGGATCTCATCCTGATCGCAGGGGGTATGTTCCTGATTGCCAAGAGTACTTTTGAAATCCATCATAAACTTGAAGACCATTCTAAAGAACAACCAGATAACGAAGCAGAGAAGAATGGCAAATCAAAATTTTTAATGGTATTAATTCAAATAGCGATTCTGGACATCATTTTTTCCCTAGATTCGGTTATCACCGCAGTAGGTATGGTTCAACACCTTGGTGTAATCGTTGTAGCAATGGTGCTAACCGTATTAATAATGCTTTGTTTTGCAAGGTCCGTAAGTAATTTCGTGGAAAAGCATCCGACTCTTAAAGTATTGGCCCTTAGTTTCCTAATTCTTATAGGTATGGTTTTAGTTGCAGAAGGAATGGGCCAGCATATCGACAAAGGATACATCTACTTTGTGATGGGATTTTCCTTCACAGTAGAGATGATTAATTTACGAGTTCGATCTTAGCCAAAGAATTAAGCAAGTAGAGGCGCAATTCTTTCTCGTGCCAACCGTGCAGCCTGATCTGGGTCTTCTACATAGGGATAAAGCTCGATGGTAACCCATTCTTTATAACCAATCGCTTTAATAGCATTGATAGCAGCTTTAAAATCAATCACCCCATCACCCGGAATAAGATGGTGATGAACACGGGTTGCAGCAATATCTTCTAAATGAAAATGGCGGATGTACTTCGCAAGCCTAGGAATGGTAGTAGCAGGGTCATCACCCACACAATACGAATGACCGATATCAAAATTGCACCCTACCGAAGGGGAATCAATATAGCCAATAAATTCAAGAAACTGATCTGCAGTTTCAATCAATAAACCAGGCTCTGGCTCGATGAGTAACAATACGCCTTCTTTTTCTGCATGTTCTATTACAGGTTTAAGCATCTCGACAAAAAGTTTAAGCCCTGCTTTCCAAGAACCACCTGGTTCAACTGGGCCACCCGGTTCTGTTGTAATGCAAGGCGAACCTAACTCTTTTGCCAAGGTCAAACAACGCATAGTATGATCGATACGGATTTGACGGTAATGTTTATCTGGCTCAATCCAAGATGGGTACCAGTAACGCTGCCTAGGGTCATTAACCGCGTGCATCATAAAAGCATTGATGTTAGAGATAGCCAGATTACTTGATTTCAAAGAATTACGAAGAGCTTGCTTGTGTTCATCCAGCATAAAAGCAGGCCAAGCGTGAGGAACATCAGCCATAATTTCGATGCCTTGATAACCAAGATTGCTAATCTTATGGGCAGCTTGGTCAAAAGAAAAACGAAGGTAGGCATTACTACTAAAAGCTAACTTCATGACTTTTCTCCCACAGCTTCAACATAGTCTCGTAACATTTCAAATTGTTGGAAGAAATCGTGATTGGTTTCGCCCATCGGCCCCTTGAAGAAGCAAGAAAGATGTTTCATTATACCTGATTCACCCCGTCGTTTTGCAAGCAATGCAAACCTTGCAAGGTCGATGACAAGAGGAGCAGCAAGAACCGAATCACACCCTTGCCAAATGAACTGAAGAATCATCGGTGTACCAAGAAAGCCCTGATAATGAATATGATTCCAAGCGGTTTTCCAATCGTCCATAGAAGGAATGTATTCAATGGTAACCAAAGTTTGGGGCTTGTAGCCAACGATAGAGGAAATGACCTGATCCTTGGTTTTGATTTTAGAAGCTTTGTTGGAAGGGTCATCCAAGACGATACCGTCGCGATTACCAAAGATATTATGTCCAACCCAACTAAGAATTTTCCAGTTACGAAGTGCAAACATTGGTGCAAGAACCGACTTCATAAGAGTTTCGCCTGTTTTACCGTCCTGCCCAGCAAGAGGAGCATTTTTAATTTTGGCAAGTTCTTGTATGGCAGGGAAGGATGCACCCATTGAAGGAGTAAAATTGACAAAAGGCATACCAAGTTCGACAGAAGCCCAGGCATAAAGTGAACTTGTAGGTAGGCATTTCTCATTGGCATCAAGTGCAGCGTTCATTGCTTTAAGAGTTTCGTGCATAGCCCCTGTTTGAAAAGGGGGTTCGGTAGAGGAAACATTAATAACTACGACTAATTCAAGATCGTTAGTTTTCTGAAAATTTTTCAAATCATTTTGAATGCGCTCGATTGTTTGACGATGAGTTTCTTGACTATTGGCTTTATCGAGGTCAGCCATTTTTGCAATCGTAGGCCCTGAATCAACAGCAGAACCTGGTTTAATATTCTTACTCCATTCCGCAAGATCTCTTTCAGACCCAGCAAGCATTGCAGCATCAAAAATCCTAGCCTTATGGTGCAAATCATTTGCTGATTCACCAAAAGACCCCTTTCGAATTTCGTGGCCTCCCACAACAAATGATTCTAACGCATCAAGCTTAAGACTTGCAAATAAAGGCAATTCAGTAACCAACGAAGTGGTATCAGAAAGTTTATTCTTGATAGCAGCTAGGCCTAGGGCAGCGGTCGTACCAACGCCACCACAAGCCCCTATTAACCAAAGGCCTACTTTTTTATTATTCATTTTAATTAGCTCCAAGATTACTCAAATCAAGCGGTGGAAGGATAGTAAATGTAACAACCTGCCATGTAATTCCATTAATATAATTTCTATTATCAGAAGCAGATGGTCTTAGGGCAAGCACTATAAATGATATGCTATAATGTTTTGCCTACTATAATAAAAATGAATGGTAGAAATTTAAAGGGTGGAGCCAAGTATGCCAGAAAATGACCCAGTATTTTGTTCCATTGAAGAAGCCCTCGAAGAAATTCGGCAAGGGCGTTTGCTTGTGGTTGTAGATGACCTTAACCGAGAAAATGAAGGTGATTTAGTAATCGCCGCCGAAAAAGCCACACCAGAAGCTATTAATTTTATGATGCGCAATGGTTGCGGGCTTGTTTGCCTAGCTATGTCAACCGCTATTTGCAATCGCCTTGGCCTCGAGGTTCTCCCCTCCGCAATTTCAGATAGTATGGGAACGCCATTTACTCCAAATATCGATGCCCGCACCGGAATAACCACCGGTACCTCGGCTTTTGATAGATCTCGAACCGTACAAGTTGCCATCGATGATGCCTCAAACTCGAGCGATTTAGTTAGGGGAAAAGGACATGTCCCTGGATTAAGAGCCCGCGATGGCGGGGTACTGGTTCGCGCTGGGCATACCGAGGGAAGCGTTGATCTTGCCCGACTTGCAGGCCTCAAAGAAGCAGCGGTTATTTGCGAAGTGGTCAACCCCGATGGAGGTATGGCCCGAATAGTAGACCTTATTCCCTACTGCAAAAAACACGGTTTAAAAATGTGCACAATCGAAGATTTAATCAAATATCGCAGGCAAAGAGAAAAATTAATTCAACGCGAACTGCTGTTAAAACTCCCCACAAAAATGGGTAACTTCGATCTCATTGCCTACTCCTCCGTTGTCGATGCCGAACCCCATCTTGCCCTTTGTATGGGTGGCATAGGTATTCCCAAAAATGGCCAAATCCCTATCCAAGAAGAACCCATTCTAGTGCGCATTCATAGCCAATGCCTCACAGGCGATATTTTTGAAAGTTTGTTATGTGATTGTGGTTCCCAGTTGCATCACGCAATGCATCAAATCGAAAAAACTGGAAAAGGAGTTTTGCTTTATATGCGCCAAGAAGGCAGAGGAATTGGTCTTCTTTCTAAGCTGAAAGCATACAAATTACAGCAAGAAGAAGGTTTAGATACCGTGGAAGCCAATCAAAAACTTGGATTTGGTGCAGACTTAAGGCATTACGGAATCGGGGCTCAAATATTAAATGACCTAGGCATCCGAGATATCAAACTGCTCACAAATAATCCAAAAAAAGTGGTCGGACTCGATGGCTATGGGCTCCGAATAACCGAACGAATCCCTATCCAGATAGTTCCCAACGATAATAACAGGCGTTATTTAGAAACTAAGAAAACCAAGCTTGGTCATCTTCTAGATCAAATCGAGCCAAACCCTGAATCTAAGTAGAAAACTTTAGCGGCCAGGTTTAGGCCCAGGAACAGGCATAGATCCCCCTCGCTGAAGAATAATATCTCGGACATGCCACTGTGTTAAGGCTAATTTAGCATCGTCTGTGTTCTCAGATTCAACAATTAAGCTTGCTTGAACTAAATATTTGGGGAAAAGCAAAAGCTTGCAATCAAACTCAAACTCCACCTTATTACCCGTGCGTTTGAAACGAGGAATCACACCGCTCTCCACTTGTAGCCATTCAGAATTTCCTGAAATTTGCTGAGTGGGAGTATGATCAGCGAGGGGATTAAAAGCGCGAGAAACTGCCGCTAAAATAGCAGGCTTCATAGTTGGATCCGACCAGAAATTATCACTCACTTTAACAAATTTTCCATCGAAAAGTATTTGGCAAGCCTGAAGAAATAACTTGTGTTCGTTAGATTCTGCAGCTTGGGCCAAAGCCCCACCAACCAAACTCAAACCCAAAGGAAGAGTTGGAGCTGCACCATTTAATAATGGTTGTCGGGCATCAAGAGGAATAACCCCAAAAACAGCCGGATCCCAAATTTTATTAGAAACTGCCATACACCATTTTGATACAAATTCGATGGCAGAAAGAGAAAGTTCAAACTTTTTAATAGACTCTGGGTTAGGCTTTAATTTCCCTTGTAAGCCAGAGCCATCTAGAATTATTTGCCATTGCCTGCCTTTAAAAGCCCCAGTAGGACTTTCTACCCCAAGTGCTGTTAAAGCAACCTCCAAGGTGCCATCTGGAATATCAACTTGATAAATAAGCCTTACCAAATACCCACCCATTTCATAAATGGGTGAGCTAGAAGATTTCAGCACAAACTTCGTAGTATTTTCAGAGCCAGATTGTACAAGCCTGATAAAATCCTTGGATTTAAAAGAAGAATAAGCACCTTTCGAAAGTGGATCACTTGCAATGTTATATGTTATTTCAAAAGTCGTTCGGAGGTTTGAATCTTCGGAAGGCCGTGGCGGTTTTAAAGTCAGTAGAAAAGCTTTATCGGTCTCACCTTTTGCAACAATTTCTAGCCATTGCTTTGCAAAAGTACCTGCCTGATTCCTAACAGCAAAATATGTACCCGCATAATTCGCAAGATAACAAAGAATAAATAAAGCAGTTATTCGTATCGCCCAAAGAGAAAGCTTTTCACCCCCAAGGGTATTTTCCGAAGCCTTGATTTGGGTATAAGCCAGAAAACTTAAAAGAATAGATGCCGCGGGCCAAACAACAATCCAAGGAGGCATAATCCAAGGGGTACCAAATATAAATGCCGCTGAAAAACCAACCACCATTGTAATAACAAATAATCCACCCAGAACTGCACCAAATATTGCAAGTATCGATAAAGGCTTATAGCCATAATCTTGATCCGTGGATAGAGGATCAACCGCAGAAGATTCGCTAGGAAATGCAGAAATCTTTTGAAAAGAACCCCGAGGTTTCTCGTTTGAATCACTCATAAAGTAGATCCGCCGAACTTGTTAGTATTAGAAAAGCTTTATACTTTCTAAAACCTAATCTACTTGAAAAAGTTAATCAACTTAAAAAACTTATCAACTCTAAAAGTTAATCAACTCTAAAAGTTAATCAACTCTAAAAGTTAATCAACTCCGAGGTCGCCAGAAACATCACCTGCCATCGCCCTGCGTGCTGCATCCGATTCACTATTCGCACGGGCAATTACTGCACCAGTACTATCAAGGTAAATCTTATCGTTAAGAATTTCCTGCAAAACAATCGCCATCTTGTCATTATGCCTAGTCTGAACCAAAGGCTTAGCACCTTGGCTTAACATAGCTAATCTTTTTTGAATTAAAGTGGAAAGCTTGAAGCGTCCACCAACCCGGTTAACAATAGCTTCTTCTTTAAGTTCATCTAGCATTTGCAATTACCTTTCTAAAAATAACGGGTTAACTAACAACTTAAGGCTGGCAACAGCCTTATCCAAATCATCATTAACGACTTTAAAGTCATATTCCTGAGATCGATCCAATTCGTTTTTAGAACTACTTAGCCTTTTGGCAATAGTTTCTTCGGTTTCAGTGCCTCGGGCTCGCAACCTAAGTTCACAAGCGCTCCAGTCGGGTGGCATAATAAAAACACTTAAACTTACATCGCCCGATTTTCGAATCTGCCCTGCACCTTGTACATCGATTTCCAAAACAACCCCTGCACCCCGACTCCTTCGTGCTTCAACCTCAGCTTTTAATGTACCATAAAAATTCCCATAGACCTCTGCCCACTCAAGAAAAGCTTGGTTAGAAACTTCGTTTTGGAATTTCTCCTTGTCCCAAAAATAGTAGTCCTTACCGTCTTTTTCCCCTGCCCTGATCTTTCTTGTCGTTGCAGAAATAGCCAGTTCAAGAGGCAAAGACTTCTCTTTTAGAAGCTCCCGGACCAGGGTTGATTTTCCACTGCCACTTGGCCCAGATATTATAATTAAAGGACCCCGAAAAGCTTGTTTTACACTATTCAACATTCTGGATTAACTCCCGAATGCGTTCCAAATCGCCTTTTATCTCCATCACATGCTGCGTAATTTTCACATCCGCAGCCTTCGAACCCATTGTGTTCGTTTCTCGAACCATCTCTTGGGTCAGAAACTCTAACTTTCTACCCGCTCCCTCTTCCTGATCCAACACCTTCCCAAATTGCTCTAGATGGCAATCTAATCGTGTCACTTCCTCTGCTATATCCGACCTTTCAGCAAATACCGTTACTTCGCGGATTAGATCCGATGGCTGAATCACAGCATCGGTACCCTCCAGCAATTTTTTAACCCTTTCCAATAATTTATCCCTATAAGTTTCAATAACCATAGGAATCAATACTTTTACCGCTGCTAACTGATCAACAATACGGTTTCTTAGCGACAACAACTCTGCAGCCATATTGGCACCTTCCGTAAGGCGCATAACTTGCAGTTTTCCTAACGCAAGGCTCAGAGTCTTTTCAATCTGAACCCAGTCTTCTTCAAGGTTCTTGGTTCCAATCTGACTCTCAGGCACAATTCCAGGCAATTGCAAAACATTACCCATCAGCAAATTTCTAGCTTCCTGAGGCAACTTCAGTTCCTCACCAACTTTCGCCATCTGGTTCAAATAACCCTTTAAAACCTCGATGCTTAAAACTTGCTCCCTAGCCGCTTTAATATGCTGCAGGCGCAGCGATACTTGTATAGTCCCCCTGCGCACCAACTTACGAACAACCTTCTCAAAATCCGGTTCAAGAACCTGATACGATTCAGGCGCTCGTAACGAAACCTTTAAATAGCGGTTATTTACTGAGCGCAGTTCAACTGCAACAACAAGGGTTTCTCCCTGGTGGGAAGACTCACCATAGCCAGTCATGCTATAGAGCACGGGCTTATCCACGGCCTTTTAAATAGGCCGTGCCTCACTTAGTTCTTTTTGATTTCGCCTTTTTCAGTACTGCCCTTTGGCTCAACCTTAGGTACTTCCTTGACTGGTTCTTTCTTCTCTACTTTAGGTTCAACCTTGGGTACTTCCTTGACTGGTTCTTTCTTCTCTACTTTAGGTTCAACCTTGGGTACTTCCTTGACTGGTTCTTTCTTCTCTACCTTAGGCTCAACTTTTGGTGAATCATCCTTAGGAGTTTCTTTCGAACCTTCTTTAGTTTCGCCTGAAGTTTCGGCTTCAGACTTAGGAGCACCTTCTATTGGTGTACCATCTTTGGTAATTACTGGAGTTTCATTTGGACTAGAAATTACAGACTTAGGTTGAACCAGCCAAATCATCACAATGATAAGTGCTACCCAAACGCCTGCGACATATAAAGTGATCTTAGTAAAAGCATCAGCGGTTTTAGAACCAAAAGCACTTTGGCCACCGGGGCCACCAAAAGCCCCCGCCAAGCCCCCGCCTTTTCCTTTTTGAATAAGAATTAAAAGGATTAGAAATACGCTGACTAACCAAATCAGCACATTCAAAATTGGGGGAAACCATTCCATAACTGCAAAGGTTGCTGTCATCGTTCTTTTTCAACCTGTAAAAATTAGGCCAAGAATCATATCAACGCATCGATACTATTATCAAACTCATTTGCTAATTATAGAAATTTGATGGCATTCTGAGAAGATGCATAATGTTTAAGTTGTTTAATGGAGATTATTTTCCAAAGTAGAAGCCACCCTTTGGATAAAAGTTTCGTCCAAATCTTCCAAAGGTCGAACCTCTCCCGAAGCAGTAGTAATTATTAAAAAGTGCAACCATTGCCTTCTTCTTTTTGAAATCCACCAAACTAGAATTTGACGGAAGATCAATGCCTGTATGGTAGTTATAAACAATGCCAAGCCAAAATTAAGCAAACTTTCTGGATTTCCGGCCCCAATTCCTCGAAGAACAAAAAACGGATTGATTCCCATCGTCCAAAAACAAAAATTCCCAATCATTACTAAAAACAACATTCCCTCTAGCAGTGTAAAAAAACACACATAAAGAAAGAGAGACTTCCCGCTTGCCTGCGGATAAACAGGGTTAGACCCCCTTCTTACCGAAGTAATTCCATTAAGCGCAATAGTTTGCTTAGGCAATTTCAGAAGGGCTTCTGTAATCACAATTCCTTTTTCATTGAACAGAATTTTCCCCGATCCTTCCGACACAGTCACCCCTCTTCAAAAATGACAATCCAACTATATTCTTTTTAACAAATCTAAACCAGCACCGCTCAATAATTCCTCACCAACTGTTAAATTACCAACCCTTACAAAAGTCCCAACCGCTTCCTTAACAAACATCGCCCCTATAAAATTTATCTTGCTGGCTTCACCTCCTGATTTAGTGTAAAGTTTTAATAGATAAATTAGTCACAAGTAAGAAACCAACAACTAATGCGACCTCTAATCGTTTGCCTAATTCTTTTTTTAATTCAAACTTCATCTTATTTATTGGCTCAATCAACCCCAGACATCTCTATTCCCATATCAATTCGTACCGAATTCAAGCTCGACCCCTTCTACCAAAAATTCGCCGATGCTAACGGTTTACCCGTGGTGGGATCGGCTAAAGTTTCAACCAACGCACTTAATGAAGCAGCTTTTATTGTCAAACAAATGCTAGGGCATCGCCCCGATATTATTCAAGCTATGAAAGAAACCAAAGTCCGAATTGCGGTGATGGCTGCCAATGAATACACCACAGATATCCCGGAACATTCCAAACTTACCCCAAAACTATTTTGGGATCGCAGGGCCCGTGGCTTGGGCGCTACGCCTTCAAACCCAGCAGCTAGTTGTGGCGAAGAAAATCTGCTCGGCTTTCCTCGTGACCCCTACCCCAACGAAAACATCTTTATTCACGAATTTGCCCACGCAATCCATTTAACAGGCCTCAACAAAATTGACCCTACCTTTGATCAACGGCTTCAGGCATCTTTTAAAGCCGCACTTGACCGCGGACTTTGGAAAAATACCTACGCTGCTTCAAACCCCGGGGAATACTGGGCCGAGGGTACGCAATCCTGGTTCGATGACAACGCTCCGCCCGATGCGCTACACAACGATATCCGCACTCGCGATAAGCTTAAGCTTTACGACCCAGCACTTGCCTTGCTTTGCAAAGAAGTGTTTGGCGATTTAAATTGGCGCTACCTTCGCCCTGCATATCGCAAGGCTAACGACCAAGCCCATTTATTTGATTATAACCCAAAAAAACTTCCTCAATTCACTTGGCGATTTGCACCCCTCATCGATAAACCCAAAGTCACTATGCAGACGGAACTAGGCGATTTCGATATTTTGCTTGATGCAGTTGCAGCACCTCAAGCATCTGAAACCTTTCTAAAAATTGCTTTGGAAGGTGGGTATCATAGTGGCAAATTCCATCTTGTTTCTCAACAGAATCAGAAACCACAAGTAGGATGGATTGAAGCCCAAGTCAATCCATCGTGGAAACAAAATTTCGCATCCAATATCAAACTTAAAGAACTTTCCCCAAGCAAAATCCCCTTTGCAGGTAACACCGTTACAGAAAACACCATTGCACTACTTCAAAATAAATCTAACCCCGGCGCTTTTATCATCCTTTTAGGCGCACCTTCCACACCCAATCCCAATTTCATCCCTTTTGGAAAGGTTGTTAAAAACTCAGAAGTAATCGCTAAAATCCTTGATGGCAAAACCAACGGCATTACCCTCATTAAGCCGGTTGATATCAAACGAGTTATCCGCACCGAATAAATGGTTAACCTTTTCCAAAATATCCTTTTTACAACTTATGTCTAATATTCAGGTCAACTAAAATGAAATACACGATCTTTTTTTCTTTCGCATTCTTAATCACATTCCCAGACTTGATCAAAGCGCAATCTTCTTTTCTACCTAAGCAAGAAATCCTAGAGAAAGAAACTTTTTGGGATAACAAAGATTGGGATTGGTATAAATCAAACATCCCTTTCTTTGAATGCCCAGACTTAGAGATCCAAACAACTTATTACTATCGTTGGGAACTTCTAACCAAACACCTAACCTATGGCTCTGCAAATTCCGGATACTCCTTCACAGAGTTTATCGATCGACCTTTTTGGTCGGGAACCTATGGCGCTATCTCGTGCCCCGCTGGCCACCAACTTTACGAAGCACGCTGGCTTAAAGATAAACGCTTTGCACAAGATTATTCTCGCTATTGGTTTCGCACCCCAGGGGCCCAACCTCGCAACTACAGCACCTGGATTGCGGATTCCGTTTGGGCTTTGCACTGCGTTCACCCAGATAATGCCTTTACTAAAAGCCTTCTACCCGACCTAAAAAAGAATCACGAAGGCTGGGAAAAACGATACTTTGTTCCAGAAGTCGGCCTCTTCTGGCAAAACGGGCACAACGATGGCATGGAATTTAATATCAACAGCAGACAAACAAAAGATATTTTAAGAGGGGCACCGGGGTTTCGACCCACTACGAACGCTTACCTATGGGCCGACGCCATCGCAATTGCAAAAATCGCAGAACTTTCAGGCGACAAAGCAACTTCAATTTCATTTCGATCCAAAGTCGATTCATTAAAAGATAATCTTCAAAAGAAACTTTGGGACCCCAAACGCAAATTCTTTTTCCCACTTTCCCAACGCGATGAAGAAGCCGAGGGCTTTAAAACCAACGCCCTTACTCTCACCTACCAATCAGGAAAATATGCAGGAAGCGAATATGGCAGAGAACTAATTGGCTATATTCCTTGGCAATTCAACCTGCCCGATGCAGATAAAGGATTCGAGGTCGCTTGGAAAAAACTCTTGCAAGCAGATGGATTCAAAGCCCCTTTTGGCCCCAGTACCGTCGAACGAAACGACCCGATGTTCCTTCTGAAAAAATCTTGTTGCTGGTGGAGCGGACAATCTTGGCCCTATGCTACAAGCCAAACTTTAAAAGCCCTTGCCAACCTTCTTCAAAACTACAAACAAAACGAGGTCACTAGCTCCGACTATTTCGAACTCTTTAAAACCTTTTCTAAAACACACCGAAAAAATGGCTCGCCCTACCTCGCAGAAGCCTGTAACCCTGACACCGGATCTTTCGAAGGACACGATGCCTACAACCATAGCGAACACTATTTTCATTCCTCCTTCAACGACCTTTTAATCACCGGTTTGGTTGGCATCGTCCCTCGAGATGACAACACCCTCGAAGTGAAACCTCTGGCACCAACCTCTTGGCCTTACTTTGCGCTTTCTGATGTACCATACAAAGATCATATTATTAGTATTATTTGGGACCGAGATGGCAGCCGCTATAATAAAGGCAAGGGCCTCAGGCTATTTGCAAATGGCAAGGAAATCGCCAGTAGCCCAGATCTTGGCCCCCTTTCTGCAAAACTCCCACTGCTTGATAAAAACGCAATCAAGTCTGATCTTGTCGCAGTCAATTATGCAGTCAATAACGATGGCGATTATTATCCCAGATTAGCCTCTTCTTTTGTAAACCCAAAAACTCCAATCTCAAAGCTAATCGATGGAAACTACTGGTACCATATTTCTCCGCCCAACCGTTGGACCTGCGAAGGTTCCCCTAACCCAACTGACTGGGTCTCCATCGATCTAGGCAGCAAGCGCAAAGTTCATTCCGTTAAACTTTATCTTCTTGATGACGGCAAAAATGTTGCACCACCTTCCCAACTCACCCTTGAGCACTGGGCCAACAACGCTTGGGCCATTATTCCCAACCAAACACTTTCCACGGGTAAACCCATAGGCAGAAAAGCCAATACCATTACTTTTCCCGAAATGGAATTGAGTAAAATCCGAGTCACGCTTCATCACCCAGAAAATGCCAAGGCGGGACTCTCGGAAATCGAAATTTGGGGCGACACCATTTTACCCATTCCGCAACCAATCAACCCACCGGGCAATATTGCTTTTAATCCGGGCAACCTACCCTTTCCAAAAGCCACAGCTTCTTATGCCGACCGCTTTGGGGGCAAGCCCGCCTCTGCTATTGATGGAAAAACTAACTTCCTTCCATCTCCAACCAACCGCTGGACCAGTTACGAATCTCCGAATTCCTCTGATTGGCTTGAAGTCGATTTTGGAACCGAAAAATCCTTCAATAAAATCGAACTTGCGATTTATGATGACCGCGGTGGTGTTCAACCCCCCACCCTTTATAATGTCCAATTCTGGGATGGCACTGATTGGAAAGAAGTTCTCGCTTCCAAAAAGCTTCCCAAAAAACCCATCGGTGGGCAGTTTAACCAAATTACTTTCACCCCAGTAAAAGCCACGAAGGTCAGGGTTGTTTTCACTCACGCAGGCAAAGCCCGCAGCGGCATCTCCGAAATCCTTATTTGGAATGAATAGTAAGTTAACATTTCTTTTTTGCAATTCGCCTTGTGATCACTTATGGTGTTCATTAATGCGTTTACGCTGGCAAACATCACACCTGTAAAGGCAAATTATGCTTCAAGGAAATGCGGGCGACTGGATGCCTCAAGCCCGCAAAACCAAAGAAATTAAAGATCGCCCTGCTGTTTGGATTATTTACGAGCCAACCGATGGCAAAGCCAAAGAAAAGTAAACACCTGCACCACAAAATCCTTATAACAAAATACATTCAAACTCATTAATTCTAAGCAAAGATGAAAATAGAATCCTTTGAAGCATTTTCTTTTTTAATGGCAGCCAAGGTCTGCTTCAAGAAATCACGCTTTAAGTAATGGCAAAACTCAAGATTTTGCCTTCCGCTTAACCAAATCAAATTAAATCTAACTAGATTTTACTTACTTCTAAGATTCAAGTTCTCATCAACCTAACTCCAAGATTTTTAAAAATCGAAAAAAACTTAGCTTAAATAAAATCAGTTTATGAGAGCAAATAATACTTAATTTCAATCAACTGTTTAAAGTCATTGAAGGCAGCCATTCAAGGTTAAACTAATTTTACAAAACAATAAAATATAAAGCGACACACATTTGACTTTTTAACAATTAATAGAATTCACAAAAATCTTATAGTTTTTACTTTTTAAGTTATTAAAAGTTTGTTATATATTACTCCATTCTCAAGTCTACTTGCCAACCCGAATAGAGTGATAACCTAACGCCCAAAGGGAGAATATGAAATCCGCCATCCTAATCAGCTTATTGATCAGTTTTTTTTCACTTTTCATTGCAATGCTTCACGCCGCAATTCAAGCCCTAGAAACATTCGATTTAGGCAATGGAATTAAGCTAGAAATGGTTCTTATCCCCTCGGGAAAATTTTTGATGGGATCAAAACTTATAACAGTGGCCAACAAAATTTCGGTTATTCCTGACGATGAACAACCCCAACACGAAGTCACTATCTCGAAAGATTTCTACCTAGGAAAATTTGAAGTAACACAAGAACAATGGCAGGCGGTTAAGAACAAAAACCCTAGCCAGCATAAAGGCGCAAACAAACCCGTAGACTCCGTTACTTGGAATGCTTGCCAAGAATTTATCGAAAAGTTAAATACTAAAACTGGTTACGAATTCCGGCTTCCTACTGAAGCTGAATGGGAATACGCTTGTAAAGCAAACACCAAAACCAATTACTCTTGTGGTGACGCCCTCAGTTTCTCTAACGCCAACATCCTAAACATTAAACCACAACAATCCTTTGCAGTGGGCACATTCAAACCCAATGCTTTTGGCCTATACGATATGCACGGCAATGTCTGGGAATGGTGTAACGACTGGCACGGCAACTATTCCAACGAACCACAGATTGACCCAACCGGACCGCCTAAAGGGCCTGGCAAAATTCTAAGAGGTGGCTCTTACCACAATGATGCCTGGAACGCACGATCTTCTTACCGAGGGTTTAATCTACCTACAACTCGCAATACCTACAAAGGTTTTCGGTTGGCAAAAACGAAGTGACGACAAAACACTAATTATTAAACTTTTGAACGCTGAAGACTTAAAAACAAAGCCCCCAGCTTCTTTGATCCGCCAAGGGCTTTTTACCTGCTGGGTCGTCCACGCCAATCAGATAGAATAAATTTATCAAAAAATACAATTATAGTAAAACACTATCTTTAAATTTTTACACTATCTAAATATTAAGTTAATTAAAATAACTTAAACATTAGTTACTTATCAAAAAAGATCTTTTGAAAGAATTCAATAAAACCATCGGCATTGATGGCGCGAAGCATTACCCTATATTCCAGCGAAGGAGGTACAAAAAATAGCTATTGCTATTGCAAATGCTAAAGCAACAGTCCAAAATTCATCAGCAAATAAAAAATTTAAAGCTGGAAGCTCTAAAAAAATTACAGAAAAGTGTACCAATTTCAGTGTTCTCAAACGCTTTTAATTTAAAACTTTCACGCTTAGTTTTACAAAAAGACACTGAGCCTTTTTCAGAAACATAATTATATTCCCTATGGTTCTGCTTTAAACAGATCAAGTTTTTCAATAAATAGCAATCTTGTTACAGCAACTACTAAAAGCTTTCTAGCGTTTCTCGGGCAGAATCATAAGCAGCTCCCGCAATACGGGCGCCTAAATCTGCAGCCATCGCACTATTCCATGCCGTTTCTTCTGCTGCATCAGCTTCTATATTATCGGAAGATGCAAAGGCAATATTATAAGCGTCCAAGTAATCAGAATGGGCTTTATGAAAAGCAGCCGTAGCGGCTGTATAGATATTCCAAGCAGCATCAGCTTTGGCTTTAGCAGCCATTTCTTCCCTTGAATTCAATTTACAAATCTCCCTTATTTAACTTTGTCTTTCTAAATCAAATTCAAACAGCTATATTAGCAGGTGTAAAGATAAAGAACCGGACAAGAACATAGCCTGATACAAACGAACCTAACCGATAAAAAATTTTAGTTCGGACGATAAAGTATATTACCATAATCGAGCCAACTACAGCCAGTTCAGTCGCAGCTAAAGGAAACCAGTTATACTACAATTTTGTTAATATCGGGTGCTAACTTAAAGTCACCCGCAAAGAAAATAGTTAAGGTGTGATGCTTGCTTATAAAACCAATATTTCTTGGAAATTTATAGAGAAAAAGTGTAATGCGCCCGGTAGGAATTGAACCTACGACCCTCGATTAAAAAATAGACTTGAAAGTTCTTACATCAACTTTTTTAACAAGTCAATCTTTGAATAAACAAGACCGTTTTTAAGGCTTAGTAAAATTCGAAGCGAACGGCTTCACGCATAAGGTTTACCTTTTGATATAAGGTTTCAAGTACTAATGATTTAAGTTTAAACTCATCTCACTTGATTATTTAAATTAAATTTAGAATATTAACAATGCTAACATTACAAAAATTCCGAATACTATTACATAATAAAAATTAGAAATGTAGAAAGTGGAATGATTATGATTACCTGATTTTTAATCATTTAAATACAAATCAGGCAGTTATTACTCGATTAAATATTTACCAAAAGTGTTAATATAATTTATTTTAAATAATATAATTCTAAATAGAACTATTTTCCCACCAAATTTTCTATTCAAATCAACATCATTTTTGTCCTCTCAACTATTTTTTATCGCATTATATAGTATAAGTTATTTTAGTTTTAAATATTTTGCACAATACCAAGTCACCGTCGGATGCAAGTATGGTACCCCTATCTCAAGATGATGAAATTCTTTCCGACCTTCTACTTTATTGGGAAAAGGAATACGAAAAAGGTAACCTCATTGCAACCGATCAGTTATGTCAAGAACAACCTCATCTTTTAGAAAAGGTTCAAAAAGCAATCCAAGCGCTTCAATCAGGGATTTGGACGCACAAACATACCTTAGAACAACCAGAAGATTCCAACAGCAATTATTACCAATACTTGCAAATAAATACCGTCTTAAAAAATCGGTTTCAAATTGCGGAAATAATCGGGCAGGGCAACCAGGGAATTGTATACAAAGCCTTAGACTTAAAACTGGACCGATATGTAGCCATTAAGACCTCAAGAAAAATCTCAAACCTCCAACCCCACGATAAAAAGACTATTCTGGAAGAAGCGAAAAAGGTTGCCAAGTTAAAACATAAAGGCATTGTTACTGTATTTGACATACTCGAATTCAATGATTCCTTTTTGTTTGTTTCAGAATATCTGGAAGGGGGAGATCTGCTTGAGGCTATCAAGTCCAATCGACTTTCCCTGAATGAAAAACTTGTAATCCTGCAAGAGGTAGCACTTGCTTTAGAATATGCCCACAACTTTGGAATCATTCACCGCGATTTAAAGCCATCCAACATTATTCTAGATAAAAACCTTGAACCCAAAATTTGTGATTTTGGTATTTCCCTATCTAAGGAAAATGACCCTGCATTAATAAAATATGGAGCCCTTGGATTTATGGCACCAGAGATTATTAATGGTTCTAATCCTAGTGCCTTGGCAGACATTTGGAGCTTAGGTGTGGTTCTTTTTGAAACTATCACGGGGGAACTTCCCTTTGAAAGTTCTAGCACCGAAAAACTTATTGAAACCATTTTAAATTCACCTGCAAAAACCTTAGAATTTTATCAACCCAAAATTCCCAAGGCTTTGGATCTGCTAGTAAAGGAATGCCTTCAAAAAAACCCAGAAGTAAGGTTGGCATCTGCCTTGCAGTTTTCCAGACGAATTTCTGAAATATTAAAGGCAAATAAATCCCCATATAACCAAAAAGGAATAGCTTATGCTGGCTTGGGATTTTTGTTTCTGGTTTTACTTTTCGTAGGCGTTTTTTTAAATATTTCGCCTGCTAAAAAAATCTCCGAAATAGATAAAATTCGTTTAAAAAAACCATTAAATATAAATGAACATAACCTCGCCCGACTTAATCAGCAGCTTAATTCTTTAGATTACTGGATTTGTCCAAAAAAAGAAATCTGGTCAAAAAAACCAGATGGAACATTCGTGGGCAACGGAATAGGAAACCTGACATTCAAAGAACCTTTGCAAACCGGTTTTACAATCAGCTTTCGCCTGAAAGTGTTCGAGGGTATCCGACCTCGCCTTATTCTCAATTGGAATTCAGCCGAAAATAATAAAAGTAAATTTATGCATATTGGCAATGAAGGGTTCACACGAAACATTGGATTATACGGCGCTGGAAAAAAGGCCAGCTTAGAAAACTTTCTGAATTATGAACTTTATCAGGATCTCAACTGCTCCCTCTGTGTAGCCAACGAAAAATACCAAGCATTTGTTAATGATCAGTTAATTTCGGAAGGCACCTACAAAAACCACGAAGCCAAAATCTGTATTCTTTCTATCACGCCTGGTGATAACTTCTCCTCGGGGTTATCCGAATTCGGAAATTTTAAATTAGCAATTGCGCCAGCACCATAAAGTATTTAATCATAATAAGGTTTTTTATTATGAGTTATTTTCTTTTATAAATTAATTTCATTAAAATATTTTAGTCTTATTTTAATTAAATTCCTTAAATTTGGGCAAATTTATTTGTAATAGTAAGAATTTACTTCAAAAAATTTGGCCGCTCCTCACTTTTCAAACGCATTTATAAACGGAACCCTTAAGCCCAGAGTGATTTATGATTAAAAAACAGATCGTTATTAATAAAAATCAAGCATTTACCCTTATTGAACTCCTCGTGGTAATTGCTATTATCGCCATACTGATTGGCCTTCTTCTACCTGCGGTACAAAAAGTGCGGGAAGTAGCGGCTCGTCTTCGATGTCAAAATAACCTAAAAAATATTACACTAGGAACCATTAATTTCGCAGAGGCTAATGGAAGGTTTCCGCCTAGTACAAGAGAAACACCTTTTGGAAACTCAACATCATTAGTAAGATACAGTTGGATCCCACCAATACTCCCATTTATTGAGCAAGAAAGTGTTTATAAACTATTTAATTTTAACAATGACTGGGCGGCCGTTTCAAACAGAACAGCAGTTGAAACATTTATTCCTATATTATCTTGTCCATCTACACCAGAAGAACCTAAAAGACTTGGTGGATATCCGGGTTTAGGTAGTAGAAATGGGAACGCAAACGCAAAAATAAGTGATTACACTTCGCCACGCTGGGTTTCCAATGAATTATTAGGGACTTATCGAACCTCCTATCTAAAATTACTCACAATTCCTTTTGTGTCAGGCGGTGGTGGCGCACACGCAGCACTTGGGGTCAACTCTAGCGGTGATGGTTTCAGAAATGAAGACATTAAGGATGGCCACTTTAATTCTATTTTAATAATGGAAAGTGCAGGAAGACCAATGCATTATGTTAAGAATAAAATACGGAGATATGATCAATGGTATAATGGCAATCCTGGAACCCCTGCAGGAACACCACCAAACCCCGCATATCCTTGTTCAAATCAAAACATTACTTTTCTTGGAGGCACTGAACCTGTTGTAAGAGGTGCAGCCTGGGCAGATAACGCAAACGAAAGTCCTATTCACGGATTTGATGTTACTGCTATGAATTGCCCCGGAACCAATGTAATTAATGTTACTAACAATAATGAAGCCTATTCTTTTCATACCGGGGGTATAAACATATCCCTTGCTGATGGATCTATAAGATTTTTAAATGAGCAAATTAAATTTGAAACTTTTATTTCACTTGTTACTATGAACGGTGGTGAAGTAATCGATGATACGAATTACTAGAAAGTTATGATTATTCAAACAATTATTTTCAATTTTACCATATTAGGACTTACGCAGTTGCCCATGATTTGGTTGTTTAGGCAGTTTTCATCTTTTCCTGATCATCCTGTCTTTCCCAAATTCCACCCGAATCGGGGCGATTTAGTTTCAACTGCTAACTCCTAAATGGTTAAGTTATCATTTCTGATTAGTTTGTGATAATTCTTCTATTTATAGGACTTACGCAGTTGGCCGAAACTGGGCATGCCTAAGCTATTCAATCTGGCTATCTTTGTCATCTGTGAACAAGCCAAAGGTTAGCCCTGAAGCCTTCATCGACTTCCTAGTAGTCACTCCGTTGAATGCCACGGCAATAGAAACACAAAGGACCAATCCACCGGGCAATTCTTCCCCGGCACACGATGCCTACATGCGTTTGCTACACCGCCTACAGATGTCTAATCCTGGGAACGCCAACCTCCTGATTGGCACATTTAACCTGGCCAATCAGGAGATTGGCCAGGTTAAATGTGAAACACCCGCTGGCTAGGGCGCTCAAGGCCGGCAACTGCGTAAGTCCTATATTATTTAATGTGAAAATAAATTTACAACAGGTCAAAAACCTTTTGTAAATTTAATTGATTTTTTTTTATTCATCTTTTATCGTTAGTTATGTGATTAATTATCTAAGTAGGCTATAAAATGTCATCTTCTCCAAATATTTCTGAAACTCAAATTATTAATTTGTTGAGCTCAGCTAAATCTTCACTTTTAAATCTCACTCGATTAATGTTTCATAAATACCCTATGCTGATGCGATGGGAGCAAACCGATGACATTTTCCAAAACGCTATGATTAGGCTTCATAGGGCTCTAAAGGTTGTTAATATCGAATCAGAAAAGCATTTTCTGAACCTTGCTGCGGTTCAAATTCGCAGAGAGCTTCTGGATCTTGTTAGAAAATATAAAGCCGAGTGCAGTTTTGCAGCACATCACCACACTGATTCACTAAATCCACTTGTTGAGGGCGGTTTAATTGCCTTGCAAACATCGCAGGAAAACGATCTTGAAAAATGGACCGAATTCCATCAAATGGTAGACAAACTTCCCCAAGAAGAAAAAGATGTGGTTGATTTGCTTTGGTACCAAAGCCTAGACCAAGCTAAAGCATCGGAATTATTAGGAATCTCTAATCGTACTCTTCGTAGGAGATGGCAATCAGCGCGCATTAAACTGTTTGAGGTGCTTAAGTAAGAACTATATTTCTTTATTTAAGGAAATACCTCAAAAAAACCAACTGAGCATTTTTGTCTTTAAGAAAAGAGGAAAAAGCCTATAAAAATAGCGGTTTTAACCAAGAAAGTGAAATGCGCCCGGTAGGAATTGAACCTACGACCCTCGATTTAGGAAACCGATGCTCTATCCCCTGAGCTACGGGCGCAATGAATTAAAGCAAGCCAAGAACTTACATCTTATTCTATCCTATAGACTTATACTATAACCGAAAACATATTCTTTAAGGTGAAACCTTAGAAGTTTCATTAGTGGGCTCAATGGAGGAAAAACCTTGCAGAAACAAGGTAAAACAGCAGTGCAGCCATATCTGCACAAACAAGGACGATGGGCCCAGCAGCAACCTGCGGATTCATTTTAAAAATTTTCAAAAGACTAGGAACCGCTATACCTGCAAGAGCGGCCAAAGTAACCCCGCCAATAATGCCGATGGCTAAAGCCCCGATGAGATTTGTGTCTGCAAAACGCAAAAAAGAATAAAGGATCACAATTAAGGCGGTGCCTAGCCCCAAAGCAAGACCGGTGATAGTTTCCAGATAAAGTTTTTTGAAAAGGTTAGTCCAAGAAGTCTCATTTTTATGAAGAGATTGCAAGGCAATGGTAACCGATTGAATAGCAACACTTTCAGCAAGTGCTAAGACAACGGGGATAAAAAGTGCAAGAACGACGAAATGTTCAAGTTCGTATTCAAAAAGTCCAAGAATAAAAGCTCCTAAAATTCCACCTGCGACATTACAAACCAACCAAGGAAAGCGGATGGAAATACTTTTCCAAATTCCGGGGCGGCCGGCTTCTTCCCAATGTACGCCAATAAGTTGAAAAAGATCGTCATAGTTTTCCTTGGGCAGTTCTTCAGTAAGGCTACTCATTTCAGCATTATAAGTACGAATATCAAGCATACCAACAAGGATGCCTAGTTCATTCACCACGGGGAAAGCAAGGAATTTGTACATAGTGAAAAACTCGCAAGCATCAAAAATGGTTGCGAAAGATGGAATTGCAACAGGTCGTTTGTCCATCAAATCATCGATGATTTTATCGGGTTCACCAAGAAGCAAGGCACGAGTAGCAATAATACCTTTGAGCTTGCCAACTTCATCAGCGACATAAAAATAAATGATGCGAGAAGAAATAGCAGGTGAGTTACGAATAGTTTCAAGTGCCTGCGAAACGGTCTGACCCGTTCTCAGCACCGTAATCTGCCTATGCATATGCTTCTCCACCAGATCATCTAGTGGAGGGGTGTCAAAAGATGTAACCATCCTGGCTAACGATCCTTCGTTTTGTTTTTGGCTAAAATATCGAAATGAACTCGGGCAACATCCCCCATATAATGGTCGATGGGTCCAATTTTTGCAGCTTGTGCCATATGCTCAAGAGCTTTTTTCTTATCATCTATCGATTCATAATAAAGCCCGAGGTAAAGGTGGGCGTAGAAAGGTGCAAGCTTAGCTTGTTCGGGGGGAGTCTTAGCAGCGATCTCGAGAATTTTTTCGGGCGCAAGCTTACCCTGAAACATTAAATAAACATCCATCATAGGAATTCTACGATCCCCCTGAATGGGAAGCATAGCAGCACGGGCTTTTTCTGGCGTTTCTGCACGGGCGAAACAAAGGTAATGCCATACGCCATTTTCCACATCGTTGCCATCCACCTTCTGATACGATTCGAATTGTTCCTTACCTTCTTTAAATCTGCCAAGGTAATAAAGGACGATACCTCTGCGCCAATGCCCTGGGTATTCATCTGGAACTTGTTTGATAAAGAGATCGAAATCAGCGCCGGCTTCTTTCATATTTCCTAGCCGAAAATGAGCACTGCCCCGTTGGTCAAGCGCTTGATTAAACTTAGGGTTAATCTCAAGTGCTTTATCATAATCTTTAAGGGAAGCTTTATAATTATGAAGGCCAGAATTGGCAAGGCCACGCAAGTACCAGATTTTTTCATTCTTGTGTGTTTTAGCAATCGCTTCATCAGCGAGTTTAATTGCCTTGGGGAAGTCCTTATCTCGAATTGCGAGGTCGACTTTTATTAGGTCTTCCATTCCTTCTGTTTGGGCAGGAATAAAAAATGCCATTAGCATTGGTAGCAGTATCATAATATAAACCTTTCAAAACGAGAATCAATTACTTGCACTAAAGTTAACATAGGAGGATAGTAATCCTATGATAAAAGTAATTCTACAATGAGGAACCGATGAGACCTACAGACATAACAATAAAAAGTGTAAGTTTTAGCACCGAGGATTTTTCGTATCGAACGATGATTAAATTCGGCGGGGTAGCGGTAGACCGAGTAACGATGCTAAATACTGAGGTTGAAATAGAAACTTTAGCGGGCAAAAGCTATTTAGGAAAAGGGTCGATGCCTTTAGGAAATATCTGGGCTTATCCTTCAAAAACGATGGTTTATGAAAAAACGCTAGCAGCAATGAAAAGCGTGGCATCAAGTTGTGCAAAGGTATACCAAGAGTCCAAGATAAAAGGCCACCCGATAGAAATAACTTGGGAACTAGAAAAAGCGTTACTAAGCTGTGCAAAAGACGAGGGCTCAAGATTAGGTGTAGAAGACCCAATTCCCACACTTGCAACTTTGGTTTGTGCTAGCCCATTCGATGCAGCGTTACACGATGCCTATGGGAAAGCGCACAACCTAAATTGTTACCACACCTATGGTGCTGAATTTTTAGATAATGACCTCGGACGATTTCTAGGCAACGATTTCAAAGGTGTAAAGATTGATCAGCATATTACCAAAGAACCGATTAGCAGTTTGCCGCTTTACCACCTTGTTGGCGCCCTTGATCCATTATTTCAATCAGATGTGGTGAAACCTGTGGGAGACGGATTGCCTGAGACTTTGGGCGAGTGGGTTTTATTCAACGGGTTGACCCATATAAAAATTAAACTTAATGGTGAAGACCTTTCCTGGGATGTTAGTCGGGTATTGGGAGTAGAATCTGCAGCAGCAGAGGCGCAGAAAAAGCGGGGGCAAAGCCATTGGCATTACTCCCTCGATTTCAATGAGAAATGTAAGAATGTTGAATACTTACTCGAATTCTTAGAGCAACTAAAAGATAAATCCCCCGCAGCTTTTGCAAGAATTGCATACATCGAACAACCAACAGGGCGAGATCTTAAAGCAAACCGCAGCAATGTAATGCATAAGGTAAGCAAACAAATTCCCGTGGTGATTGATGAATCTCTGCTGGATCTTGAAAGTTTATTAATAGCACTGGAGATGGGTTACACTGGGGCAGCTCTGAAAACCTGCAAAGGTCAATCACAATCGGTGCTGCTTGCCAGTGCAGCAAGGCATTTAAAGATGTTTTTATGTGTTCAAGATTTAACCTGCCCTGGTGGATCGCTGATTCAATCAGCAAGCCTTGCAGCGCATGTTCAGGGAGTGACAGCGATCGAAGCGAATTCTAGGCAGTATTGCCCAGCGGCGAACAAACCGTGGGAAGAAAGTTTCCCTGGGATTTTCAAAATCACCGAAGGCAATATGAATACAAGCTGTTTAAACGGGGTTGGATTAGGAGCTTACCCGATTTAATCTGGAAGAGGCTGCCCCTTGGTTTCACGCATCAAGGGTAGAAGCAAAAAGCCTGCGAGATAAATAAAACTCATAGCGGCACAGGCCTTGCCGTAATCACCACCAAAAACATCGTTCATCAGGGCGCCTGTTTGCAATGAACCGATTGCAGCAAGAATACGACCAAAGTTAAAGCCAAACCCCTGCCCAGTGGCCCGAATTCGGGTAGGGAATAATTCGGGAAGATAAAGAGGCAACCAACCATAGAATGCAGCAGTGAATGCGCCTGCGATAAAGATTGTGAAAAGAAACCAAAGACCGAAAGAATCATTGGTGCGAAAAAAGAGCTGCGCTGAGCCAAGCGATATTAGGCATAAAAAAGCATAAGTCCAGCGTCTGGAAAAGCGCTCGCCAATGATTGCAACCACAAAGCATCCTATTGAAGCACCCAGCGCAGAAGTAAGCTGTGTGTATTGCTTGGCACCCGCCATGCCTTGAGAAATTTTATCGGCCCAAGGGGCAGACCAAAGAACGGAACCCCAGGTGCCCAGAAGGGCAACGCCCGATAAACCCGCAGCGATCATCATCATAGAGATTGTGGCTTTACGAAATTCAGCAGTTTCATTATTGCGAGAAAGATAATTGCGGATGGGCCATAAATAGCCAATGGTGACGGCAATTAAAAGTATGGCGGTTCCGACTGCACGCGTAATCCAATCACAATCGATTGCCCAAAGATACAAGATACCAAAGCAGGCGAACGAGCCAAACAAGACGCCCATGAGATCAACGGTGGCCCAACCATTGGTACGGCCCTGCTCTTTTTCTTGTTCCCACTTGTGCGATTCAGGAACATAAAAGCGAATGATCATTGTAAGAAATGCAGGAAGTATGCCCATAAGCATAAGCAATCTCCAGCCTGAGTTTGCGGTGAGGGCGTTAATCCAGTTCTGAGGCATATGGGCTATTTGCAAGACACTTTCGAGCGCAGTATGAACCT
>Ga0209702_10002610_pt1 | contig 30845 bp, 24 predicted proteins | sample FRY01_FD_187210 | JGI IMG/M metagenome (GOLD analysis project Ga0209702, IMG submission 187210) | Freshwater microbial communities from Lake Fryxell liftoff mats and glacier meltwater in Antarctica - FRY-01 (SPAdes) (version 2) | ecosystem: Environmental > Aquatic > Freshwater > Ice > Glacier... | reverse complement strand
AGTTGAGCAAGAAGAAGTCCCTGGGGCAGCGGCAGATTCATATGCAATTCATCTCTGAGTCTTGTGCGTCCGAAACGGTTGACATTGACCGAACCATCAAAAAGTCAGGGCGTTGCATGGATTTTTGCTTCGTCAGTAGAACCTGTGGGTGAGTTCTGGCTCCGGCAGTTTGCCAAGCACATGATATAGCGCGATTTCCGTGATCCTGAAGGTCCGAAATCCGTATGATTTTCTCATGGTCACTTTGACTTTGTTGTTCAGTCCTTCGACGACTCCACTGGAGAACTGCTTTTTTGCGCGGAAATAGTTCAGGATGAGTTCGCGATGGTTGCGCAGTGTCTTGGCGACCTTCTTCATGGGCTCGATGCGTGAACGCATGACCAGAGCGATCCATTGGTCCAGGAATTTCCCGGCCCACGTTGGCGAGTCGTAATTCCAGAAGTGAGCGAATTGCTCCTTGAGCAAATACGCCCGAACCGTCTGCAGGTTGTATTTCAAGATGTCGCGCAACCGGATGCGCTGATTGCCGGTGAGGTTCTCCTTGCGCTTGAGCACGCACCAGCGCGTCTTCTTGAGGACCGGCTCAAATCCATCCTGGACCAGCCGGCGTGCTTCGCCAGCGCGCACCTCATCGAGGGCGAGATTCATCTTGGCGACGATATGAAAGCGATCCAGAATGTTCAGCGCATTGCTGCAGCGCTCACGGATCACCCGCAAGTAGGGCTTCCACATGTCCGAGCAGACGAACTCGATCTTGCCCGACAGATCGGCGCCGAGCATCTCGAAGAACTGCTCGAACGTTGCCACCGTGCGCTCCTTGCCAACCCACAGCAGCCGGGTGCAATGCGCATCGATCTGGTAGACCAGCGTCAGGTATTTGTGTCCCTTGCCGTAGGCAACTTCATCGACTCCGATGGCCTGGATCGGTCCCAGGGTGCGCCGCTCAAGTCCCCATGCCACCACAACCTCGACCGCCTGGCAGACCTTGTCCCAGGAGGTGCGAAACGACAACGCCGTCTCCTTCCACGACAGCTTCCTGGCCCAGTGCGCCAGGAACAACACGTAGGCGGTGGTCATCTGGTGCTTGCCGCAGCCCCAAGGCACCTCTTCAACTTTGACGCCACACTGGCGACAATCAACCCGGCGCATCCGGTACAGTAGAAAAACCATGAAGCCCCAGAAGGGGACGAACTCGAAGCGGCGCACACCCAGATGGTCGTAGGTCGCCCCCGGGCGATGGCAGATGGAGCATTTCGCTTTGGAGCCAACCCGTGGGCGCACCTCCACTTCGATGCTCTTGGTGTGCTCGCACAGGCGCGCCACCACGTGGACAAAGCCTGGAAAATGGTAGCAGTGGTTTAGTAGAGAGATCAGACGCATGACGAAAAAGCAAAGGGAAGAATCGAGCGCCATCGTAGCGCTGCCAGACTTGGCAACCTACTGCCCAGATTTGCCCACTTGGCCCACCAGTTGGTGTGGCCAGGCGCGTGATGTCATCGCCGGCGAGCAAATCGTTGCGGTGTTCACGCCGTTCTTGCTGGCGCTGCTGGCGCAAGGTCTGTCGCGCAAGACCCGTAACCTGCACCGTGACAACCTGTGGCTGCTTGGTGGCGAAATCATTGGCGACATCAACGACACGCCCAAACTACGCAAGCGTGCGCTCAAGGAGTTGATCATGCAGGCTGTCGCTGGCGATGAGGGGCCACTGATTCATGGCGGCTTTTGCGAGCAAGAGCAGCGCTCGTTTGATTCGACCTGCAAAAAGCTCCATCGGTTCTTGGTGGCACACGCCGATGACAGCCCAGCATAACGACCCAACATCACAACCCAAAGCAGAGCTGCCGCCACATCGGGCCGGCAGCTGTGCTTCGGGCAGCTTCGCGCAATTCAAATTTCAACGGCTGTTGGCAAGCGCAAGCGCGTCAGGCCGAAGGCTCCAACTCGGGGAGCGGTGGGCAAGTCACGCACCGCGCAGCGGCTGTGCACAGGCTCGTCCTGTGTGCAGGTGACTTGCCCACGGCGGGCGCGTCGGCTGCATCGTCACCTCGTCAGGTTTGGGGCAACTCAAAATCAACACTACCGGAAACTACCCACAGATTCCGCCGACGAGCCGAAAATGCAAACCATCGCTTGACAACGTGGGAAGTCCCTGTAGACAACGTGGGAAGTCCCTGTAGAAAGTTAGGCTCGCCCTTAAGGTGCGACTCGCCGTCTTTGCCACGCCAGCCCATCAGGAAACCAACGCCCGGCGCGGGCTGGAAGTTGACGATGAAGTCCGGGTACCCGGTGTATTTGCGCGCACCATCGGGCGTCGTGAAAGCCGGGAACTTCAAACGACCCGCCAATTCGATCAGCACCTCCTGGAACGGCTTGCATTCACCGAGCGGCTTGACAACCGGAATACGCACCGAGTCGACCGGCCCGTCGAACTCCGATATCGGCCGGTCCAGCATGCCCATCACGTCGTGGCGTTCCAGGTAGGTGGTATCGGGCAGCACCAGGTCGGCAAAGGCCACGGTCTCGCTCTGGAACGCGTCGCAGACCACGATGAACGGGATCATGCATTCGCCATCAATGTCCTTGCGGTTGAGCATCTCGCGCACCGCGGAGGTGTTCATCGTGCTGTTCCAGGCCATGTTGGCCATGAACATCATCAGCGTGTCGATGCGGTAGGGGTCACCCTTGACCGCGTTGGTGATGACGTTGTGCATCATGCCGTGCGCCGACAGCGGATGTTCCCAGGAAAACGCATGGTCGATGCGGATCGGCGAGCCGTCCGGATGGATCGTCAGCTCGTCCGGATGCGCCGGAAATCCCAGCGGCGCCGCATTCAGCGGCGTGTTCGGCTGGATCATGCCCGGGTCGTTGAAGGCCCGGTAATTGGGCACGATGTGGCGCGGGTAGGGCGCCTTGTGGCGGAAGCCGCCGGGTGCGTCGATGGTGCCGAGCACGCTCATCAGGATGGCCAGTGCGCGCACGGTTTGGAAACCGTTCGAGTGCGCGGCCAGACCGCGCATCGCATGAAAGGCCACCGGCCGTGCCTGCGTGGTCGGGTGTTGCTTGCCCCAGGCGTCTGTCCAGGGAATCGGCAGCGTGAAGGCCTGCTCGAACGCGGCGTGGCCCATCTCGACGGCCAAAGTGCGGATACGGTCGGCGCTGATGCCGGTGATCTTCGCTGCCCACTCGGGCGTGCAGCTGGCCACGCGGTCACGCAGCAACTGGAACGACGGTGCGACCCTGGTGCCGTCGGCCAGCGTGTAGAAACCTTCAATCGCCGGGTCGCAGCCGTCGGCGATGCCTTGCGGGTAGGCGTTCAGTACCTTGCCGCAGGTTGTGTCCCAGACCAGCTTGTTGTGCGGATGGCGGCCGTCACCGGGCGGGCCTTTCTCGGGATTCGGGTCGAATGCAAACAGGCCTTCACGTTCGCCGTCGTCCAGCACCACCAGCTGCGGCGCATTGGTGAAGCGTTTGAGAAACGCATGGTCGATCCGGTCGGTGCGGATCAATTCGTGCAGCAGCGCCATGAACAAGGCGCCGTCGGTGCCCGGCCTGATCGGGATCCATTCGTCGGCGATGGCCGAATACCCGGTGCGCACCGGGTTGATCGAGATGAAGCGGCCACCGTCGCGTTTGAATTTGCTGATCGCGATCTTCATCGGGTTGCTGTGGTGGTCTTCGGCGGTACCGATCATCACGAACAACTTGGCGCGGTCCAGGTCGGGCCCGCCGAATTCCCAGAAGCTGCCGCCAATGGTGTAAATCATTCCTGCGGCCATGTTGACCGAACAGAAACCACCATGCGCCGCGTAGTTGGGCGTGCCGAACTGGCGCGCGAAAAGACCTGTCAGGGCCTGCATCTGGTCGCGGCCGGTGAACAGCGCGAATTTTTTCGGGTCGGTGGCGCGGATCTTTGCCAGGCGTTGGGTCAGGATGTCGTAGGCCCGGTCCCAGGAGATAGCCTCGAACTCCCCGTCGCCACGTTCGCTGCCGCTCTTGCGCAGCAGCGGCTGCGTAAGTCGGGCTGGCGATACCTGCTTCATGATGCCCGACGCACCCTTGGCGCAGATCACGCCCTTGTTCAGCGGGTGCTCTGGATTGCCGTCGATGTAACGCACCTCGGGGCCGTTGTTGCCCTCGCGCAGGTGTACGCGGATGCCGCAGCGGCAGGCGCACATGTAACACGTGGTGCACTTGACTTCGGAGGTCGCGGGCACCGCTGGCGGCGCGGTCGGGTTGTGAATCGGTTCGCTGGAGAGGAACTTGAACACGGGGTTTCCTTCTTGTGGGCTTGTCTGGGCTCGGCCTGCGTCGGCCATGCGCCGATGGTAGGCAAATTCACTGAATTAAAAAAGCGGAGAATTCAGCACATGATGATCGAAAAAACAAGTCAAAGACTGCGTCTGAACCTGCGCCAGCTCGAAGTCTTCGTGGCCATCGCCCACGAGGGCTCGGCGCGCGCCGCAGCAACCCGCGTCGCGCGCTCGCAGTCGGCGGCCAGTTCGGCCCTGGCCGAGCTCGAGTCGGTGTTGGCCGTGGGGCTGTTCGACCGGGTCGGCCGACGCCTGGTGCTCAACGAAAACGGCCGCGCGCTGCTGCCGATGGCCACGGCGCTGCTGGAGCAGGCGGCTGAGCTCGAAAACCTGTTCAGCGGCGAACACGCCGCGCCGCTGCGCATCGCCGCCAGCCTGACCATCGGCGAATACCTGTTGCCGCCCCTGCTGGCCGGCTGGAAACTGGCGCATCCGAACAGCCGGGTGCGAATGCTGATCGGCAATACATCGAAGGTGATTGCCAGCATCGTCGGCAACGACGCCGATGTCGGTTTCATCGAGGGCTCGCAGACGCATCCGGATCTGCGCGTGTTGTCCTGGCTCAGCGACGATCTGGTCATCGTCGCCGCGCCCGGCCATGCGCTGGCAGGCAAGTTGGTGGGTGTGCGCCTTTTGTCCGGCGCCTCGTGGATCCTGCGCGAACTCGGCTCCGGCACCCGCCAGGCAACCGCCGACTGGCTGCTCGGCCACCTGGGCACCATCAACGTGGAGTTCGAACTCGACAGTACCGAGGCGATTAAGCGCCTGGTGATGGCTGGCGCAGGGTTGGCCTGCCTGTCCACGCATACGGTGGCAGAGTCGCTGGCGCAGGGCTCGCTGGCCGAATTGCGCACCCGATTGCCCGCGGCGCGCCGGCGGCTGGCCATCGTGACCGGACGCGATAAGCGGGTGGGGCGTGCGACGCGGGACTTCATCACTCATGGCAAGTTGTGACATGGAAGTGGGATGAATGTGCTGTCGAATGACACACGGCATTGACTCGAAAATGGTTGGTGCCAAACCAAAGCCCCTGCCGAATCTGGTGAATTCGGCGCACCGATAAGTTTGCCGAATGAACGACGGAATTTTTTCGGATTGCACGCATCCTTCCAACAGTTCATTGGCAGCGCCGCCCATCAACAGCATCGGAGCGATGTACGCAGTCGAGTGTGAGGTTAGCGAGCAAGGCCAGGAGATTGCCGCTCACAAGTAGCTGCTTGTTTCGAATAATTCCTTCGAAAGATTGAATGTAAGTGCTCTTGATCTGGCTCTTCTGCAGGTATTCGACTCGGCAAATTGCGAACGAAGTCGGGCATGTTGTGCAAATTACTCCTCCAGATAGCCAATTCATACCCGGACCGCTTCCGACAGAATAAGCTGCGCCAGCGCAAAGCTCAACTGCTACTCACCGAAAATCACTTTTTTAGCTCCGTGAATATGGGCTCGCATGGCAGCTTCGGCCCAGGCTGCATCATGTGACTTGATCGCAGATGCCACGTCCAGATGTTGCATTGCACTTCGCTCGAGCGATTCACGCGAGTATTTCGCGAATGTCTGGAGCACTAGCGGCGCGTGAATCACCCCGGCAAGCAAGGAGTTCAAGCGTGGGCTTCTGCCTGCGTCCTGGATCAAGCGATGCAACCGGTTGTTGGATTCCGACACGAGGCGCAGATCGAAGTGCTTGCCCTTGCGAATCAGGTCGTGAAAGGATAGCGCCTCCAGACTTATCTGATCGACCTCGTGCGGCGTTGCTCGCGACGCGGCAAGTGACGCGCCATAACCCTCCAAAATGGCACGCAGGTCGAAGATCTGGGTCTGGTCGGGCGCCGTCCAGTCGATCACCATGGCACCGCGATTTGGCCGAAGCTCGACCAAGCCTTCCGCAGCCAGCAGCGTCAAGGCCTGGCGCACCGATGTGCGCGAGACATTGGCGATTTCGCACATATCGACCTCGCGTATCCGGTCGCCCCCAGCCAAGGTGCCGTTGCGGATGGCACTGCGGATGGCGTCACAAGCGATATCTACCGTACTCGGAGCTCCCGTCGACATGTGTTTCTCCTTTGCTATTGGATGCGCGGACGCGGCGATCAGTCTAGCCGCCAGTCTGTACCGTCACCGCTGCGACTGCAGCGTCCCAATACCGGATATGCCAGATGCTCGACGGTAGCGCACCCACTTCCCAGCCATTCGCAGGCCTTCTCACCCATTAGATCTCGCGTCGGTATGTCTGCGCGTGATGCCGTCTGGCTACTTGCGAGGCACATCAGCTTACGGTCCTCGGGTCTGTGCCGAATTGGTCCCGAATGATGTCGCAGATGCGGTCGAACTCGATGCCCTTGCGGATCGGTTTCAGGCTTGGCAAAGCGATGATCGAGCTTCCCATGCCACTGGGGTGTGAAAACTTGGTGTTTCCGTAGTCGATCACCAGATCGGCCTCGTTACGGACCGGCAATTCCACGTCGGCAAGTCTGTACTTGCTCCCGGTGAGCGATGTGTTTGCGGACGAGCCGAGCACCGGCATGCCGCGCTCCCACGACAGGCGTGCGATTTCATCGTGTAACGCGCCAGCATTGAGCAGCATGTCGATCGTGTCGCCACGCGATGAGCGTTCCCGCGTCAGTGGTGTCAGGCCGGAGAAAAACGAATGCTCGGTCTTGTAGGGCACGACGACCGAAAACGGAAGGCCATGGCGGATCGTCACGGCGTCAACGATGGCGATTTCACGCTCCCCGATACGGGCCAGCTCGACCAGCATGTCGCGGTTGCTGAACATACCGCAGGCCTTCTCGTAGCTGCGCTTCTTGCACGCGAATACGCGCGCGATTGCCGATTCAGCGTTGCCGACAATAGCATAACCTACATCGACCGGGAACACGGCCACGCCGCCTTTGGCGACGGTCTCGATGAGTCGGATCGCGTCCGCCTTGACGTTGTGTTCACGTAATTCCATGGCTTGCTTCCTTCTGTTTCAGATAGTCATCAATGCGAGGATCGAGTCGATGCGCTCAAGCGTATCGAGCCGGGCAACTTCTGCGGCTAGTGCCTCGCGCGTCGGCGCCGGCAGCAGGCGCCGGGTCAGCCCGTGGAACTTGGCATCAATTACATCGTCCGGGGTCTCCCTTTCGATCTCGGCCTGGGAAAGCACATGGTGCGCGACGATGGTCTCGCCGGACTCGATCTCGGCCTCGATGCGGCAGTTGCGCAGCCCTGGGACCTGCTTCGTATAGTCGGCATTGATCTCAACTTTCATCATGCCGATCAGTGCCAGGATGTCCGGGTCGAGAAAGCGGCCATCCTCGAAGGTGTCGCTTGTGACAGCTCCATCGGCCAGCGCGGCTGCAACGGAAAACGGCATAGAGTGATCAGCTGTCTCGCGGGTCTGTGGTGCCCACAGTTCCTGATCGGCCACAGCGCCGAGGTGGGCCGATTTGTAGGTTTCGATGCGCAAGCGGCGAATTGTACGTCCGGCAAGCGCTGTGCGCAATTCCAGCGCTGTGTCTATCGGAAGCTGACACGAATCGCGTACCGGATAGCGTTTGACGTTGGTTTGGTTAAGGCCCAGCGGCGGCGACAGTTTGCCACTGGGCAGCTTGAATTCGCCTACCTTGCCTAGACCTTGGTTCCAGAGTCCGAAGATGCCTTCGTAGGCGTTGTAGGGGCCGGTCATGCCCTCTTGCGCTAGGCGCGCCGCAAATATGCCATGGCGCGCGCCATTGGGTCCGGCACAGCCCTTCCACATGGAAAGTTCGCCTGAACGTGTCTGGTAGGTCGGCATGTGTGGCACCGCAGCCAGTGACAGGGCATGCGCTAACTGCTCTGCGTTCAGACCCATCACCCGACCAGCGGCGAGCGCAGCGGCCTGGGATCCGACTAGCGGCTGGTCCCATCCGGCCGCGTTGAACGCCACGCTGTCGGTGAAGCGGCACTGGATCTCATAGGAAATGAACGAGGCCAGGATCAGGTCACGCCCGGACAGTCCGAGCGCTTCGACCACGGCCATCAGACCGGGCAGGTTGTCGGACGGGTGTGAAGCGTCCAGTGTCCGATATGCATCGTTGAGATCGAAGTAACGCACCATACTGCCGTTGACGAGCGCGGCAATGTCTGGTGTCGTTTTCTCGCGGGTTCCCCACATCGTCGAACTCCAGCCGTCTCTTACCAGCGGGGCGGTTTTACGGAGAATGCGAACGGGAGGTGCCGCGTAGGCGGCAAGGCCAACCGCAATCGAGTCGAGCAGACGCGCCTTGGCTGCGTGCACAGTGGATACCGGCAGATCCTCGAACCGGTAGGCGAGGGCGAAGTCGACCAGCCGCCGCGTCGTGGAGTCGATTCCCGACTCGTTGTGTCCCGACATAACCATTCTCCTTTGTTAATAGCCAAATTCCGATGCCGCAATGACGTCCTGCACCCAGCGCGCGTTAGCCAGCAACTGGCGTTCGGTGCCAGACCCCGGGTCGTCGCTCCCGATCAACTGCACCGCGAGCGGCAGGCCCCGTTCGCCTCGGCCCGCGGGCACAGCCAGGCAGGCGCGTCCCAACAGTGTCCATAGGCGATTAAAGGCCGCATTGCCGGTAGAGGCCAGGCCCACAGGCGCTTCTCCGGCCGCTGCGAGCGTCAGCACCAGTTCGTCTTCGTGTAGCAGGTTGGCAAGCAAGTGTCTGGCCTGGGTGACCCTTGCGCGTGCCACACCAACCTGAGTGGCCGAATAGCCCAGCCCGGCCTGGATGAACTGGCGCAGGTCTGCGGACAGGCCATCGCGCGCGTTCGCCCATTCGTGCGCGAAGGAGCGCGCGACCTCGCTGGCCATGATCACGCGGTGGAGTGGGTCGATCTCGGTCAGCAACTCTGGCCATGGGAGTTCGCGAACCTGCGCGCCCGCAGCCGCCATCGCCCCGGCGATTGCGTCGAGCCGCTGCAGAGCTTGCGGCTCGGCCTCGGCGTGTCGGTGCGTTCGCGCCACTGCAAAGCGTAACGAAGCGGTGCCCGGCCCGGTGTCCACCGGCGCCGCCTCTGCGGCCAGCACCGCTGAAACCCGAGCGAGCACATTCAGGTCTTGCGCGTGCAGACCGATCGTGTCGAGCGAGGGCGCGAGGTACTTGAGGCCGGCGGTCGGGTAGCGACCGAACGCTGGCTTGTAGCCGATGACACCACAAAATGCTGCGGGGCGAATCGTCGACCCACCCGTCTGGGTCGTCAGCGCCACGGGCACCATGCCCGCAGCGACTGCAGCGGCCGAACCGCTGGACGATCCGCCGGGGGTGCATCGCAGGTCATGCGGATTGCGGGTGCGCCCGGGTGCCATGAATGCGAACTCGGTTGTAACCGTCTTACCCATCAGGATGGCACCGACCGACCTGAGACGCCGCACGACTTCGGCGTCCTTCGGTGGTCGGTGGCCGGCATAGATTGGTGAGTTGTATTCGGTTGGCATGTCGGCTGTGTCGATCACGTCCTTGATGCCCACCGGCAACCCGTGCAGCGAGCCTTGGACGGTGCCCGCATCCAGCGTTCGTGCCTGCATCAGCGCATGCGCGTGGTCGAGCCAGGCCCAGGCTCCGATATCGGCCTCGCGCGCGTCGATTTGTGTCAGCAGCGCGCGGGTCCGGGCTTCGCAACTCATGGGCCGTCTCGCAGCCGCTGCGTGCCTGCCATGTCGAGCGCACCGCTGGACGGTTCGATGGAGACGCGATAAATTGCGCTGGCCTCCTCCCGACCAATGAATCCATCTGCGACGTCGGATACGACCTGGACAGGGTCGCGCAAAGCGGGGTCACCGTAGCCCGCCGCATTTGGGCCGACGATGCGAATCAGGTCGCCCGCCTTCATGCGACGCCCACTCGACTTGGACGGCAGCACCTGTTCGTTCTGCTGATCCGGATTGAGCAACACCCGCGCCGGGAGACCGTCGCGACCGCCAAAAATGCCCTTCGGCGCTTCAAGTGTGCGGTCGCCATTGCAGGAGAAGAATCCGTCGGACAGAAAGCGCACGTCGCGCAATGCGCCGATTCCGCCCCGGGTCCGGCCAGCGCCCGGTGACTCCGGACGAAGCTCGTAGCGTTCCACCCGCAGCGGATAGCGCATCTCGATTTCCTCGCAGGGGACGTTGCGCGTATTCGCCATCAGGTTGTCCACGGCGTCCAGTCCGTCCTTGGTGAGCCGCGCGCCGTAGGCGCCTTCGTTGACCTCGACACACACCCAGTACTGGCCACGCCCTTGGTTGTAGCCGCTGTACGACACGCTCATTACGTGGGCCGAATTGCCGGCGGTTGCGCGTTCGGGCAGCACCGGGGCCAGCGCACGGATCACGCAATCGAGCACAAGCTGTATCTGCGCCATGCGGGCGATACAGGCGCGCGGGAAGTTTGGATTGAATATACTGCCCTTGGGCGCATGTACAGAAACCGGGCGGAACATACCGGAATTTTGCGGAATGAACTCCTCGCTCATGACCTCGTCGAGCATCAGGGTGCGAACAATGTAGTAACAGGCGACCTGCAGCGAGCCCTCGAAGGGCACGTTGTAGCCGGTTTCCACCTCATCGGAGGAGCCAGTGAGATCGATCTGAATGGCATCGTCGCGTTTGCGCACAGTCACGTTCACCCGCAGCGGCTTGCCCCAGTTGCGGCCATCGTCATCCAGCCAGCTCTCGGCCTGGTAATCGCCATCGGGAATCTTGCGGATCTCCGCGCGCAGCCGCCGCTCCGAATAATCCATCCAGTAGTGGGCCGCGCCCATGACGGTGGGCACGCTGTTGCGTTCGATCAATGCCAGGAAGCGGTTGGCTCCGGCGCGCACCGCTGCGATCATGGCCTCGATGTCGGAGGCATTCATGTCGGGCGTGCGCACGCTGTCGCGAAGTATCGACCACACCGATTCATTGCGCACCCCAAGCTCGTACAGCTTGATGCCATCGTAGAGCGTGCCTTCCGCGAACACGTCGATCAGGTCCACGTTCAGCCCGGGTGCAGCCGCGCCGGTGTCTATCAGGTGGGCCGTCGCCGCGGAAAATCCGAGCAGGGCACCGTCATGGAATACCGGCATGATGACGCCCATATCGGGCGAATGCGAGGCACCGAAGTAGGGGTGGTTGTGGATGATGATGTCGCCTTCATGCAGGTTGCCTGCGAGCTTTCGCATGAATCCGCGGATGTAGGCCGGCAGCGAACCGATATGCATCGGCGACGACTCGCTCTCGCAAAATTCGTTGCCTTCGGCGTCGTAGAGTCCGCATCCCAGGTCTTCGGACTCCCGGATGATGCTGGAGTTGGACATCCGATATAGCACCTGCGCCATTTCGCGCGCTATCGTGTTGAAGGCCCCGCCGATCACGCGCAACGTGACCAAGTCGATATCGCCATAGCCCCAGGGGCCGTTGCTGGTTGCGGTGGGGACAGCGATCCCGTGGGTCAGTGTCGCCTCGTCATTTTCGTGCATGAATTTCTCCGTTCGGACTACTGGCGGATGATGAGGTTGCCGTGGTCATCGACCTGAGCGTTGAATCCGGGCGGGATCACCGTCGTGGTATCCATCTGTCGCACGATCGCAGGTCCCGTGAACTGGTTGCCCGCCAATAGTTTGTCGCGCCGAATGATCTGGGTTTCATGGGCAAGCGCCTTGCCGTCGACTTCGAAGAACACGCTGCGTATGCCCTCCTTGGCGTCGGATTCGAGTTCTGCGCCGCCCTTGGCGAGACTGGGCGAACGGACTTCCGGAATCTGGCCCACGCCGATGACCCGAAGATTGACTAGCTCGACATCCTTGTCGACAAAATGGCGACCATACTCACGCTGGTGTGCGGCATGGAAGTTCCGTTTCAGCACGGCGACAAAATCGGCATCCACGCCGGCATCCGAACATTCGGCCCGCAACTCGTAACCTTGGCCGACGTAGCGGCATTCTGCATGGCGCACCAGCCTGATCTTGTCCGGTGCGATGCCGTCACGAGCGAGTTGCTCAAGAGCCCGCGTCTCGAGCGTGACCAGAGCCTGTGCGATGCGATCCGTGTCCGCGTTTGCCAAATTCTGGATTTGTGTCGTGCTGAAGTCGTAGGAGATGTTGGCGGTGAGAAGGCCAAGCGCCGAAGTCAGGCCGGGCGCCGGCGGCACAATGATGACCGGGATCGACAGTTCGCGCGCGATGTCGCAGCCAAACAGTGGTCCCGCGCCACCGAAGGCGACGAGCGCAAAGTCGCGCGGGTCGTAGCCCCTGCGTACGCTGTTGACTTCGATCGCTTGCACCATGCTATGCGTGAGGATGCGGATCGCAGACAGTGCTGCCTGGCTCACACTCATGCCCAGTGGCGCGGCCAGATTCTTCTGCACGGCATCCCGGGCAAGCTGCAGGTCGAGCGGCAGGCGTCCGCCAAGCAGGCCTCCCGTATCGAGTCGGCCCAGCACCAGTTGGCAATCGGTCGCCGTCGGTTGCTTGCCGCCTTTGCCATAGCAGCAGGGCCCTGGGTCGGCACCTGCGCTTTTGGGGCCGACCTGAAACTGGCCGCCGTCGTCAACATAGGCGATCGAACCACCACCTGCGCCGATGGTGTCGACTTCGGCCATGGGAACCATGGCATGGTAGTCACCGATGCGGGTGTCGAGCAGATGTTTGTAGCGGACTTCGCCATTGGGCGCGACGCCGATATCGGCCGACGTCCCACCCACGTCCAGGCTGATGACGCTGCTATACCCGGCGCTGGCGCCAACCCAGATGCCACCGAGCAGCCCGCCTACCGGCCCTGACATCAGCAAGGTCACCGCGCGGCGCTTGGCACCGTCGAGTGTGCTGCATCCTCCACTGGATTGCATCAGGTGCAGGCCGGTACCAAGACCTGCTCCACGCAATGCGGTGTCGAAGTTCTCCAGATAGCGGGAGGTCCTGGGTCCGACGTAGGCGTTGAGGCTGGTCGTGCAGAAACGTTCGTACTCGCGATACATCGGCGTCACTTCATGCGACAGCGACAGGTGCAAGCCTGGCGCCTCCTGCGCGACGATTTCCCCCGCACGCCGCTCATGCTCTGGATTGAGAAAGGAAAACATGAAACACACGGCAATCGACTCGACGCCCTGGTCCACCAGCTCGCGCACTGCCCGTCGAACTGCCGCTTCGTCCAGCGGAACCAGCACCTGCCCATCGGGGCCGGTGATCCGTTCGGGCACCGTGAGCCGGTGCCTGCGCTTGACCAATTCACGCTTTTGCCATGGCAGGTCGAGTTGCAAGCTAAAGTTGTACGGTCTCTTGTGACGTGCGATGTGCAGTATGTCCCTAAATCCCTCTGTCGTTATCAGGCCGCACTTGGCACCGTTGTGCTCCAGTATGATATTTGTCGCAATGGTGGTGCCGTGCATGAAATAGTCGATATCCGCTGGTGTGACCCCTGCTTGCCGACACATTTCCCGCAGCCCGTCGATGGCGCCCAGCGACGGATCGCCGACGGTTGTCGGCACCTTGTGGACATGAACTTCGCCTTTGGACTCGTTGATCAGGATCAGGTCGGTGTGTGTACCGCCTACGTCAGCTCCGACACGTAGCATGTTTGTTGGCCTCAGAAAAGGTTGCCGCGATAGGCGACGCCGCCATCCACGGTGAGCACGGTACCCGATACGTAACTGGCGCGCGGCGACGCGGCGAAGACCACCATGTCGGCCACCTCGACCGGGTTCGCGGGCCGTCCAAACGGCAGTGACGCGGTCAGTTCGGCCCAGCGCGCCGGATCACCCGTGCGGTCCTTGGCCTTGCGCTCCATCAGCAGTTGCAGCCGGTCTGTCAATGTCGGTCCTGGATTGACACCGAGCACACGGATTCCCTTGGCCGGGCTGATCGAACCAAGGGCGCGGGTGAAGGCCATCATTCCCGAATTCGTTATGGTGGCCACGATGATTTCCGGGTCTGGACGTTCACCGCAGTTGCCGATGATATTGATGATCACGCCGTTCTTGCGCTCGCACATGCGCACGTAGAGTTCGCGTGTCAGCATGGCAGTGGCGATGACCTTGAGTTCAAGCCCCTCTCGCCACTTGGCTTCTGTCGCGTCCTCAATGGGGCCGGTCGGTGTCGCGCCCGCGTTGTTGATCAGGATGTCCGAATCCGCGCATTCCTCGGCAAGTTGCGCCACAGCGCCTTTCGCCATCATGTCGCAGGCATGAATAGCGACCTCTACCTTGTGATTTTCCAGTATGGCTTCTCGCAGTTGGGCCAGCTCCGTCGCATTCCGCGCAGTGAGATGCAAGTTGCATCCTTCTTCGGCCAGGCGCATCGCAATGGCCTTCCCTATTCCCTTGGATGCACCGGTCACGAGTGCACGTTTTCCCTGGAGTTCGAGATTCACCGCATTCCCCTTTACTGGTATGACGTGGTATGGATTTTCACCATCACGAATCAGTTTCGTGAAGATAAGATGAAAGCGCAGCGCTGTTCATGGTGAACCGATTGTATGCAAAGAGACAGAGATTTTGCGAAATTCGTATTAGAACCCTTGAATTTAATTTTTGAATATGCATACAATGCGTCACGATTTTTCAAAGGAGAAGCAGGGGGCGTAGCTTCTTATTGGGCGCGATTGGCGCGGATGTAAATCAAGTCGTTGCGCCGATCACTCGAACGTCACTGGAAAGTCTTTCACGGGCTGTACTGCCTTTTCAGGCCGCAGAAGTCACAGAGCTGTTCCTGATCGCGTTCGTGCCAGAGATCACACCTTTCGTCCCCGGTTGGGGGGACTCGTCAAATAAACCCTTCGTTATCTATTCAAGGAGCTAATTCATGATCAGTACCACGGATCGCATGGTTGAGTACGCGCTGGAGCTGCGCTACGACGAGTTGCCAGACACGGCAATCCATCACGCCAAGCGCCGCATCATTGACACGCTCGGTGGGGCCTTTGCAGCCTACACCGCTCCAACGGTACGCATTGCGCGCCAGGTCGCGTTGCCGACCGCCGGGCCCGGTGGCGCCCGCATATGGGGCAGCCTGACACGTACCTCGCCCGACATGGCGGCCTTTGTGAACGGCAGCGCCCTGCGCTATCTGGATATCAATGACACCCACCGGACCGTGGATGGCAGCCACCCCTCGGATAACTTGGCAGGTGTGATGGCGGTGGCCGAGATGCTCGGCGCCAGCGGCAGCGAATTGCTGCTTGCGCTGGTCATCTCCTACGAGATCCAGTGTCGCTTCGTCGACAGCGTACCTTTCAATGAGGCCGGCTGGGATCAGCCGGTTCCCGGGGTCATGGCATGCGCATTGGCCTGTGGTCGCCTGCTTGGCCTGTCGCGCCAGCAACTGCGTGAGGCCTTGGCGCTTGCAATCATTCCCAATCTGAGTACCTACCAGACGCGTGCCGGTGAACTCTCGATGTGGAAGGGTTGTGCGGCAGCCAATGGCGCTCGCCAGGGCGTTTTCGCCGCGATGCTGGCCGCCCACGGAATGACAGGCCCGTCCGATCCGTTCGACGGTGTTTTCGGGCTGTGGAAGCAGACCATGGGCAAGGCGTACGAGATCAAACCTTTTGCGCGCGGGAAGGAGGCCTTGTACGCGGTCGAGCAGAGCAACATCAAGAAATATCCGGTCCGCGACTCGTGCCAGCTCGCTGTCGACGCCGCACGGTTGCTCCGGGACAAGCTTGCAGGAAGAGCGATCGAAGCGCTGAAGGTCGAAACCTATCGCTCGGCGTACAAGGGCGCGGTCGAAGACCCCGAGTTGTGGGCCCCGCGCACCCGCGAAACAGCCGATCACTCGATGCTGGTGTCTATTGCAGTTACCCTGCTCGATGGGGCGGTCAGCCCCGACACCTTCAATAGCGATCGCTTCAAACATCCAGAGGTGCTCGGCTTGATCAAACGTACGAAGGTTGAAGTGTTGGACGAATTCACCAAGCAAGCTCCGGGTGTGCGCAATTGCCGCATCAGCGCACAACTGGCCGACGGGTCAACCGAAGTTGGACACCTGTTCTGGACCCAGGCCGATATTCAGCGCGGTTTGTCGGACACAGAGATCGAGGAGAAGTTCGAGCGGCTGAACCGCGACATCATGCCGCCCCAGGCCCGACGCAAGGCGCTCGATGCGCTGTGGAAGCTCGAAGAGCTCGACGACGTGGTGCGCCTAGTTGACCTGTTTTATATCTGAAAGGAAACTCCGCCAATATGAAATATCGGACCATGGTGCAAGGTAGTTGGATGCGTTTCCTGGGTTTGGCAGCATTGATGTTGCTGGGTCACGCAGCGTTCGCGCAGGACAGCGTGCAGTCCTATCCCTCCAAACCGGTCAAGGTTATCTTGACCTTTCCTGCGGGCGGCGGTGTCGACGTAATCGCACGCGCGCTGGCTCAGAAGCTGAGCGACAGCACTGGACAGCAGTTCATTGTCGATAACCGGCCGGGGGCGGGTGGAATCGTCGCGGCCGAGGCATTGACCAAATCCGCAGCGGACGGCTACACCTTGCTGTTTGCCCTCGACACCGTGCTGACGGTGACGCCGCAACTGTTCCCCAACACGCCGTTCGACGTGAAGAGGGACTTCGTGCCGATATCCATCGTGGCAGAGTCGCCGCTGGTGGTGCTGACGGCTCCGACAGCCAATATCGCCACCATCTCCGACCTGATCGCAAAGGCGAAGGTCAATCCCAATGCGATCAACTTTGGTTCGGGCGGCAACGGTTCCTCCGGACATCTGGCCGCGGAGCTGCTCGCCAGCATGGCCGGAGGCACCATGACCCATGTGCCTTACAAGGGTGGGCCACAGGTCTTGACCGACTTGGCTGGCGGGCAGCTGCAGATGACTGTGCTGAGCCTTGCAGCGTCGAATGCAATGGTCCAGGCTGGAAAGGCGCGCCTGATCGCTGTCACTGGAGCGCGTCGTTTGGCCGGCTATCCCGAAGTGCCGACCGTGGCCGAATCGGGTTTACCGGGATACAAGGCGGGCTTCTGGGTCGGTTTGCTTGCGCCGGCTGGCACGCCGCGCGCGATCATCGACAAGCTGAACTGGGAGGTGCAAAAGGTTCTGAAGCTCCCCGACTTGCGACTGCAGTTGCAGAAAACCGGGGTCGATCCGGTTGGCGGTTCGCCGGAGCAATTCGCTGCCACCATAGATTCCGAGACCAAGGTATGGGGCGACATCCTGCGCCAGAAGAACATCAAGCTGAACTGATAGGGTGTGACGGCATGGCTCGTAGCCGCAGTGGTTCAATAGAAAGGCTTCAAATTAGGCGCAATGCGGCCTCAGTGGCGCCTCGATGACGACTTGCAATAAGGCGTGACCCGCGCCAAAGGTCTTGCCCTTGGGACCCAGCAGTTTCCTGCTGGCTCTTTTTGGTAAGGCAACCGGATACAAGCGCCAATGTGTGGAATACGATGAAACAAACCATCAGGAGATACAGGTGAACCTCGATCGACCACAGCCATTGAATGGATTGCTGGTGCTCGACCTGACGCACATGCTGTCCGGTCCCTATGGAACCATGATGTTGACCGACCTGGGCGCGCGGACGATCAAGGTGGAGCCGCCTGGCGAAGGCGAGGGTACCCGCAAACTGCTGGCCGAAGACGTGAACTACTCATGTGGTGGAATGGGCGCTTATTTTCTGACACTCAATCGCAGCAAGGAAAGCGTGGCGATCGACCTCAAGTCCGAGTCCGGTCTGCAGGTCTTTTACGACCTTGTACGTCGCGCAGATGTCGTGATGGACAATTTCGCCGCTGGTGTGACGAGGCGCCTGCGCATCGACCATGAATGCCTCAGCGCCATCAATCCGCGTGTCGTCACTTGCACCGTGACCGGTTTTGGCGAAACCGGACCGGACACCCAGCGACCGGCGTTTGACCAGGTTGTGCAGGCCATTGGCGGAGCCATGTCGATCACCGGGGACGCAGATAGCGGACCGATGCGCTCAGGAATCCCGCTGGGCGATCTGGGTGGAGGAATATTCGGGGTGGTCGGCGTGCTGGCGGCCATCGTTGCGCGAGAAAAAACCGGGCGGGGTCAGCACGTCGATGTGTCCATGCTCGACGTACAGGTTTCCTTGTTGAATTACATGGCAACCATGCACCTCATGTCGGGCCTGTTGCCAGAACGCATCGGCAACAGCCATTTCGTTCATGTACCTTACAACACGTATGCGACGCTGGATGGATACGTTGTTGTTGCGTGCATCGGCGACGCGTTCTTCGAGCGTTTTGTCCAGATGCTGCCGCTGCCGGAGCTGCTCGATCCGAGCTATCGCAAGCAACCTGCGCGGCAAGCCGAAAAGGCAAAGATCGACAAGGTGATCGGTCGCGCGTTTGCGCAACATTCCACGGTGTACTGGCTGCAGAAATTGCGCGACGCACGCATCCCTTGCGGCCCGGTCAATGACTTCGCGCAGGCGCTTTCAGACCCGCAAGTCCTGGCTCGAGGCATGGTGGTTTCGGTTCCGCTCGCGTCGGGTGGCGAAGTTCGCATGCCGGGCAATCCGATCAAGCTCTCGGATACCGACGGAGCCTATTTCGGCCCGCCCCCAACCCTGGGACAACACTCTCGATCCGTCCTGGCTACCTTGCTGGGCTATTCGGCGCAGCAGATCGAAGACCTGTGCAGTTCTGGCGCGGTAGCCGGCTAGGAATCAACGCGAAATGGAGCCATTGTTCATCACGGACGTCGGGCCGCGGGACGGCCTGCAAAGCCAGTCAACACCGGTGGATGTGGAGGACAAGCTGCGCCTCATTCATGCGCTGTTCGATGCTGGCCTGCGCAGCGTGGAGGCAACCAGCTTCGTGTCACCCAAGGCGGTGCCGCAGATGGCTGATGCCGACCAACTGCTGCCGCGGATCGCCCAACCCGCCGCCGCCAGCGTGTCGGCGCTGGTGCCCAACATTCGTGGCCTGGAGCGGGCGATGGTGGCCGGCGCGTCGCATGTCGCCGTCGTGTTGTCGGCCACGGACACGATGAACCGCAAGAACATCGGAATGGATCTGCAGCGAGCGACGCAGACTTGCGAAGAAACCTTGCAAAGGGCCAGCGCGATGGGACTGCAGACCCGTGCCTACGTGGCGGTCGCGTTCGAGTGCCCGTTCGAAGGGCCGACGCCATCGCGCACGGTGGCGGAACTGGCCTTGCGGATGGCCGATTGCGGCGCGGGAGAGATCGTGATCGCAGACACGATCGGTGCTGCGGGGCCGCAGCAGGTGAAGGTCTTGCTCGACACTTTGCTGATTAGGTTTTCCGTCTCGAGTCTTGGCATGCATTTTCACGATACACGCGGCATGGCGCTATGCAACAGCTGGGCCGCCATGGAGCTTGGGCTGCGCCGCTTCGACGCCAGCATAGGCGGTCTGGGTGGTTGCCCATTTGCGCCGGGTGCTGCCGGAAACCTGGCGACCGAGGACCTGGTGTTGCTCGCGGGACAGTCTGGATACGAGACAGGGGTCGACCTGGCGAAGCTGCTCCGCGTTGTGGATCTGGCCCAAGAACTGGTCGGCTATCAGATCGGCGGACGCAGTGCTCGCTGGCTACGCACGGCAAGCATATCAACGAACGTAAGGTGAAGAAGTAATGGCTGTACTCGATATTGGCAAGGACGCGCTGCGCGCTATGGACATCATGCAGGAAGGGGGCATTGCGATTCTGCCCAATGACGTGGGCTACTCCCTCATCGGCGCGCGCCGACCGGCGCTTCGCAAGATATTCGACACCAAGAAGCGGGCCCCGAGCAAGCTCAATGCGATGCTCGGCAACGACGACCTGCACCGCGAACTGCATGTAGTGAGCGAGCGCGGCCGAGCTATCGTAGACGCAATCACCGTGGACTATGAGTTGCCGCTCGGATTGATCGCGCCATGCCGGACCAACCATCCCCTGCTGGCGACACTCGACCCGGACACGTTCGAACGCAGCACCAAGGACAACACACTGCTGATGCTGCTCAACGCGGGCCCGTTTCACCGCGAGATCACGCGCCTGAGCCTGGAGCGTGAAACCCTGCTGTTCGGATCATCGGCCAACCTCTCGATGCACGGCACCAAGTTTCGGGTCGAGGACATGGAGCCTGAAATCACGGCCATCGCGGATGTGGTGATCGACTACGGGCTAATGAAATACCACCCTTGGCAATCATCTTCCACGCTGCTCGATTGCGAGACGTTGCAGGTTGTGCGTTACGGCTCGTGCTTCGAGAACATCGCCGACATACTGAAGCGGCATTTCGGCGTAGATCTGCCGCCACGTCCGACTCTCTGATCAGAGTACGGGGGTGCGAGGGACGCGCCCGCACGAGACCGTTGGTCAGTTTTGCGATATGCGACGATGTCATCCTCGCTCGGAAGCAGCGCCAGCGAAAGTTGGCCGGCGCTGGCAGCGACGCTGAACGCACGGCCTTCCCATTCACGCCGTTAATATCGGCGGATCGGGGTGGATGTCCGTTTGCGCCTGGCACCGCAGGCAAGCTCACCATCGAGGCAATGGTATTGACCTGGCGCGGCTGCGCGCCGCGATCGATTCGGCACAGGAACTCGTCGGCTACCCGATTGGTGCAGACAGCTCACTTTGGCAGCCCGCCCGCGCGTCCCGGCAGTCGCGACGGCGAATGCCGAACGTCAGCGCTTGCCCAAGGCCTGGATGGCGGCGAGCAATTCGGGAATCACCTCTGTGCAATCGCGCGTGACACCGAACCGGGCATACCGAAAAACAGGCGCGTTCGCGTCGGGGTTGATTGCCACGATGGTGCTGGACCCTGCGCAGCCGGCCATGTGGTGACTTGCACCGGAAATGCCGACCGCGAAATATAGTTCCGGCATCACGGTCTTGCCAGTCAGTCCGACCTGCCATGAACGGGGGCACCAGCCCAGGTCGCACGCAACCCGCGTCGCAGCCACTGCACCGCCCAATGCGTTGGCTAGCTGCTGCAGTGCGATGAAGCCCTGCGCCCCTTGCACGCCGCGGCCGCCGGCCACCACCACCCTCGCGTCTTCCAGTCGGGCAGCTTCTTCGGTTTCGCGATGCCGTGCCAACACGCGCACGCGGCGCCGGACGGTTGCGTCGCGAACTTCGATGGTTCCATGGCGGCTCGCATCAAAGGTAAAAGCGGCGCAGGCACCCTGACGAACGGTTGCCACGGCGGGTGATTCGGTTAGTCGCAATTCCTCGCGCGCGTTGCCTCCGAAGCAGGAACGCGTGAATTGCAAAGCGCCCTCACCTCGGCTGATGCCGGTGCATCCGGTTGCCAACGCACCGCTCAAGCGTGCGGCCAGGCGCGGTGCAATGTCAGTGCCGCACGGCGTATGGGGCAGCAATACAAGTTCAACTGAACTTTCTCGTGCCACCAACTCGCAGCCGGCGCACCACGATTCGCTGTCGAATTCGCCATCGCTGTCCGAGTCGACCAGCAACACCCGGTCAGCACCGTGCGCGATTAAGGCAGCCGCGGCGCCAAGTCCTTGCGCGCCGAAGGCGACTGCGGTAACGCCGTTCTGCGTATTGGCGCCATCGAGCAACAGCCCACGTGCCAACGCTAGCATCTCAAGGGACAGAAGGCTCGGCTTACCGCCCCGAATTTCGGCAAGGATCAGGAAACGCATGGTCAGATCAGGCAGGCTTCCCGCAGGCGCGCGGCAAGCAGCACTGCCTGCTCGCGCGCCGTTGTGCCGCCGATAAACTCGCAAACGCGGGCTTGCTCGGGTGCGTAAAGGCGCTCGCATCGGCTGCGTGCAGCCAGTTGGGCATCGGTCAGCCCTAGGTCTGCGGCGTTCCAGGTCATTATGGGTTTGCGCGCGGCGCGCATGGTCTCTCGCAGGCTAGGCACGCGCGGCTTACCGAGTTCGTTGGATACCGTGACCACGGCGGGCAAGGGCACCAGCAACGAGTCAACGCCGCCGTCGACCACTCGATCGACGCACAGTCCGTCATCGGCCGGTACCAGCGCACAAGCGCAGGTGACGAGCGCCCGGTCGAGGGCCTCGGCGACGAAGCTGCCAACGGCACCGCCGTCCCAGTCAGCGCTCTGGCGACCGGTCAGCACCAGAGACGGCGCGTCGAGCTTGCGCACCGCGGCAGCGATCGCAACACCCATGCTCCAGGCGTCGCCGCGTTCGAACAACGGATCGCAGAGCAGCACGCCGTCGTCGGCGCCCATGGCCAGCCCGTGTTTCAGGGCTGCGCGGCTTGGCTCGTTACCCACCGTCAGCAGCGTGATGCGGCCATCGCCCTGCGTATCGCGCAGACGCAGGGCCGCCTCCACGGCCTGTTCGTCGAAAGGGCTGATGACCCAGCGCATGCCCTGCATCGGTACGACCGTACGCGAGCTTTCGTCGATTGAGAACTGCACCCAGGGTGCCTCCGGGTCGGGGATGTGTTTCACGCATACGAGTATGTGCATCTCAATGCCACGCCGCGGCATGGCGAATGGTCAGGTTACACAGCCCCTGTTTCATTCGATCACCACATCGGTAGGCACGATGCCGTCGAACAGCTTGCGCTGGAAGTTCCATGGTATCTGGGGCTGTACGCGGTCCGCATCATCGGTCGCGCGCGCCATGATGCGGTGACTTCCGGGCTGGTCGGCTTGCCACAGCAGGGACCAGCGACACCACATCCATTTCTCGCGGGGTTCTTCGAGGTGCGCGTCTGTCCAGGTCTGGCCCTCGTCGAAACTGACTTCGACACGGCAGATCGCACCCATGCCACTCCAGGCTCGACCGCGCACCATGTGCGGGCCCCGGGCCAACGGCGAATCCTCGTCGAGCGGTTCTGTGATGACGCAGCGCACGCCCATGGCGGTGATTGATTGTGTCTGCGGATCGCCTGCCGACTCGGCCAGGATGAAGTAGTCGTGCTGATAGAACAGCGACGGCATGTGGTCCAGTATGTCGAGCCGCTCGATCCACTTGACCCACCAGTTGGCTGACCAGCCCGGCACAACCAGGCGCACCGGACCTCCGTGGATGTGCAGCAGGTATTCGCCGTTCTGCGCCCACACCAGCAGGGTATCCGGGTCCAGCGCCTTGGACATCGGCAGGGCCTTTTCGTAGTTGACGATGCCACGGTCCGGAATGTCGACCTGCGTGTGGCCGACCGAGCGGTAGATGACCGCCGGATCGGGGCGGCCTTGATCGAAACCTCTTGCACCCACACATAACGAGTCGATACCGACACCCGCCAGCGCGAGCACAGCCGACAGCGGTACTCCGGTGAATTCGCCAGCGCTCACGGCACAAGTAGTGGTCGAGTCGGCCCCCACTTCTTCGGAAGACGGCACCAGACCCTCAGACCGAGCTGTCGCACGCTTTTGCATATCTTGCTGGTTGATCCGGGACGGCTTGTTGCGTCCCGTGCGGAGGTAGTCGTAATAGCCGGCATCGTTGCCAGCACATTCCGTCACCGCACGCACCGTCTTTCCGGGAAGCCGACGCAGGTCTTCAAGCGTGAGGATCACGTTGCGCTCCGCACCCCGGATCTCTAATCGCCAGTCGTCAGGGTGCACAGGGTCGGGCACCTCGAGCTGGTTCACGATGTAGTAGGCATCGGTGGGTGTGAGCAGACCTTCCAGGTCTACCAGTGGGGCGCGCCCATTGATGATGCGGCCCTCAGCATCCTTACCGGAAATGACGGTCGCACGCTTGCGATCGGCCCACCCGTATACCCAATCGCCCTCGATTTCTCGTTTGGCCATATCGTGCTCCTCTTGATAGGATTCTTGCCGATCGTCAGTCCTGCAGACGCGGGTCCACTCCGTACTCATCCCGACAGACGTCATAGATACGGTCGAATGCAATGCCCTTGTAGATCGGCTAGAGGCTGGGCAGCGCCCCCATGGAGTTGCTCATGCCTGCGGGGTGGTCGTACTTCGTGTCGCCGTAGTCGAGCACAAAATTGCCTTCGTCTGCCTCAAGGCTAGATTGTATGCATAATGGCCGGTTCTGCAAGAAGAAGCCTAAAGCCGAAAAGGCCAAATCGGACAAAAGTTCGCTATTGCGTGCGTGGCGTGATATCGCCGTTACTGGCGAACATCTACCTGCACTATGTCCTTGATCTATGGGCGCGACAATGGCGTCGCAAATTTGCACGGGGAAATGTGATTGTCGTGCGCTACGCCGACGACAGTTTGTTCGGATTCAAGAGTGAAGAAACAGCCAGGCGATTCTTGACAGCAATGCAGGAACGGATGGCCAAATTTGGGCTGACCCTCAATGCGAAGAAGACGCGGATGATCGAGTTTGGTCGATTTGCCCAACCAATCCCAAGCGACGGGTCCAAAGTAAGCGATCATTCAACCCCGTCCTTCCTTTGAAGCCGTGAACGCGGTAAACCCATGCATTTCACCAGGAGGATGCAATGGGTATCAAGCAAGGCAAGTGGCAAGGGCATTTGAAGGCAGCCGAGACATCGGGCATGAGCCTGAGCGCGTACGCGGTGAAGCACGGCATTAACGTGCGCCGAACGTGTCGCCGTCCCATCTGGCAACGCACCTGTCGCGGCTGCCATCCGGTCGGAACTGCAGGCTCCGCTAAAGGTCCGACGAAACATGCCCATGAGGTGCTTTTCGAGCGGCCCGCTGAAGCGCCTTTCCGTCTGTCTCCGCGCCCCCAACGGACTGGTCGGTCACTCAGCCGATGGTTGTGCGCTGCCAATTGAGCCAGTGATCGAACGAAAGTAACGCCCGATATGCACGAGGTCGACACCCCACATTACAACCGTGACGCCGAGTTCGAGCAGTTCGCGAACCATGGGGGCGTCCATATCCGGCACCGGAACCGTGCAAACTGGTATGTCACGCTGACGACCGGCGGCGACTGCGCGGCGCACAGCGTCCATCACCGGTTGGGCTCGCAGGCCGAGCCCAGGCAACCCATACGAATGCGACAGGTCGCCAGGCCCGATGAAGATGCAGCTCACGCCCTCGACGGCCGCGATCGCCTCGATTTGATCGACGCCGCAACTCGATTCAACGAGCGGCACGAAAAGCGTCTTGGCGTTCGCCCACGATTCATACTCCGTCCACGGCGTCATCCCCCAGAGTGCCGACCGGCATCCCGCCGTCTTGCCGCGCATTCCAAGCGGCGGATAGCGCATTGCGCTAAGTGCCTGTCGGCAGCTGTCGGGCGACTCGATGTGGGGGACTACGATGCCTGACGCGCCGGTATCAAGCGCCTGGCCAATGAGTGCAGGGTCGTTGTGGTTGACGCGTACAAGCGGAACGAGTCCGCATCCCTCAGCTACCCTGACGAGGCGCTCGACGTCGCCGAATGAATAGGACGCGTGCTCCATATCGAGCATCACAAAGTCAAAGCCAGCCAGCGCCAACAGCTCGAGAACAGCTTCAGAGCCACTGTTGTGCTGCATGCCTGCGAGATAGCGGCCGCCGCGAAGCCGGCTCGTGAAGCTCGACAGCTGTTTTTCGCGGGTCCGCGCTCCAATGCTCATGTTTACCCCGGCTCAATGATCACATCACCGGCGCGCTGACCTCGATCCGCCACTTCGAGGTCAGCTTTTGCAGCATGGTCACGCAGAATGAGATCGCGCCAGCCACGCACATGATTACGATCAAGCCAGCAAACACGCCGGTCGAATCCAGGTTCGCCTGCGCGCGCCGCAGCAGCCAGCCCAAGCCCGAACTGCCGACAATCAGTTCGCCAAATACCGCTCCCGTCACGGCGTACGGAACGGAAACCTGAAGCCCGGTGAACATGAACACGCCGGCGGACGGCAGGATGACCTTCCAGACGATCGTCAACCGCGACGCGCCCATGGTCCTGAGCATGTTGATCAGCGACGCTGGCACGTCGCGCACACCCGCGTAGGTCGTGTAGAACACGATGAAGAAAACAATCACAGCCGTGAGCGTAATCTTCATGGCGTCTCCGATCCCCAACCAGAGGATGAACAGCGGGACGAGCGCAAGTCGCGGAAGACTGTAGAGGGCGGTGAGGAAGGGGCGGATAATCTCGTCAAGCCATGTTATGCGCCCGAGCAGCAAGGCGAGAATGATGCCGGTAGAACCGCCCAGCAAAAAACCGTAGGAAGCTGCCAAAAGCGTCGCAAGCGCGGTTGTCAGGATCGTTCCGTCGAGCAGCCATTCCCACAGTCGTCGCGCGACGTCGCCAGGGTTGCTGATGAAGAACGGGTCGACCCAGCGACCGCTGGCGAACTGCCATAGCCCTAAAATCAGCAGCGGGAACAGGAATTTTCCGATGGTGACCAGCCGTCGCTGGCGCCGATACGCGCGGGTGGTGGCAATTTTGCCCCGCTCGATCTTGGCCTGCAGCGCCGCTTCTTCGAGGATCGGGGCCGACGGCGCGGCGGCGACTCGCAAGCTTGGCGGATTAGTCATACGATCACTCATTCTCGTCACTCGCGTCGCTGCTTAGCTCATCCCGGAGGTGATGGCAGATCTCGACGAATCGGGTCGAGTACCGGGTTTCCTCGACGTTCCGGGGAAACGGGAGGTCGATCGTTGCAACCGATTTGATTCGTCCTGGGCGCGAGCCGAATACGTAGACCCGTTGACTAAGCATCACGGCTTCCTCGATGTCGTGGGTAACGAAGACCACAGTCATCTTGAGACGAGACCAGAGCCGTAGGAATTCGCCATGCAGCCGCGCTCGAAGCTGGGCGTCAAGTGCGCTGAATGGCTCGTCCATCAGCACCAACTGCGGTTCCATGACGAGTACGCGCGCCAGCCCGACCCGCTTGCGCATGCCACCCGAAAGCTCGCTCGGGAAGGAGCGTTCGAAACCCTCGAGACCCACCTGCCTCAACGCCAATTCAACACGTTCTACGCGCTCGCGACGCGAAATGCCGCGGATTTCCAGTGGTAGAGCCACGTTCGCGTCGACCCGCCGCCACGGCATCAGACTGTCGTTCTGGGTCACATAGGCGGCCGCTGTATTTGGACCAATAATGGGGTTTCCCCGGTACCTCAGGCGCCCTAGGCTCGGGGTGATCAGCCCCGCGAACATATTGAGGAGGGTCGATTTTCCGCATCCGCTCGGTCCCAAAAGCGCCACGAAAGACCCTGCTTTGACTCCAAGATTGAGGTCTTCAAGAGCCATTACAAAAGACTTGCGCTCTGCGCTATAGTACCAATGATGGATGTGCTCGGCGCTGAGCAGTTCGCTCTCTGGGTCTTGACCAGATGCGCCGAGCATTTGGTCGGCCTGCGCTTTCGGGCTAGCGACGCTGTGCATCGTCAGGGCTGCAACGCGCTAACGGCTGGGGCCGCGGCTTCGAGGAATCGATTGGTCATGGTGTCCTCCATCTTGATATTCGTGACCGGCGGGAGGCCTGCGGCTCTTCTTCCCAGATTGCCGATACGAACCGTTTTGTCGAATGCTGCTTGTGTGAAACGATCGGTGGGGCGAGCGAAGCAGGGATAGGTGAAATCAAAGGCCTCGCGATATACCGGCTCCGGCAGGTTAGGAAACATAGTCTTGCGCCCAATCTTCCGAACCTGCTCGCGGTCTTCCTGAATCTGCGTGTTCGCCCACATGAACGCGGCGGTCATTCGCAGAACAATGTCCGGGTTCGCCTGCGCGTACTCGCGAGTCGTAGTGATTGCCGTGTAAGGGAACTTGCTGTCCGGACCGAAGCCGGGGAAGTCGCCGCCAGGACCGGTGATCAGACGATAGCCGAGGCCTTCGCTCTCAAGCAGCTCGCCGGGCGGACTGCCACTGCTCAACGCGTCGATCTGGCCGGTCCTAAACGCAGCCATCATCCCTGGTGCGTTGTCAAGTTGAAATAACTTGGCGTCCTTCGCGGACAATCCGGCTTCGTCCAGCAACAGCAGGACCCAAAGGCCGGCACCCGCGCCGAGGTTGGTAAGTCCGATACGGAGATCCTTCAGGGCAGCCAGCCGGTCCTTCAGCGGAGAATTGCGTGTCAGCTTGTACTTTTCGACGACTTCCTTCCTAACGACTAAGCTGTTTGTGTAGCAGCTCGTCATCGGGGCCACCATGAGCAGGGATTTACCGACAGCGTGCGTCTTGACCGGCTCCATCGCATTTGACTCGATGAAGTCCACATGCTTGCTGAGGAGCCCTTCGGTGCCGGTATTGGTATTGATGAGCTCGACTTCTAGACATAAACGTTCGAAGATTCCGGAGGACTTTGCCAACTGGCTTCCCAGAAATATCAGGACGAATCCGGTGTTGGCGAGCTTGACCTTATCCTTCTTTTCGCATTTGGCAGGCACCTGCAATGGTTTTAGAGGCTCTTGGCGATTGGTAGCGGCAGGGACCTGCGCGAACGCGGGGTTTGTGACTAGCCACACAATGGCGAGTACTGCGGCAGCGGTCTTTCCGGGCAAAGTCATGGTCGAAGTCCTTTCGTAAAATGCGCGTCCCCGCGATACGGGGTCGAATGTTTCCTTCGGAGATCCTACAGTAAGTAAAGAGAGACTGTATGCAATATCAACCCGAACCGACCCTCTTTGACAACTTATTGTACATATCTCTGGTGGAAAGTATACAATTTTTCGTTCTCGCACACTACTTGGAGCAACGGGATGGCCAGTCAATTTACCCTTGAGAAACCGTCGGAACTAGAGAATATCGGGGTGTCTGAGGGCTCGGCATTGATCGCGCGCAAACAGCTGTCGCCGGTCGAGTGGACGCTGGCGTTGCTCGACCGCATCGCGCGTTTAGACGGGTGCGTCAACGCGTTCGTGAACGTTGTCGCTGACCGCGCGCTCAATCAGGCGCGGCAGGCGGAGCACGACATCGCCGCTGGCCGGCGGCGCGGGCCGCTGCATGGCGTACCGTTTGCTCTCAAGGACATGTTTGACACCGCCGGCATCGCGACGACTGGTCAGTCCCGTGTGGCCTCGAACCGCATTCCGTCGGCGGATGCCGCCGCGGCGGGAGCGCTGTATGAGGCGGGCGGAATACTGATCGGCAAGCTCGCGACACACGAGTTCGCTCACGGAGGACCGTCACTCGATTTACCCTGGCCGCCCGCACGCAATCCTTGGAACCTCGATCACTTCGCTGGAAGCTCAAGCAGCGGATCGGGTGTCGCGGTGGCAGCGGGGTTCGTGCCCGCTGCCCTCGGAACCGATACGGGCGGCTCGATCCGCATCCCCGCGGCGCTCTGCGGTATCGCCGGACTTAAGCCAACGTACGGGCTTGTGAGCCGCAGGGGCGTGTTGCCGCTGGCGCCCAGCCTCGACACCTGTGGGCCGATGGCGAGGACCTCTCGCGATTGTGCGCTGCTGTTGCAAGCGATCGCACGGCACGATCCAGACGATCCGACGAGTGCCCGCACGGTGGTGCCGGACTACGCGGCGGCGCTTACCGGGAACCTTCGTGGACTGCACATCGGGGTGGTGCGACACTTCTGGGAATCCGACTTGATGGTCGATCCCGAAGCGGTCGCCGCAATCGAAGCGGCGCTGCAGGTGCTGCGCGACCGTGGTGCCAAATTGCTCGACGTCACGTTGCGACCACTTCGGGAATACAACGACGTGCGTATCATGGTGCAGCAGCCTGAGGCCTTCGCCATTTTCCAGACAACCCTTGCGACCCGCGCCGGTGAATTCGGGCGAGACTTTCTTGGGCGCATCCTACCCGGCTGTCTAATCGCCGCGCACGTGCAGGTCCAGGCGAGCCGCCAGCGGCGCCGGATGACCGAGGAGATGCGTGCCGCACTCGGTCACTGCGATGCGCTCGTCACCATGGGGCCTGGGCCAGCGCCGAGGTTCGACGCCGAGTGTACTCACGGCTTCAAGTTCGGACTGTGGAGCGACCGCCCCAATCTCACCTCTCCGTTCTCAGTGACGGGTTTCCCGGCGCTGAGCGTTTGCAGCGGCTTCAGCGCATCGGGTCTTCCGCTGTCGATGCAAGTGGTCGGACGTCCGTTCGAAGAACACACGGTCTTACGCATCGGTGATGCCTACGAGGCTGCGACGCTCTGGCACGCACGACGCGCCGACCTGCAGGAGGACTGCGCTCCTTCGCCGATCATCCTCGCCCCCGATCCTCCCGCGCCTGCAAACGACCAACGCATTGCGGCCTGGATCGAATGCTGTTTCGAGCAGGCGGGCCTGACCCTCACCGACGATCAACTAGAAATGGTGCATGCGGTCGCGCCGCAAGTGCGGGCGATTATGAGCCGGATCCGACTGGAATCCGAGTGGTTGATCGAGCCCTCGACCGTGTTTCGAGTGTGATCTTTGAAGGAGGCTAGAGAATGAGTGACACCGCCTATCGCCAGCCTCTCCACCCAAACCTGGACGCTTTCAAAGTACCGCAACTCGCCTCGGTTGGTCTCCCAGGTTTCGCCCAGTCCGGCGTTGAAAACCGTGTGCGCCAGGGACACCAAGGCCAGGATCTCGGGCGTTGTCACATCATGGTCGCGCACGATGAACAGACCGTTCGGGCGCAGGACGCGATGTACCGATGCCAGGAATGGCTGCAGTTGGTCCACGGTCATGTGATGCAGTCCGATGTAACACGTGAGCATGTTCCGCTTCCAGGTAGGCAGGCTGTGGCACCGCACACTGTGTCGGCGCAGCCAAACCCATCACCTGAGCTGGCAAAGAATGCATCGAGTCATTGCGCACTGGCTTCCTGTTCTCCATATCTGCCAC
>Ga0209702_10002607_pt1 | contig 30857 bp, 31 predicted proteins | sample FRY01_FD_187210 | JGI IMG/M metagenome (GOLD analysis project Ga0209702, IMG submission 187210) | Freshwater microbial communities from Lake Fryxell liftoff mats and glacier meltwater in Antarctica - FRY-01 (SPAdes) (version 2) | ecosystem: Environmental > Aquatic > Freshwater > Ice > Glacier... | reverse complement strand
AACTTGGGCATTTAATTACGAAGTGGAATTTATTTTACCCAAAGCAGAATTTGATAAAATACCTGATTCTGATGCTTTGGCTATAAGAGTTGATAATGGAGTATTCCCGCAAGATTTTGATATTAAGGAAAAATTTAAACAAACAAAACCGAGAAAGTATTTGTCAACTATAGCAAATTGTTTAAGGCTATTATAAATGGTGCCTTTAAATCATTCCCCTAGCCTAGCATCATAACTATCTATTATAATTTGCACTCCTATTTTTTCTATCCCTTTTATTCCATGATCTATAGTTAATCCCGGCTTTCCATAAGCCCGGTCAAATAGAATTTCAGTTGATCTAGTATCCCCCTTTTTTGCTTTATTTACCAATGCAATAATAATTTGTCTAGCATTATCAATGCCCTCATCATTACATTCCCCTAGTACTTCTGCTAGTAATACATCTAAAGCCGGTATCTTTTTAGGTGCGCCTAGCATGTTTCTACGGTCATCATTGCCGGGTTTGAATGGTTTTAAATTTTCTATGTTTGCCATTTTCTTCACTGTTATTTCACTGTTATTAATTTTTCTAAAGCTTTTATCCGTTCATAATAGGGTAAGAAAGTAGGGTTCCCCATATTCTTCTGGCAGATCTGCAAATGACTAGCTATAAACTCTCTAGGATCGCTGATTAATTCTGCCGGTGTTAATTGCACGGGTTTGGTAGGTATGTTCTTAAAGTTGAAATTTAAGTCCCATTTTAAACCCTTTAACTTCACCTCTGCTTTAATCAGATCAGGGGTACTGATTGCTAAAATTTCATTCACTTTTTCAGGAACTTTACCATTAATTTTAAAATAGCTAAATTCATGCTTCATAACTCCCGAAAATATTTCCAATGCCTCATTTGCTCTATCCTTTTGAACAATGACTTCATCATGAACACTTAGAAAAGGTATCCCGGCATCAATTAAGGATTTCCATACTTTCCGCATCAATTGTACTTCAGTATTCTCCAATAACCATGATAAGTTATTATGCGGTTTATTTTTACCTGTATTTTCTTTTATATCAATCTGTTTGAATTCGTTAATCCATTTAATCCAATTAGCATCCCCGAACATTTTAGCTAAATTTTCATTAGGTTTAGAGAAAAGTATTTGAAAGGTTTTTGTCTTTGCTTCATCTCTTGTATTCAATCCGGCTTTATCCTGTATCATTAAATAAAAATCTTTACCCTCATTTAGCCATTGACTAAAATCATTCTCTCCGATTTCGTTATTCAATATTTTACCCAATAAAATGGGTTGCATCGTTTGAACATCTAGTCCGGTAGTTTCTTTGCCATATAACTGCAAATTAGGGCGGTGGATGCGGTGTTGGTTTGTTACCGGGGTATATAACCTACCTGAAAAAGTACTTACCTTAAAGAATAGATTTATAGCCTTTAACTTATATTTCAGAAATAGATCAAAGTATTCAGTACGTTCCGCGTCCGCTGGCATACTTACATTTTTCAAATGATTTACCATTGTTTTAATGATGCGGTCATTTGGCAAAGGTTCGGTTTCGATTAAAGAAAGATCAAATCCCCCCGGCTTCAAGGCTTTATAACAAAATGCTTTCCCGGTTTGCGTAACTTCTAACTCCCCGGCATCCAATAGGTACCGGATCTGTTCTTTCCTATTAAATTTAAAAAAGCGTTTTTCTATCTCTTCACTACTAATATGTACCGGTTGCATCCCCTTGATTTTATTTCTTAATCTTAGGTTATATACCATTATTGCCCTTACGTATTTTAAGAATTGTATTTGATCGTTATTCATTGGTTTAATGGTTTAAACCGATTTAATTAAACCGTATGGATCGGTTTAACAGTTTAATAGCGTATATATACGCTTAAACTAAACCGATACAATTAACAATAATGTCCATTTCATTTTTAGCATCTTGGGACTAGAGTATATTTTCCTTTATTGGATTCTTGGATTATAAAACCTTCATTCCTACTGATAGTAATTAATTCTTTAATTTTATTATCTCCGAATGACTTACCCATTTCCTTACTGATTACTATTTTCAATTGAATAATTAATTCAGCATAACCAAAGCTTTCACCTTTTGAAAAAACCACTTCCAATAATTTAAATAAAAGGTCATCACTGATATTGCTAACATCTATTTTATTGCTTTTGGTAGTGGTTCTAACTTCCCAATTTTGCGCTAAAACCGGCAATCCCTCCATTATCTCAAATGCAAAGGTTTCAGGTTCTTTGTTTCTGCATTGCTGGGGTTCGACTATGGATATATCATTATTCCCCTCAGCTTTAGTTACTGATAAAACCGTTTCCGCTTTATTAATTAATTCAGTACCAACATGTCCCCGGGCGTTGGTATCGCTTTTATTTTGATGCAATACCGTTACAATATGAATATTCCGTTCTTCAGTCCATTTCAATAACTTGCTAACTATCATTGTGGCTTGTTCTTCATCATTTATGCTTGTAATAAGATCCTTTATACCATCGATTACAACAAAGCCTACATTTTCATTATTATAGATTGCATGTTCTATTAATGCTAACCTTTCCTTTGGTTCATATTTCCTTAATCCATAAACTGTTAAATTGTGAGGGTCATCAATATTAATTTGTTTGCAGATCCGTTTTAAAGCTAATTGAACATGGTATTTACTTTGTTCAGTATCAAAATATATAACCTGTGGCTGGTGGCTTATATCACTTCTAATCAGGTCTAGTACTAAACCGCTTTTTGTGGCAGAGGAAACGGCAATATTGATTAAAAAGGATTTCCGGCTTTTGGCTTTCCCGATTATTGCAGAAAAATTACCGCAAGTCCCCAAAATATCAAACCCTCCGGTATTGTTTTTAATTTCCCATGCGATCTTTGGGGGTTCAATTTTTTCATTAGGATTGATCCGGGCATTTTCAAGTTTTTCTTCTAAACTCTCAATGATTGGGGTTTCATCAATAAATCCATTCAATTCATTTTCCAACTTTTAAGCCCTCCACCGCATCAATAAAATTGTAGTGATAAACATTCCGACCGGTTGTTTTACAAGGCTTAGAATAGCTTATTTTAAGTGTTCGGCTCTTGTAGGTTTGATTGAATAAGATCCGGCATAGGGTTGCAATTTCTAATCCTGTTAGGTTTGATAACTCCCTACGTGTTAAGGCTCTGGGACTATTATATAATGCCCTGAAAACAAGTCTTTTTTCCGTATATTCGTTGTGTCTAGTGAAATTTGCGGGAGGGGTCATGGCTTAGCTCCTCCCCTTTTTTTACTTCCTTCTAGGGCATCTAATACTTTATTAAAATCGTACCGGATCGAACTGCCAATTTGTAGATAAGGGAGCTTCCCTTTATGCCTCCACCTGATAAGGGTTTGAATAGTTACATCAAGTTTCTTGCATAACTCTTCACCGGTCATTAAAATTGTTTCTTTTTCAGCTTCCTGATTAGGAAGTGACTTTAAAGCATCTTTGAACATTTGATTAAATGTTTCTTGTAATGCTTCTTGACTAGATATTATCTGTATCATATTGAAAGCCGACTATTGTATCGACATTTCAAACATCAAATCAGATTTGTATGAATATTGTATTCAAATGTTAACTACTTTTTAATTAATTCACTGATTTATAAATAGTTAATAATGTATTTGTATGTATTTGTATTCTTAGGTATTAAGCAGATCACTTATTTGATATTCCGCTTTTATATTTATTAATAAATTCCTTCATTTTCTCTTTTAGTACGGATGCCCTATTATCATGTAAAGCCCTGTTAACTATGCCTGAATAATCAATAATTTTAAAACGTTTCTTTGCCAGTATATTTGTAAGTTTAGTAAGAATAAGTTCATTAATTAAGAAAACAAATTTTTGCTGAAAACTGTGGTTAAATTTAGGATAAACGGAAATTTCCTTATCAATATTGAAACAATTAAAAAAGTCCGAGTGTCCTATAACACCATTAAAAAATTTATTGTCATTGCAAAATTCATACAGTTTCTTGATTGTTTCTTCATCTAATATTCTGGTGTCAGTTGGATTGTAAGAAATAAGTCCATTTTCCAACAATTTGGCGGAATGCTCCTTTTTAGCATTTTCTAAAAGCATGTCTTGGGCAATTTTTACAGTAGCTTCTAAATATCTAATGTTCTGGTAGGTTAAGTGACCGGAAAATTTTCCATTCGTGAAATAGTGTAAATTAACTTTAAAGGTTTTTTTAGGAAACTCTTGTGCCTCTAAATCATCAATTGCCTCCCCCTTTGCTAGTTTAATATCTCTCAAGGTATCTACCTTATCCAGTCTATCTATATATTGTACGTTTATTTCGCTATCAAAAAGTTCAATAGTTTTCAATAAACCACTAAAAAACTCTTCATTATCAATATATTCCTTTTCAGCTTTTTTACTCTCCCTGATCAAATACTTTTCTAGATGGTCATTATATGATACCAACCCTTTTAAGAGTACCTCATTGTAATCCAATTGTGTCATGTCGTTATTTTGAAAAATCTTGATTAATCAAACCACCTTTAATTTAGATTCCGGTGCCCCCCATGCCTTAAGCATCACTACTTTTTTACGGTTTTCCGTTACTTTAACGTATCTAGAAAATGACTTATAATCTTCATGTCCGCTTATAGTCATTACTTCCTCTGCACTCATTCCCTTTTCTAGAGATAAGGTAACAAAAGTTTTTCGGGCGGTGTGAAAATGAATTAAATCATGTTTGGGGTAAGTATTAACTATCCTTTTTTTACCGTAAAATCTTACTATCTCAATAGGCTGATTAATTTCGGTTTCTTTGCATAATTCTTTGATGTAGTAATTTAGATTCTGGTTACTAATTAGGGGTAACGGACTGTTAAGATCTTTGTATTTCTCTAATATGGATGCGGATATACTATTTAGAGGTATAGTTAATTCTGTTTTAGTTTTCTTTATAATCAGCTTGATGAAATTATCTGCTATATGCTCTCTCTTCAATTGCGCTATGTCTGAATATCTTAAACCGGTTGCACAAGCAAAACAAAATATATCCCTGGTCTTAGCTAATCTTTTATTTGCTGATAAATCTTCATCAATTAAAGTATTAAATTCTTCTTGGGTTAATGCGATCACTTCAAGCTTTTCTTTCTTAATAGAAAAATCCCGGTAGCTATCATTAACCTTAATTCCATGCTTTCTAGCATACCCCAAAAAGGTTTTTAGTGTACTCAATGCTTTTGCAATGGTGGTATTATTGAGCATCGGACTTGTAACTTTGGCTTTATTTGTTTTGGTTCTATTAATTAGAAAAGTTTGAAACTTCTGAAAGAAACTAAAATCAATTTTTTCAAAGGTCACTTTATGCCCTGTGGTATCCTGATAAGCTTGTAAATGATTCTTTACTGATTTATAAACAGATAGGCTTCCTTTCTCTCTGGTGGCTTCATTATCACTTATATATAAATCCATAAAATCAAAAACTAATCCGGTGGCTTCCTCTTTTTTCGTTTTAGGGTTCACCGCATCAATATCTTTTAATTCTTCAATAACCATTTGTGAGGAAAAGGGGGTATTTAGGGCTAGAAATTTCTTTTCAATTGCCTGAATGTCTGCTTCTGCTTTATCGATAGCATCATTAATATCATTGATTTCAGTTTCTGTTAACAGATCATTGACTGACAAATACGGAAATAATTTTCTGGCTTCTCTCTGGGGGATATATCTTGCCCTTTGGTTATCGGCATCCCAATATTCAGAATATATACTATGCTTATTTATGGAATTAAAAATTCGTATCCTATGGATCGAATAAGTTAGGTAAATCGGGACTTTACCATTTTTTAATTTTTTTTGTGTACGTAACACAAAGTTTAATGTACCTATCATGTCGTTATTAAAAATCTATAACAAATATACACTTTTTAAAAAGGGTATCACAAAGGGTATCACATTTTATGTTAAGTAGATACAATTCAATATATGCCATTAAAAGCCATTATAGCATTTTTAGTATAATTAAGCTATTTTTATTGTATGAATATACCCCTAAATATCATACATTCAAGTCGCTTTGGCTCCACAGCAATTAAAAAAACCGATGTACTCGGTTTTTTTTATGCAATAAATTTTGGAGGGATGAGAATCCGATGAGGGTTCGAACTTTTCTCTTGAGCAGTTTTGTGTCGAGTATTTGTAAGCAAAAGAGTGCTTTTGATCAATAGATCAACTATTCAGCTAAATTGACATCAATATCTCGTTAAATTATTAATGATATACGCATATATTAAGCTTAAAGCTAAATCTGTTTTTCAAAATATACAAAGTAGACTTTTACAAATGAATTGATTTTGTTTTTATATTTGTTTTGTAACTAAATTTCATCTTAAAAAACTTTTTTATATTATCATGCAAAATAAAAACAAAACATTTAAAAGATCGATTTTTATATTATTGTCTTGCTTGTTGGCAATTTCTACCATTAGTACTACCTACCGTTCTCAGCAGGAAGATTCAGCTGACATAATAGGAGTTTGGAAAACAGGTGAAGGAAACGCTATAGTACGCATTTACAAAAACGGTGAAAAATATCAAGGTAAAATAGTTTGGCTCAAAGAACCGAATGATCCCGAAACTGGGAAACCTAAATTAGATAAAAATCATCCTGATGAGTCTATTCGAACTCGTCCTATTTTGGGCTTAATTAATATTTGGGGATTTACTTATAAAGAAAAAAACGTTTGGGAAGAGGGAAATATTTATGACCCAAAGAATGGTAATACTTATTCTTGCTCCATAAAAATGATTAATTCTAAAATCTTGGAAGTAAGGGGTTTTATTGGTGTTTCACTATTAGGAAGAACAGATACTTGGACTAAACAAGTTGCTAAAAACTAAGGGGAAACAAGATTAATACTTAAGTTAAAATATAATGGATTACCCAAATTGCTTGTAAAATAGCGTTGATTATTTTCTTTAGCATCGTATTCATTCATAACATCAAATCGCCAGTTATAGCGAATTCCGGCTTGAGCACTCAACCATATGAAACCTTTGATTTTTTTATCCCAAATAATCCTAGGTTTTAACTCTCCTCTCTGAATAAATACTTCACCTTTTTGACTATTTGGTAAATTCATCCAAAATTGGTTACCCTCTAGCTCAAAACCTAACTGCAAGATGTTGGATGCGGAAAAATTATATCTTAAGTGGCCTCGTGCCGGCAGTAAGAGCTCCATACCCCAATTATCATTAAAAGTTCTGTTCCAAAAAAGCACAGGTATATGTAAAATCTGCCCAGCCCGATATGTACGGGATATCCCGGTACCTATCATATTTTTATCAGATGTTTTCCAACCGTAAATAGCAGTCCCACTAACTGTAATTGCTTTTGTAGTGATGTCACTAAATTCTTGGAATACACCATTAATATCAGCACTAGCTTGAAGAATTAAAAAATTCTTTTCATTTAATGGCTTAAAAATGACAGAATTAATTCCAGATGTGGTCATTGATCTGTTGTTAATACTATTAGCAAATAGATTGCTTCCAGGGTTATCCACATTGAAATTACTCGACCAATAATTAGCTCCTAATTGCCAAATAATCTTATTTGATGAAATCAAAGGGATATTGGCTTGCGCTCTGAACGAAGAAACTTGATTAACCGTAAAATTTTGTGAAGCAGGCAATAAGGCGGCATTAGGAATATTGGGCATATTAAACCCTGCATGATATTCGTAACCCAGACTTACAATCCTTTGAGGTAACTGATTTAAAACTTTAAGAGTACCGTAACGTTTAACTCCTTCTGCATCACCAAACTTACTGTAATCAAATACTTCTGACGAATCCACTTGGGCAGTTGCAACATTGGAAACAATAAGTAAAAAACCAAAAAATATTCTAAGCAGCATATTTTAATAACTTAAATTTAAAAGCAAATATAATATGATTCTTGCCTTAATATTTCTTTTCTGTTCAGAAATTTTTTAAATGATCTGACCTAATCTTAACCCCAGCCCCCTTTAATTTAGCAAATCATACATGAAGAACCAGACGATAATTTTTTTCGAATATACTCTCCAACTAAAAAACTCCATCCTAATTTACTTTATCACATTAGAATTTGAATAATTGTAAAGGGATTTTTTAAAATAGACAAAATCTATATTAACATAATAAAAATCAATAAGATTTATAACCCATATTAATGTAAATTTGATAGGAAAGTTTGAAATTGTAAAAAAACAATATTTCGACAACTCTAATTTGATATAGTTAATATAATTTTAAAAAAAATGGAAAACAACACATCCGATGGTAAATGCCCATTTGGTCATGGCACTTTAAAGCAAAGTGCAGGCGGTGGAACAAGCAACCGAGATTGGTGGCCTAATCAGTTAAAACTGAACATTCTACGTCAGAACTCTTCTCTTTCCAACCCAATGGGGGATAAATTCAACTATGCTGACGAGTTCAAAAGCCTAGATCTAGATGCTCTAAAAAAAGATATATATGATTTGATGACCACTTCACAGGATTGGTGGCCGGCTGATTATGGTCACTATGGTCCATTTTTTATACGTATGGCATGGCATAGTGCCGGTACTTACCGAATTCAAGATGGGCGTGGTGGAGCAGGCTCAGGTACTCAGCGCTTTGCGCCATTGAGTAGCTGGCCCGATAATGCGAATCTCGACAAAACAAGATTGTTGCTTTGGCCAATTAAACAGAAATATGGCAAGAAAATTTCTTGGGCAGATTTGATGATCCTAACCGGTAATTGTGCACTAGAGTCGATGGGTTTTGAGACATTCGGTTTTGGTGGCGGACGTGAAGACGTTTGGGAACCTGAGGAAGACATAAATTGGGGTACCGAAAAGGTATGGTTAGGTGATAATCGTTACACTGGTGACCGTGTGTTGGAAAATCCACTAGCTGCTGTTCAGATGGGTCTGATCTATGTAAATCCGGAAGGTCCTAACGGAAATCCGGATCCGATTGCATCTGCACGTGATATCCGGGAGACCTTTGCACGGATGGCAATGAATGATGAAGAAACTGTGGCATTGATAGCTGGTGGTCACACATTCGGCAAGACCCATGGTGCTGCCGATCCGGGACAATTTGTAGGCAAAGAACCTGCAGCTGCAGGTATCGAAGAACAGAGTCTCGGCTGGAAAAATACCTACGGAAGCGGTAATGCCGGTGATACTATCACGAGCGGTCTGGAGGGTGCATGGACTACAACTCCAACAAAATGGAGCAACAACTATTTTGTGAATCTATTTAGCTACGATTGGGAATTGACTAAAAGTCCGGCTGGTGCGCATCAATGGAAACCAAAGCATGGCATGGGTTCTGATTCAGTGCCCGATGCCCATGATCCTACCAAACGACATGCACCTACCATGCTGACTACCGATATAGCCCTGAAAGTGGATCCTGCCTATGAAAAAGTTTCAAGAAGATTCCATGAGAATCCGGATGCACTTGCAGATGCCTTTGCCCGTGCATGGTTTAAACTGACTCACCGTGATATGGGCCCACGTACCCGCTACTTGGGCCCCGAAGTACCTGCAGAAGAGCTGATCTGGCAAGACCCAATCCCATCTCCTACATATCAACTAATTGATAAACAGGATATCGAATTGCTAAAAAGCAAAATACTTGCTTCGGGATTAACTGTATCCCAACTTGTTTCTGCAGCATGGGCTTCTGCATCAACCTTCCGTAGTTCTGATAAACGGGGTGGTGCCAATGGTGCCCGCGTTCGTCTTGCCCCACAGAAGTACTGGGAAGTTAACAATCCGGCACAGCTTGCCCAGGTCTTAGAAAATCTTGAGGCAATACAAAAAGAGTTTAACAGCGTACAGTCTGGTAATAAAGGAGTTTCTATGGCAGATCTTATCGTTCTTGGTGGATGTGCAGGCATTGAGAAGGCAGCAAAGAATGCAGGTCACCATTTGCCAGTTCCATTTAGTCCCGGACGTAGCGATACCTCACAAGAACAAACCGATGTAGAATCATTCGCCGCTCTAGAGCCACTTGCTGATGGTTTCCGTAACTACCAAAAAAACAAATCAACTTCTTATGTAGAGGAAATGCTGATTGATAAAGCACAATTGTTAACGCTAACTGCGCCAGAAATGACGGTTCTTGTAGCTGGAATGCGCGTCCTCAACACAAATTTTGATCAGTCTCAACATGGAGTTTTCACCAAAAATATAGAAAGCCTTAATAACGACTTCTTCGTGAATCTGCTTGATTTAGGTACAACATGGAAAGCAAATTCAGAATCGCAGCAGGTATTTGAGGGTCGTGATCGTACAACAGGTGAAATTAAATCAACCGCAACCCGTACCGATTTGATCTTCGGTTCGAATTCAGAACTACGTGCTATCGCTGAAGTTTATGGATGTGAAGACTCAAAAGATAAGTTTGTCCAGGATTTTGTTGCAGCATGGAATAAAGTTATGAACCTCGATCGCTTCGATCTGGTCTGATTTAATTGCTATATAAATTAATTAGGAAAGGTGGTCTGGCAACAGACCACCTTTTTTATGATCCCAAACCTTGCTTCCAATTTATATGAACATATTTTATTTAATCGATTTCACAATTGCAATTAAATTTTAGTTGCGATTGTAGAATACCTTCTATAATTTTGTAATGAGCGTTTAAAAGGTAAAGGGCATTATGTAGATCTGGTTATAAAAACAAAAGGACAGATTGAAGATGAATGATATTTTACGATATAAGGAATACCATGCCTCGGTGCAATTCAGTGCAGCTAATGAGATATTTACTGGCAAAATATTAGGAATTAATGACCTCATAAATTTCGAAGGAACTTCGGTCTCAGAATTAAAAAAAGCCTTTAAAGAAGCAGTAGATGACTACCTACATACCTGTTCAGAGATCGGCAAAACACCAGATAAGACCTATAAGGGAAGTTTCAATGTTCGTGTTTCTCCAAAACTACATCAGGAAGCTGCTACATTTGCTTCCATGCATAAAATTACTTTAAATGAATTTGTAAAAACTGCCCTTTCTTTTGCAATTAAGGAAAAAGGAAATGTGATTCAAATTCTGGAAGAAAATAATAATCTATGAGAAAGCGATTATCAGCCTATTAAAAAATAAAAAAAATTATTTAACCATGATTCAAGACCTTATCAGGCAATACAAATTACTCCCCCATCCCGAAGGTGGATATTACAAAGAGACCTACCGTTCATCAGAAAGCATTCAATCTGAAAATTTATCTGCACTATTTCCAAATCAGCGTTCGTATAGCACTGCCATCTATTTTCTGTTGCTCAAAGATTTATTTTCCGCTTTCCACCGTATTCAAAGTGATGAATGTTGGCATTTTTATGAAGGAGACAGCTTGCATGTGCATGTCTTGCACCTAGATGGAAACTATGAACTGATTCGTCTGGGTAAAAACCGGGAGGGAGGCGAAGTTTATCAGGCCATGGTACCTGCCGGAGCTTGGTTCGCCTCAGAAACAAAAGGAGATTATTCATTTGTTGGATGCACTGTAGCTCCGGGCTTTGATTTCCGAGACTTTGAACTGGCAAAGGAATCTGAATTAAATAATCAGTACTCAAACCATCAAGAACTCCTCGAAAGACTTTGCCGTCAGTAAAAAATCTTTAATTTACATTGTAATTTGAGTTTAATTTAATCTATGAGAATTCTAGTATTTATTCTGGCAGCGCTTATACTTCCAAACAATCTTTTTGGTCAAAAAATAATCCCAAGGGCAAAAAACATATTGATTATTTATTCTGATGATCATAGTTATCATGCTCTAGGCACTGCCGGGAACAAGGAGATTTCAACACCCAACCTTGATAAACTGGCAAAATCCGGATTAATGTTTACCCAGGCCCATGTGATGGGTGGCCACCAAGGGGCAGTTTGTATTCCAAGCAGGGTAATGTTGCTTACCGGCCGTTATGTTAACAGATTACCCGGTGATGGAAGTACCATTCCCGATAGTATTGTAAGTCTGCCGGAAGTATTACGAAAACAGGGCTACAATACCTACCATACCGGCAAATGGCATAGTGATAAGTCATCACATAGCCGAATGTTCAGTACAGGTGGTGATATATTTTTTGGTGGAATGCATTTCCCGAAATTCGGCGGACAAGAACATCCAACAGTATACCTTTATGACAGCACCGGTGTTTACGCTGAAAATCGAAAGCGGATCAGTGATACTTTCAGCACAACACTTTATGCAAATAATGCCATCCAATTTTTGAGCAGTGCAACAGCGAAGACAAAACCATTTTTCTGTTATGTGGCCTTCACTTCGCCACATGATCCAAGAACTCCTCCTGAGAGATTTTCAACAATGTATGATCCCTCAAAAATACCATTACCGGCAAATTTTCTGGTAAAGCATCCATTTGACAATGGCGACCTTAATGTGAGAGATGAACAACTGCTGCCTGTCCCGCGTGATCCGGAGGCTATCAAAAGAGATATTGCACTTTATTATGGAATGGTGAGTGAAATGGATGTACAGGTTGGAAGGATCTTAGAAACATTGGAGAAGAGCGGACTCAAGGAAAACACGTTGATTGTTTTTGCCGGTGATAACGGACTCGCAGTTGGTCAGCATGGATTGCTCGGAAAACAAAATTTATATGAGCATAGCATCAGAGTGCCAATGATCATGTCCGGCCCCGGTATACCAATTAATAAAAAAGCTGAAGGATTTACTTATTTGAGTGATATTACCCCAACAATCTTTGACTACCTGCAGGTACAAATACCTTCAACTGTTGAAGGAAAATCATTGATTCCGGTTATTCAGAATCCATTAAACAAAGTCAGATCATCTATCTATAATGTTTACGGGCATTGGAGTAGAAGCATAAAATCTGATGATGGCTTTAAAATGATCGTTTACAATGTAGACGGGGTTTCAACTACTCAGTTGTTTAATCTCAAAAAAGATCCATTGGAAATTCAAGACCTTTCTAAAGAATCCGTTTATAGCCAAAAGATCATGAAAATGAGAGAACTGTTAAAACAGCAAATGACAGCTACATTCGACGATCTTAATATTGATTTGCCAAATTGGGGAAGAAATAAAAACCAGAAACCACGCGGCAGTTAATATAAAATTGTTACCGGCTCAATCCGTATAAAATGAAGTCCATAAAATCAAACAAATATATTTATCCAATTATAAGCTTTCTGATAATTGTCTCAGTAGGCACTACATTTGGACAAAAATACATTCCCCTGCCTAAAAAAAATCAGCTAACCTGGCAGGATGCAGAACTTACAGCCTTGATCTCTTATGATCTGCACGTATTCGACGGAAAAAGATACAATCAGGCCTTAAATAGGATCAATCCAATTGAAGATTATAATATTTTTAATCCCACAAAGTTGGACACTGATCAATGGATCAGGGCGGTCAAGGATATGGGAGGCAAGATCGCCATCTTAACGGTAACACATGAAACCGGATTTGCACTTTACCAATCAGATGTGAATCCCTATTCAATGAAGGCTCTTAAATTCCAGAATGGGAAAGGAGATATTGTCCGTGATTTTGTTGCTTCATGCCGCAAATACGGCATCTTACCGGGACTCTATATCGGCATAAGATGGAATTCCAACTATGGGATTTATGATTTTATGGTTCATAATGATAATTCTCCATTCGCAAAAAATAGGCAGCAGCATTATAATAAGCTCTGCGAAAAAATGACGGAAGAACTAATGTCTAAATATGGAGAACTGGCCATGGTCTGGTTTGATGGTGGGGCACACGGACCTGAGTTAGGTGGGCCAAATATCCTGCCTGTAGTAGAAAAATATCAACCAAATATTATTTTCTATCATAATACACAGCGAGCAGATATCCGCTGGGGAGGGAGTGAAAGCGGAATGGTCAATTATCCTTGTTGGGGAACTTATCCTTTCCCCTATTCTCACTCTACAAACCAAAAAGTGATCTACAGCAATAATTTTCAGCTGCTCAAAGAAGGTGATTCTGAAGGACAATATTATATGCCGGCTATGAGCGATGCCCCATTACGTGGATATAATGGACGCCATGAATGGTTTTGGGAACCTGGTGATGAAGAACACATTCAACCTCTTGAAAACTTGATGGATATGTATTATGGTTCAGTAGGTAGAAATTCAACATTAATTCTAGGCTTAACACCAAATGCTGAAGGACTTATTCCAGAACCTGATGTTAAACGTTTAAAAGAATTTGGTTCAGAGATCAATAAACGGTTCGCCTCCGTTCTGGCAAAGGTTTCAGGAAAGGGTTTCAATCATGTATTAAATTTGAAAGGTTATAAGACGATCAATCAAATCGTACTGATGGAAGATATCGCCCAGGGTGAACGGATTAGAGAATTTAAAATTGAGGGTAAAACAAAAAATGGCTGGCAATTGATAAGTAATGGAACAAGTTTAGGCCATAAATTCATTTCGAGATTTAAGGAAATAGAAGTTAATGCTTTAAAGCTAAGTATTATAAAAAGCCTTGCTGAGCCAATTATCAAGGATTTTTCAGTTTATAATTCTTCTACCAGTACGCCATTCAAGGATTAGCGGTTCCATATTTAGTAAGGGGCGACGCTTGGCGCCGTTTTTATGTGCTGGGTCTGCAGCAGAAAATGGAGCTAAGCGCTTTTTTGGTTTTTTCGAAGCATTTTCCATTTTTATACCTAGGTCGTAATAAATATTTCCACTCGCCATTTGCCCGAGGAATAATAGAAAATCTGTTCCTGTTCCTAAAATTATGTTCTTTCCGTAATTATATTGTCTTTCGTTTTCATTTTCAGAAAGTGAAGGGACGTAACACGCTTGATTATCTTTTCTATTCCAATGTAAAAGCATAGATGCAAAACTCCAAGATGCAGTTTCATTTCCACTAATATCAACCAAAGAAATTCGTCCGTTTGTATTTCTGATTTTTACACTTTTTGCGTCAAAACCTATTAGTTGCATTTATAGATTTGTTAAGGGATGTCGAATACCTGTTTTGTGAACACCACCAAAATTAATTCTTTCTCCTATGCCTATTTTGTCTGCATAACCATATTGTCGTAAAAATGATACTGCTTCATCCGTTTTATAAATTCCATCTATTGGTTCGGGTGTAATTAAAGTTATGATGGCTGAATTAACTCTTGCAAAGTTTGCCACCCCAAATTGTTTAACTTCCCACCCTAAAAAGTCGGATTCTGAATAAGCATTTGGTGTAATTCCTAAAGCCTACCTGCAAGCCTTTGTGCCATTAATGCTGATGGTGGTTTTTGGCATTTTTCCAAAAATCCAGAAAATCTAACTTCAGGATACTTAGAATAAAGTATTAGTTGTGCATTTGGTGCAGGAAATAAATTTCCATCTTCTGCAATCCAAGAGTAATTTATTGATGCTTTGAAACGCTCATTGTTCCAATCTCCAGCTTCTTCATTTTTAATTTCAGAAATTGGTAAAATATTTAGAATTTCAAAGCTGCCTCCGATTAAACTTGATTTTTTGAATTGTCGTTTGGCGAAAGTTTTTTAATGTAAATTTTTGGGCGTTACCCTAAAGGGTCGGGCTATCCGCTACAAGTCCTCGCTACGTTGCACTTCGCTGTGGGCTTTTCGCTTCTATCCCTAACGCAATATCAGTTGTAATAGTCATTAAGCCAGTTTCAAAAGCTTTGTCGTGGAATGCGTTAATTGCAATTCCATTTTGCGTATTTGGTCTATTTTTCTCATCAATACTCCACGTTTTAATATGACCAGCAATCAAAAATTCTGATTGTTGAATTCCTGTTATGCAACAAGTATTATTATAAGATGCTAATATTGACCTTCTAAAAAAAGATTGATTTACTCTAACTTTCACTACTTCTTCTCTCATTTTCCCTTCTTTTATTAGTTAAAATTCAGGAATATGGTTTAATTTCTCAACTGTTGTATGTTCAAAATTTGCTAATAATTTTTCACTTTCAAAAGGTAAAATATCCCAATTATTAAAAAATATATTCCAAATTTCAGCATCTAATTTACTTGCATTTGATGCACCTTTAATTCCTCGTGCTTTCACACTCGGGTCAAGACTTGCGAAATTTACAAGCTTGAAAGCAATTGAACTTGTTGTTCTTCCGATAAGATTAGCAAGATGGATTACTTCAGGATTTAAACGATGTAGTCGTCAAAAAGGTAGTTTGCAATAAAGATTTACTGCCAAGATTAATTCATCTCTTGTCCATAATTTTTGCCCTTCTTTCATAATTCATTATCAAATTCTAAAATGAATTGAAAATTACATTTTTCGGAAAGACATTTATGTTGTTGAGAAAATTCAAATTCCTTGACTATTTCTGTTCTATTTCCACATTTAGGGCAAGTAGAAGGCTGGTCTGAACTCAAAAATATTTCTAATTCTTCCATTATGCCACTTGTTTTAATGCGTTAGGGATTGCAGTGGAAATCCTTTTGTGAGGAACGAACAAAAGATTGGAACGAAAAGCCCGACCCTTTAGGGTAACGCCCAAATTCTTCTTTGAAACTCCTGCAATAGAAAAAGGTTGACAAGGAAAACCACCTAATAAGATGTCATGGTCTGGAATTTCATTTTCATTTATTTGAGTGATTTCGCCAAATGGAACTTCTCTAAAATTAGCATCATACGTTTTTTTAGAATAAGTATCCCATTCGGTTGTAAAAACACATTTTCCACCAAGATTTTGAAAAGCCATTCTTATTCCGCCAATTCCTGCAAATAGGTCAATGAATTTGAACTTTGGTGTCGTCTGTGGTGGAAATGGAATATCCTATTTTATTGGTAAATAATATTGAAAATTAGGTTCTTCAAAAATCTTTAATTTTTCATGTAAGTCCACTAAATAGGCTGTTGCAGTAGGTCTATAGTAGTGAGAAACACCATTTTTGTGGTTCTGAAAAAAGTGTGTCAAATGAGCCAAGTCGTTATTTTCCGTCTTGGTAATCTCCAATTTAAGTTTGGTTTTTATGTCTAAATACTTTTTGCTCATTTAGTATTTAAAACCGTCATTTTTTTTAATTGAGTTTGAATGTCGACGCTTAAGTTTTAACAATTTTAAGTCCCGTTTTTTATCGGTTTATGTTTAGTACGTTCGTTCGTCAGGGTGAGGCATAACACATAAATCTTACTTAATTAACCAAAAAATGCAGTATTCTGCAGGCATTTCCTTTACTATTACTGTTTTTCTCAGTAAGTGTTCTGATGATAACTGAATGTTTTTTATCCTGTAATTCATCACTTAGCATCAAATACCAAGGTAAATGTAAACCCGCGCTCCATTGAGTATACAGATCTATCTTTTTAAAAGCAGCTCCATCAATACTGTATTCTATCATACCTGCATCTGGTCCTGAAGCAATACAAATCCCAATAGCCTTTCCTGTAAAATCAAGCTTCACTTCAGCACCTGATACTTCTGCTACCAATGCAGGAATATCTACATAGCGCTTTCTTGTGGACACGCCATCCTTAGGCGACCATCTCTCAATTAAATTCCAATTATTGACATTGATAGCCTGCTTAACAGATAAGTATTCACCTGAAGTATAGCTGAAACTATCCAGCGCTTTTGGCAATTGACGGGCTAAAGGTTTCGGGCTATCTAAAGAAGCCTTTGCAAATGCATTATCCAAAAATGTATTGATTGATCGGGCATAGATCTCATGTCCGAAAGGTGATGGATGAAGATCTTTAAAATCATCCTTCCAGTTAAACTCACCTGCAACAATTCGATCGCTAACTTCTCTAGCTAAATTAATACTGTTCACACCGTATCGTTCAGCAACCTTTTCGTGATTTTGAATTACAAAAGGAATACCTCCCTTTTTATAGATTTCAAGTTTGGGTGGATCAACAAAATGCAAAATCACGACATCCATGTTAGGATAGCGCCGTAATGCATGGCTAATTATACCCTCCATTCCTCTCAATTGTGATTTCCCATCAAAGCCGTTAACTTCATCATTTACTGCTGCTTCCTCAAAAAACAAGTCGATTGGCCCTTTTGAAAGCACATCCTGCTCGAGGCGGAAGGCTCCGGGAGTGCTGCCTGTTGAGCTGATTCCTGCATTGATATATTCAAAATCGGTATCAGGAAACCGGCTTTTCAAATAACCTTCTACTTTCTCGCGCCAAGCACCATGCTCTGTGATGGATCCACCCATGAAAGCTACCCTTCCCTTTTTTTCAAGGCTAAACTTAAGATAACTGTTTTGTAAACTCTGGCGATGATCATGATATCGAGATGGCTGAATAAAATTAATTGAAGCAGTGTTTTGCTTTCTAGGAGGCTGTATGATCTGCTGAAGTTTTAATGAATCCGTAATCTGAACATATAATTCATCCGGCCATGGAATCTGCTTCCCGGTTTTTTTGTAAGTTGGCATTGCGGCTCCTCTTTTTTTAAGCTCATTTGTCAGAAGCTCGGCCATCTCTTTTAGTTTATCGGGTTGCATTGATGAAAGATCATTATTCTCTCCGATATCGGCATTCAGATCATATAGTTCTAGTTTACCTGCTTTATGAAAATAAAGTAGCTTCCAATTACCCTTTCTAATAGCAGAGCCCCAAGAAATACCCTTAAGATTAATGGTAGTCCAGTTATTTGGATAATGCCATAAAAGTGTCTTCTCATTATCTGTTTTATTCAAGTCAAACAGAAAAGGGCTGATACTTCTTCCATCAACTTGCTGTGAAGTGCTGTATTTTTTCAGTCCGGCAAGCTCCAAAACGGTCGGAAAAATATCATCAACACCAACATATTGATTGTTTATACTGGCTTTAGCTATTCCTGGACCCGCAGCGATCATGGGTATCCGAATCCCCCCTTCATACAATGATCCCTTCCCCATCTTTAAAGGGAAATTCTGTGTATGTGCCAATCCGCCACGTTGAGGGGTTATTGTTAATCCACCGTTATCTGTAAGAAATAGAATATAAGTATCATCAAATATATCTTCCGTATCCAAATAGTCCATTAGGTCACCCAAACTCTTGTCCATCCCTTCAACTAAAGCGGCGTAACGGGCTTCTGTATCTGACAATCCCTTATCAATATATCGTTGATAAAAACGATTGTCTTTACTGAATGGAAGATGCACCGCATAATGCGCCATATATAGAAAGAATGGCTTTTCATTTTTCTTGTTTAATGTTAATGTGGCTATGGCTTCTCTGGTCAGTGCCTCAGTAAGATTTAATCCCTGATCCGCATATTTATCTAATCCCCTTACTCCCCAAATGGTGTCATTTGGATTGTTTCGGTAACGGTCTTCAGCCAAAAAACTACCCGGTTGACCCGCAGCAGTTCCGGCGATGTTCACATCAAAACCTATATTCAATGGATTTGAAGCAGGAGTGCCATAAGGTGCAAAATGGGCTTTTCCGCAATGTATATTGAAATACCCCGCTTGTTTTAAAAGCATAGGCAGCGGAGTAGCTGTAACGGTATTATTAATTCCTTGCATCAAAGCCAGACCGTTATGGTTCCACACCGGAGGATTTAGCAAACTATCCGGATAATCAGTTGGAGTGTTCTTTTTTACATTAGTCCAGTTTGTAACTCCATGCCTTGCCACATTCATTCCGGTTACCAAACTAACCCGTGTTGGTGTACATACAGGATTGGCATAGGCATTACTGAATTTCATTCCTCTTTTGGCAAGTCGCTCCATATTTGGAGTACGATAGATAGCATTCAAACCGGTTGATTTATACCAAAATGGTACAGAAGTATCCTGCCAGCCCATATCATCAACCAGAAATATGATTATATTCTTTTTTTTCTGTTGGGAAAATACTTGTATCGAAATAATTGATAGCAAAACAATTAGCAATGATTGTCTGAACTTAAACATATGACTAAATTAAATAATAAAACTAAATATTTGAGTTCATATGGCGTAAATATCCGGTTGAGCACTGAATTTAGCAACAATCAATTTACGAAGAACATTGTCTGAATATTGAATACAATTTTTCTATATTGTCATTAAATTCAATGCGCATTTGATCCTTAAAATATTCAATTTGTCTGTGTATTCTGTAAATCAATGGATAAAAACATCAGGGATGTATGTTTTATTTTTCCTTGTACCAGTACTGCTTCCAGCGCAGCCAAAAAAAACAAAACCGAACATCATTTACATTTATGCAGATGATCTTGGTTATGGAGAACTAGGCAGCTATGGTCAAACTAAAATTAAGACCCCAAATCTTGATCGGATGGCAAAGGAGGGAATGCGTTTTACACAACATTATAGCGGAGCACCAGTCTGTGCTCCATCCAGAAGTATACTGATGACAGGTAAACATTCAGGTCACTCTTATATCAGAGGGAATTATGAGTTAGGTGGTTTTGCGGATAGTTTGGAAGGCGGACAAATGCCCTTACATGAAGGCGCCTATACGATTGCCAAAATGCTCAAAGAACGAGGCTATAATACCGGCCTTGTCGGGAAATGGGGATTGGGGGTTATAGGCACAACCGGTAGTCCTCTGAATCATGGATTTGATTATTATTATGGAGTTTTGGATCAGAAACAGGCGCATAATTATTATCCAACCCATCTTTGGGAAAACGACAAGTGGGATACTTTGAATAATCCGGTATTTAGTGTTCACGGGAAAATTAATCCTGAGACTGCAACAGACGCTGATTTTGAAAAGTTCCGAGGTAAAGATTATGCACCATTAAAATTCACTCAAAAAGCGCTTAGTTTTATTGAAAAGAACAAAAGGCAGTCATTCTTTTTATACTTGCCTTATACCCTACCACATCTGGCTTTACAGGCTCCTGAGGAATATGTCAAGAAATACATTGGTCAGTTTGATGAAAAGCCTTATTACGGTGAAAATGGTTATGCCCCAAATAAGTATCCGCTCTCAACCTATGCTGCAATGATTTCATTTTTAGATGAGCAGGTGGGGATCATCATGGACAAAATAAAAAAACTCGGACTAGATGAAAATACGATTATTATGTTTTCAAGTGACAATGGCGCTACCTTCTCAGCAGGGGTTGATACAAAATTTTTTAACAGCGTTTCAGGTTTACGAGGACTAAAAATGGAATTGTATGAAGGTGGAATAAGGGTGCCCTTTATAGCCAGATGGCCAAATCAGATTAAAGCGAACACTATTAGTGATCATGTTTCTATTCAATATGATATTATGCCTACTATTGCAGAGTTAACCGGCTCAAAAATCACGGGAACAGATGGAAAATCGCTAGCCCCGGAATTATTGGGCCTGAAAACAGAGCAGAAAAAACATGAATTCCTTTATTTCGAATACCCAGAAAACGGAGGACAACTTGCTGTAAGAATCGGAAACTGGAAAGGGGTAAAAAGAGACGTGAGAAAGAACCCAAAAGGGCCATGGGAGCTTTTTGATCTTGCAAATGACAAATATGAGCGCAATAATCTTGCAGATAAAAATCCTGAGATTATTGAAAAAATGAATGCTATAATAAAACGGGAACATATACATCCTCATATATTAGACTGGGAATTTATAGACCCGAAAATTATCAAGAACTAACACATTTAGACCACATAATTATTATCAAAACATGAAATTCCGCTTTTTAATTTTATTTCTAATCCTAGCAGCAAAATCATTCGCACAAAAGCCTAACGTGATATTAATTTATGCCGATGATCTAGGTTATGGAGATCTCAGTTGTTATGGCGCCAAAGCTATAAAAACACCAAATATTGACAAATTGGCCAAAGAGGGTATGAAATTCACAAGAGGATATAGCACTGCGGCGACTTGCACGCCTTCGCGTTATTCATTGCTCACAGGCCGTTATGCATTTCGTCGAAAGGATACAGGAATAGCTCCAGGTGATGCTTCTGCTTTAATTAAAGGAGGGCAGCAATCGGTAGCTTCAGTCTTTGGTAAAGCAGGTTATCAATCGGCCGTTGTAGGTAAATGGCATTTGGGTCTGGGTGGTGCAGAAGGGCCTAACTGGAATGGCAAGATAACTAACGGGCCCTTAGATATCGGTTTCAATTATGCTTTTCTTATCCCTGCAACAGGCGACCGAGTACCATGTGTATATGTTGAAAATGATCATGTAGTGAATCTGGATCCAAAAGACCCGATTCAGGTTAATTACGTAAATAAAATTGGTCAATGGCCAACAGGGAAAGAGAATCCTGAACTCTTGAAGATGAAACATTCTGATGGTCACGATAACACGATTGTAAACGGTATAGGCCGCATCGGTTACATGACCGGCGGAACTAGTGCGTTATGGAAGGATGAAGATATTGCTCAGCGAATTACTGGCAAGGCCAAAGAATTTATTACAAAGAACAGCAAAAATCCTTTCTTCTTGTTTTTCTCTACTCATGATATTCATGTTCCAAGAGTACCTAATTCCCGATTCCTCGGCAAAAGTGGCTTAGGGAACAGAGGCGATGCTATCTTACAGTTCGATGATTCAGTTGGGCAACTTATGAATTTACTCGACTCACTGCAACTGAGTTCAAATACCATGATTATTTTAACAAGCGATAATGGTCCTGTAGTGGATGATGGCTACGAAGATGGCTCAAAAGAGAATATTGGAAAACATAAGCCTGCCGCAGGCTTAAGAGGAGGTAAGTACAGTGCTTTTGAAGCAGGAACAAGGGTGCCCTTTATCATCAAGCATCCATCAATTAAGGCTGGAGAAGTCTCTAACGCATTGGTTTCTCAGGTCGATTTGATAGCAACAATGGCCGGACTGACAAATCAAAATTACGATATAGCTTCGGCTTCAGATAGTCAGAATCAGCTAAAAACCTGGCTGGGTACTGATAGCAAAGGCAGAGCACATGTTATTGAGCAATCCGGAACTTTAGGTATCGTGCAGGGAAACTGGAAATATATCAAACCGAATAAAGGTCCAGCTTATAATTTTAAAGTGGATATCGAATCTGGCAATGATGAAGCAGAACAACTTTACGATCTTAGCAGGGATCCTTCTGAAAGATATAATCTAGCTAAATCCGTTCCGATAAAATTAAACGAATTGAAAAGTCTGCTACAAAATGAATTATTAAAAAAATGAGGGATAAAATTATTAAGCAGACCCGCTATTTTCTCAAAAGAACTGATCACTGAAGTTGACAAGAAATAACTCCTTATTAGAACGGGTAACACCGGTATATAGCCATCTTAAAAATTCCGTATTCAGCATTTCATCAGTAAGGTAGCCCTGATCGATAAAAACAGCAGGCCATTGCCCACCCTGAGCCTTATGACAAGTCACTGCAAAGGCGAATTTTATCTGCAGAGCATTGTAATAAGGATCTTTTTTTAGTTCCTCCATCCTGAGTTTCTTATTTTCAATATGCACATAATCCTGTAACACCGTTTCGTAAAAACGCTTATTCTCGGCATTTGAAAGGCTTGGTGTTTCAGTATACAAAGTATTCAATAATACCTTGCAGCTCAGCGGTTCCTCATCCGGATAATCAAGCAATTCAATTACAAGATCTGCAAAGCGGAAACCATATTGCTCTTCAATTCTTCTGACTTTTCGGATTTTGGCTATATCTCCATTTGCGATAAAATCGCCACTGTTATCTTCCGGTTTCAGCCAGAAATAATTATTCCGAACAACCATAATATGATCGCCTCCAGTTAACTCCTCTTCACGATACAGAATCCGGTTACGGATGTTTTGATTATATGCATTCGCATTTTTATTGGAACGACAGATCACAATAGTATTCTCCATTCCATATTTATCATAGGCATAATTCAGACCTTCTACAAGTCGCTCTCCAGTCATCCTGAAAATATCCTTATATCCCCTTAATTTAAATTTCGGGAAAGTCTCCTCACCCTTACGTATCAATTCACGGAGTTGTGTAGCGTTAAATAATATTCCGGATTCCTTTTCCTGACGAACGACATCAGTTAATTCATAAGTAAAAACACTCAAACGAAACTGATCCGAAATAAATTGCCTGTTAAGCGCCGGACTTATGGCAGAACCCACCGGTGGTAATTGTGCCGTATCACCTACCAACATGAGTTTACAGTTATTGCCATTATAAACATAAGAGATTAGATCCTGCAAAAGGCTTTGACGACTGTAATCATGCACCTGATCGGATATCATAGACGCTTCATCAACGATAAACAAGGTATTCTCCATCATATTATCACCCAGCACAAAATTCATTTCCGGACTTGCGGCAACTTTCTTACGATATATTTTCTTATGGATGGTAAATGCTTTTCGTCCCGAATAATTACTGATTACTTTTGCCGCTCTTCCGGTAGGTGCAAGCAACACCGATTTAAACTTAATTTTAGGAAGTATCTTGACCAGCGCACTGATCAGCGTGGTTTTTCCGGTTCCAGCATATCCTTTCAAAATAAAGCATTCTTCCTCTATTGTTGAGAGAAGAAATTTCTCCAGCATAACAAATACCTGTCTTTGTTGTGCAGTAGGTATATTGCCAAAATTTTGCTCGATAAGATCCCGGATATACATTCCCGCAAATTGCAAATAATGAATCTATTTTTTTTCGAAAGAATAAAATCGATTGAAAATAATTGATGCGGTAAATCATATGAATGAGTAAAATATTGCAGAGAAACTATATTTTTGTTGTTAATGATCAAATTACTACACTTAGTTGATAACAGTTTGCAATCCCAAACGGCTGCCAAGTGCGATCTATTGATCCACATTGGTACCAGTAAACTTCAATATGCAATTATTGATAAGGTAAGAGATGAACTTAAGGCTCTTGCAGAATATGTACTGCCAGAGATTAGTAATCTGAATGATCTGATATTTGCAATAGAGAAACTCCCTGAATGTAAACGGGAATTTAAATACCCTTTCAATAAAATCAGGGTTTCTTTTGACTCACATAAGTTCACATTCATTCCCGAAGAATTATATGAAAATGAAAAGGAACAGGAATATTCAAAATACATTAATCCCTCAACTTCTGATCTCATTCTGACGAATAGAATTAGATCTGCTAAAATCAAGAACATTTTCGCAATTGATACCATTTTCAATGCTGGTCTAAATCAGATCTTTCACAAACCGCGTATCTATAGTCAGGCTACTTCTTTTATCGAAGGAATAAAAAAAACCAACCCTGATAGAAATGGCACCTGCTTATTTATTGATTTCCATAAAAATCATATTCAGATCGCTTGTTTGAAGAAATCTGATCTTGAGTTGTACAACATACTTGAATGTTATAATGCAGATGAATTTAATTACTTTTTGCTAAGCGTAATTGAGGCATTAAATCTGGATATAAGTAATTGCAATCTGATCGTTTCTGGAGATGTGGCTTCTGAAAATGATGAATATTATCAAAGAATCTTGAAATATTTCCCGACACCTGTTTTTTCTGATAGCAAACTGATTGTTAATCATCCTGAAATGTTCCATAACATTATTCCTCATACCTATTTTTCTTTATTAAGTTTAGGCGAATGCGAATAATAGGTGGGAAATTAAAAGGCCTTCGATTAAATCCTCCTTCGAAATTACCTGTCAGACCAACTACCGATCTTGCAAAAGAAGCCTTGTTTAACATCCTTTATAATCAGTTGGATTTTGAAAAAATCAGAGTTTTAGACCTTTTCAGTGGCACCGGCAATATTTCAATAGAATTTGCTTCACGCGGGGTTCGGGATATCTGCTCGGTAGACCGCGACTTTGGCTGTTATAATTACCTTAAAACATCGGTTAAACATTATGAACTTCCGGCAATTAAACCGTACAATGCTGATGTATTTAAATTCATCGAATCTGAAACAGAAAAGTATGACCTGATATTTGCTGATCCACCATATGATCTCCCCCAGATGAATATAATTGCAGGAAAAATATTTGAACATAAGTTATTAAAACCTGATGGATATTTGATCATAGAACATCCCAGTATGAAAAAACTGGATAATCATCCAAATTACGTAGAACAGCGAAAGTATGGTTCTTCTTCGTTCAGCTTTTTTCAGGAAAAGCATACTGAAAATGAAGACTGATTATATTCAATTATGTTTAACTTTAATCGAAAAGTATAATTAAGCATTGACATAATTCTTGCAACATATTTTAATTAATTTATCCGCTAATTGCGGGAAAAGCAAAAAATCCAATGAAGATTGCCCTTTTTCCAGGTTCTTTTGATCCGATTACTAAAGCTCACGTTGATATACTTAGACGTTCTCTACCCCTTTTTGACAAAGTGGTGATTGGTATTGGATTAAACAGCACCAAAGCTCCCTATTTAGGTATCGATATCAGAAAATCTATGCTTAAAGCAGTATTCGCAAAGGAGCCCAAAGTTGAAGTGCAAACATATGAAGGACTTACAGTTGAGTTTTGCAAAAAGATCAATGCAACTTATATGATCAGAGGAATACGAACGGTTTCAGATTTTGAATATGAAAAGGCAATCGCACAAATGAACCATGCACTCGTACCTGAAATTGAAAGTATATTTATTGTCAGTAAGCCGGGTTACTCATCGATTAGCTCAACGATAGTGCGCGATATCATGAGGAATAATGGCGATGTAAGGCAATTTATACCTCCGGAGGCATTTGAACTACTCTAATTTCTGTAACCTAAGTTCGATATAAGGATTGTTAAATTAATACGTTTAAAATTGGTCAGACAAGGCTTTGGAACCAATTAATTTGATTATTGAAAGCAATACCTGTGTAGTATAGGTCGGTTCAGCCCTTTCCTTCGGTTAGTTCCGGCAAGAAATAGCGTTCAGTTTCAAATTACCAGCAGCCGGAAGCTACCTCCTGCGGCAAGGTTTATTTTACCCAAAGCGGTATTTCATAGGGAGGGGCAGCCCGGCAAAAGGACCAAAGCCATTTGAAATAAACCCGGGTGGCAGCTGTAGCTTTTTGCAATTGAATTTCATGATATCTTTTAAATCTGCTGCAAAAAAACGGCAGAACACGGGATTGAAGCCACCGAAGAAGCACAGACCCTGCTTTCTAAAACAAATGAAAATTATTCAAATCAAATAGTACCCAGCAAGATTTTATATCGAACTCCGGTTGTTAGGTAACTCTATGCTATTGAGCAAATCTCTAATCAGAGGATAGGTATTCTGCCTAATCATCATAAAATCGCCCGGAGCAAGCCATCGTACATCTGTGATTCCTTCTTCAAGCTGAGGTATCAACTTATCCTGCTTAACGGCTTTCATATGGTACCAAGCAGTTTTTTTTAATATTTGCTCTTTATTCATTTCATAAATATGATACGTGTTACAAATCTTATCCTCTAGACTCTTGATATGAAGACCACACTCTTCTTGCACCTCACGAACCGCAGCTACTTTGGCGGTTTCTCCGCTATCCAGCTTTCCCTTTGGAAGATCCCACTTCCCATTTCTAAAAATGAAGAGATATTTCATCTCTTCATTACACACAAGGCCACCTGCAGCCTTTATCATTTTCATTGAATTCTTAATTTTATTGAAATGCAACCTAAAATCTTTACTCAAAAGGAGAAATATTTTATGACTATTAACCTTCTTAGCCTGTTCATAAAACTTAAAAAAAATAAACTCCGTGACTTTAAGCACCTGATATTCTTGAATTTCTGATGGTTGAGAATCTGTCAGTATTAAAACTACTTCGTTTATATAAATTTTATAAATTTGAGCCATGACTAATAAAAGTGAGATTGAACAAAAAGTAGCTGAATTTTTGCTACAAATTAAAGCAATTAAATTACAACCCAATAATCCTTTTACGTGGGCTTCAGGTTGGAAATCCCCAATTTACTGCGATAATCGCATCACTCTATCACATCCATCGATACGTACTTATATTCGCCAAAAACTTACAACCCTAATTCAGGAAGAATTTGGATCTGTTGCAGTAATAGCTGGGGTAGCAACTGCAGGGATTCCACAAGGGGTTCTAGTTGCACAAGAATTGGGGCTTCCATTCATTTACGTGAGGGCAAAAGCTAAAGAGCACGGCAGAGGAAACCTGATTGAAGGCGAATTTTCACCGGGCCAGAGGGTTGTTGTTGTTGAAGACCTTATTTCCACCGGAAATAGTAGTTTACAGGCAGTTCAGGCACTGAAGGATGCTGGTTGTGAAGTAGCAGGATTAGTAGGAATTTTTAACTATGGCTTTGACGCTGCCGATGAAAATTTCAAAAATGCAAAATGTCGTTTCGTAACACTATCAAATTATAATGCTTTAATTAATTATGCCGCTGAACACAGTTTTGTTTCTGCAGGAGATTTGAAATTATTAAGAAAATGGCGCGAAGATCCTCAGAACTGGGGAAATACCTTAGAAAGCTAAACCAAATCAAATGACGAACATTGAAAGTGCAGTATCTATCGATAAACCGGTTAGCGAGGTGTTCGACTTCCTTGCCGACTTGAACAACCATCAACAGCTGATGCCAGATAATATTTACAATTGGTCTTCTACAAAAGATGAGGCCCGATTCACCATACAAAATATGGCAAAACTGTCATTAAAGGTTTCATCAATTACTAAAAATAAGGAAATTATTGTCAAGCCATTAGAAGAAGCTCCATTTGAATTGGAACTAAAGTGGACCCTCAATGACCTTGGTGATGGAAAAACAGAAGCCATCTACACTATTTCTGCTGATCTGAATATGATGATGAAAATGATTGTTTCAGGTCCGCTACAAAAACTCGTAGATTATGAAGCAGGGGCTTTGAAAAAGTCTTTGGAAGGTTGAGAATTAATAAAATGAAACAAGGCTATGGATAGAATAAGCTAATTTGCCCATTTCCAAATTTGCTAATTTGCTCAATTCCTCCTAACTTTCAGTAAATCTCAATGACACTTATGGAATGTCTTAATTGCAGAAGAGAATTTGAAAGATCCGATAATTTCTACAGATCATGCGGACAGGATACATCAACCCACCGCTTGACAACCAAACACGCGATCCATCATTTTTTCATTCGTTTACACCTACAGATAAAGGTTTCTTTTATTTAATACCGAAGCTTTTAGTTAAGCCTGGCATCATTGCAAAGGAGTATAATGAAGGTAAAAGGAAGACTTATTTCAGCCCTTTTAAATTTGTACTTGCCCAGGCCATAACGTCTTTAATAATAGCACTGACCATATTTGGATTGGTTTATTAAAGCAAACTGTAAAGACAATATTTCAGATAAACTATTCAATATCAGCAATTTAGTCAGTTAAAAATATTTTATTCAGACAAATATTCAGGTCGTTAAGAACTAAACAATATTGGCCTTTGTTTTGTTACTAAAGTGATATGAATCTTAACAATTTTACCATCAAAGCACAGGATGCAGTTCAGAAAGCTTCCGAAATAGCAAGCGGCAACCAGCAGCAGGCAATAGAGACTGCACACATACTTAAAGGACTGTTAAGTGTTGATGAGAATGTGATCATCTACCTTCTGAAAAAACTGAATGTCAATATTAACAGGATCTCTGAGGTAATTGATGCTCAGATCCAAAGTTTTCCTAAAGTCAGTGGATCTGAGATTTATCTATCCTCGGGTGCCAATTCGGCATTACAGAAAGCAGCTTCTTACCTGAAAGAATTTAAGGACGAATTTGTTTCTGTAGAACATGTCCTTTTAGGATTGCTTGAAACCGGCGACAAGGTTAGCTCAATTTTAAAAGATGCTGGTGTAAACCAAAAGGATTTAAAAAAAGCCATTCTTGAGCTTCGGGGAAATACAAGAGTCACTGATCAGAACGCCGAAGCTACCTATAATGCCCTGAATAAATACGCCCGTAATCTGAATGAATATGCTGAATCGGGCAAGCTCGATCCTGTAATTGGCCGTGATGAAGAGATTAGAAGAGTGATTCAGATTCTGTCACGACGCACAAAGAATAACCCGATTCTGATCGGTGAGCCGGGAGTGGGTAAAACTGCCATTGCAGAAGGTATAGCCTACAGAATAATTCAAGGTGATGTACCCGAAAATCTGAAAAGCAAAACTGTCTTCTCCTTAGATATGGGGGCTTTAATTGCCGGAGCCAAATATAAAGGTGAGTTTGAAGAACGTTTGAAAGCAGTTATAAAGGAAGTAACGCAGAGTGACGGTGAAATCATCCTTTTCATTGACGAGATTCATACTCTGGTAGGTGCAGGAGGCGGAGAAGGAGCCATGGACGCTGCTAATATTCTCAAACCGGCACTGGCACGTGGAGAGTTGCGCGCTATTGGTGCAACAACACTTAATGAATATCAGAAATTCTTTGAGAAAGACAAGGCATTAGAACGTCGCTTTCAAAAAATAATGGTAGATGAGCCAAATACTCAAGATGCAATCTCTATTCTAAGAGGTTTAAAAGAAAGATACGAGACGCACCACAAGGTAAGAATCAAAGACGAAGCTATTATTGCCGCTGTTGAATTATCACAGCGCTATATTTCAGATCGCTTCCTACCTGACAAGGCCATTGATCTTATGGATGAGGCTGCTTCAAAGCTACGTTTAGAAATGGACTCGGTGCCTGAAGTAGTGGATGAACTAAATCGCAAGATTATGCAGCTGGAGATTGAACGTGAGGCTATAAAGAGAGAGAATGACGAGAAGAAAGTAAAAGAACTTTCAGAAGAGATCGCCAACTTTTCAAGTGAACGGGATTCACTAAAAGCACGCTGGAAGGCTGAAAAAGATCTTGTAGATGCGATTAATAATCAGGGGGAGCAAATAGAAACTTTTAAACTGGAAGCAGATCAAGCCGAACGTGCAGGAGATTATGGCAAGGTAGCTGAACTGAGATATGGTAAGATCAAGGAAGCCCA
>Ga0209702_10002605_pt1 | contig 30886 bp, 41 predicted proteins | sample FRY01_FD_187210 | JGI IMG/M metagenome (GOLD analysis project Ga0209702, IMG submission 187210) | Freshwater microbial communities from Lake Fryxell liftoff mats and glacier meltwater in Antarctica - FRY-01 (SPAdes) (version 2) | ecosystem: Environmental > Aquatic > Freshwater > Ice > Glacier... | reverse complement strand
TCAAGCATTTGCAGATGTTAGTTTAGGTTCATTCTATTCTATGTTAGAATATAAAGCTAAATGGAATGATAAAACAATCATTAAAATTGATAGATATTTTCCATCATCTAAAATGTGTTCTAATTGTAGTTGGATAAATCAAGAGTTAACATTAAAAGATAGAGAATGGATTTGTTCATCATGTGGGGAAAACCATGATAGAGATTTTAATGCGGCTAAAAACATATTAAAACAAGGTTTAAAAATATTATCTGGTTCACGGATTGAATCGGATGTAAAACAAAAACAGGTGGAGGCGTTGTCGTTAGATGAGTCTATGAAACCTGAAACACATTAGTCTTTAGCTAATGCGTAGTTCATTACATATCAGATAACCCGATCAACATAACAGTTCTTAGACCGCTTCTGTCTCTAAGGTTAATACTTGTTATCACGGAATTCCCATTAATTTCTAAAATAAGATTTATGAATATTCTAACCGTTAAACCAGTTGAAGATCTAATAACCTTTACATTAGTAACTTCTTCAAATTCATTCATAACACCTTTCTCTATATCCGCCGCTATTTTATTTTGCTCTTTTAATTTTGTTGTTCTAGGGATCTTAATACTATTTAATTCATCACACTTTTTTAAAATCCCTTCACTAACTCCCAATGCTCTTGCAACCTTTATATCTAAACTTGAGCTATGTGCCCCGCTATCAAATTTTGCTCTTACACTAATACTTCTATCATTCAATGGGTTTGTTATGTGTACAATCTCCACTCCATGATAGGTTTTATCTTTGGATTTATATGTAAAGTGTACTTCTGATTCATCTTCACCCTTACCACGGTGTACCATATCATCATTACTTGTTGATGATGTCCACATATTGTATTCTATAATATAATCCATTCTCTTATATATTATTTTAGTATTTAGATAAAACGAAATCTTGATATTCTAATAGTGAATACCTTTTTTGCATTGTTTTCATTATACCCTCTATCCATGAAAGTACAACTCTATGTTTTTTATTAAGATGTCTAGATCTAAGACCTTTTATTATGTGTTGTGTTTCTAGATAATACTTTTCTCTAAATCTGTCTGACGCATTAAAGTGATCAGATAAGTTCTGATATCTATCACATAGTTTTATTAGTAGTCCTTTATCCGACATTGTTAACATTTTATCAAGCAGATACTCTGGCTTTCCCATTTTCTTAACCAATTCATCAATAGATGTTAATTCCCATACTAAGTCATGTACTTCTTTTCCAAATTCTTCTAATATAATATCTAGTGTTACCCATTTAACATCTTCGACTGTATCATGTAACAAAGCTGCTACTGCTGATTTTTCATCAGTATCAATTTTTTTCAACAATTTGAATACAAATCTAACATGTGCATCAAAGTATGGAACTTCAGTAAATCTACGAAAGGTTCCTCTATGTGCTTTTTCAGCAAATATCCAAGCTTTTCTCTCTAATGTTGTTAATGGATATTCTTTCATTGTTTATATATCTATATAAATATACAAAAAAAATTCTAAATATGTGGTATACTTATATTATAAAATATCGTTTCACCCCGGTCGATAGTACAGAAACAAGATTATTGAATCTTTTTATAACTTTTAACGGATTTAATATAAAAATGATATGAGAACATACACTGGAATTATTAAAAAGTTGGATCCGAATCAAGTTTTTGTATTTGGGGCAAATACTCAATTTAGACACGGAAAGGGAGCGGCATTACAGTCATTAAAATTTGGAGCCGTTTATGGCGAGGGTGGTTATAATGGACAAACATATGCAATAGTAACAAAGGATTTAACAAAAAGCTCACATCCTAGCATATCCGTTGATCAGATTGAGAGTGAGATAAAGTGTTTATATGAATTTGCAAATACTAATAAAGAATTGGATTTTATGATAGCTTATTCAGGAAGTGGTAAGAATCTAAATTCTTATACACCAGTTGAAATGGCTAATATGTTTAACTGTAGTTATATACCTATTAATATAGTATTTGAATATGAATTCTCTAAATTGATCAAAGAGCCGATTTCTATTATTTAATAGTTGTTACTTTCTTTAACCACTCTTCAACCATTCCAACTGATAATTCTTCAGTTGCTAGCTTGGATAAGAACGGACGAGCATCATCATAAGATATTTTAAACTTACCACCGTCTTTATTTAGTATCCACTCTGCTGAAGAGAATCCTGTCCTCTTATTCACATCGGCTAATGGGTGTTGTTTGACCATACCGTGTAGAAATGCTGCTAGTTTTAATGAGTCTGTTGGATAAACCTCTTCTCCAAATGCTGATATGTAAGGTCTTGATAAGGTTGAATCTAATAGCCCGTGGTCCCTTATGCCCAATATACCACCATATTCATATAATAAACTATCATGTATATCCAAAAGCACCTCTCTTGGCATAATTGTTGGGTGACCCCGTCTTGATGAATATTCCTTAAACTCTTCGAATAACTTAATAAGTTTCATATTTAATATATATTAAATATGAAACATCTAATTTCGTTTAATGAGTCTTATTCTAGCGATTCTATTGAAATATTGCGTAGGTTTGCAGATAGGTTCGAATCCGGTGTTGTTGGCCCTGATGGAAATCCTATTGAGCCTTATGGTAATGAATTTACAGAGTTTTACCACGAATTAAGAAATGATGGCATAGATGGTTTGGAAATACAGGAAGTGTTAAGAGAAAAAATACCTAAAAGATCATGAAGTATATAAAAGAGAGTAAAGAAGTATTTAATGAAAGGGAACTTGTTATTTATGACGGTGATATAGAAGAGCACCGAGGTAAAAGAGCTAGGGTGAGAAAAAGGGATGGTGATAAATACACCATAATGGTAATGCCAGGTAAGGATTTCCTAGATGTCGATGTATCTGAACTAAAACCAGTTCCTAGGTGTATAGGACGGTGTAATAAACAAGTGGTTGATATACCAGCTGAGTACGGTGGCGGTAAAGGAATTTATTGCTTTGGATGTGAGAGACCTATAAATAGGCTTTAAAAAATTAAATACTTAATAATCTAATAAGATCTTCTGTAATCTTTGTTATCATCTTCTTGTTATCCTCAACTATTATATTTGGGATATTTTGTATAGCTGAAAACTCAGCAGCGCCATTTATCTTAATTTCATTAATAAGTGAACAAACCTTTTTATCGGATTTGTATTTATCAAGATAGTATGTTTTTAATTCATTGACAAATCTTCCCATGTCAACACCTTGCTTATTATTATATTTAAGCATTTGTAACTCATTATTTTGCTTTTCGACCAAAATATACCAAATTGAATTTTTAGATATTTTTATATTTTCTAGAAAATTAAGAGCTTTTGCAGCTTTTGTCCTGTTCGGGAACTTAGCGACCTTTCCATAGAACTTTACATTATTATCCTCAGATATTTCATCATCATCTTCTTGATCAACAGCGGTTTTCCCAAGTTTAATATTTTGATTTTCCTGATCACCAGTTGGTAAGACTCCCTTTCTAGAAGGATATCTTTCTACCTTTTTACCCTCATCAGGAAGGTTAGGAAACATAGGCCTATCAGAATCGGTTACTGGTGATTCACCAGGTGTCACCTCTGATAGATCATCTTCTTTACCAACTTTAATTTTTTTCATATCGGAAAATTTCTTGAATCCTGATATTTTTTTATTTCCTGCCATTTCTTAATTAATTTCTTATAGTTATATATCCCTATTCTTAAATGGTTTTATCCATTATGTTGGTAATAGTATTTATCTACTATAAAATTCTTAAAATTCTTCATTATATTCGATTGATCAAATAATATTGACACCAAAGGCTGCATCTTTTTAAGCCAAGAATTCATTAGATCATTTTTATACATATATGGTGATAGACTAGAATCTAATATCTTTTTTTCATAATCAACAAATTCTGTATTATCATCATGTCGATGCTTCATAAAGTATAATTCCGGCAATTCTTTTCTATTAATTAACATTTTCAAATTTTATTTTACCACAATCATATATTTTATACACATCCATATTTTTCATATATTGGTTTTCAGTCATATCTTCTGAATCTGATGATGTAAATAATTTTGATTTTCTAAAGGAAGATTTGTGTTTCCTCTCTCCATCTATTATATATTTATAATCGGGGCTCATTAATAGGATAACATATTGTACATAATGGGTTATCATGTAAAACTCGCCCTCGATAATTATCACTTGATATCTCAAAAGTGTGGTCTTTTTTACAGTCACACTTAAATAATGAAATGCTATTGTCTATATATGATAAATAGTAATTATTATTTGATACTTTAAATTTTGATCTAAATTCATCTGATATCATAGGGTGTGATCCATATTTTAAAATAAACTTATTTCTTATTTTTGATTTAATAATGTCTAATTGTTCTATATACTCGGATGATGTTACATAATATTCGCTCCCATATCTTTTTTTATTGGTGTTTTTAATTTTTTCTTTTATGATATCTGATCCAAACACATTTTCTGATCCATATTTTTCCAAATTAGTATCTTTTATCTTTTTTTTAATAATATCTGATCCAAAAACGCTTTCACTTCCGTATTTTTCCAAATTAGTATCTTTTATCTTTTTTTTAATAATATCTGATCCAAAAACGCTTTCACTTCCGTATTTTTCAAGATTGGTAGATTTGACAGCATTGCTAATATTTTTATTTTGAATCGGATATTTATTCCCATATCTTTTAAGATTTGTTAATATGGTTTTTTCTATACTACATTTACGACAACATGCATATTTTTTACTATCTGATCTATTTATATTTCTATTATAATTTTTATATTTAACTTTTGTGGATTTTTTACAAAAATCACATACCACATCAATAACCACATTACTGTTTGGTAATACATCATTTATATTTACAATAATATCTGAATATATATCATATCCAAGATTCTCATAATAAGATATTTTATTATTACCCTTTTTTTTAATTATGACAGTTTTTGTTAGAATCATTAGAAGTTATTTCTATTTTTTGCATCTACTACACCTCTCTTTATTATGTTTATGCTTTTTAGTGACATATCATCCATATCTGGTGAGAAATAAACCCCATTTCGATCATACCAACCACCTCTTATAATTGGAAACTCTTCTGGCTCAAACATTATATCACCCAATACTGGATCTAATCCGATTGATTTATTTGGCTTATATTCAGGATCAACCTCTACTAAGGTTGGTGTTATTCTGGATTTACTAGATTTTACTTTATTATCATTTCTTGTTTTATTATCCTTATGATAATCCTCATTTTTCTTGGATATGAATTGCACATCAACTGAATGTATGTCTTTAATTCCTGATAACTCTTTTACAATATCTGATTTGGGTATCCTATCTATTCTACCGAAGTTTAGAAAATATTCCGATACAACACTTTCTATCTGAGCTTTAACAGCTTCATCATTTGTATCAGAGTATCTTATAATAAAGACATTCATTATGTAATATGATAATTTTGGTGATGTTATCTTATACTTTCTAGTTAATTGTATATTACCATTTGACCTCAGATACTTATCTATTTTTGATTTTTCATAGGCGTCTAGTTCAAATGCTCCTATATTCACATCAAAATAGTCATCATTTCTATTTTTAAACAATTTAATATTAGGTGTGGCTACTATATAAACTATGCTTTGATCCTCATACGCATTTACATGTGAGAACACTCCTAATTTTTTTATTTCATAAGCATATTGCTGTGGTAAAGCCAATACAAAATTATTTGAAGATATTGGTAGTATATTTTTTGTAAATTTTATACTCTCTTTATTGCTACCAAAGTTTATATCGTTATAGATAAGAACGTCAAAAACTGATGTAACATCTATTGACCTACCAAATCCATCTATAGCATCATCAACAAATTTAAAATCATTTGCGGTTCTTCTAAATATGTTTCCATCTTGACCATCAGATACTAAATATATAACTTTTATATTTGCTGCTAATGTGGGTACCATACCGTAGTTACCATTACCGAATATAACATCTATACCGTTATTGAATCCGGTTCTAACAACACATGCTTTTTCTCCTGGTATTAATTGCCATATATGTTTCTTAATCTCCCAATATTCACCATTGACTAATACCTCGATATTGAAGTTTTCAATTTCCTTTTGCCCTTTTAATGTTACTTGGTATGTTTGGTTAATATTACCTGTTCCTGTTAATGTGGTGGTTTTATATTCACCCTGTATTATCGGTAGATAGATAAATGTGTTTGAATTTACTACCCAGGTAATTTTATCTTGTCCAAGATTCAGAGAATAAAATAGACCATTTGTATTATTTCTTAATAATGTTTTATTGTTTAATGTTATTCTTGTTCCTGGTAGATCAGATTCTAGATCTATACCTGACTTAACAACCATTTTAAGTGTTCCAGTTGATGATATTGCTCTTCCGGGTATATGACCTGCTAATATTGCACTGCTTCTGATAATACGCTCATTATTTAAACTTGATTCACTAAGGTCAAATTGCTTTATAGAATTCTTTAGGTATAAAAATGATAATTGGTGCAATTCTTCAAGTGTTCTCATTATCTGCCCAAATGGTGAAGCAGGTGAATATAGAACACTTGCTTTATTATGCTCTTCTTTTAAAAACCTTTCTATCTCATTCTTGATATTGCCAAATGATAATTCAATAAATTCCATTAACTAACTGTTATTTTTTATTTAGATATTCTGTGGAAAATCTATTATTTTCAAATATATCTGTAATATCCTTAGTGAATGTTTCAATTGTTGAGGTTCTTTCGATTAGGAAGTCACCATTATCAGGATTACTAAAATATGACCATTTTATAACATTTCCATCTAAATTTCTTTTAGTAATAATAACATCACATTTAACTCCCTCGTTCTCAATAACAAGTTCTATATACTCACCTCTGGATTTATCTGATTTTTCGACAACTTCAACTGAATATTTCTCATTTAGTGAGTAGTGAAGCTTGTTTAGATTATATTTGAACATAAATTTATTTCTATTTTGTTTTATATATTATTTTTGAGGTATTGCTTATTAAATCTAATGTTAATTTAATATATACTTAATGAAAATAGATCTAATGAAGTTGATGGAGGAGTATGGTATACGAGGTATTTTGGTATTTATAATATTATCTATAATAGGATCTCTTATTAAACCAGAGGTAATTAAATCGGTTTTCTTAAAAATCTTCATTTTTTTCAAGAAAACCGATTCTAAAATAGATGTAAACGAATCAAATGTTACAAACCATGATATTTTTAATTATATTGATTTTTGGATATCATCCAAGGTATCATCAATGGAATTTTCTACTGAATATAGATCGGTTGCTTTTAGGAAATACTTAAGAATATTTCTAACATCTTATAAAGATGGATTATATGGGTTTGTATCTTCTGGTAAGTATAAATCTATGGACCAATCAGAATTCTGGAAGGAGTTTCTTACCGTTATTAACACAATTGTTTCTGATTATGAAAGAAAGTCTTATGAAGCTGGTATCCCGGAAGCCATAATATCAAAAATGCGGACTAGAAATAACGAGACCGTTAAATTAACAATAGATCTTGTTAATAACATATCTAGATCTGATTTTTATACCAGCGATGATAATTATTTGAAATTATATTCAATTTTAAATATTCTTTTGTCAATATTAGAGAATACTATATCAAGTTCTATATCAATATGTAATAGTATAAATGGTGAATTGAAGGGTATGTCAATGGATGGAAAGACCGAGCCATAAAAAATCCATAGATCCATAAAACATAATAACTAAATAATTATATAATAAAAAAATTAAATAATTATTATGGAAAATCAAAATATTAAAAAGAAGCTTACAGATCTTAGAAATGATGTTATTTCTAACCTAGAATCAATTGAAAAGGACGCAACCAAGTTCGGTCTTCTACAGTTGGAAAATCTAAAAGGTGGTATTGACGAAGTTGAGAAACTAATTAAGAAAAACAGTGATAGGAAAAAGATTAAAACTGTTACAATATCAGCAGATGTTCATTCGAGTATAAAGAAGTATTGTGTTGATAACGATGCTAAGATATCTGAGTGGGTTGAATCTACTTTGGTAGATGCTATGAAAGAAAAAATATAATTATTAAATATAATTCCTTATATTTATATGACGGAACGTAAAACACACAAGTCTTTAGCTTGTGTAAGTGACATAAAAAATAAGGACCAATTTCGGACTTTAAACAAAAAGGCGGTGAGGCGTTCTCGTTGGAGAAGTTTATGAAACTCTGAAACACACAAATCTTTAGTTTGTGCGTAGTTCATAAACTTGAAATCTATGCAACCTACCCATTCAAGACGGGTGATGTCAAACAGACATCACCCACTTTTTAATACATCAGTCCAAGTATTGACTCATGGTCAAAATATGGATCTGATATTTTTAAGTCATAGTCTGCAAAAAGTTTGAAATCATCACGGTCATTTAAAACTCTCCTATCTATAGAATCGTTATTATCATTTCTAGATAATAATCTTTTTCTTCGTACTTTTTCATCTATATCTAAATAGACAACGAAACACTCTTTTCTTAATTCTTTATTTAGTTTATTTAATTCACCAGGTGTTAATATAAAAACATTTGATGATGTAAATCCTTTTGTGTCATATCCATATTGCCACTTATCACCTTTTACATAAAATTCTTGGTTTATAAGAATATTATCAGATTCTAGAAGCCTATTAAACTCTTCATTTGTTTTGAAGTGATAATTAACACCATCCATTTCACCATCACGCCTTGGACGGGTTGTTGTTTTAACAGAGGTTTTAAACCCCTCCTCTTTTAATTTATTTAAAAGGAAATCTTTACCTGATCCACTAGGACCAACTATGATCATTTTCTCGTTTTTCTTCATCTACCTTTTTATTAAAAAAAGAACTAAATGTTTAAATATTAACCATTTACTAAATTTGTTATCTTAGATTTAATTTTACCAAGATCTTTATATGAAAACTCATCAGTGAATTTTTGATTTGATCCTTTAATACCTATATACTCATCACGGAACATTATCTGAGCAACTCTTACATTTTCAATATCGAGTATTTCAAGATCATTACCGACACGTTTTATTTTAGCACCCATTAAAGATTTTATATGAGATTCAATATTTGTTCTCATTTGATCCTTTCTATCATATTTAGTATCATCTTTCTTTTTATTTCTATCCGATTGGAATGTTCTTCCTTCCTTTACCTTAGTGACTTGCTCTGTTCCCTTTTTCAGAAAATCATCAAAGCTTACAATTTTTCCCGCTTTTTTACCTTTGTCTTTTAACATAGTCTGTATCATTTTTCTTGATAATGGTTTCACTCTACTTTTTTTACCAGTCCTAGGCCCATGGTCTTTACCCATAGATTTAGGTTTTTTCAACTTTTGAAAAACCCTGTTACCCCCGCTTGGATTGTAACCAACTGATATATCACCGCTTCCAGATTTTCCATTACCTCTAGTCCAATCTGATCCGTTTAGTGCCCCTGGCATTTCTGACGGCTGATTTGAACTTATTGGCCCAATGCCAGCTCCAAGGCTAACACCTCCACTAAAGGGAGCGCCATGTGCACCACCGGATTGGTTTTCTAATATCAATTCCTTATTAGAGATTATGTCATTTATCATACACATATCCTCTTCTGGATAATTGGTTTCAGTCATCAAGTCTCTTAGTTTATATAAAGTATTTAGATCTAACATTTGTTTATATATTAAATCCAAGAAACAAAAAGCTTATAAAATAATATTAATGTAATGAAGCACTTAAAATATCTTGAAGCTAAAAGACTTTTTAAAGAATTGGAATTCGTTGAATCGGACTATGCCTATCAATCTGAGGTTATACAATCAGCGAATGATTTGTTTTTTAAACAAGTTGATATATTACTAGATGGTTTCCCAGACATGAAAAAGCAGTATGATGAGAAAAGTATAGTGGATACAGTTGATTATGTCTTTGTAGAAGAGTTGGAATTAGATGAGGTTAGTGTTATAGAGTCTATAGTTAAGGACCCCGAGATAAAAAGCATGTTTCGGAAAGTGGTTAAAAATACACACCCGGATAAAATATCAAGTGTTAAATTGAACAACCTTTATTTAAAGGCAAATGAAGCTTATGAAGATAATAATATGCCTCTAATGCTCCAAGTTTGTTCAGATCTTGAAATAGATATTGATTATGATAAATATTTTAGTATAATTAATGAGAGTATTAATATGTATAAAAATAAAATAAATTTTATTAAGAAGACTTATACATATAAATGGATAAAATCTGGTAATAAGGAGGAGGTCTTGCTGGATTTTATAAAAAACAATATTAAATAATATTTAATTTTATATCACCTTTTTTATCGTTAATTAATTTCTGAAAATCATCTCGGCGTAATGACTTCTTATAGGTATCATTTACTTTGTCAGAATTTTGCAGATCCCAATCATTACCATTTGAGGTAGAATAGATATAGTTACTATCACCATCAATTATTTCCACTGTTTTAGAAGATAATTTGTCATAGAATCCACCAATTCCTGACTTTAACTTGTATAATTGAGCAGTTTCCCATTCTTTTAACCAATCATTCCATGTTTGAAATAATATGTACTGTGGATTTTCCAGCTCATTTGAATTATGATCATGTATTAATAGGAATTTAAAGGGTTTTATAAAAGTCTCATAGTCGGAAGAGTTCTGAACAGATGATTTTTTTAAACCCAGACTTGTTAGTGAGTTTATAAACTCAACATTACTAGATAGTAATGATATATCCATTTTGCTTCTAAATTCCACTGGTAGATTTAAAGTGTCTATGATGTCGACTTCTTCACCTCCTATGGAAGATATCAACACGTTTCTATCAATGGATAAGGACTCCCCGATGTCCAAAATATCTGTTGACATATATACTTTTAATAACTCATTATATGATTTTAAAAACCTCATCCAATATATTATTTATTTTTGTAAATTGTGTATAATCTATCCTCATTAGTTATATATTAATTATGATATTAAACTATTCCTCTATCATCATCAATTCCTACTAATTCCTTCAATGTTGTCTTCTCAGTAACCCAATCATATCCATTTTTCCTAAAATATGAAACTATCAAACTAACATAATTATTTGTTGCTCTGGCTCCTGTTGAATATATTTTTATAAATTCTTCTATTGTGCCTGTGTATGTAAATTTATATCCAGGTAGAAATCTAGATAACTGGTAATTATCTTCATTTTTTGCAATTTCGGGGGAATTGTAAGGCTTTATATTTCTTGGTTTATTCAGTTGATAATTTTTATTTTCACCATTTGCAACTTTATTTAAATATTCTATCTGAATCTCCACACCATCTTTAAGTGTATCAAGTGTTCTATTACTTCCTATGTCTGTATTACCAATGTTACCAGGATTATTAGTTCTAAAGGATCTTGTACCAGTACTAAATCCTTCCTGATGTGTCATAACAAGTGCTAGAACTTTTGATCCCTTAGTGGCTTTAACGGTATTTAATACTGGTATATAACTATTTCTAATAGTGCTATTGAATTTCAATTTTGCATTATAGTTAATTGGAGTTGGCTGCCATTTAACCGGGTCTCCATTATCATCAAAAAGTTTTGGCGGTACTGAGGCGCCATTTGTTGAGTAATAAGGCCATTTGAATTTTTCAACTATTCCCGTGTCCTTGTCGGACTCATCGGCGATATTTTCTTCGGTTTTGGATTCTTCGTTAGGATTTATAGGGTTATCGTTATTTTCATATTTTTCTTCTATCTTTCTATTAGTATCAGTATCCTTTTCGGCTTTTGATCTCTCATTATCATCCGTTTCTAGTTCCCTCTTAACAAGTGTTAATAACTGATATGTTTTACCCTTATCAAATTTTATCTCAATATTTGTTATAAGTGATTCCCCTGATATCCTCTTGTGTTTAAGAGATTTTTGAGTACCACCTGGTTTATCAAAAATGATAACAAAGGGTATCTTTTGTAACTTATAAAAGTTATAATTTGGGTGATCAAGTTTTATTTCAATTGAGATTTTATCTAATTCCTTTAGGTTCATGCTATTCTGTATTGTCGCATAATTATAATTCTTATGAACATTTCCCTTACCACCTTCATACTCATCAAGCTTACCCATCCATATGTTATTAACATTTTTCTTGTAAAACTCAATTTCTTCTGGCTTGCCCTTCATAACTATTTTATCACCTTCGGATGTTATAGAATCAATATCGAATATTAATAATTCTTTATTTTTTGTATCATAGAATTTAGTCTTAGATAAATATGATCTATTCAGAGATATCCTAGTTGATAGATTTATTATCTTATATTCTGAAACATAAGCACTTGTGCCAACCGCTGACTTATCAGTAGTCATCAACATATCAATAATTATTTCATCCTTTTCCGGATCGCTTATAATATCACCCTTTCCAGTGTTTAAAACCATTTTATCATTGTCTATGTCTCTGGACATTTCTTTTTCAACATCTACATAACATAAGTTATAATAGAAATCTACATAACAATTTATAAATGAAGAATCACTTAGGTATGAGTTTTTTGTAACGGTTTTTATGAATTTAAACCTCCGATCACCAGTGTTAATCCAAGTCATCTTATCTTCTGAATTGGCGACATTTGAACAGAATCCTAACTCACATTCTTTAGCCACTTCCTGTAAAGTCTCAAATGATGTTTTATTATTATATGATTTATAGTCTTGTACAAATATGTTGGGTATATTACATATTCCCAATATCATAAATTGGCCACCAAGATCTTTAAAAGTTGTTATTTTAAAATCCATATATATGGATCTAAGCAACCTGGATCTTGAATATAAAAACACTGTTATGTTAGTATCATCTAATGGGAATCCTTCTCCCCTAAAAATTCCCTGTGTGTCGTGGAATACTATTTTCATGGCTGGTAAAATACCCTCATGATATAATGAAAAAGACATTATATCAGTGTATTCTATTTGAAACCCATTATAATATATAAATGGTGCCGATCCAATCCCCTTTGCCATTTCCTTTTTAAATTCCTTTGGGACACCATCAGCATTGTATTTTATTTTAGAAGGAGCTATTGTTGGATCTGTTATCTTGGTCAGCCTAACTGGGTTGAAGTCTGAATTATTTTTTCGATCACTGTCCCTTCCAGGTCGGTGTTCTTGTTCTATTGGTTCCTGTGTCGTTGGATCCTGTGATACCGAGGGTGTATTACTATTTTCTATCGGATTCCCAGAAGCCGCTACCAATACAGCATTTTGATCGGGTGTGAATCCAGTTTCAGCCACAACAGGTGATTGAGCTGATGGGTCATCACTATTAGCGAGGAACATATTTTTTTCTTCTTCTCTTCTTTTGGTTAGACCAGCTAATACTTTACCACCAGCTTTATCCCATCTTAAAAATTCCGAAGCAGCTCCTTCATGGTCACCCGAATTTAATTTTTTCAATAGTGTTGAGCTTTTAAAGCTTCCCGATCCAAGGTTATATACAAATGATACTAAAGCATCAAATTCACCCTGTGTTATATTATTCCTTACATACTTATTAACAGCTGTTTCATATGAGCTTGATATATGGTGTTTTAATAGTTCCGTGGCCTTTTCAAGTGTAATTGTCTCATTTGGTGATATTTGTCTACCAAGTGCTGCGGCAGTTGTACCATATCCTATCGTCCACACACCAACGGAATCTTGATAGGCACCAGACCTAAATCCTTCTTTCCTTTTTATAAAATCTAAACCATTCTCACTTATATGAAGGTCATCTCCCCTGAAGTGTCCTTTCAACTCACCCATGTAGGATTATTATTTTTTTTATTTATTAAAATAGCCCTTCCCCGATATTAAAGTTAGATCCTTCTAAATTAATAGGATCGAGTCTCCTTGGTAGTAATGTTGGTGGTATTGACTGATTATCATCCTGATATTTCTTTCTATTCGGATCTTGATTAGATTTCTTTTCTGGGTTAATAAGTATTTGTATGTCCTCAGAATAGTCACTGTCAGAATATCTAAGAGCTATTATATGACTTTCAACTGGGTATATTATACTCTCACCTTCTTTTATATTTAAAGGATTGTCAATATTATTTACACTACATAATATATCAACATATTTAGTATTTCCATATATGGAATCACACACCATGTCAATTCTCATTTCCTCTCCACTTTGTACAGTATATTCTTTGAATGATACTGAATTATCCGGATCATATTGGAATGTAATCTGTGTTATATCATAAACATCCTGTAAATTCCGTTTTAATTCACTAATATCATAAATTTCCATTTTTAAATTATTTTATTTTTTAACCAATTCAACGCTTTAATCGTTCGCTTACGATAAAATTTTCCCAAAGAATTCCTTTACGCTCACTACCGCAATGGCGGCTTTCGCAACCAGTGGCATCGAAGAAGCAGAATCTTTGTTTATCTCGTCCTTTTCAGGTGAATCTTTAGTCTTTTTTTCTACGGGTGTTTGGCTTTGATTATCGATTCCATCCAGATTTTTTGGAATTTTAAAGACATCTTCAGATATAAAAACATTTTCACTCCAAAAACTTATAGCTGGTTCCACTAAAGATTTATATTTAGATGAATCACCGCTTCCTATTATCCTAATGCCTCCGCTATTAAATTTTGAGAAAATTTCCTGCATTCCTTGATTTCTAGCAGATATTAAATTCACTCTAACAGTTATAGATGCTGGTAAATCATTAAATGCTAATACTGGTCCTAGTTTAATATCCACTCCTGTGCATTCCATATCACCAGAGCAAAATACTGGTCTCAATGGGTTACCAACCGTTACATGCCATGGAGTTGATGGGCCGCCACTTAAAGCTGCTAAAACACCAAATGCTTTTACCCTATATTTAGCGGATATAAATTCCTCAACATATTTTAAGACCCCTTTGATAGCCCCATCTATACTTATGGCTTCCTCGGCTGATTTTTTTTCTGCCGCCTTTTCCGCCGTCTTTTTTTGCTTCCTTTTGGATGATCCCTTTTTCTCCTTAGCTTCTCCTGATATTGCACTTTTAAGAGCATTTAGACTTTCCTTGAATGTGCCAAGTGTCGCTTTTATAAACTCCTTCAATTTACCCATTGGGTCTGCAACCGTATCTCTTATAAATTTATCTAGACTTGTATTACCATTTGTTTTACCGAGATAAAAGTTAGCATTTGAGGTCCCCATTGATAAAACATTTGCCATTATATCCATCCATACTATTGTTGGGTCTATACCCTTGATAAATTTTTGCTCATATGTTGTTAAAAGAGATATTTTTATTTTACCCCTTAGTCCAGATCCAGCTGCATTAGGTCCTATTAATTTTCTAGCCCTAGCTTCTTTTATTATATTCGGGTCACCTACTGGGATATCAGAAACATCATCATCCGTAATTATTTTCAACTCTTTTAATAATCTTCTTTGGAACAATAATGATGCGCCAGGTAACGGTATTGCCCCTACTGCGCCCTCTAGCATATCCCCTAGCTTAATTGTACTCATTCCAAAGTCACCACCGACCTCATTCAATATTTCTTTAAATGTTGCATCGGCATCAATCCATTCTTCTTGGACCTCAAAGTCCATAAAATTATCTGTTTCACCTTTATATCCTATAATAGTTGACATTGGTTCTATTGGATTTGGATCTTTTCCACCAAAGGCGAATTTTGCCCCTTTTAATCTATGTGAATAAAGGTCGTCCATAATAGCACTTTGAAACCTTCTGATTATAACTAATCTGTTATTTGGATAAACACCATAATCCTTTAAGTAGGCAAAGTCTGCGAATTTCAATTTCAACGGTGGTAATTCTTGTAATTTTTCAATTATGTGAGCGGTTGACATATTATATACACTATCATTGTGCATATTATCAGTATCACCAAGTACCGGTGGTAGATCGGTTGAACTACCCTTTGTTGTTCTAAACTTAGTTGTTGATGAGAATAATGATGAATATTCACCATCCTTTGGATCATATCCAAAATTACCATCTATTATTCCAAGTGGTGATGATGTGTAATCGGTTGTTAATACAATAGCCATAGTTGTATATATTACCGATTGGCTCTTTAGTAGTCACGTATTATTTGCGAATTGCTAAATTTTGATAAGTTATTGAAAACATCATCCAGAATTCCCTGATCCTTTCTGAACTCATTATAAAATATTAAAACATTGAAATTGTTATCAGCTAATATTTTTTTAATATTTAGAAGCTTTTCTATCGAAAATTCCTCGTCAAAGTCTGGTAAATAATATATATCCTTGTTCCTTTGAACGGCTTGTTTAATTTTATTAAACACTAATATTTTAATATAAATCTTATCCTCTTCAAATGAAACCTCTTCCTCGTCCATTATTCTTTTAATATCAATAATATACTTGTTCTTTATCCTGTTATTCTTTATATACTTATCCATTTTTTTACGATTTTTACAGTAGACACAAAAGAAGTTCATATTAAAATTTTGTTTTTACCTAATTAGGCTGATTTTTGATATATATAAAACAACATGTTTCCTATGGTGATAATATCATGTGAGTTTTTTAATATATAAAGTGATGAAAAAATATTCAGATAAATTTATACATGAGTATTCAAATCTTAAATTTGCTAAAATCGGCATTGAGTTTGAATTCTATATGAAGGATCTTTCCTTCTATAAGACAATGGAAATACTGAACCAGTATCTTGATCCTGTTAAGGTGCACGGATTCAGACTATATCACTCAGATTTTAAACCAGATGAGAAGAATTTTAAAATAGAACCAGATTTATCAGGTGGATCAAACATGGTAGAGTTAATAACTGGCCCGTTGGAATATAATGATGCTAAATACTATTTGGTTAAGATATTAAAGTTTATTCAAAATTATGGATACACAAATGAAAAATGTTCAATACATTTTAACATATCATTTAATAATGATGAAAAGGATCTAAATGATTTAAATGTTTTGAAATTAATATTGAATACTGATGAAGATGAGATATACAGATACTATCCTAATAGGAGAGGAAATATATACTCGAAGTCTATTAAGGGCATTGTACCATATAAACAATATGATTTCTTTAATGTGTCTATTAACTCTGTTAGTAACAATATGCGATTGCCAAATGATAAGTACTATGGTATAAACTTTTCACATATAACTAAATCAAAAAATAACCAAAGGGTTGAGTATAGATATTTGGGTGGTACAGATTACGAGAAGAATATAGGGAATCTAATATATTTCATGGATAGATTTGTATTAGACTTGTATAATTCGGTTGATGTTGGATTTAATAAAACAGATTCAGATAATCTAGAAAATTATTTAGAAGAGAATATAGAAAAGTATAAAAGCTTTAACAAGTTTGAAACCTTCATAGTTGAATATCCAAAGGTTGAATTACAAGTTGATCAGAATGGTACTTATGAAGTGGTTGATGCTTATTTCAATAGACTTTATCCAAAACTATTCTCACTTATAGAATCTATTGATGATCTAAATAATTGTATAATAAATTATGTTACTAAAACACAGACAATTGAGATTGTGAGTGCTACTTTAAAATCATTGACCAGTATCAAGAATATTGAGTTTATAAATTGTGTATTATTAGATGGTATTTATGAGAATTGCACTTTCTATGCTTGTGAGGTTAATAATTCACAAATATCAACATCTAAAATAGCAAATTCAGAGGTTAATGAATCCAAAGTCCTTAGTTGTCATGTTGAGACAAGTGGGTTGAGCGGATGTTATTTTATGAACGGTTTCCTAAATGGTGATATGTTTGGTGGTATATTCCGAAGTGGTGAGTTAGGACCTTTCGCTTCTATTTCCCCAGAAACCAAGATTGTTTCTAAATATGATAACTTCTTTGATACATCTTTTGATTCTGAGTGTAATGGTGATAAGTTAAAGTCATTTAAAAAGTAATGGGATTTGATTCTAAAAAGCATTTTGGTATGGATGATCTTGATATCAGGAATATCTTTGGTAACTTCTATAATGATGGATTTGCAATATCATCATCTGATGAGGGTAAGTTTATATCAATTGATAAAAACATTAAGTCAAGTGACATAAACATTAAGAATCATTATTCAAAAAGTAGTAAGAAGGTTTCCAGCTTTAAGGACTTTAAAATCGAATTTAATCCGGTTATTAAGGTTAAATTACACGGTGATCGTGATATGGATTTAGTAAGGTATATGGACACCTTACCTTCTAAGGTTGAGCAGTTAAATAATAGATTAGAAGAATTTGATTGCTATATATATGACTACAATGCTAATGTGGTGGATTATAGCATATATTTCTTAATATATAAGAAATGATGAAAGGATTTAAAGATTTTATTAACGAAGAGGTTGGTTTAAGAAATATAAAATCAATTGTCAAGGGTTATGATAAATGTGAGATTTATTTTCACAAAGATCTTGATGGTATTTGTAGCGCATTGGCTATGAAAGGTTATCTTAAAACATACTATGGTATTGAAACTGTTGATGCTCACGAAATACAATATGGTGGGTTAGAATGGGCTGTTAAGAACACCAAACCTGGTAACTTATCAGTATTAGTTGATTTTGCTCACTCTAAGCCAATGTTCCATATCGCAACGGATCATCATGACTCCCAAGTTGGTGGTGAGGACAGTGGATCAACCTATTTTAAATCAGCTAGATCAAATGTTGAAACAATTTCAGGTGAAATATCACATGCCGATCAATTCACATCAAATGATATTGAGTTAATAAAAACAATTGATTCTGCTGATTTTTATGCTAAAGGTTTAAAACCGGATGATATACAAAATTCAATATTTAAGTTAGATAAGAGTTCAACAGGAGAGAAAAATAGATTTATTATGGGTCTTGTTGTTAACAGACTTATATTGGCATACAAAAATAAAAGAATAACGGTTAGAAGTATGGATGGTGAGAGAGAACATGTTAACAAAATTATACTTGAATGTATGGTTTTAGATTGTAATCCGTCATTGATTTCAATGTTTACTAACATAAAACATTATGTGGAAAGTGCTGTTATTAAAGGATCTAGAGGTGTTACTAAGTTGGCAACTGCTGAAGAGATTGCGGATAACCTATCTAATTACATAGAAAGAATGAAGGAGTATCGTACAGGTGGTAAGAAAGGAACACACTATGATGCCAAAAATAAGATAATAATGCAATACGGTGGTGGTACAATGTTTGACCCAGGATCATATGATAGATATGTACCATTTAAGAATTATCCAGAAGCTAGCTTTATTTGTTTGGTTTGGCCAATGGGATTGGTACAAGTTAGTTGCAACCCATTTAAAGAAAAGGAGTTAAAGGATATTAACCTTGGATCTGTTTCTAAGGAAGTTATGGCAAACCACGAGAGAACTCTGCGTAGAATCTTAGTTACGTTAGAATCTGTGAAGCGTGAATATGAGATGTCACAAGATTGGAAAAAAATGGAGAAGGAAGATGGTAAGGATTATGGTGGTATAGGATTTAAATTCACAGATCTCAAGGCATTTTATGGTGATTGCACTGGCATTTATAATGGTAAGTGGCAAAAGGATGATTTGCAAGATCCAGATCTTGAAGACGCTATGAATACTCTATATCAGGATTTAACATGGGATCAAAAGGAAGTACTTAAATCTAGAGCAATATCTGTTTGGGAACTAATGGTTCGTAATTCAGGTGGACATCCATCAATAACAAATGTTACTGGATTTGGATTCCTAAAGTATAATAAAATGGCTGCTAAGACAGCGTATAATACTGAAAGTTATACCGATGTTATGAAAATGTTTGCTCGTGAATTTGTTGAAAAGTTAAAGGAAAAGGTAAAGGATGCCGAATCAGGTGGCAAAGTTGAATATGACACAAAGAATGTTGAGTTTAGCGGTACTGATACAAATGAGAATTTTGAATTTTTCTTAGTAAAAAATGGATTAGAAGTAAAAGTTGATAGTAAAAAGTTCATAGAAGCTGGTGCTAAAAATGGCTTATCCGGTGTTAAAGTTGATTCTGATAATAAAAGAATTGTTGCTAAGTTCGAAAACTTTAAAAATAAATAGTATCTTTGTCGGAATGGAGCCGACACTTGAAAAAATATTAGACAAATCCGATATACACCCACTAAGAGCAAAAGCGGTATATATATTTGGATCACGTGTTTATGGTACTGATAATTGGGAATCTGATTGGGATATTAAGTTAATAGCTAATGGCACTGTATCTAATCTTGAAATTAGAAGAGGTGTTTACAATATACATATAATTACACCCACAGACTTCCAGAATCTTTTATATGACCACCAACCAGGTGCTTTAGAATGTTATTTTTCTCCGGATTTCGCTAAAATTTACGAAAATCACAAATGGGAATTTGAATTGAATCCAAAGGCTTTGAGACACCATTATTCTAGAGCTTCTTCTAGTTCCTGGGTAAAGGCTAAGAGAAAGTTAGAATATGATGAATATTATAGCGCAATTAAGTCATTATTCCACAGTATGCGAATACCATTATTCGGGATCCAAATTGCTAAATATGGTGAAATAAAGGACTTCTCTTGTGCTAATCATATTTGGGATGAGATATCATCAAAAAACTGGAATTGGATCGAAATAGTTGAGAGATTTATGCCATTAAGAGATGAGATTCTTGTTGAATTGAGAAAGGCTACTATTATTTAACTTTATTCTACTGATCATATCACTATCACCGAACCTTCTGAATCTATAAAATTTATATCCCGTACGGTTATTTTACCAGGTGATGGATATGATTGACTTCTGCCTCTATGTGTGTGTATAAAATATCCATTTTCATCAATACCCATTGAATATCCTGATGGATATTTACCCTTTTTGACCTTTTCTTTAAGTTCCTGGTGTAATTTAAGACCAGTTATCTTACCATTCCCGGCCTTTGTTATACCATCTATAAGTTCATATGCTGCTTCTTTTAGTTCTTTTGGAACTTTTCGTAGATTCTTAATCTTTTCACGGATATCATCTTCATTATCTTTAAATATTTTGAATTCAAGAATGTGTCTCATTTATCTTTTTTGATCTGTTTGAATATTTATCTGATATCATCTTCATTTTTGATGTTGAAAATCTAGAATCTGTTGACAATCTATCAGCTACCATGCTTCTATATAAGGCTGTTTCAGCATTTGTTATCTTTTTTACAGATTCATCTATTAATTCCTCATCATCCTTGTACTTTTTATACAGACTAATAACTTTACTTTTCATAGATTGGTATCTTGTATTTTCTAATAGATCTATTTCTTTATTAAGCTCACTTACTTTATTATCAATAGCTTCCCAGTCTTGTATAGTTGACTTCATACTTTCAAGTATTTTAACACTTTTCTTATCGACTTCACTCTTTAACATATCAAAAAGTGCTTCTAAAAACATTTCTTTACCTTTAACTTCTAGTAACCCAGCAACTGCATATCTGTTAACAGGTCCATGCATTTGAACACTTAGACAATTATCCAATAGTTTTCTTACATCTCTTTTTAATAGATCTTCTTCGGTTGCTTCAAAGATTTCCTTTTCCGGATCTTTAGCCACTACTACTTTTACTATCTTAGAAAACTTCTTCATATTTCATATTTTTATTTTAATATATATTAAAAAATAAACACCGCAAATATGAAGTACTTATATGGGTTTGAATCTTTTAAAGAGGGTAAAATAAACGAAGGGATTTTAGGATCTTTCTTCGGCGGACTTTTTGACTCACTTAAAAACAAATTATCACTATCACTTTCCAAAGAATTTGGAAATGCTAAAAAGGCTGATGAGATATTAGACCAGTATAAAAAGGAAGCTATGCAATCAGCAACTCAGAAATTTACATTACTAAAAGCTATGGCGGAATATATGAAAACTGCTAAGGCTGATGGTGAGGTTGATAATGATAAGATCAAGAAGATGCAGCAGGATATTAAAAAAACGGATGATCTATTTACTCAAAGTATGGGAACTCTAAAGGAAAAATATGACCTTAAGCTTAAGGATGTAATTGATGAGGAAAAAAACAAAAAGATCACTAATTATATCCAGATAAAAAAATTGGAAATGAAGCAAGAAATACTGGCCAAGGAGATGCAGATATTACAAGAAGTTGGACTAGATGAAGAAACAATGAATGATGAAAAAGGACCATTTAAGGAAATGTTGGCAAATATTAAAACACAGACTGATGAAGCTAATAATAATATTAAGAAGAATGAAAAAAGGATAAGGGACACAAATGATGTCACTAAAGGATTTGATTTTGAGGCTGCTAGGAAAGCCGCCACAACAGAAGGTGAGCAATATGTTTGGAAAAATCCACCAGAGGTTGGGGTGGGTGATAAGATCCTTTATTTTTCAAAAGAAGCTTCTAGGAAGGAAGGTGAAGAATATAAAGGAAGTGAAGCAGAGGTAACTAAAATTATATCAAAAGATAAAGTTGATGTTAAAACTGATACATCAGAGGCTGGATTTACCATAAATAAGGGTAAAATAATTTCTAATATGTCTAATAAGGAAGAAAACCCTGAGGTTGTTGATGATGTAAAGGACAAGGTTCAGACCGAAATAGAGATTTAAAAAAACATGAAACACTTTGTCGATCCAGACAGATAGTGGGTATTGATTAAGATATAACTTTTTTATATGATCATTCAAAGGCACAATCGGTGAAACGTCCAAAAAGAAGGAGCTTGTCTCCGGAAACTTATCGGTCTTTAGCCGATAAGTAGTTCATTCCTTTTAAATCCTTAAGAGGAGAGAATCGGTCCCGACCCGAAGACAAATTAACGTCCGTACAGCTTAGCAAACTGTCCCCGCACCCCGGCAGGTTTACTCTCCTTGTCTTTACCTAACCTATTATTAAATCAACATGATTCATTTTTATAATAATATAGAATTTCACTGACTCCATATTTTCTACCAACCGCGGCATATCCCCCAATTTTATTTGTTATGCGGTAAGTTGAGGACCCGACCCCCAGCCAACTTAATGACCTCTAGTTTTCAAGACTAGCCGCATCTCCGATGACACTGCTTAACTTACCTTGTATCTCCAGAAGGATTCGAACCCTCATCTTCCGGGCCGAAACCGGATATTTTATCCATTAAACTATGGAGATATAATAAAAAACCCCTTAATCTTTTACAAGACTAAGGGGTAAAAAAATCCCAAGTCTTGTTCAAACTCAGGAGTGTATAATATTATTATTTAAGCAATATTCAACACTTACCGAATTTGGTTCGATTACAACGACTTCGCGAACTGGATGTGTTGATGTTAGTGTTCATAATTACTTGTTTTTATCTTTTGTTAATAGTATATATTACAAATGTAATCTTTGTTTTTTGATTTCCAAACATTTTTAATAATTATTAATATTCCAGAATTTGTACACATCATGTTCTCAGATTGAATCGCAATAAATAGATTATTAGGCAATTGTAAAATGGTCGGATGCCCGAGATAGATAGGGACAGGGCCCTATATGGGGTGACGAATTCAAGTAAGGTAAGGAGGTAGAAATAAATTTATACTTTTGCATGATGCAAATATACACAATATTTCCCACATACACAAATAAAAACGTGCCCAATGTGTACTTTTCTATTTATTGTGCTGTATTTATAATTTGTCATAGACACTCTGGGGTTATTTTTATTAATAGGTAATGCTCCTGAACTTCAATACTTTGAACATAAAACCATTTTGGTCGATTAGCTTCATCTTCAAACGTTCTATGTTCGATTCTACTACCAACGGCAATGGTTCTATCCATGTGGTACGGTTCTGTCAACCCAATTTGTTCTTCATTATTGTCTACATAACAAATCTTCATACTTTTTTTTTACGTTAGATAATTTCGATTAAAAAAGGTACCACCATATTGAAATTCCGTCAACTCTTTACCACCCAACCAGCACCCATATCACTTGAGAACATTTCAGCTAATTTTCTAGCTGTCGTCCCGAATGCTGGGGCACATAATGATAAGTGATTTCTGATTGGTGAAAATGTACCACCACCGTAGATTATAATCTTCTTCATCCTACAAATATACAGGATTAATACCAGAATACCAAATTAATCTATCAATTGAATGATACTAGGGTCTGTAATCAACACTTCCTTTGATGTTGGTATCCCAGCACCTTGGTGTTTAAAGATGAATACTTTGTATTGGGGGTTATTATAGATGTAAGCCTTAGCGTCCCATAAATCCCAATTCTTTTGTGATAAGTTTACCACATACTCTCTCGGCACTTTGAATGTGTGTAACGATTCACCATTCTTACAGTAATAATCAGTCATAGCTTTATCACCATACATAAAGGCGTATATACCATTACCATGTTGACCACCACCAGAATTAAAATCCCAAACAACCTCAACATCACCAGTCTGGCAGCCGCAAACCCTGGTAGGAAGATGCAAGCGAAAAGATATTGTTCGAGAAAACTCCTTTAAGAGAAGGAATTAATGTTATTATTTGAAATGTTTTTCGATACCTTTTATATAGTATTGATATATTTTCACACAAAAGTCTTCAAATCTAGATAGATGATTATTTTCATCTAAATTATATTCAAATTCATATATATCCATATCATTTTCTGTGTCGTGTTCAATATTATTATCAACTGGTTCGAACATCCAATAATCTATTTCATCATCCTCATTAAATGAAAACTTACCATAGTATAATTCGCCTTGATAGGATAGTGTTCCCAAAACATCCATGCCATCGCCTTTATATTCCTCAACAGATTCCATACTAAATTCGAATAAAGAATCATCACTTATCAGTGGAAGATCCCCATCACGAATGCTAATCTCCTTGTCAATATTTTTTTCATTCCCGCTTTTGTGAGCGTCCATGAATCTTTTCTCATCTGGAGTAAGTGATCCAATTCCTTGGTCCAATATCTTATCCAGAATATAATCCTGCCTCGATTCTCTCATAAATTGTAGATATTTTTTCATCATTATATATATATATTTATAATATATCACAATTTAATGAACTACACACAAACTAAAGATTTGTGGGTTTCAGCGTTTCATAAACTTCTCCAACGAGAACGCCTCACCGCCTTTTTGTTTAAAGTCCGAAATTGGTCCCAATCCAGACATATTATATATTATATAACCATCCTACTCTTTTGTTTTTTTTATGTCACTTACATCACACAAGCTAAAGACTTGTGTGTTTTACGTTCCGTCATATAAAAAACCTATAATACATAACTTAACAGATAATATATTATATATATTTTAAAAAGATATGTGTGATCAAATACCAGAGGTATATTTTAAAATAAACAAGTACATTTTGGATAACTATACACAGTATAATACACCAGAAACACGCGACATCATATATAAGATGTTGAAAAAAGAACTGAAAAAAGTAAGTAGTATAAGATGTGATGAAAAGAATAACACACACTCAATTATTAAACATAATATGGTAATAGCCAGAGTCAAATATTACAAAAATTATGATGAGGAAGAAACTTACTTTATTGATCTAATATTTGGCGATCTTGATGTAGAATTCGTCTAATTACCGACACTCACCCATTATAACATTCCTAATTAGTATAAAAAGGGTATGAAATCTAATAGAAGAAAGGTTGGTTTGAACGGGATAAATGTAAAGTTTTAAAATTTACAGATTTGCAATAATTTCTTCAAATTTCTTAATGGTGCTTTCCGTATCAGTGTGTAGGATTCCGATACCACCATTTCCTACCCAATCACCAATTTTATTTGGTGTATCATCTATTAGTATAGAATTAGGATATCTTTTAGCGAACATATATTTTTGAGCAGATAGGATCATTCGACTATCTTCTGGCCATTTAGGACCTTTTGAGCTGCTAGTGGCGCTTTCAACATTTAATCCCAATTCCCTATTCACCCATGCTATTTTTCCTCTAGCCGACATTGGGTTTCTAGAAGGAGCTGATAGTATACATGGATCATATTTTAGAAAATAGTTCCATAGCTTTTTACCATCTGGCATCCAAGGCATATGTGACCACCAAGTAGGCCCTTCACCATCAACTATTATCCATCCTGAGAATTTACCATTTTGTTTATCATATTCCTCAATTGTTAGTCTATTTTTATTCACCTTTATACCCATAAAGCTTTGTTGGAAATTTGTTAACACTCCATCCATGTCTATATAGACATGGAAAGGTTTTTCAGTATCAAAATTTACAAATTTTTTAATACGCTCACTCTTATTCACTTTGTTAAATAAATTATCCATTTGTTATATATTATATTAGGCATAGTCAATATCTAGCGTTAGATATTGTCTTTCTGGATAAAATCCTAGGTCAAATATCTCATATCTATTTCCAAATGTGGCCATTGCGACCCCAGGACTCTGTGATTTTGTTGCCCTACCAATAACTGTTTTATCTTTAACTGGGTGTGGTATAACCATAACACCATTCGGCAGAATCATATTATTATCAGAATCGGTTGTTATAAATTCACCAAATGCTGATATCATTTCACGATTCATTAATATAAAATCGGCATTTCCATGCCTACCATTTGTTGATATCATTCTAGATGAGCTAACGATTCTATAAATAGATTTACTACTCTCAGATAACTTAAGAACAATTGGTGTTTTTCTTAATGATAGTAAATTCGCGTGACCATGTGATAACATCCTATCAATTATCTCAATATAAACCTTATAAGAATCAGTTAACTCATTTGAAATACTTATAGTTTTGGTAAATAATTGTAGACTTATCGCAGCAGTTGGCACACTCTGTGATCGAGACATAATTGATCCAATTGGTTGTGTATTATTCATTGTGGAACTAATAGGTTGTCAAGTATCACCGACTGATATCTCTAAATCAATTTGTTTAATCCTTTCTGAATTATCAACATCATCAATAATCATATCTATCTTCAATTCCCTAGATTCCCTTTTAAGTTTCTGATCATTTATTAAAACACTTTCAACAGTATCCATATATGTAAAAGTCTGTTTTATGGCATTAGCATCATAAATATTTACAATTTTCTTTATTCTTTCCATATATCTTATATTATACAACCATATAATGTTTATATATAATACATGCCGGAGAATAATATACCATTGTTTATATTATCTTTTTTACCATCGCTAATATATGCCTTGGTAATATATTACTCATATCCTAAAAAGATTATAAATCTAAGGCTGGCATTTTTACATTTCCTAATGGGATCTTTGTCTATATCTGGTATAATTATGTTTCATTGGATATTTCCAACATGGAATAGTATGTCAAATTTTACAGATGATTTTATTACAGCTATGTTTATTCAAGCATTCATACAGGTTGGTTTACTAGAGGAAAGCATGAAGTTATTATTTTATAGATTAACTGAAGTATACCGGAAAAAAATATCAATGCCAATGTCAACCATGTTCTACGCTATGTGTGTATCATCTGGATTTGCAGTAGTAGAGAATATGTACTATATCGCAAATAATGATGTATCGGTAGGTTGGTCCAGAGCATTAACAGCAATTGTTATACATATGGTATTAGGATTAATGATGGGGTATTTTATATCAATGGGAACCATATATAATAGAAAAATTCTATTTAGATCAATAAGCTTACTGTTTGCAGCATTTTTCCATGGTATATACGATTTTAACCTAATGGTATCATATAAGTTAATACATCCGTTTGGAATATTACCAACGGGAATGGGTATACCAAACTATATCATAATAGGAACTGGTGTATTGGTAGTCTTTATAATGTTCCATCACATAAAATTTTTAAGGAATAAAAATATAACCTCAATACATAGGTCATCCTTAAAAAGATTATAAAAAATTGTATAAAAAGAAAGGCCCACTGTTATTTAGTTAACAGGGGCCACCTTTGTCTGGAATATTACTCAGCAGTAACTTCAACTGGTGTTTCAACAGCGGTTGTATCAACAACAACTTCCTCAACAACCATTTCAGCAGCAACCGCCTCTTCTAAAACAACCTCTGATTCTGTGGTTGATCCACAAGAGATTAGAAATAACGAGAACAGAGCCATTACAAATAGATTTTTCATATGATTCATCTTCTTATTTTTTAATTAATAATTTTACAACTACTAATAAACTATATATTATATTTTTAATACAAAGTTCATAAGACTTAAACAAAATCATTTTTACTAAATATATAACATATGAACTTATATCCAATATCTTTCCAAGAAGCTCTGCAAGAAATAGGACCACTAGAAGAGTGGATCAAAGTAATAGAAACTGTTTTCCTTAAAAAGGAAATTGATTTTAACAAGGTTAAGGTAATCTACCATTGGGGATTCTTCCACGAGAAAGTGGGTGATAAAGACAAGGGTGAATTTTATAATAAGTTATACACTAGTTATGAATATATGGAATATGAGGATAGGCTACAGGAAGAATTATCCAAAGTTAGGACTAATATTGTTATAGAATATAAAAAGTTTATTCTATCAAATAGATTAGAAGAAACACCAGAAGATATTAAAATAATAGTTGGTGAATTAACAAAGATTAAAATGTTGGCCGAGGGTAAAGAACATGGTAATCAGGATACCATAAATTCAATACCAGAAATAGACAAAACAATAATTGGATATGAGGAAATAACTTTTGATGATGAAGTTGAGGAAGTACCAGCACCAAGAGATATAGATGAAATTCTCGATAAAATATTTGAAAGTGGTATAGAATCATTAACTGATGAAGAGAGATATTACCTAAAAAATCAAGGTAAATAGTTTTTATATAATATTTTTTATTACATTTGTAAAATGAATATTATAAGAAAATTCGGAAACAGTGATGAGGGTGTTGATCTAGTCATAAATATATCTGATGATGAGATCATTAATGAAATATCTAAAAAAAGTATTGACGAGAGGCTAGTCTTCTTTAGAAAGCTTTTGGAAACCGACTTGGGTAAAACATTCCCACTTAACCTTTTAAAGAAATCAATATGAATCTTTTAATGAAGGAAAAAGTGATTTTAAACTCCGGTGAAATCTCCGGATTTAAAATCGAATGCGATGCACTCACTGAAAAGGATTGGGAGTGTCTAAGTCTGATTGGATAACATAAATACTTAAATTAAAATAATATGCGAAAGTTATTAATTATATCACTGATATCGATAATACCATTTATTGGATTTGGTCAGAAGAATTTTAAACTAGATGATAATGATAAAAAAGATATCGGATATGGTATGATGATCGGTGGGGTATCTTTAACAGTTGGAGTAGCGGCGACACCAATTGAATATACTGGAGGACCTGGTAGCAAGCCAAGTCCAATTTATAAACAACCGGCCCAACTAGCTGCTTATATAACTGGTCCAACAATAGTGTGAATAATCCTTATTATTATGGTTCAGGAACAGCTTTAAAACTAGCATTAAAAAAGTACGGAAGAGAAAGTTTTACAAAGAAAATACTATGTTATTGTGAAACCTTAGAAGAACTTAATGAAAAAGAACAATATTATATAAAAAAATACAATGCGGTTGAAGACCCATTATTTTATAATATAGCAATTGGAGGAGGGGTTGTAAACACGCGCCCCATTGTTCAGTATACTTTGGAAGGTGTGATGGTTAGATACTGGACTTCTATAAGAGAATGTGAAAATGAAACAGGTTTTAATAATTCAAAATTAACTACTTGTTGCAAAGGAACAACTAAAGAAAAAGGAAGAAATCATGTCAGACATACGGGGTATGGATATGTATGGAGATATGCAGGAGATCGTTTTGATAAATATCCAGTATATTCTACTTATAAAATGTCTGATGAAAACAAAAAGAAAACTTCAGAAAGACAAAAAGGTTTTACCAATTATATGAAAGGTAAAACAGGTAAGTTGAATCACAGGTCTAAAGGTGTTGAGCAATATGATATAAGAGGTAATTTTATTAAATCTTGGGAATCTGCTACCGCAGCATGTAAAGAACTATTTATAGTTAATGTATCTGCTTGCTGTGCTAACGATAATGTTTATCATTCTGGTAATTTTTTATGGGTTTATACACATGATAAAAATAAAAAAACCAGATTAAAAAGTAAAGTTGTTAATATGCATTTTAAAGCTATAACTTCTTTAAGACGTAAAAGAAAATTATTGAATCAAAAAATAAGAAAGCTTGTTGGAGAAAATAAAAATATATCATGTTTTAATTTACATAGCGAATTTATAAAAGAATATAAAAATGCTGTCTTCTAACATTCATCAATGTTGCAGAGGAGAAACAAATTACGTTAAAAAATATATATTCAAATATAGTAAAGAGATAGTCCAATCCTTCGAGAAATCGGAGCGTACAAATAATCAGAATAGTCAACTGACACAATAATTTGTACTAAAAATAGTAATCTGAGGTAGATTACGCAAAAACGGAGATAAAGTAGGTAATATTTACATACTTGTTACTCAGAATACACAGGAAGTACTGTGGTTTCAAAAAGTAACAGATGGGATACCCATGGAAGAGTTTAATGTAATGTATTATAATGATATTAATGAAATAAAATTTGAATAATGGATATAGAAACTATAGTTAGAACACGATATAAATATACTAAAGAAATATATTCATATTCTTATTATATTTGTAAAGA
>Ga0209702_10002599_pt1 | contig 30894 bp, 28 predicted proteins | sample FRY01_FD_187210 | JGI IMG/M metagenome (GOLD analysis project Ga0209702, IMG submission 187210) | Freshwater microbial communities from Lake Fryxell liftoff mats and glacier meltwater in Antarctica - FRY-01 (SPAdes) (version 2) | ecosystem: Environmental > Aquatic > Freshwater > Ice > Glacier... | reverse complement strand
ATGACTATTCCATTAATCATATTAGCAGTTTTGTCTGCTTTTGGTGGATTATTGGGAGTTCCTTATGCACTTGGTGGAAATACTTTTCCAAATGCACTTGAACATTATTTAGAGCCAATATTCAAAAATGCAAATCAAATAATGGGACGTTCTGGAGCTCACTCAATTCATTTAGAAGAATATATTTTAATGGCATTCTCTACTTTAGTAGCAATTGGAGCAATTTTATTAGCTAAAAAATATTATACTTGAACATTATTTAGAGCCAATATTCAAAAATGCAAATCAAATAATGGGGCGTTCTGGAGCTCACTCAATTCATTTAGAAGAATATATTTTAATGGCATTCTCTACTTTAGTAGCAATTGGAGCAATTTTATTAGCTAAAAAATATTATAGCGATGAAAACTGGACTGCACCAAGAAAAATAGTTCATAATATGAAAACTATGTATAAAATTCTTGTTCACAAGTGGTATCTTGACGAAATTTATTATAAAGTTTTTGTAGACCCATTATTTGCTGCATCAGAATCATTATTATGGAAAATTACTGATACAAATATTATCGATGGTCTTGTAAATGGTACAGCGAAACTTATTTTTTCTATTGGTGATAAAATCAAAAAAATACAATCGGGTTTAGTACAAAATTATGCTCTAATGATGATGGTAGGTATAGTTTGTATTCTAGGATATATGATTTTAAAATAATTATCAATATAATAACTTTTAAAATTATTACAGTTTTTTTCAAAATTAATATTAATCAATATTAATAAATACAAATAAAGATTAATTCAAAATCAAATTTATAAAATTATGACTTCTTTATTACTTTTGACATTATTTTTGCCTCTCGTAGGTTCGTTATTGACACTATTTTTGAATAGAGATAATGTAAAATTAATTAAAAATTTCACTTTTGGCTTGTCATTAGTAACTTTTATAGTTTCTATAATTTTGTACTCTGGATTTGATTCTTCCAATCCAAATTACCAATTTGTAATTGATTTGCCTTGGATAAATACCATTGATGCCGGTTTCAGAATTGGTGTTGATGGAATGTCAATGATGATGGTACTTCTAACAACTTTCATCTCTTCTATTGCAGTTCTTAATTCATTCGAATCTATTCATAAAAAAGAAAAAGAATATTACATAATGGTCGGTTTACTTCAGTTTGGAATGACTGGTGTATTTCTTTCATTAGACTTGTTTTTATTCTACATTTTCTGGGAATTGATTTTAATACCAATGTATTTTATTATTGGTATATGGGGTGGTAAAAACAAGATTTATGCCTCAGTTAAATTCTTCTTATTTACTGTAGTTGGTTCACTTTTTATGTTAGTAGCGATAGTTTGGTTAGGTTATTACGCAGGTACTAACTTACTAAATATGCCAAGTGGATTTACTACCAATTTAATGACTTTAAGTAGTGTATCAAGTAAGATACCTTTTGAAATACAAAAATGGATGTTTTTAGCATTTGCACTTTCTTTTTTGATAAAAGTTCCAGTCTTCCCATTACATACTTGGTTGGCTGATGCACACACCGAAGCGCCAACTCCAGGTTCGGTAATTTTAGCAGGTGTTTTATTGAAAATGGGTACTTATGGTTTGATTAGATTTAATTTAGATTTATTCCCACAAGCATCTTTTGTTTATGCAGGTGCTATTTCTACTCTTGCTGTAATTGGTATAATTTATGGTGCATTAGTAGCGATGGTACAAGTTGACGTTAAAAAATTAGTAGCTTATTCTTCTGTATCCCATTTAGGATTTGTTGTTCTTGGTATTTTTTCGATGACTGCAGAGGGAATTCAAGGTGCTGTTATCCAAATGGTTAATCACGGTTTATCAACTGGTATGTTATTCATTTGTGTAGGTGTAATTTATGAAAGAAGACATACAAGATTAATGAGTGAATTTGGTGGTTTAGCTAAAGTTATGCCAGTGTTTACAGTGTTCTTTGCTATTGCAATGTTTGCTTCAGTTGGGTTACCTGGTTTGAATGGTTTCGTTGGGGAATACCTAACATTAATAGGTGCCTTCAAATCTCCCTTTTTGAATAACTATGTTTATGCAATATTAGGAGCAACTGGTGTTATTTTTGCAGCAGTATATTTATTAACTATGTTCCAAAAAGTTATGTTGGGTCCGAATGATAACCCTGCAAACCACGCATTAAAAGATTTGAATAAAAATGAATTGGCAATGATGATTCCAATGGCTTTATTTATTATTTGGATTGGTGTTTTTCCAAATACATTTTTACAAATATCTGATAATTCTACAAAAGCATTAGTAAATAAATTAGAACTCCTAAAATTTGGTAAAACTCATTATACTTTGCCAAATGATACTTTGAATATAAATAATAAGTAATTTTATTTAAATGATTTTTTTTAATTCCTTAAAATTTAAACTTATAAACTAACGATACGGATTTTCAAATGGGTTTAGAACTTTTATTATCATCTCCAATTATTTCAATTGCTGTATTTTGTGTATTAGCAATATTTGTTGATGCTGTTAAATTAGATAATAAAAAAACTAGTTTTATCTTTAGTATTATAGCTTTGATAGTAACTATTGGTTTTGCCATTTATACACTTACTTTACCAACGGAACTATTGACACAAGTTGATAGAGCAAGTTCTTTGACAAAAGGAATGATTAAGTTTGGTGGTTATGCTTCGTATTTAGACATAGTATTTTGTATTTCTGGGATACTAACTATACTTGCTGCAAGACCTTACTTTTTAAATGAAAAGTATGAACACAACGAACTTTATAACTTAGTACTTTTTGCCATAAGTGGAATGATGATGATTGCCCACGCTGGTGATTTATTATCTTTATTTATTGGTATAGAAATAATGTCTATTTCTTTTTATGTATTGTCAGGTTATTTTAGAACTCATTCCGAATCTGTAGAAGCATCATTAAAATATTTCCTTTTAGGTGCCTTTTCTACCGGATTTTTAGTTTATGGTATGGCAATGATTTATGGTGCCACTGGTTCTTTAAATTTAAGTGATATATCTGTATTAATTTCAGCAAATCAATTTAATCAAACATATTATCTCATTGGTTTTGGTTTAATGATAATTGGATTGTCATTCAAACTAGCGGCATTTCCTTTCCACCAATGGGCTCCCGATGTATATAGTGGTTCACCAACTGTAATTACATCTTTTATGAGTACAGCTGGTAAAGCTGCTGCAGCGATTGCTTTTATCATAATCACAAGAGCATTAATTCCAACTGAAATATTAACAGACGAACTGAAAAGTGTAGTAACTAAATCAAAAGATATTATTGCTGTTATTGCTGCATTAACTATGTTAGTAGGTAATATAACTGCGGTTGTTCAGAAAAATGTAAAACGTATGTTAGCGTATTCTTCTGTTGCTCACGCTGGTTATTTGTTAATGGGTGTTGTCGGTGGCAATGTTAGTGGTTGGACTGGAATATTATTCTATTCTACTGCTTATATGTTTATGCAAATCGGTGCATTTATTGTGTTATCGGTATTAGAAAGAGAAACTACAAAAAATCTTGAAGTTGAAGATTATAATGGACTAAGTAAAAAGCAACCGTTTTTAGCTGCAATAATGAGTATATTTATGTTCTCACTTGCTGGTATTCCTCCTTTTGCTGGATTTTTTGGTAAGTATTTATTATTTTATTCCGCTATTCAAGGTGGTTATACTTGGTTGACTATAGTAGCTGTTTTCTCTTCTATTATATCAATGTATTTCTACATCGGTTTAGTATTGAATATGTACTTTAAAGAGCCAAACGAAAATGAAATGGTACCTAACTATGGTACTGCAAAAATTACATTGATTTTATCAACTTTCGCAGTTATTATTTTAGGTCTTTTCCCTTCTATTATTGAAGGATTATTCAAAAGATTTTAGTAATGAAATGACAAATGTTGAATCTATTAATTTAAAATATTAAAAGTCGTTTTCTAACGACTTTTTTTGTTTTATCTGTTTCTTTTTATCAACTAATATGAAATATTGAAAATTATGAAAGAAGTTGTAATTGCAGGCGGTACTGGTGCTATTGGTCAAAAATTATGTAAAGTTCTAATTGACTCTGGTTATAAAGTAATTGTACTTAGCAGAAAATTAAAAACTTATCAAAAAGATGGAGTTTACTATCAACCTTATCCAATTACATCAATTGAAATCGGTGAATTTTTTGAAGGTAAATTTGCTTTAATTAATTTAGCAGGACATCTTGTTGCAGATGGAAGATGGAATGTCAAAACTAAAGATCTTATCTATTATAGTCGTAAAGATACAACACATGATTTGGTAGAAGGTATTAATATTTGTAAAAACCCGCCTAATCTGTTTATATCCACCTCTGCTATTGGTTATTATGGTGATAGAGGTATTGAAGAGTTAGATGAATATTCGTCTAAAGGTTTAGGATTTTTGTCTGATGTTTGTATGGTATGGGAAGATGAAGCCAAAAAAAGTAAAATCAAAACTGCAATAATTAGAGTAGGAGTAGTTTTAGACAAAAACTCAGGTGCTTTATCTAAGATGTTATTACCATTCAAATTTTTTGTTGGAGGACCTATAGGAAATGGAAAACAAATATTATCTTGGATTGATATCGAAGACTTGGTAAATGCCTATAAATTTGTCTTAGATAACTCATTAGATGGCATTTATAATGCAACTGCACCTAACCCTGTAGATATGAATTCTTTCGCAAAAACATTAGCTAAGGTGATGAAAAGACCTAATTTATTTAGAGTACCATCATTTGTATTAAAGGTCTTGATGGGTGAATCGTCGGTTATTGTACTGGGTGGGCAAAAAGTAATACCCGAAGAATTATCAAAAGCTGGATTTAAATTTAAATACAATAATTTAGAAGAATCTCTAAAATCTCAATTAAAATAAATAGATAAATTAAATCTCTATTAAATTTCCAATAAATTATCATAATCAATCCAGCCAATATTTCCATCTGGTAATTTGATTTTTATCCAATTACTTGCTTTTTCGATTATTTCAAATTTAGTTCCTTCATGTATCATAATTAGATTTTCAGACTTTTCATCTGGGCTAAATTTTACATAAGCATTAGTTAATACTAAAACACCAAATTTATTTGAAGTTTGATTAATATAAGTGTAATAAGCAAAAAATGTAAAAATCACAAAAGCTGTTAGACTAAAAATACTCATAATCAAACTAAGACTTCTAACTTTTTTGTTACCTAATAATAATATAATTATAAAAGATATAGTAAAAATTAATAAGCCAATACTAAAATATACCCAAGTATTTGAATGAAAAGAGTATATATATGAGTTTATACTTTTTGTAATTGGATTATCTTCAACTGTGTTAAATTTATCTACTGTCTTTAAATTTGCTATTTGTAAATTAAAATAAATATCTTCATCAGATGGCTTTAGTAATAAAGCTTTTTCATAATAAACGATAGACAGTCCTATTTCTTCATTTTTGTAATATGAATTAGCTAAATTAAAAAATAGGTCTGCATTTTTAATTCCATTATCCGCTAATAATTTATAATTATTAATAGCTTCAATATAATTTTGTTTTTTATAAAAATCATTACCTTTTTCAAATATAACTTTTGTGTTTTGATTTAATTCTTCAGCAAAAACGGAATTAGAATTAAAGTTAATAGAGATAATATTTATCAGAAAAATCAAACAAATATATTTGTGTAATAAATTAAAATTAGTTAATTTCATTATTTTAATGTTCCTTCTATTTCAGTTATTACAGTTTCTGCAAATAAATATATATCTTGTGGATTTTTAGATGAATTTAGATTTGAGTATCTAGCTAATTCACAATCATTAATAGTAGTTATTAACATAACTATTGTTTCATCTTTTATACCTAAACCCACCAACTTTTTGTTAATTATATCTTTGTTTAATTCAGACACTGGAATTGATAATTTATCACTCACATATCCCCAAAGTGCTTTATTAGTCTCATCAAAAAACAATTCTAATTTGTTTTCTTTCAAATAATTATTTGCTAATTTTAATCTATGTAAAGCTACTTTATTTGCTCTTTTGTTTTTAAGTAAAATAGAATTATTTGAAATTAGTATATTTTTTTTGTAGAAATAAGCAAATACAATTCCAAACAGAGCAGGGGTCAAAAGCATTAAATAATGAAGCATAGTATTAAAAATAAAATAATCATCATCTTCTAATTTTGAGTTTAATTTTATAAATCTAATATCTTGACCTAAGTATTTCGCGTCTTCTTTATTTGTAGAGTTATTAATTATATTATTGTCGCTGGCTTTTCCTTTTTTCACATTAATAATAAATTCATCTGAAACTAAATCTGTGTAATCATTTATTTTATTATTAAAGTAAGTGAAATTAATTGGTTCAATTTTAAATTTTCCTTGATTGCGAGGTAATAATAAATACTCAAAAATAACATTACCACTCATTCCATTAAGATTTACATCAATATTATCTATTGTTTTGGGTTCGTAAGACTCAAATCCAGTTGGTAATTTTAATTCAAGTGGTGAAATAAGTTTAAGATTCCCAACACCAGAGATTTTAACTTTTAATGTAATTGGGTCATTTGTAGTGGTTTCAGTTCTATCAACCCAAGCTTCTATTTTAAATTCCCCAACTGCTCCTTTAAAGTTACTTGATGCTGTTGGTAGTTCTTTTACCATTAGATTGTATGGTTGAGTTGTAACGGTGTAAGGAAAGTCTTTGTAACTATCATTAAAGAAGTCATTAAACATATTATTTCGTCTTCCACCCCCTCCGCCGGTAGTTCTTAATCTTACTACACTTTTAAAGTCCATTGCATCAATTACTAATTTACCACTTTTTTGAGGTAATAACACTACTTTTTTGACAGTTGCTACTTTGAAAGCTGATCCATTTATTACTTCTCTATCATAATTTAATTGTTTTTCATCGAAACTCTGTGTCCAAAAACCAATAAATGAAGGTGCTTTAGACATTGATAAATCAACTAAATTTAACTGCTCGTTAATATATATTTTATATGTTGCGACCAATTGCTCGCCTACAATAGCATTACTTTTATTTACAAATACTTTTGCATATAGATTATCGCTTATAATTTTATTTGCTTGGTCTGCTAGACTTTTATCTTCTTCATCTTCTTTATTTCTTCTTTCTTTTACTGCTTGTGAAGCCTCAATAACACTTACTTTCACAGAATTAGATTTGATTACTGCATCTTCGATTTTAACCGATGCTGGGTCTATATTATACTCACCTTTTTTATCTGCTTTTAGTGTATAAGTGTATTTTACTTGACGAGAAGTACGACCATTTACAAAACTATATTCAGAAGATGTACTCGGACCTGATATAATAGTAAAGTTCGAAAATTTTGGAGGATTAAAATTACTTCCTTCTGCTCTGAGAACAAATGTAACCGTAAATAATTCACCTTCTTGTACTGGATTTGGGTTCACAAATGTTGTAAATTGCTGTCCAAATAAATTTATGCTAAAAAGTGAAAAAAATATAAATACAAAAACAAAAGAGTATAATCGAGTCTTTAGAAGAAAATTTAAAAGATAATTTAGAAGAGTATATAAGTTAGATTTAAAATTACTAAAAGAATTATAATTAATAATAGTTTGATTTTTATTATATTTAGGACTATTTAAAATATACATTGTGTGATTTTTATTTTTTAAAAATTAACGTAAAAATTAGTTTTAGAATTAACTTTTATATTAACGCAAAATTATAGTAAAGATTATCGAACAAATTTACCAATAATAATAAATTTAAAATTTACTATTTAAATTACGAATACAATTAACGAATAAAACGCAAAAATAACATTTTTATTCAAACATTAAATTATAATTTAATTGTTACTCGAGTTTTTAATTTATCAATTACTTTTTGGTAATTTTTAGTTTGGTCAGGAGAAATAACTTTTAATAAATTATTTATGTTCATTAAAGTTAATAATTTTAGTTCTAAAGGAAGTTTTAAAGACTTTTTTGCTGCAGTTTGTAATGTATCTAATGACTGATTGTATTTTTTGATTTCAAAATAATAAACTGCGACAGAATTTAGATAAAAACATTCAGCAATTGTGTTATTAGAGTTCTTGTTCAGTAATTTATTTGTTTGGTCAATAATCGTTTTGGCACTGGCGAAATCATTCAAATTTGTATAAGTTCTAATCAAAAAAGAATTTGATTCTATATTTTCTAATTCCTTCAAAGAATTGTCATTTACAAATTTATTAGTTTCATCTATAATTTCATTATAGTTTTCATTTTCGAAATATCTGCTTACTTTTCTTCTGTAATTCAAAAATGGAGTTAATTTTTGATCATTTGAATTACTACTACTATTATTACTATTTAAATTACCATCTTTATTTAAATCACTTGAATCTTCATTTATTTCTTCACTTGAACTATTATCATTTGCCAAATTATTTGATTTATTACTATTATAATTATCCCCAATACCATATTTATTATTTAAAACTTCAAATTCCTTTAACATTTCATCATAGACTTTATCATTTTCTGCTTCTGCACTATGTGCAGCTATATAAGGAATTAAACTTTCTTTTAGCTCTTCATCATTTGTATTTTTGAGAGTATCTTGCAAAATTTTAACTATATTACTATGTACAGATATTCTTTCTTCATATTCTAATAATGAGTCAAAGTATTTTAAATAATTTGTTTGGGTAAATTCATAAACTGTGGACTTTACACCATAAAAAATCTCCATTCCTTTGCTCTGAATTATGTCTGATTTAAGTGTAATTTCTTTTAGTCTTTTGATTATTGTTAATACATCAGAATTGAAAATATTAGCCAACAAATACGCAGAAAAAATACGACCTTCACAAGTGGCGATGGACAAAAGTTGCTTTTCATCAATTGACAAAACATCATTAATTTTATCAATAACAGAATAATTATCCAATGAAAGAAATATCTCTGAATTAAGATTTAAAATTAATGTACCACTTTCATCAAATGGATTATTTCTATTGAGGTATTTTAATAATTCAAATAAATAACTTGGATTGCCTTGAGTTTTTTTCAGTAACCATTTATTTAGTTCATCATTATCAAAGTATTTTTGAAAATTTGCACAAATTGTTTTAATCTCTTCGAAAGTTAGAGTTTCTAATTCAATTTCACTAAAATGAATTTTGTTTTTAAATAATTTAATTAAGCTTTTGAGATAATTATTTTCATTATTTTTGTTAGAAGTAATTACAAAGTGAATAGGGTAATCTGCTAATTCTAATGACAATAAATTCAATAATTCCAGAGATTGTTTATCACACCATTGGGTATCGTCAATTAGAATAATCAATGGCTGCTTTTTTGCGTAGGATTCAATTGCACCAATCAAATCTAAGGAAGTTTCATCTTTGGCATCAATACTACCTAATTTCTCTTGTTTGTAGTATCTCCAATCTTTAGATAATTCTTTGGCGGCATAAACAGCATCTCCCAAAAAAGGCACTGCAGTTAACAGAGTTAGACCTGCATTTAAAGCAAGTTTCTTTTCCGATGAAATTTGTTTGTTTTCTTTTAAACTTTGGATTATTTGAGTAAATAATTTATAAGGTTGCAAATCCCCAATATTAAATTTACCAATAGGTGCTTCATTTGAAGTAAGCACTATGTTTGAATTTTTATTTAAGTCGATTAAATTATTATATATTTCTTTTATCAAACTTGTGCGTCCAATGCCAGACTCACCCAAAATGTGGGTAACACCAATTTTTTTATTTTCTATCGAATTTTCAATATTTTTAAAAATTAAAATATTTTCTTTTTCGAATCTATCTTTTAAATATATATTTTTCATTAATATCTTAATTAAACAAATAACTACTTTTTTTATTTTGAAATAATAAATTTAGAGTTATAAATTGACTTATTTTTTTGAATTGAATTGACTGAAATCAAATAAATCCCAGATTGAATAGTAGTCAAATCAATTTTCAGTTTTAAATTTCTATTATTATTTATTTTGTAATCTCTATACATGGACAACGTAAATCCAGCAATTTTCTCGCCATTATTATTTGAAATATCAATAAAATAATCATTTAATTTATCAATTTCAATATTCTCAATATCTACTTCAATATAATTATTTGCTGGATTTGGATAAATCTTTAAATTATTATCATTATTTACTTCTGAATTGTTTATTATACTATTATTCTTTTGGGCGAAAAACTCATTAACTTCATCTAAAGTATTATATAAATTTGTCAAACTTTGTTGATTGTCTTCATCAAAACTTGGAATATTGTTTTCTTCTAAAGATTCAACAAATCCAATCATATAAATATATCTTATTTTTTCATTTGGAGCTAAATAAAATGAATCAGTGCTTAGAAATGACCTTACATCTTGACTAAATTTACTTTCAAGAGTATTATTTTCATTATTTATAAAAGAGTCCATATATTCTCGTGAATATATGTTAGTATTTACATCTAACAAACCAGCTCTTACTTTATTTAATGACTTTTCATTAATAATTGGAATATTTTTATCGTCTTCTTGTAATACACTATTTCCATTTATTGTTAGCTGAATAGATGAATTATATAATAATTTTGTAAAAATAAAACCATATTTATTTATGCTCAAATCGACATTACTACTATCAGTAAATCCAAATAATATTTTGTCATTTTGGTTGTATTTATTTAGTAATATTTTTAAATTATCATTATACAGCCCTAAAAACAATTTATCTGCTGGGGTAATATCAATATCTGAAAAATGTCCTACTCTGCAATTAAAAATTGTGTCTTTAGAATTATTGGTAATTACATTATTAACAATAATTACGTTATTCAAAAATTTATTAATCAAATTACTACTTTTCTTTGAATTCTTATCATAGTTATAGATGGTTGTTTCAACTTGTAATTTTACAGGATTGGCAATTTTATATGTAAAAAACAAATCTTCATCAGACACAAAAATAGGTTTCCCATTTTCTGCATTCCTTTGACTTTCATTATAAATATATTCACCAAACGAATTACTTTTAAAATCCCAAAGAGGCCAGTTTGGTTCTAAATTATCAAAAATATGATTGCCATTCTCATCATAATCACGACTACTAAAAATCTGATATTTTGAGCTTAAACTTTTCTCTAAAATATCACTATCTTCTAATCTACCGGAAACAAAATCAGATTCAGAATCATTCAAATTATAACTTGTTACCAAAAAGTTTTTCAAATTTTTATCTTCAGGATTTATCTCTATTCCATCTGAATTTGTTAATGTTTTGGCTTTACCAATTGCGAAAATCCCATTTCCAAAAATATAATTAATTTTTGCATCAATTCTATTTTTTGAAGTATCAATTTGCCAAGTGAATTTGCCTTTTTTTGAAATTATGTCGTACCCAATTCTACCATTATTATTTACAAAATAGTTTGAACTACCGATTGAATTACTTCGCTGGTCTAATGGTTTTATAACTCTTTGAATTGTATTTTCTTTTAATTCTTCGTCTGTTGCTTCGCCAACAATACTAACTTCTTTGTTAGACTTTTCAGATTGTGAAAAAACATCATTTAAGAAAATAAAGTTTAAACAAAAGTAAAAAGAAATATAAATAATGATTAATTTTGAATGTATTTTCATTTTCATTTATCTTAATAAATCAATATTATTAATAATATATTTATTGAATTTAAATTAAAAATAATAAATTTTAATTTAAAAGTATTTAAAGTGAAACTATCACTAATAATATACGTTATGACAAAGATAAAATTTTAAGAGATTAATTAAATGGTATTGGAACAAAATAGCTTTGATTGCATTGTTGTATTAAATTCGGAATTGAATATTTTTTCTGAAATTTTAATACCTATAAATAAAATTTTGGAAATCAATAAAGAGATTATAATTATTGCTGCTGATGGAGCTTATAATAAGTTATTTGAATTGAATATTTCGCCAAATTATGTAATTGGAGATTTGGACTCTGTCGAACCAAATTATTTAATATCAAGTGAAATAAATCATTTGAATACAAAGTTTATTAAATTAGAAGAACAAGAAACTAATGATTTTGAAAAATGTTTGAAATATATTTATGATAACAAATATCAAAATGTATTAGTTATTGGGTTAGATGGTGGATTATTGGAACATACTTTGAATAATTGGAGTGTTTTCACTAAATTTTCTGCTAAACTTAATTTAATTGCTTACAGTTCAGAAAGGTATGCGTTTAATATTGCAGTTAAAAATATAGTTGATAAAAATATTGACGCTGAAAATATAAATAGCGAATTAAATATAAATTTATCAGAAAATGAAATAGTATCACTTATCCCAATTAATAAATGTAAGTTATCTACAAAAAATCTAAAGTGGGAATTAAACTCTGAATATTTAGAATTAGGTGTCAGAGAAGGTGCTCGAAATATTACTAATAGCAAAGAAATAAGTATAAAAATAGAAGAGGGTAGTTTATTATTCTTTTGTAATGAAAGATTGCCATTTTGCTATAATCTGAATAATTTTTAATTTAACGTTAATTATTTAAAAATGTGTTTTATTTTTGTACAAGTTAAATTATACTTAATTGATAAAAATTAAAAAATAAAAATAAATTTAATACTAAAATAATTATTGTTAGATAAATAAATAAGTAAAACGAATATAATAAGTTAAATATGATTGAAAAAATAATTTCATTAAAAGCAATAATAACAGAAGATTTAAAATTAATCAAAGATGTAAAATCTTTAGAGGATTTTAGATTAAAGTATCTTGTCAAAAAAGGCGAACTTACTGCACTTTTTGAAAATCTTAAATCTGTGCCGAATGAGCAAAAAAAAGATGTAGGACGTGAGCTTAATTTACTAAAACAGTTTGTAGAAAGTGAGTTCAAAAATCTAAAAGAAGGATTTGAATTAGCAGAAGATACTTCCCCAACAATAGACCTAACGTTACCGGGACGCAATAATTTTAAAGGTTCGAAACACCCAGTAGAACAAGTTTTGGATAAAATTATTGAGATATTTGTAAATATGGGGTTTGATGTTGCTGAAGGTAGAGAAATAGAAGATAATTATCATAATTTTGATGCACTTAACTTCGCACCAAATCACCCTGCAAGAGATATGCAAGATACTTTTTTTATCAAAGGGAATGATGACTTATTATTTCGTACACATACTTCACCAGTGCAAGTAAGAGTTATGGAGAATATGCAACCGCCAATAAGAACTATAATGCCAGGCAGAGTATATAGAAATGAATCAATAAGTGCGAGATCTTTGGCAGAATTTCACCAAGTAGAAGGGCTTTATATTGACAAAAATGTTACTTTTGCTGAATTAAAAGGCACAATGGTAACCTTTGCCAAAAAAATGTATGGAGATGTGCTTAAATATAGATTTAGAGCTTCGTATTTCCCTTTTACAGAGCCATCAGCAGAAATGGATATTACTTGTTATTTGTGTAAGGGACAAGGTTGTAGAGTTTGTAAATATTCTGGATGGTTAGAGATTGCTGGTTGTGGAATGGTGCACCCAAATGTGCTAAAAATGTCTAATATTGACCCCGATATATACTCTGGATATGCTTTTGGTTTTGGATTAGAACGCACTACATTACTGAACACTGGAATTAATGATATTAGAGCTTTATATGAAAATGATGTAAAAGTATTGAAGCAATTTTAAGAGTAAATAGATAAATATTTATTAATTTTTATAAACAAATAAACAAAAAAATATGGGACTATTATCTTCTATAATGGGAAATGCCGGCGTAGCAACCAATGCCGACTTAAATAAAGATTTTGGGAAATTACTTTTTGAGGGTGAGAATATTGAAATGGGATTTAAACTATTCCGAGATACGTTTATTTTTACTAACAAAAGACTAATATTAGCTGATATACAGGGTTTGACTGGAAGTAAAATAGAGTATCTTTCGGTTGTGTATAAAAGTATTTCGAGATTTAGTATCGAAACTGCTGGCACTTTTGACCTTGACGCAGAATTGAAAATCTGGATTTCGAGCGAACCAATGCCATCAATTACCAAAAAATTCAACAAATCTGTTGATGTGTATGAAGTACAAAAACTATTAGCTTATTATATTTTGAAATAACTTAAGTTAAAATAAATTTATCCCCAAAATAATAATTATTTTTGCACAACTTTGCAAACTTTATTAAAAGTCATCATATTTGAGAACTTTCTTGTTTATTTTTGAATCTCAATAAAGTATCAAAAAATAATTTTTATTTAAGTATAAAATGAATCCCGAAACAGTTGTAAAATTTGAAAGTGAAGATTATAATCAAAATAATTTTTCATCAAATAAATCGAAAAAAAGTAAAAATAAACCAAGTTTAAACACTTTTGGAAGAATATTGCCCAATTCTGCAGAAGCAGAGAAATCTGTTCTTGGTGCATTATTTCTGGGTCGCTCTGCGATTTCCAAAGCTATTGAAATTTTAAAAGAAGAGACGTTTTATTCAGAAGTAAATAAAGTAATTTTCAAGAATGTTTTGAATTTATATGAAAAAAACAAAACAATTGATTTGCTTACTCTGGCGGAAGAATTAAAATTTAATGGACAATTAGAAACTGTTGTTGAGTTGAATTATTTAGTAGAATTAAGTAATTATACTCCTTCGATTTTGAATATAGAAAACCACTCTTTAATTGTATTTGAGAAGTTTCTTAGAAGAAAAGTAATTGAAACGACGAGTAATATTTTAGAAAGTTCGTATGATGAATCCAAAGATATTCTCATCGAAATTGATGTAGCGGAAGCCGAAATGTTCAAAATTGCAGAAATGCGATTTATCAAAAGTTATAGTTCGATTAAGTCCAAATTAATGGACACTTATCACCTAATCGAACAATTAAGAAATAGAGACCCTAACTCATTGGCAGGCGTACCGAGTGGTTTGGTTGAATTAGACAAACTAACCGGTGGATTCCAAAATTCAGATTTAATTATAGTGGCTGCTCGTCCATCGATGGGTAAAACTGCTTTTGCATTATCTGTTGCAAGGAATGTAGCAGTAACTTATAATATGCCAGTAGCATTTTTCTCGATTGAGATGGCAAGCACACAAATTATAATAAGATTAATTTCACAAGAGGCAAAAGTAGATCAACAGAAACTAAGAACGGGCAGAATTAACGATGTTGAAGATGCAAGAGTAGTAAATGCTTTGGGTACTTTGAGTGAGTCGAAATTATTTATTGATGATAGTTCTTCGCTTACTGTTATGGAATTAAGAGCAAAATGTAGAAGACTAAAAACTGAAAATAATGTACGTATGATTATAGTGGATTATTTGCAAATTATGCAAGCTCCAAAAGCTGAAAGCAGAGAAAGGGAAATATCTATCATATCCCAGTCGCTTAAGCAAATTGCAAAAGAACTCGATATTCCTGTTATGGCATTGGCTCAATTAAATCGTTCTGTTGATGGTAGAACAGACAAAAGACCTGTACTTTCTGACCTTAGAGAGTCTGGTAGTATTGAGCAAGATGCAGATGTTGTGATGTTTTTGAATAGACCAGAGGTGTATAATAAAGAAAAATACGATGATGGATTGCCTACCGAGGGCACTGGTGAAATCATTGTAGGTAAACAAAGGAATGGACCTATAAATACGGTAAGAGTTGCCTTTGTTAAGGATTTTGCTCGATTTGAGAACTTAGCATATAGTTACGAAAATCCACCACAATCCAAAAAATATGAAGGTGCTGATGAAAATCAATTTTAATTCTTCTGTGTTGGGAGTTAATGTGGAAAGTAAGTATAAAGAAATTTATTAGACTTAGAGTTAAGCAAAAAAATATCGCCTATTTCTTGGTTACCTTATAATTTGACTAATTTATCAGAAGAAAAACTATTGAATAGACATTATGTAGTTCACAGCCAGCTAAAATATTTAAGAAAAATTATTGAGTTAAGAGGTTATATAATCAACTTTTTACAAAATATTATAGCGATTTTATCAGAATTATTGGGTCATAAATCAGAATTAAAAATTGAAGGTTTAACAACCTTAGAAGAAGTCGATAAAAATATTATTTTATGGAATAAAGGTGAAATTGATTTTAAAGATATTATGGAATTTTATTATAATTCATAAAAAAAATAAGCACTTAATTTACCATTATTCCGTCAGATAAAATAAAAGTAAGGTGTCTTTCATACGCAAATATACTTTTAAAAAATTAAATTTCCAAAAAAAAATAGGAAAATATGTCTATTAAAGCTTATGGCAATTATGCCCCAGAAAAAGATTTAGAACTATTAAAAATAGAACGTAGAAATGTAACACCTACAGATGTTGAAATTGATATTTTATTCTGTGGAATTTGCCACTCTGATATACATACTGTTAAAAATGAATGGGGCGGAGCAACATATCCAGTAGTCCCAGGTCACGAAATAGTTGGTAAAGTAACTAAAATCGGAGACAAAGTAAGTAAATTTAAAGTTGGAGATATAGTAGGGGTCGGTTGTTTGGTAGACTCTTGCCAACATTGCGAAAATTGCAAAAATGATTTTGAACAATTTTGTGAGAATGACAAAACTTTTACCTATAATTCGGTTGATAAACATACAAATGGTATGACATACGGTGGTTATTCTGAAAATGTAGTAGTTGATGAGAAATTTGTATTGAATGTACCTTCAAATTTAGATTTAGCTGGCACTGCTCCCTTGCTTTGTGCTGGTATAACTACCTATTCTCCATTAAAACGCTGGGGTGCTGGACCAGGTAAAAAAGTGGGAGTTGTAGGAATTGGTGGATTAGGACACATGGCTATCAAAATTGCAAAAGCAATGGGTGCTTATGTTGTAGTATTTACATCTACTGCAGCGAAAACACAAGATGCAGTGAGATTAGGTGCTGATGAAGTTGTATTATCATCAAACGAGGAACAAATGACAAATGCAATGAGCACACTTAATTTAATTATTGATACTGTTTCTGCTCAACACGAAATTAATACTTATTTGCAATTATTAAAAGTTGATGGCACATTAGTTTTGGTTGGAGCTCCATCAGAACCTTTACCTGTTTCTGCTTTCAGTTTGATTGGAGGTCGCAGAAATTTTGCTGGTTCTTTGATCGGTGGTATTGCTGAAACGCAAGAAATGTTAGATTTCTGTGGCAAACACAATATAGTTTCTGATATTGAATTAATCGGTGTCAATGATATTAACAATGCTTATGAAAGAATATTAAAAAGTGATGTCAGATATAGATTTGTAATTGATATTGCAAGTCTTAAAATTAATAAGAATTAAAATTTATAAGATTTTTTGAATTAGATTTTCAAAGAAATATTGATTTAACATAAAAATAGGTAGTAAATGATTTACTACCTATTTTTTTGATATTTAAAATTCTATAAAATTGTAATCTTAAAAGTTGTTAAATTAAATTTATTAACTAAAGATTTGACTAACAAGAGAATACGAAACTTATTTTTTCTCTTCAGTTGGTTTTATAGGTGCGATAGGAGCAGTAGCAGGTGTAGAAGTTGTACCTGCAGGAATTTTCATTCCTTCGGTTGCAGCTTTTTGCATAACAGTAGTTTCGTTGTTAATCAAAAATTTGTTTGCTACAACTGATAATAAAAATAAAGATAATGCAATACCAATTGTAATTTTACTTAATAAATTCAAAGTTTTTTTAGAACCTATCGCATTACTAAATTGATTAGTAATCCCAGACATACTTGTAAGCATATCGCCTTTACCAGGTTGTAATAAAACTGCAATTATCAGCACAACCGCAAGTATTATCATAAATACTGAAATTAATATTAAACCCATTTTTTACCTTATATTATTCTAATTTTTATTGTTATTTTACTAATTTATTTGTTTTTGATTTAATCAATATGCAATTTAATAATAATTATAATTAAAATCAAATTAAATTTGTGAAATATTATTTTTATTAAACATTTTCAAAACATTTTATATTCATCAAAAAATATTGTAAGTTTGAATATTAATAATAATAAATCAAAAATTAATTAAAAGTCAATCTTATCACAATTAAACAAATAAAATTATGAGCTTAAAAATAATAAAATTAGACAACAAAAAAGATGTCAAAACATTTGTTGATGCACAATATTTGTTTTATAAAAATGACCCAAATTTTGTTCCCCCACTAAAAATGGACAGAATGAAATTATTGAATATTGACAAAAACCCATTTTTTAAACATAGTGAAATACAATTGTTTTTAGCTGAGAATAATGGAGTTGTAGTCGGTAGGATTGCTGGCATAACAAATAAAAATCATAATGATACTCACAATGACAAACTTGGTTTTTTTGGCTTTTTCGAATGTGAAGATAATGTAAAAACAGCCAAAGCGTTATTTGTAGAGGCAGAAAAATGGGTGAAATCAAAGGGAATGAATGCCATCAGGGGTCCTGTTAATCCATCAATGAATGATGAGGTAGGTTTACTCGTTGACGGGTTTGATTCGCCGCCAGTAGTATTGATGACTTATAATCCAAGTTATTATATTAATTTGATTGAAAAGTCTGGATACTCAAAAGAGAAAGATTTACTTGCCTACCACTTGGTAAATAAAGAGTACATTTCCGATAAAATGAAAAGATTAAATGATTTGATTAGAGATAAATTCAAAATTACAATCAGAAATGTGAATTTTAAAGATAAAGCTCAATTCAAAAAAGATGTTGCTGCACTTAAATTTGTTTATAATTCAGCTTGGCAACCAAATTGGGGATTTGTTAAAATGACTGATGAGGAATTTGACTTTTTGGCAAATGATTTAAAACAAATTGCAGACCCAGTTTATACAATGATTGCAGAAGTGGACGGCAAAGTAGCTGGTTTTGCCTTAGGTTTACCGGATATTAACCAAGCACTAATTTATAATAAAGGTGGTGGAATTATTGGTGGGATTTGGAATTTACTTACTAAAAAGAGTAAAATTAATATGCTAAGGATAATTGTTTTGGGAGTATTGCCCGAATACCAAAAAACTGGTGTGGATTCGGTTTTATATTGGGAAATGGGTACTCGTGGTGTTCCAAAAGGAATTACTCAAGGCGAGGCATCTTGGATATTAGAAGACAATGAAATGATGAAAAAAGGACTAACAACTACGATGAAAGGAAAAGTCTACAAAACTTATAGATTATATGAAAAGGGTTTGTAGAAAATTTATTAATAAATTATAGGAATTATGTTCAAAAAATTAATAAAGATTATGAAAATCAATAGTTTTGAGTCAATTTATTCTAATTGTATTTACACAAAGAGCAAGGTTTTCACTTTGCTCTTTGTAGTATTTTATTTAAATATAAGTATATCTTACTCTAAAAGCCCTTATCAACTAACCACATCTAAAGAGTTGATAATATACGGGATAGGGATATCAAATGGTATTGCAGCATCTATTCCTGATGGCGAATTAAAAGAACTAACAGAAGATGAAATTAATTCACTAAACAAAAATAATATAAATGTATTTGATAGATTCGCAGCAGATAATTACTCCACTGATATTGCAAAAGTAAGTGATATTTTAGTCTATACTTCTCTTATATACCCAGCATTTTATTTTATTGATGATAAAATGAGAGAAGACTTTACTACAATTTCTGTGATGTACACTCAAACATTATTATTCTCTGCATTGGTGCCATCTTGGGGTAAGGGATTAACAGGGAGAATTAGACCATTTGTTTATAATCCAAATGCTCCGATAGATGAAAAGTTTTCATCAGAAAGTAGACGCTCATTTTTTTCAGGACATACCACAGTTGCATTTTCTACAATGGTATTTTTATCCAAAGTTTATAGTGATTATTATCCAGATTCTAAATATGTTCCATACATTTGGGGTAGTTCTTTAATATTAGCAACTGCAGTTGGTATCTCCAGAATTGAGGCAGGAGCACACTATCCAACAGATGTAATAGTGGGAGCAGTCGTAGGTAGTGCAATTGGCTACATTATCCCAGAAATTCATAGAATTGATAATGAAAATATGTCATTATCAATTATGCCAAATTCTGTAAGTTTAGTAGTTAAATTTTAATAATTAAAGGGGTAATAATAATATTATTTCTTTCTACTCTTGTGGATTTTTTCCTCTACATTTAAAATATCACTCCATTCACCATAACCATATTCATTATAACCTCTGACTTTAAAAATCATTGAGTCATCACTTGAAATGAATTTACAACTGTTTTCGTTTCCTCTAAAAATTTCTATCCACTCACTACCATTTTTTTCTACTTTCTTTGATAATTGAAAATATTCAATATTATCTTGATTATCCCACTGAAAAAGTTGATTATTTTTACTAATATCTAAACCAAAAACTTTATTTATAGATTTTCCAGGTATAAAATTTTTGAGAGGAGTGAAACCAATATCAAAAAGTCTTGGGTCTTTCTTACCCCAAAAAGCAACTATCCATTTGTATAAAGTACGAATTTTAATATTATCATTTTCAAATCTATTATTCAATTCATTAGTCAATACAACTGCATCTTTTCTCTCATCTTGAGCTTTTTCTAAATTATATTTAGCTTCAATTGTTAAATTCTTCAAGTTTTCAATCATCAAACTTGGCAAAGGTTCTTCTATTCCTTCTCTTACTAAATTCTCGTAAGTGTTAATAAAATGAAAAGCTTTTTTAATTCTTTCATCTCTTCTAAATGGAATGGCACCTTCTAATCCAAACTTTTTTATCATATTTGGGTCATTATCAAAACTTGCAATTAATAGTTCTTTCAATATTACATATCTTTCGTAAAGGGCAGAATCTGACTTAATACTAATTTGAGAATATTCATTTTTTTCATTCAAATCATTATTTTTAATTTTTAAAAGTAATTCATAGTCATTCCAAGAGTTAAGTGCCCACTCAAGACTTTCTTGACTTAAAGATAATTCAGAAGCATAGTTTTCTATTTTATCAGAAAGCATTTTCAGTCTCGTTAGTCTTTCATAACGAGTATCCATAGAAAAACTATTGTTATTAATTATGTAACTATATCTGTATGCGTTTAAATCCATAAAATATTTTTACTTTGATTATTTGTAATTTGTAAAATTAAATTTCGATTTTGATAATTTTTATTCGTAATTTAATAAATAATTTAATAAATAACAAGATTAACTTGTGAAATAACAAAATTAACTTACAAAATAATAAAATATTTAATAATCATTAAACTGATAAATTAGGAGTAACAAAGATTACTTCTTCTTTATTTACTCTAACGGCTCCTGATTTAGCACCTTTTGGTTTTACAACATTTTTTTTGAATGTATATAATACAGGAACATACTTTGAATTCCTACCTTTTGAATAATATGCGCAAATTTCTGCTGCTTGTTCAATTATTTCTTTTGGTGGGAATGTTTTATTATTGTTTTTTATTATACAATGACTACCACCCAAATCCTTAGAGTGGAGCCAAATATCATTTGGTTTTGCAAATTTTGTTGTTAATTCATCATTGTTATCTGAATCCTTGCCGACAAATAAAACAAATCCATTTTTTAGTTCAAATTTCTTGAACTTTAATCCTAACATTTGACTGGGATTTAATCTTTTGTTAAGCTGATTATTATCAATTTTTAAATCTTTTAAATTTATCAAATCATAATTAATAATATCTTCCTCAAATACTTTTAACTCTTTATTATTATTGATAGTTGATAATCTTAGTTGTAAAACTTTTATTAACTCAATTTTTTTCTCAAGTACTGGAATATCTAGTACTTTTCTTTCGTATTCTTTTTTAGTTTTATTCGATTTTTTGTAATACTTTTGAGCATTATCAATTAAATTGATTTTTCCATCTAACTCAATTTCAACCTCTTCGTTCTCATAATTCATAATTTTTATAGAGTTTCCAGATTTTATTTTATTATTTGGTAAACTAATCAATAAATCTGCAAAATATTTATATTTATTAGCTAAGTTGTTGAGGTCAATACCATTCCAGAAATTATCTATCAACTTTTGATTTTTATGTAATATTCTTTCTAGGGGTTTTTCATATAATGCAATTTTCTCTTTAATATCTATATATTTAATAAACTTATAGAAACCATTTGATATAATTAAATTCAAATTTTCTGAAGTATAAACTTCTTTTAAATTATATTTTTTAATAATAACATTATTATCAGCAACCAATAAATTTGGCAAAGCAATATAACTATCTTCTTTTTCGAATAACGTCCAAAGAGTACAATTCTCTAATTTTTCCAAATATTCTAAATAATAGTTATAAAAAGTATTAAAGATATTATTATCAAGTATATTAGCAACAGATTTATCAACAGGTTCGGTGATTACATTACCTAATTCTATATAATTTACATCAAAAATGTTTGTAAAGCAATCAAAGATAACTTCATTATAAAAAAGATACTTAAGTCTTTTATTCTGAAACTCAGATTTAAAACATAATTTGTCAATTACTTCTCTTTTTGTATAAGCAAGTCTATTAGTTATTAAGATTTTATTGTCTAAATCAGTTAAATTCAGCAGTGATTTAAAGTTATCATTTAATTGATATCTTCCGAGAAAGGACTTTAATATCTCATAATTATGGCTCACAAGCAAAACATCTGACTTCCCGTAACCAAACAAAATAATCACTAATTTATAACTTATGAATTCCAAAACTATAACTCTATCATTATTTAATTGAAAAACATTTTGCAATATATCTGTATTTAACTCTTTGAAAAACATAGTATGTAAAGTCTGTGAGTTGTTATTATCTCGCATAAATAATGCTGTTTCATTTCTTGCTATTTTAAATTCAATTTGATTAACTTCCAAATCATCTGTAAATACAAATAGCAAAGAATTTGTATCTACTTGATTGCAAGATACAAATTCCATTCCCTCTAACTTCTTAAAATCATTTGCTAAATGATATACAATTAATGAATTTATTAACATAAAAAATTATAGATTAAACTTTATTACAACTCTTCTATCTAACTTTTTACCCTCTTCGGTATTTGGATTAGAGTAAGGAATACTATTAGAATATGTCAGGTATTTTATATTTTTTTGTGGGATTCCATTATCAGTCAAGTATTCAATTACACTTTTTACACGTAATTCAGACCTAACAGAATTTTCCATTTTTGTGCCAGTATCATCTGAATGTCCTTCCAAATTAATCACATATCTTGATTTGAAATCATCATCTTTTTCGTCTACATAGGATATAATCAAATCTAAATATTCTTGGATTTTGGGAGTAATTAAATAGTCATCTGGCTTTTCATACCAAAAAATTTGTTGCTCACCAGGGATAATTTTTACTAAACCATCGTTTGAATTTTTGCTACTCGAGCAAGAACTTAATATCAAAACTGAAAATATGATTAATAGAAAATTCATTTTATGTTGTAATTTCATAATAAACTCATTTTGTAATTGGAATTAAAAAGATGTTATAATTATTAAATAAATTAACTTTTATAAAAAAAAAGACTATCTACATTAATTAACGAGATAGTCTTAAAAAAATTAAATCTAATTATCAATAAAAGTTCAACAAGATATTAACAAAAGATTAAATGATAAAAATATTAAAGAAAGATTATTTCTTTTGACTTTCCATAATTGTCATTGCAGTTGCAATCAAACCAGAAACATCAGATAAGTTTGCAGGTATGATAACAGAATTATTAGTTTTTGCTAATTTACCAAATTCAGTGATGTATTGTTCTGCAACGCGAAGTTTAACGGCTTCCATACCACCTTGGTCACTAATAGCATTAGCAATTTCTCTAATACCTTTGGCTGTTGCGAAGGCAATACTTTCTATTTCTTCTGCTTTACCACTTGCCTCATTAATTCTTTTCATTTTTTCACCTTCTGAAAAGGCAATCATCTCTTGTCTTATACCATCAGCTCTATTGATTTTTGCTTGCTTTTCACCTTCTGACTCAGCAATAACAGCTCTTTTTTCTCTTTCTGCTCTCATTTGTTTCTCCATTGCATCTTTTATGCTTTGTGGAGGAATAATGTTTTTGACTTCGTATCTGGTTACTTTTACGCCCCAAGGCTCAGAAGCCTTATCTACTGCGTCAATAATAGAAGTATTTATTGCTTCTCTTTCTTCAAATGATTTATCTAATTCAAGTTTACCAATTACTGATCTCATTGTTGTTTGAGCTAATTGAGTTGCAGCAAATTGAAAATTATTAATACCATAAGATGCTTTCATTGGGTCATTTACTTGAATATATAAAATCCCATCGACTTCAACAGCTATATTATCTCTTGTTATACAAATTTGAGATGGTACATCTAAGGCTTGTTCTTTTAATGAGTGCTTATAAGCTACTTCATCAACGAAAGGAACCAAAGTATGAAAACCTGCTTCTAATGTTTTAGAATACTTACCCAACCTCTGAACAATAAATGCAGCTCTTTGAGGTACAATTTTGATAGACTTCATCAGTACTATCACAATAAACAATATCAAACCTATTAATACATATTCCACGATACACCTTTATAATTTATTAAATAAAACAATTTATTTTATTGAAATTAAAAAACTAAAATTAATTTAAATTAAATTCTCTTTACTGTTAAAGTTAAATTGTCTTTTGAAATAATCTCAACAATTTCGCCTTCATTAATATCTTCATCTGCAGTTGCATTCCAATTTGTTCCGTGTAATTCAACTTTACCTTTAAAATTCGGTGAAATAAAACTGATTACTTTCACTTTTTTAATTAAAATGTAGAATTAAGTATAGCTAAAATATCATCTCCAAACTTTGCAATTTTGGCATTACCAAAACCTTTAATATTGTAAAACTGACTAATATCATTAGGCATATATTTTGTAACAGCAATTAGGTCATTATTTGATAAAATAAAATAGGGTGGCAAATTTGATTCATTTGACTTATCTTGCCTCCATATTTTTAAATTATTTAATATTTTTATTTCCAATTTATTTAAAGGATTAGTCTTTAAATCTTCACTTGTATACTCAAATTTTTCTAAAGACGAATCTTCGTTTGAATCTTTTCCCATATTCCTTTTGGGTTTAACTGAATTTAGATTCGTTTCGTCAAAATAAACTAAAATTGTCCAGTACTTTTCGACGTCTTCAATAAATGAAGTGCCAGTTTTTGAAATTTTATGTGTTTCTAAAAAATCATTAATAATATTTTCATCTTTTTCTAAAAATTCTGGATTTAATCTGATTTTAAAAACTTTGATTTGCATACTAATTTTTCTTATTAAATTCTTTTTACTGTTAAAGTTAAATTGTCTTTTGAAATAATCTCAACAATTTCGCCTTCATTAATATCTTCATCTGCAGTTGCATTCCAATTTGTTCCGTGTAATTCAACTTTACCTTTAAAATTCGGTGAAATAAAACTGATTACTTTCACTTTTTCTCCCTTAACACTATCTAATTGATCATCATAACTTCTGTTGTCAATTACTTTTCCAAAAAAGTATTCGTTAAAAGTTGTTCTCAAATAGTACAAAGTTAACAATGAAGAAATGATAAAGATTAATAACTGAAAATTCGCATTAATATCAACGAATAAAGTTAATAATGCTACAATCCAGGCTCCTACTCCGAAAAAAAACAATATGAAACCAGGAACGGCAATCTCTAATATCAAAATTATTAGACCCATCACAAACCAAGTTATTGGAACGCTATTCATTATAAAATTTATGTCCATTGTTTCCTCTTTAATTTAATACCAAGCAAAATTAAAAAAATTATAATTAAATTACATTTATTAATTTATATATTTTTGTTGATTAATTTGTGATATTTGAAATATTTGTACTATTGATACATTAAATTAACAAAAAAAAATTATAAATCACAACTTATTACGTTAATTTTAATAATAAGTTACTCAATATTAAAAATAGAAAAATTTGTTACATATTAGAAATAAAAACAAAATAATACTCAATTGTCTTTTTATAATTTGTTTTATTAACAGTATCGCGTTACTTATAGCAAATGAAACAGATACAACATTAATTAGAATAAATAAAATTCAAATTGATTCGACCAAGATACAAGAGATGAATGATTATGCTTGGAAACTAAAATCAGCGGAACCTTACAAAAGTACTGTAATAGCAGAAAAAAATTTACTTTATTCACAAAAAATAAATTACTTATTTGGTCAAGCAATATCTTTTAATACACTTGGAGCAATTAATTTACTTCAAGCTAATTATCAAATTGCATTAGAAAATTATCAAAGTTCTATTAAAATAAATAAATTAATTAAAAATTTAGATGGAATAAGTAGAAATTATAATAACATTGCCATAATCTTCAATAAACAAAAGAATTACGACAAATCCTTAGAATATCATCTGAAAGCTTTGGATATAAATCTCAAACTTAAAATTGATGAGTTAATAGCCAATTCTTATAATAACTTAGGTAATATCTTTTCTAATAAATTGGATTATACAAAATCATTAGAATATCATTATAAGTCATTAGAAATTAACCAAAAAATAAAAGATTTAGATGGAATAGGGCGGAATTATGGGAATATAGGTTTGGTCTATAAAGATTTAATGAATTACTCTAAAGCTATAGAAATCATAAAAAAAGCCGTTAATATATGTGAAAATTTAGAAGATGACCTTAATCTTACAATCAATTATATAAATTTAGGTGAATTATATAACTTAACTAATAATTATCAATTAGCATTAAATTATCTCAAACAAGCTGAAGAAAAAAGTAAAAAAATGGGTGCCAAACATTTAATTATGGATAGCTACAAAAATTTATTTGAATTATACGAAAAGTCCAAAAATTATAAGATGGCATTTGAGTTTCAAAAAAAATATTCTGTTATATCAGATAGTGTATTTAGTGAAGAAAAAGCCTTAGAATTGGGCAAAGTAGAAGGTAAATATGAATTAGAACTACAATTAGAACGTAAAAAACAAACTGAAAAAGAATTACTACAAAAGGAAAATGAAGAAATTCAACGAAGATCTAATCTTCAATATTCAGCTATATTTATATTTATATTCTTAACTTTCTTATCTGTGTTTGTTTTAGGAAAGTTAGTTACCTCTGATAGAACAATTGAAGCAATGATATTTTTATCTTTTCTAATATTATTTGAATTTTTATTAGTATTAATTGACCCAGTTATAGATATATATTCCAATGGTTTACCATTATTTAATTTAAGTGTGAATATAGGTTTGGCTTTATTAATTTTTCCACTTCATCATTTCTTTGAAACTAAATTGAAAGAAATCGTAAGTAGAAATATTAAAAATAAATTAGATAAAAATACATGAAAACAAAATAAATTAGATAAAAAAAATTAATTTACTTCAAAATTTAAACCATCATAAGCTAAATGTACGTTTGGTGGTAATTCACTTTCTAATTTATCATAATTAATTTGATGTGCTAAGTGCGTTAGGTAAGCTTTTTTGGGTTTGAGTTTGTTTATCACTTCAAGTGCTTCTTCAACATTAAAATGAGTAGGGTGTTTTTCAAATCTTAATGCACTGATAATTAATACTTCTAAATTATACAGTTTATCTAATGATTCTTCAGAAATATAATTTAGGTCAGTTATATAAGCAAAATTTCCAATTCTATATCCCAAAACTGGTAAATTCCCGTGAATTATTTCTATTGGTTCAATTTCCAAATTATTAATTTGAAATTTATCTACATCAATTATTTTTACAATTGATTCTGGCACCCCACCACCTGTTTGTTCTATTTTTTCGAATGCATAATAAAATGTTTTTTTGAGACTTTGGTATGTTCTTTCATTTAAATAGATTGGAATTGCTCCACTTCGATAATTGTATGCTCGGATATCATCAAATCCACCAATATGGTCAAAGTGTGCGTGAGTGAATATTATTGCATCAATTTTCTTGATTTTATTAGTTAACATCTGTTGTCTAAAATCAGGAGAAATATCAACAATAATATTTTGTTTATCAGTTTGAATTATAATCGAGCATCTCGTCCTGTTATTTTTAGGATTATCCGATGTACAAGTTTCACATTCGCAAGTAAGAGTCGGCACACCCGAAGAAGTGCCACAACCAAGTACTGTTATAAACATTTTATTTTATCAAATTTATATATTGACTTACATGAATTATTACTAACGAATAAGAAGTAATATTAATAACACATTCTATAATATCATTAGCAATTAACCAATAGTCATTTATAATCAATATTCTGTTTCAATACATTCCAAAGCTTCTTTTATATTATCAAAGAAATCAAAAAGCCCACTGATTTGAGATATTTCCATTATTTTATATACATTCTCTTGAACACCAACTAACATCATTGGTATTTGATTATCATTTAACTGTCTGTAAGCTAATAAAATAGCTCCCAATCCAGAACTGTCAATAATTTCTACTTCAGACAAATCTAATATCATACCTCTCAAATCTGGTTGGCACAAAATCAACATTTCGGCTTTCAAATCTGCTGACACTTCACTATTAACATTTTTATTTTTTAGACTAAAAATAGTAATATTATCTTGGCTTTCTATACTATATCTCATTTTTTTATTTAATTTTATATAATTATCAATAACACTTTCTCAAAAATACAAATTAATGTTAAAAAGAGGAAATAAAAATCGAATTTTAATTATAAGATTATCATCCATCGGTGATATTATTTTGACTACTGGTGTCATTAATTACATTAAAGACTTATACCCTGAGTCAGAATTATATTATTTGACTGTAGATAATTTTGCAAGTTTGATTGAAAATAATAATAAAATTACGAGAGTGATTAATTATAATAAAAAATTAAATTTTACTCAACAGCAAAATTTTAGAAATAATCTGTTATCAGAATTACAAATTGACAAATTTGATTTGATAGTTGATTTACATAATAATTTTAGGACCAAAAGATTTAGAAATGGTATTTATAAAAACTTAATACAAATTAAAAAAAATAGATTGAGAAAAATACTTTTAGTTAATTTTAAATCTCTTTTTAACTTAATTTATAAAAGTGAAAATAATCAAAGCACAAAATATCATACCTTTGATAATTACATTAAGCCGATTATTAAATTTGCTGGACAGTCAGATAATGAAAATGAAATAATTCAAAAATATAAATTCACAGAAATCGATAATAATTTATCGGAGAATTTTGATTTAAATAAAAATTTATCATTTGTCAAAAATTCCATAATAATTGCACCAGGTGCCAAACACTTTACCAAAAGATTACCATTGCAAAAGTATGTAGATTTATCTATAAAATTATTAGAAAAGTATGAAAAGTTAAATATAATATTATTAGGTGGCAAAGAGGAAATTGAACTAGGGCAATCAATAATTGATAAAATTATCAATGTTAATCTAAGTAATCTAACCAATCCAACTAATCTAATTAATCTAAGTAATCTAACCAATCAAAAAAATGATTTATCAAGTAGAATTTTCAATTTTATTGGAGAATTAACGCTTTTGGAATCAATGTCATTGATTAGTGAATCCAAGGGTATATTGTGCAATGACTCGGGGATTATGCACTTGGCAAGTGCAACCAAAACACCAATTATCGCAACATTTGGTTCAACTACTCAAGAATTAGGTTTTACGCCGCTATCGGATAATTTTCTTATTATTGAAAAAGATGTTGAATGTCGTCCTTGTTCTCATATTGGACTTGATAAATGCCCTAAAGGACATTTCCGTTGTATGAATGAAATACAAATTGATGAAATTATTCTTAATATAATTTCAAAATTTAAGTTAGAAAATTTATAATTTTGTGTTTATTAATTTATAAACTAAGAAAAAATAATATATATAAAGTTGAAACTGAAGAAAGTATGAGTGAAAAGGTAAATAAATTGTTTTCTGAGGTCGCAGAGCATTATGATTTGATGAATAATCTTATTACTTTTGGAATGCACAGTGGCTGGAAAAAAAAGTTAGTGGAGTTGACAAATGTTAGCAAAGATAATTCTGCAATAGATATAGCAACAGGAACAGGGGACGTTGCAATATTACTGCAAGAAAAAGTTGGCAGCAACGGCAGAATTGTAGCTTTGGATTTTAACAAAGAGATGTTAGATAAATTAAAAGAAAAAGACACAGAACAAAAATACGGATTAGAAATTGAACTTGGCGATGCACTAAGCTTAAAGTACGATGACAATACATTTGATGCCTCGACTATTTCTTACGGCATCAGAAACGTCGATGACCCTTTAATTTGCTTAAAAGAAATGTCAAGAGTAGTAAAACCAAATGGCAAAGTAGTAATATTAGAAACTGGGCAGCCGATTGGTATATTATCGCCATTGATTAAAATTTACCAAAAAGGGATAATTCCGATATTAGGCAAAATTATTGCAAATCAATTCAAAAACTATTATTATTTGCCGGATACAGCGAGTAGATTTCCATCTGGTGATAATTTTACCAAATTAATGGAAAAGAGCGAAAGTTTCTCAAAAATCACAAAAATAAAATTGATGTTTGGAGTATCATATATTTATATTGGAATAGTAAAGTAGAAATACTTTTCTGTTATTAATATAATTCAAAGGCTACCATTTGGTAGCCTTTTGTTTTTGTATGTTATCTATTAACCAACAATCTCTGGCTGACGATACCAGTATTGGTTTGGATTTGGATTGTGTAAGTGCCGATGGGGATATTATTCACATCTATTTCTGTCTTGTTGGTGTAATTTGGGATAGTCATTATTTCATTACCCA
>Ga0209702_10002591_pt1 | contig 31029 bp, 32 predicted proteins | sample FRY01_FD_187210 | JGI IMG/M metagenome (GOLD analysis project Ga0209702, IMG submission 187210) | Freshwater microbial communities from Lake Fryxell liftoff mats and glacier meltwater in Antarctica - FRY-01 (SPAdes) (version 2) | ecosystem: Environmental > Aquatic > Freshwater > Ice > Glacier... | reverse complement strand
CACCACCGGATCGCCCCACTGCGTTCCACGGATGCGAAGAAACTGGATGTAGGCGGACGGTACCCAGGAGCGGGGGCTTGTTCCCAGCGCCAAAAGGCCCACCACCGTGGGTATCGGCTCGTCCACACTGGCGATCATGCCGAGCGAGGCCAGCCGCTCTTCGTAGCTGCGCCCGTTGACTTCCAACACGTCTCTGGCCACTGCTTGCGGTAAAAACTCGCCCTCGAAGTAGCTTCGGCTCAGATCGTCCAGCGAGCTCCCTCCCACGGGATGGGTATCAAAGCTCCGATCGCGGTAGCGGCGCTTCTCGGTGAGCACCCGCTCGTCTTGTGCCGAGGCCTGGCCCCGGCGCGGACCAGTGCGGATCCAAATGCGCCCCTCCAGCCGCACGGGTGGTGCGTCTGCCGGCCACACCGTCAGCACGGCCACGTCTCGGCCCAGCAAATGGCGCTTGGCCACGGTCATGGTTGGCGGGGGCGTGGTCTTGCCGTCTGTCTTGATGTCCGCCAAGGTCTGCAACAGCTCATCGGTCACCACAAAGTCCGCAGCGGCTGGCGCGCCACTGTCTTCAACACCCACAAACAGCACGCCAGGCTTGTCGTGGCTGGGCAGGTCGTTGGCAAACGCACACACGGCCTGTCGACCTTTTTCAGGCGCGTCGCCCTTCCAGGCGCGCTTGCGCTCAACGCGGTCACTCTCCAGGTCGTTGATCAGCACCAGCAGCTCGTCATCGGACAGCGGATTCATGGCTTTGCTTCCAGTCACGTTCGTCAACCCACATTCACAGGGATCAAGGTCATCGTATCGTTGCCAAAAATATCGATCACCTTCACCGCCACGGTGTAGCGCCCCGGGCGGTCGTAGGTGTGGGTGGCCGTGGTCAGATCCAGCTCTCGGCTTTGGCGGGTGCGAAAGCTCTGCCACTCGTTCTCAAAGATGTAGCCACCCGTCCACCGTTCCTCGAACTCGGGCAGCTTCAGCTCACCCTGCGGCAACTCGAAGCCTTCCAGCGTGGCAATGCCGCCCATGCCCGTTCCCACCGGCACCTGGATGATTTCTTTGCGGTTCATGTAGTCGAAATCCACCGCCCAATAGTCCACCCAGTCGGTCCATTGCTTGGTCAGCCTGTCCTTCCTCACCACACCGTCTTTGTTCTTGCTGATCTTGTAAAGCTGGCCCTGGTCGCAGATCACATCGCTCTTGCCCTCCTTCAGCGCGGCAATCGCCGCGTCTGCCGCCCCTTGGGTGTAGTACACCGAGAAGTCGGTGAGCTCGATGCTCAGCGCGAGCTTGTTCTTCTTGTCGTAGCGCGGCGTGGCCTCCACAAAACTGATGTCGTGGAACACCACCTGGCCCTTGTCCACCGCCCGCTTGTCGAACACCTCGGCGGGGATGTATTTCGGCGACAGGTCGATGCCTTTGCTGCGGGCCTCTTCCAACACCGCCGGGAACAGGCCCATCTCAAACTCGAAGGCCAGCATGTCCACCCGCGATGCCCCGCGCTTGCGGCATTCGGTGATGACCTCTTCCACAAACAAGCGGCCCACCGGCAGGTTGATGGGGCCGATGACCACCAGGCGCCCGTTTCTGGCGCCGTGAAAGAAGCCGTCTTGTGCCGCGCCCTCTGCGCCCAGCGGGCTGGCCTTGTAGGCGCGCAATATCAGCTCACGGAACTCGCGCTCCTTCTGAGCCAGCGCTTCCTCGCGCTGCGCTGGCGTGAATCGGCCACCGATGTTGAGATAGGCCTGCCGCTCGTAGCGGCCCAGGTTCAGCACCTCGAAAGCGCGGAAGTCTTTGTCGGCGGCTTTCAGTTCGCGCTGGACACCGATGAGGCGCTTGCGGGTGGTGTGGATGCCGAACTTGCCCAGGTCGGTGGCGATCCACTTGCGGCCGAGCTTCTCTGCGACTGCCGCCGTAGTCCCTGATCCAATGAAAAAGTCGGCGATAAGATCGCCTGGGTTGGACGAGACCTTAATGATTCGGTCCAACAGTGCTTCTGGCTTCTGAGTCGGATATCCGACCTTCTCTTTATTCGCTGGGCCAGTCGGCACCTTGATGTCTGTCCACCAGTCTGTAACAGGAGTTCCGCGGTCAACGTCGACAATTACACCCTTGTGGATGCTTTGCATTCGTTTCGCAGTTAGATCGTTGTATGGCCTGTATTCGGTGTTGAAAGTGTGAACTTCACCTCTCGAATATTTCAGAAGAGTGTCATGTTTTCGTGGGAAGTCAGAGACGGGAATTGCGCCACCGTTGTATGTCCAAATGATCTCATTGCGATAATGATCGCGCCCGAATATCTCATCCATAGCACAACGTATGAAGCTGTTAACTCGATAGTCGCAGTGAATATAAACCGTTCCATCAGTAGCCAGCAGGTCCCGCATGAGGATCAAACGCTCGTAAATCATCGAGATAAAGCTGTCCGCCCCCCGCCCCCACGTATCCCGATAAGCAATCTGCTCCAACAAGTTAGCTTCCTTGTGAAACGTCTCGCCGCCAATCTCGATGTCCATCGAAAAGTCGGCCCCCACATCGAACGGCGGGTCGATGTAGATCAGCTTCAAGCCGCCCGCATCTTCGATCTGCTGGCGCAGCGGCCCGGCTTTTAACGAAGACAAGATCAGTTTGTTGTCGCCCCAGATCAGCTTGTTGGACCAGCCTTTCATCTGCCGCCCTCGGCTGTCGAACAGGTCGCTCTGCGTCTTGGTCTCGCTGCGGGGCTCGTCAATGTGTTCCAAGCTCTGGAAGGGCAGCACGGTGGTGCACACATCGCGCGTTTTGCCGTTCCAGACCAGTTCCACTTCTCGCTTGTCTTCAAACAAAACGAAGCGGTACTTTTCAGGCAATGCCTTGCCTTGCTGGATCAGGCTGAACAAATCGCGCTGCTCGGCTTCGCTCAGGTCGTAGGTTTTTTTCTCGTGGCGTGCCATGGCTCAGGTTCCCTGCTGTTGTTCTGAAAAGGCGCCTTGGTATTCGCGAAAGGCGCTCACCAGCCCGGCAAATGAGGTGGGCCGGTGCTGCTCGAAGCTCGGCTGATCAACGTAGACAAACCCATACCGCGTGCCGCCCTCGTCTTTGCTGGCCTCGGTGGCGTCTTGGCACCACAGGCTTAGCCGCCGCATCTTCTGCGGCAAATCCAGTTCTTCGCGGCCCTTGGTCTCGATGATCCACACGCCGCCATCGTGGGTGCGCACGATGAAGTCGGGCGTGTAGGTGGACAGCTCGCCGTTGGCCTTCACATAGTCGATCTTGAAGCCGACCGCCATGTAGTTCTTGCCGAAGGCCTGTACGTCCTCAGCACCGTCAAGGAACGCGGCAAACGCCAGCTCCAGGCCATCGGCAGCGCCCTCGCCCACGATGCGGTTGAAAACCGATTTTTTGGCCTGCAAAAAGCCTCGGGGCTGGGTGCGAAACGGGCGGGTGTCGCGCAGCTTGATGCTGCCCTCGATGCGCGAAGAGCCGGTGGCCTGAATCGTCAGGCTGTTGATAGCGGTGCGGAAGCCGTCGAAGATGACTTTGCTGGCCTCAGGCTCGGACAGGTTGCGCAACACCACGGGGTCTTCCAGATCCACCGAGCCCTCGAAGAGGTGGTCTTTGATGAAGGTCTTTACCTTGGGGTACAGCAGGTCGTAGCCACCCACCAGCCGCAGCTCTTTCAAGAGCTGGCGTGCGAAGAAGGCCACCACGGAACGGAAGTCGGCCACGCCGCCGGTGTCGAGCTGGATGGTGTGATCCACCTCGCCTTCGAGCATGGTCTTGAACACAATCTCTCGCACCTGCTCGGGCGTGAACGGCTTGACGGGCAAAGGCTGGTGGCCAAAGGCCGAGGGGTCCAACTCGGCCAAGTCTTTGAACTCGCGGTTGAAGCGGCGCGACAGCCTGGGCAGGGCAATGTCCAGCTCTTCGATGTTTTTGGTGGTGGCGTTTGTGTCCACCTCCACCACCAAGGAGTCTTGCCGCTCTTTGCCGTCCGCGCCGCCCATGGGCACGCGGTCAAAGCTCACGCCTTCGCTCTGGATCGATTCCACGAAGTCCATGAAAGCAGGCGTTCCCATGACCGACACAGTTTCGCGTTGCTCACTGCCGAAGTACATGCGGCGCAGGCCACGGCCCAAGGTTTGCTCGGGCAGGATGTTGCTTGTCGCCGAGAAGGCCCGCAGGCCCACGATCACGCTCACGTTGCGCACGTCCCAGCCTTCTTTGAGCATCAGCACCGAGACGATGGCCTTGTAGGGCGACTTCCAGGTGTCGATCTCGTTGGATTGCTTGCGCAGCAACACCAACTCGTCTTTGCTTTTTCCGCTGGATGCTTCCGAGATGTCGCCGTTGGCCTTGGTGTGGATGACCAGCACGGCACCCTGCAACTCGGGGCAGATTTTTTCCAGGTAGGTGCCCACCTCGTCGCAGTTCTTGGTGTCGTCCACCATCACGAAGAGCACGGCCTTCTTGCCCAGCGCTTCATGTTCGGCATAGCTCTTGCGCCACTCTTCCACACCCAAGGCCAGGTAGTCGGCGTATTTCTCGCTGACGATGGGGCTCTTGTGTTCAACCAGCTTGGCGCGGCTGGCGGCATCGGGCAGCACGGGGTGCTTGACCACGTTCTGGGCGATGGCCTCCACCAACGGGTAGTCGCTGATGGTCTGTACAAAGATGGCGCCGTTGTTGTGGCGGGGCGTGGCGGTGACATCCACCTGCAAGGCCAGCCGCAGGTCTTTTTGCAGCATGCGGTGGTGAATGTCCTGGATGCTCTGAAACCAGGCCAGGCGCGAGTCGTGGATGTGGTGGGCCTCGTCGTTGAAGACAGCAAGCTCATCGATCTCGCGGATCAGCTCGCCCAGATCGGTGTTGCTGTCGGTGGTCTTGCCCACGGGCTTGTCGCCAAACGGCGAGAGGAAGTAGTCGCGCAGGTCGTCGTCGTCCAGCGAGGGTTCGGGGACCTCGCCCAGGTAGACACGGTGGATGTTGGTGAGGAACAGGTTGCCGGTGGGGCGCACCACCCGTACGTCATCTTGAATGTGCAAGGCGATCTGAAAGTCGTCGCGCCAGTTACGGCCCGCGTGCCCGTTGTCGGGCAGAACAGGATCGTTGAAGAAAATTTTGAGGCCATCGAAGTCGGCCCGCAGGCGGTCCAACACGATGATGTTGGGCGCGATCAGCAGGAAATTGCGGGCCAGCGTGGAGTCGGGCTCGTAGAGTTTGTGGAAGTAGCTCCACGCAATCAGCAAAGAAAGTACCTTGGTCTTGCCCGCACCCGTGGCCATCTTGACCACGAAGCGGGGCCACTCTTCGTCGAACATGTTGCTCGACACCGCGCCCGAAGCGTCGAACCGCAGCAGGTCGAACTTGTCGCGGACTTTGCGAACGTCGTGTAGCCAGATCACCGATTCCACGGCCTCGCGCTGCGCGAAGTAGTAACGAAACTCATCCTGTGCGGCCTCCGCCTGCTCGATCAGGTGATGGGTCTCGAACCACCACTGCAACAAGGCGCGAGATGTGTCTGAGGCTTCCTGGTAGCCCGCTGCTCGCCAGGCAGCCACCTCCTGCCGCACGTTGGCAACCAGAGGGGCCAGCAACTTCTCATAGGCTGTTTCCCGCATTTCTTCCGCTGCGGGGAACCAGCGAACCGATGGGTCGAGAACCTCATACGGCGAGCTGGGAAAGGATGGATGTAGCGCCACTAGGCAGCCTCCGAAGGTGAAATCAATGGAACGGTGGGAAAGTAGCCCGCATACCGACGCACCTCGCGCGTGAGCACCGGCAGGCCCGCCACGGCAGCATGAGCACCGATGAAAAAATCGGCCAGCACATTGGACTTGGTGCCGCCCTGGCGCCGGTACTGCATAAAAGCTTTACCGGCGAGAAAAAGCGCGGGTTTCGGGATTTCGATGACGGGAATTTGCAGCGCGGCCAAGGCTTCGTCGAGCGCCTCAACGGTGCTGAAAGCCAGCGACAGCTCGGCGTAGATAACGGGGTTGATGACGAGGCGGTAAATTTGCGCCTGGGCGCGCAGTTGGGCCACCGACCAGTCGGCCCAGTCGGGGTCGTTCTCAAAAACGTCTACCAAGACGTTGGTGTCCACGACCATATATTTGCCTGGCGGTGCGTCAGTGGCGCAGCAAGGCCATCAGGTCCTGCGTGCGCCATTTAACGTCTGCCTTGCCCCGCGCGGTGTCGAAGCGGTCGGGCTGGGGTTTTGCGGCTTTGCCTTGGGCGCTGGCGGCTTTGTGAACCACCACCTGCCCGTCGCGGTTTACGGCGAAATCAACCGCGCTGCCGGGCGCCAGGCCGAGCGCGTCGCGGATGTGCTTGGGAATGGTGACCTGGCCTTTGACGGTGAGCGTGGTGGACATGGCAGAAACCTCCTTGACGTGTCTTACCAGATTCTAGCCAGGTAATACCGGATAATCCTGCCCTATGACGAAAGCGCCTGCAACCCCCTCCGAATTCGCCCCTGGCCTTGTGATCCAGGGCTTTACCCCGCCCCTGAAACTGCGCAATTTCAAGCTGATCGCGTTCGACATGGATTCGACGCTCATCAACATTGAGTGCGTCGACGAAATCGCTGACGCCGCCAGTCGCAAGCCCGAGGTGGCGGCGATCACCGAAGCCGCGATGCGCGGCGAGATCACCGACTACAAAGAAAGCCTGCGCCAGCGCGTGGCGCTGTTGCGCGGCGTGACGGTGGCGCACATGGAGCAGGTGTTGGCCGAACGCTTGCAGCTCAACCCCGGCGCCGAGACGCTGGTCAACGCTTGCAAGGCGGCTGGGCTCAAGGTGCTGCTGGTCTCGGGTGGCTTCACCTACTTCACCGATCGGGTGCGCGACCGGCTGGGCATCGATTTCACCCGCTCCAACATTCTGGAGATCGAGAGCGCGGCCAATGGCGGCCAGCTCACCGGCCGCATGGTCGACCAGGCCTGGGGCGACATTTGCGATGGCGAAGAGAAGCGCCGCACCCTGCTGGAAGTGGCTTCGTTGCTCGGCATCGAGCCCGCGCAGTGCATCGCCATGGGCGACGGTGCGAACGACCTGCCCATGATGGGCGTGGCGGGTCTGTCGGTGGCATACCACGCCAAGCCCAAGGTACGCAGCCGGGCGATGGTGGCGATCAACAGCGGCGGGCTGGACCGGTTGCTGGAAGTGCTGCGCTGAACGCTCGATGACGCCAACCGCCGCCGCGCCCAACAAGCCCGTACCGCGCTCGCACTGGGCCCGCCTGCGCTCGCACCTGGGCACCGTGGCGCTGATGCTGGCGGTGTTCTTCGGCGTGCAGGCCTGGCAGACGCGCGGTGTGGCGCAAGGCCCGCCGCCCGATCTGAGCTTCACCCTGATCGAGCCCGACGGCAGCCAGCAAACCACCAACCTCGCCGCCTGGCGCGAGCGCCACCCGGGCCAGCCTGTGGCGCTGTACCTCTGGGCCGAGTGGTGCCCCATCTGCAAATTGCAGCAACCGAACGTGACCGATCTGGTGGCCGACCTGCCGCTGCTCACCATCGCCATGCAGTCGGGGTCGCCAGAGGTGGTGGCCCGCGTGCTGGCGCAGCGCCAGTTGCCCTGGCCCACGGCGGTGGACCCGCGCGGCGATTTGTCGGGTGTGCTGGGTTTTGCTTCTGTGCCCGCGTTTGTGGTGGTCGACGCCGAGGGACGGCTGCGGCTGCCCACCGTGGGCTACACCAGCGGGCTGGGGATGCGTCTGCGGCTGTGGTGGGCAGGCGTTTTTTGAGCCGGGAACTGGTGCGCTGTGGGCGCCGGGCCGCTCAAGTTCAGCCGCCCGCCCGCTTCACCCGGTGGCCCTTCGCGACCAAAGCGGCCATGACCCGATCCACGTGGTCGCCCTGAATTTCGATCACACCCTCTTTCACCGTGCCGCCACTGCCACAGGTGGCCTTGAGCGACTTGCCCAGCGCGATCAGACCAGCCTCGGGCAGCGACACGCCTTTGACCAGCGTCACCGCCTTGCCGCCCCGGCCCTTGGTGTCGCGCGACACCCGCACCACGCCATCGCCCGCGGGCGCCGCCAACCGCGCATTCGCTTTACAAACGCAAGCCACCACCGGCTGGCGGCAAGCGGGACACATGCGACCAGCTTCGGTTGAATACACCAGCGCGCTGGCGGGCATCTTGTTTTTCATGGGCCGCATGGTAGCGCCCGCCCGGTTCACCCACTGTTGCGAATACCCGCTTTCGAAAAAACCAACGTCGACCGAAAACCTGTCTCCGTAACAAGCGGCAATACCGCGACCCGCCAGCAACACCGCAAGCCAACGCCATCGCGACAGTGTCGCTCCCAGGCGACCGGTAAACTCAACTGTTGCATCGCACCATGACATTCCAAATTTTGGGCCTCGCGCCCGCCCTCCTCGAAGCCACGCGGCAGCTCGCCCTGTCTGCTCCCACCTCCGTCCAGTCCGCCGCGATTCCGATCGCCCTGGCTGGCCGCGATCTGCTGGCCACAGCGCCCACCGGCTCCGGCAAAACGCTCGCTTTTGCCTTGCCCTTGCTGCAACTCGGCGGCGCGGGCTTGTCCAGCGGCAGCGGCGGGCGGCGCACCACAGCGCTGGTGCTGGTGCCCACACGCGAGCTGGCAGCACAGGTCGGCGAGGTGCTGAGCGGCCTGGCGCTCGGGCTGCCGTCGCGCCCCAAGGTGGCGGTGGTGTTTGGCGGCGTGTCGATCAACCCGCAGCTGATGGCGCTGCGCGGCGGTGCCGACACCGTGGTGGCCACCCCCGGTCGGCTGCTGGACTTGGTGGCGCACAACGGGCTCAGCTTGGCCAGCGTGCAGCGCCTGGTGCTCGACGAGGCCGACCGCCTGCTCGATCTGGGCTTTGCCGACGAGCTGGAGCGGGTGCTCAGGTTGCTGCCGGCCCAGCGCCAGACCCTGCTGTTTTCCGCCACCTTCCCCGAGCCATTGCAGCGCCTGGCCAGCCGCCTGCTGCACCAGCCCGAGCGCATCGATTTGCCCAGCGAGGCCAGCGCACCGGTCAAAATCGTGCAGCGGGTGGTGGTGGTTGATGCCAAACGCCGCACACAGCTGCTGCGCCAGCTGGTCAAAGAGCACCCCGGAGCGCGCACGCTGGTTTTCGTGGCCAGCCAGTACGCCGCCGAACAGCTCGCGTCCAAGCTGCACCATGGTGAGATTTACGCCACCTCGTTCCACGGGGGCTTAAGCCAGGGCGCCAGAAAACAGGCCCTGAAAGAATTCAAAGAAAAGCGCTGGGACGTGCTGGTCACCACCGATCTGGCCGCACGCGGGCTCGACATCGAGCAGCTGCCGGTGGTGGTGAATTTCGATCTGCCGCGCTCGGCGGTCGATTACACCCACCGCATCGGCCGCACCGGCCGCGCTGGCGCCGAAGGCCTGGCGATCAGCTTCGTGAGCCCAGACACCCAAGCCCACTGGCGCCTGATCGCGAAACGCCAGGGGCTGAGCCTGCCACTGGAAACCGTGTCCGGCTTCGAGCCCACCGAAACAGCGCCCCTCACACCGCTGGACCCGCAAAGCACCGGTGGCATAAAGGGCAAGCGCCCGAGCAAAAAAGACAAACTGCGCGCTGGCACAGCCCTGGCCGAGCCAACGCCCGACCACGATGGCGCTTAACGCCGCGCCCCCATTTCACCCCTCTGATCGACCTCACCGTGCCCCTGCCCAGCCCCGCCACCCGCACCCTGAAGCACACCCGCCGAACCACGTTTCAAGGTTTCGAGCGCGAAGACGGGCTGTGGGACATTGAAGGCCAGCTGCTCGACACCAAGCCGCACGCTTTCGAAATCAAAGGGGAACGCCGCTGGGAAGCCGACGAGCCGGTACACCACATGCACATCCGCCTGACGCTGGACAACGCCATGAAGATCCGCGATGTCGCGGTGGCGATGGACAGTTTTCCCCACGCGCCCTGCCCACAGGCCGAGGCGCCAATGCAACGCCTGATCGGCGAAAGCGTCGGCCGCGGCTGGCGCAAAACCATCGAGCGCCATCTGGGTGGCGTGCAGGGCTGCACGCACCTGCGCGAGCTGCTGTTTGGCATGGCCACGGCCGCGTTTCAGAGCCGCTCGGCTTCGTTCGCCGCACCGGCCGATGGCAGCCCGCCGATGCACCTGGGCAAGTGCCTGGCCTGGGACTTCAACGGTCCAGTGGTCGAGCGCGTCTACCCGATGTTCTTTCGCTGGCAGCCACCGGCCAGACCCTGAACAACAGCCCGCACCCAACCTGCGCCATGGGCATCGACTACCAGGGTGAACCCGTCGCCTTGCTGACGCAGCACGGCAAAGAGCAGCTGTTGACGCCGCTGCTGGCGGCCGCGCTGGGCTGCAAGGTGCAGCATGTGACCGGCTTCGATACCGACCAGCTCGGCAGCTTCTCGCGTGAAGTCCCCAGGCCTGGTTCCCAGCGCGACGCCGCGCGCCAGAAAGCCGAGATTGGTATGCGCCTTTCGGGGCTGCCCGTGGGTCTGGCCAGCGAAGGCGCCTTCGGCCCCGACCCGATGTCCGGCATGTTCGCCTGGAACATCGAAATGCTGATCTGGCTCGACCACCGCCACAGTCTGGAGATCGTCGGCATGGCCCAGGGGACAGGCCGCTGCGCGCACCTGCAAACCACGCACTGGGCCGAGGTGCAAGCCTTTGCCCACCGAGAAGATTTTCCCCGGCACCAGCTGGTGCTGCGCCCCGACGATCAGCATGCCACGCGTATCGTCAAAGGCGTTGCCGATTGGGACACGCTCCACGCGCAGTTCCAACGAACCCAGGCTGCCGCGGCCACAGGTCAGGTGTTTGTTGAGACCGATCTGCGCGCCCACGCCAATCCAACCCGCATGCAAACCATCGAGCGCGCAGCGCTCGATCTGGTGCGGCGTCTACAGTCCCCTTGCCCCGCCTGTGCCGCGCCGGGCCACGCCGCTGTAGAAAACCTGGCCGGTTTGCCCTGCGCAGACTGCGGTACACCCACCAGCGCCAAGCGCGGCGAAATTTGGGGCTGTGTGGCCTGCAAACACCGCCAAACGGTCTGGCGAACAGACCTCGTCGAGGCGTCACCGGCACACTGCCCCAACTGCAACCCCTGAGGTTGCGCCCCGCGCAGCACGCGCGGGGTCCGTGTTCGGCCCGAGGCCAAGAGCCCCCATCTCAGGCTCAAGCACACCGCGCGACCTTTCACCCCGGCTCGCGCTGAGCCTGCTGAAGCCGCCTTGTTGCTGCCATTGCGAGACACAAAGCCATGGCGGTCCAACAATGGGGGCGCGGTCAGCCATGATCACTGCACAACCCAGAGTGCCAAATTTGTGCCGAGAGGTCCTGGCAGAAAACCCCGCACAAGCCATGTCAGGAAGCCAAGAAAAAGCCCCGTAAATCAGAGACTTACGGGGCATGTTCTTGGTGGGCGGTGCAGGGTTCGAACCTGCGACCCCTGCCGTGTGAAGGCAGTGCTCTACCACTGAGCTAACCGCCCGACAATCTTGATCCGATTTGCCGGAAGCCTCAAATTATAGACCGCTTTTTTCTGGGCGCAGCTGGCGAGCCAGCGATTTCAGGCCGCCTGGTGTTGGCGCCAGACGGTGCGTCCTTTGCTGGACTTGTCAATCTCACCCAGTAGCGTTTCGTGCGCAGCACTTTCATGCGCGTTGGCTCGCAGCACAAATAGCTCGATACCACTCAGGTCGACCTGCGCCCATTCGCCTCCCTCGCTGGTCCCCTCGCTCAGCTCCATGATGAGCGCCTCTTGACCACGTGTCATGTTGATGTAGACGTCTGCCAGCAGCTCGGCATCGAGCAAGGCACCGTGCAGCGTGCGGCTGGCGTTGTCGACGCCCAGACGGTCGCACAGCGCATCCAGACCGTTGCGCTTGCCGGGGAACATGTCTTTGGCCATGACCAGCGTGTCGGTCACCGATGCGATCGCGCTGTGCATAGGCGGGCGGTCCAGCCGCTGCAGCTCTTTGTTCAGAAAGCTGATGTCAAACGGCGCGTTGTGGATGATGAGCTCAGCGCCCCGCAGATAGTCGAGCAGCTCAGCGACGATCTGGCCAAACTTGGGCTTGTCGCGCAAGAACTCGTTGCTGATGCCGTGTACCTTGAGCGCGTCTTCGTGGCTGTCACGCTCGGGGTTTACATAAAAATGCAGGTTGTTGCCGGTGAGCTTGCGGTGCAGCAGCTCCACGCAGCCAATCTCAATGATGCGGTCACCATTTTCGGCCGAAAGGCCGGTGGTTTCGGTGTCGAGGACGATTTGGCGCAAGTTTTTGTCTCCAGAGTGATGCGATGGCGCGCTGGGGTCAAGACGATCCGGCGCCTGTACAACCCAAGCGGGGCCAGCCCCCTCGGTAGACAGCGACCCGCGAGCGGGGGCGTGTGGAGGTCAGTGCAGTTCTTTGGCGTGGTTCACCGAGTACTTTGGAATCTCGATTGTCACGTCCTGCTGCGCCAGGATGGTCTGGCAAGACAGACGCGAATTGGGCTCCAGGCCCCAGGCGCGGTCGAGCATGTCTTCTTCGCCATCTTCAATTTCGTTTAAGCCGCTCATGCCCTCGCGCACGATCACATGGCAGGTGGTGCAGGCGCACACCATGTCACATGCGTGTTCGATGGAGATGTTGTTGTCAAGCAGTGCCTCGCAGATCGAGGTGCCGGCGGGTGCAGTGACCTCGATGCCCTGTGGGCAGTATTCGGGATGGGGAAGGATTTTGATGGTGGGCATATTCAGACTTCTTCGAGCTTCTTGCCCGACAGGGCTTTTCGGATGCCCTGGTTCATACGCAGCGCAGCAAAGGCCTCGGTGCCCTTGCCCAACGCTTCGGTGGCGGATTCGATGTTGGCAGCGCTTTCGCTCTGGCGGGCCTTGTCGGCCAGCGAGTCGATGAGGGATTCGACGGCAACAAGTTCGGGTGCCGACAGCAAGCCACCATCGGCCTGCAGCGCGCTACGGGTAGCGGCGATCAGGCGGTCGGCATCGACGCGGGCTTCGACCAAGGCGCGTACCGCCATGTCTTGCTGTGCGGTAGCGAAGCTTTCTTTCAGCATGGTGGCGATCTGTTCGTCGGACAGGCCATAGGCGGGCTTCACGTCCACCCGTGCCTCGACACCGCTGCCCTGCTCTTTCGCGCTCACCGAGAGCAGACCGTCGGCGTCGACTGTGAAGGTGACGCGGATCCGCGCCGCGCCCGCCACCATGGGCGGAATGCCGCGCAGCTCGAAGCGCGCCAGGCTGCGGCAGTCAGCCACCAGATCGCGCTCGCCCTGCACCACATGCACCGCCAGCGCGGTCTGGCCATCGTGGTAGGTGGTGAAGTCTTGAGCCAGCGCGGTGGGAATGGCGCTGTTGCGCGGCACGATGCGCTCGACAAGACCGCCCATGGTCTCTATCCCGAGCGACAGCGGAATCACATCCAGCAGCAGCAGATCGCCATCGCGGCTGTTGCCCGCCAGCGCGTTGGCCTGGATGGCAGCGCCAAGCGCCACGACTTCGTCGGGATTGAGGTTGGTCAGCGGGGTCTGGCCAAAAAATTCGCCGACAGCGCGGCGGATCGCCGGCATGCGGGTAGAGCCACCGACCATCACCACGCCGTTGGCTTGGCTCGCCGTGATGCCAGCATCGCGCAACACCTTGCGCACAGCGCCCATGGTGCGGGCGGTGAGCGCAGCGACACATGCCTCGAAATCGGCAGGGCGTACCACTTGGTCAATCTGCTTGCCTGCGACTGTGGCGGCAAACACCACCTGGTCAGGCTCTTCAGACAGCGCTTCTTTGCAGCGGCGCGCTTCGGCACTCAGTGCCGCGCGCTCGCTGGCCGAGAGCGCTGCGTGCGCGCCCTGCTGCTGCAGAACCCAGGCGAGCAAGCACTGATCGTAGTCATCGCCGCCCAGTGCCGAGTCACCGCCGGTGGCCATGACCTCGAAAACGCCCTGGGTCAAGCGCAGGATGGAGATGTCGAAGGTGCCGCCACCGAGATCGTAGATGGCATAGACGCCTTCGGCCGCGTTGTCCAGCCCGTAGGCGATGGCAGCGGCGGTGGGCTCATTGATCAAGCGCAGCACGTTGATGCCGGCGAGCTTGGCGGCATCTTTGGTTGCTTGCCGCTGTGCATCGTCGAAATACGCGGGCACGGTGATGACGGCACCGTAAAGCTCGTCATCGAAGCTGTCTTCAGCCCTAAAACGCAGCATGGCCAGGATTTCGGCGCTCACCTCCATCGGCGTTTTGCGCCCGGCCACCGTTTCAATCACCGCCATGCCCTGGTCTTCAACGATTGTGTAGGGCAGCTTGTCAGCACCCACTACCTGCGCTGGGCTGCGCCCCATCAGGCGTTTGACCGAGCTCACCGTGTTGGCGGGGTCTTGTACCTGGGCCGCCAGCGCCTCAAAGCCGATCTCGCGGCCCGCACCACCTGCGGCCGGGTCGAGGTAACGCACCACACTGGGCAACAACACGCGCCCGTCGGCTGCCGGCAGGCATTCGGCGACACCGTGTCGCACAGCCGCCACCAGCGAGTGGGTGGTGCCCAGGTCAATGCCCACCGCCACACGGCGCTGGTGCGGGTCCAGCGATTGGCCGGGTTCAGAAATCTGCAAAAGTGACATGAATCGGTGTGCTTTCTAGGAACTCTATTGTCCCAGTTGATCCAGGCGGGCATCGACATCGCGGGCAAAGCGCTCGACGAACATGAGGGATCTCACCTGTTGCGCCAGCGCAGCGTGATCCAGCTGCACATCGGCGGCGTGCTGCAGCGCCTCCAGCATCGCGCGCCGCGCGACCGCCACGTTCTCCGCCATGCGCTCCAGATCGGCTGGCGTGTCTGCTTCATCGAGGTCTTCGCGCCACTGCATTTGCTGCATAAGAAACGCGGGCGACATGGCGGTGTTGTCCTCAGCATGAATCGGCGCACCGTTGAGCTCGCACAAATAAGCAGCGCGCTTGAGCGGGTCCTTGAGGCGCTGATAGGCCTCGTTGATGCGCACCGACCATTGCATGGCCTCACGCTGCGCCGCAGCGGGCGCGGTGGCAAAGCGGTCGGGATGGGCTTCGCGCTGCAGGTCTTTCCAGCGTGCGTCGAGCGCCGCGCGGTCGATGGCGAATCGCGGCGCCAAGCCAAAGATGTCGAAATCGGTAGATTGCAGGCTGAGGGTCATGACTTGGGGAAGAGGTCAACGCGATACGTGTGAAAAGTCAGCGAATCAAAACGAAAAAACCGCCAGGGCGGTACAGCGCTGACGGCGTGCCGGACAGACCCAAACGGATCAAATCCTGAAGCTCTCGCCACAACCACAACGGTCGCGCTCGTTGGGGTTGACGAAGCGAAACCCCTCGTTGAGGCCTTCGCGCACAAAATCGAGCTCGGTGCCGTCTATGTAAGCCAGGCTCTTGGGGTCAACCAACACCGTGACGCCGTTGTCCTCAAACACCACGTCTTCCGGCGCGATCTCATCTGCGTATTCCAGCTTATAAGCCAAACCAGAACAGCCGGTGGTCCTGACACCCAGCCGCACCCCCACGCCCTTGCCACGCTTGGTGATGTAGCGGGTGACATGGCGAGCGGCTGCTTCGGAAATGGAGATGGACATGGCTAGCTGGACTTTCTGGGTGTTACGCTGGTCTGTGGGTGGTTCGCCGAAGTGTTCACACACAACGCACCACAACAGCCGCTTAAGCTCAGTGGGTGTGTTTCTTGCGGTAGTCGTCCACCGCCGCCTTGATGGCATCTTCAGCCAAGATGGAGCAATGAATCTTCACTGGTGGCAAGGCCAACTCTTCGGCAATTTCGCTGTTTTTAAGTGCCGCCGCCTGATCCAGCGTTTTGCCTTTGACCCACTCTGTCACCAGCGAGCTCGACGCGATGGCCGAACCGCAGCCATAGGTCTTGAAGCGCGCATCTTCGATGACGCCGCTGATCGGGTTCACCTTGATTTGCAGCTTCATCACGTCGCCGCAAGCAGGTGCCCCCACCATGCCGGTGCCAACAGACTCATCTCCCTTGTCGAACGAGCCGACGTTGCGGGGGTTTTCGTAATGGTCCACCACTTTTTCAGAATAAGCCATGTCAATCTCCTTTAATGAGCCGCCCACTGGATGGTGGACAAATCTATACCGTCTTTGAACATTTCCCACAGGGGAGACAACTCGCGCAGCTTCGCCACGTTCTCTTTGATCGTACCAACAGCGTAATCAATTTCTTCTTCGGTGGTCCAGCGGCCAAGCGTCATGCGCAGGCTGCTGTGTGCCAGCTCGTCGCTGCGGCCCAGGGCACGCAGCACATAGCTGGGCTCTAGGCTGGCAGAGGTACAGGCCGAGCCGCTAGAAACTGCCAAGCCTTTGATGCCCATGATGAGCGACTCGCCCTCGACATAGTTGAAACTCATGTTGATGTTGTGCGGCACACGCTGCGTTTCGTGGCCGTTGATGAACACCTCTTCGATGTCCTTCAGGCCAGCGATCAGGCGGTCGTGCAGAGCGCGAATGCGGGTGTTTTCTGCGTGCATCTCTTCCTTGGCGATGCGGTAAGCCTCGCCCATACCCACGCACTGGTGAGTAGGCAGGGTGCCGGAGCGCATGCCGCGCTCGTGGCCACCACCGTGCATTTGGGCTTCAAGACGAATGCGGGGCTTGCGCCGCACATACAGCGCGCCAATGCCTTTAGGACCATAAGACTTGTGCCCGGTCAGGCTCATCAGATCGACTGGCAGGCTGGTCAGGTCAATGTCGACCCGACCAGTAGCCTGGGCTGCATCCACGTGAAGAATGACGCCTTTTTCGCGGCAAATCAAGCCGAGGGCGGTAATGTCTTGGATCACCCCGATTTCGTTGTTCACGAACATGATCGAGGCCAAGATGGTGTCGGGCCGGATGGCGGCTTTGAACGCATCGAGGTTGACCAAGCCGTCGGCTTGCACATCAAGATAGGTTACTTCAAAGCCCTGGCGCTCCAGTTCACGCATGGAGTCGAGCACCGCTTTGTGTTCTGTTTTGACCGTGATCAGGTGTTTGCCTTTGGTCTTGTAAAAGTGCGCTGCACCTTTCAAGGCCAGGTTGTTGGACTCTGTGGCGCCGCTGGTCCAGACAATCTCGCGAGGGTCAGCTCCAATCAGGGACGCGATTTGCTCGCGCGCTGTCTCGACCGCTTTTTCTGCTTCCCAGCCCCAAGCGTGGCTGCGGGAAGCGGGATTGCCGAAATTTTCGCGCAGCCAGGGAATCATGGCATCCACTACCCGGGGGTCGCAGGGGTTGGTGGAGCTGTAATCCAGATAAATGGGGAAATGGGGCGTGCTCATGGGTGTCGCTTCAAAAGAGTGCTGTGGGCCTATTGGGCAAGAGACTGGGACGTGGGTTTGAAGTGTGCAATCGGCTGGGGTGGCCGTTTGCACCGCGTTATTTCATGAATGCAGCACCGAGGGCAAAGACCGAATTCGGTGCGTTGACGCGGATCGGTTTGACCACAGAGGGGCTGGAAATCGCACGCTTGACCAGCGGCGCATTCTCAACCACCAAGCCTTTGGCCAGCTGGTCGTTAACCAGCGCTTGCAGATTCACCGAGTCAAGAAAATCCACCATCCGGGTATTCAGCGCAGCCCACAGCTCATGCGTCATACATCGGCTGCCGTCGCCTGTGCAGTTTTCTTTGCCGCCACATTGGGTGGCGTCAATCGGTTCATCAACCGAAACGATGATGTCGGCCACAGTGATTTCTGAGGCCTTGCGACCCAGGGTGTAGCCGCCCCCAGGACCACGTGTGGACTCTACCAGCTCGTGGCGACGCAATTTGCCGAACAGCTGCTCGAGGTAGGACAGCGAAATTTGCTGCCGTTGGCTGATAGCCGAGAGGGTAACTGGGCCATTGTTTTGGCGCAGAGCCAAATCGATCATGGCGGTGACCGCGAAGCGGCCTTTGGTCGTGAGGCGCATTTTTGAGCTCCTTCTGGTTAGCTTGTCTGTCGTTAAATGAATGTCTGAAACACCCGTTTCAGACCTTTATTTTTTCCCACCCTCACCCGCTAAGCGGGCTACAACTCAGGGGCTGGACATTCCCGACTGTTGTTGTCAAGTTTACCACGATGTCCCACTGAATTAGTCAACATCATAGCGCCAAAAAAAGCGTTTGTCTAGGACAAATTGAGATCCATGCGCACTGTAGAGCCCGGCCAGGCAGGGCGCTCAGTGTCCAGCGTCCGGAATCTGCGGCTGCGCATCTGCCGCATGGCGGCGATCGCGCTTGGGGCTTGCAGCGCGAGAAATCCCTGCCAGGGCTGACAGCGGCTCCTTCAGGCCACCTGGTCGTGGCCTGCAGACCCAAACACCTGGGCTTTGAGGTGACTGAGCTGATCGCGCACGCTGGCGGCTTTCTCGAATTCGAGGTTGCGCGCGTGATCCAGCATCAACTTTTCCAGCCGCTTGATCTCGCGCGACACATCCTTCGCGCTCATGTCGTCCACGCTGGCACGCAGCGCGCTCTCGGCCGCGAGGCGATCGGCTTCCCGGCCGGCCTTCTCGCTGTAGACGCCATCAATCAGGTCTTTGACGCGCTTGTTCAGCGCCTTGGGCGTGATGCCCATGGCCAGGTTGTGCGCCACCTGTTTCTCGCGACGGCGTTCGGTTTCACCGATGGCGCGTGCCATCGAGTTGGTGATGCGGTCGGCGTACAAAATGGCGCGACCTTCCAGGTTGCGCGCGGCCCGGCCCATGGTCTGGATTAGGCTGCGCTCAGAGCGCAGAAAGCCCTCCTTATCGGCATCTAGAATCGCCACCAGCGAGACCTCGGGAATGTCCAGCCCCTCACGCAGCAGGTTGATGCCAACCAACACGTCGAACGCGCCCAGGCGCAGGTCGCGGATGATCTCGACCCGCTCCACCGTGTCGATGTCGCTGTGCAGGTAACGCACCTTGACGCCGTTTTCGGTCAGGTAGTCGGTCAGCTGCTCGGCCATGCGCTTGGTCAGCGTGGTGATGAGAACGCGCTCGTTTTTGTCTGCGCGGATGCGGATTTCCTGCAACACATCGTCTACTTGGTGCGTGGCCGGGCGCACTTCCACCAGCGGATCGACCAGACCGGTGGGCCGCACCAGCTGCTCGACCACCTGTCCAGAATGCGTGTTCTCGTAGTCAGCCGGCGTGGCAGAGACAAACACCACCTGGCGCATGCGCTGCTCGAATTCGTCGAGCTTGAGCGGGCGGTTGTCCAGCGCGCTGGGCAGGCGAAAGCCGTATTCAACCAGCGTGGTCTTGCGCGAGCGATCGCCGTTGTACATGCCGCCAAACTGGCCCATGAGCACATGGCTCTCGTCCAGAAACATCAGCGCGTCTTTTGGCAGGTAGTCGGTGAGTGTGGACGGCGGCTCGCCCGGCGCACTGCCGGAAAGATGGCGCGAGTAGTTCTCGATGCCCTTGCAATGGCCCACCTCGCTCAGCATTTCCAAGTCAAAGCGGGTGCGCTGCTCCAACCGCTGCGCCTCCACCAGCTTGCCCATGCCGGTCAGCTCCTTGAGCCGGTCGGCCAGTTCCAGCTTGATGGCCTCCACCGCGCTCAGCACCTGCTCGCGCGGCGTTACGTAGTGGCTGCTGGGGTACACGGTGAAGCGCGGGATTTTCTGGCGCACCTTACCGGTCAGCGGGTCGAACAGCTGCAGCGTCTCGATCTCGTCGTCGAACAGCTCGATGCGGATCGCCATCTCGCTGTGCTCGGCCGGGAATACGTCAATCGTGTCGCCGCGTACACGGAATTTGCCGCGCGAAAAATCGGCCTCGTTGCGGCCGTACTGCATGCGCACCAGCTGCGCGATCAGATCGCGCTGGCCCATCTTGTCGCCCACCCGCAGCAGCATCACCATCTGGTGGTAGCTCTCGGGCTTGCCGATGCCGTAAATGGCCGACACGGTGGCGACGATGATCACATCGCGCCGCTCCAGGATGCTCTTGGTGCAGCTAAGCCGCATCTGCTCGATGTGCTCGTTGATCGCGCTGTCTTTCTCGATGAACAGGTCGCGCTGCGGCACATAGGCCTCGGGCTGGTAGTAGTCGTAGTAGCTAACGAAGTACTCGACCGCGTTCTTGGGAAAGAACTCGCGAAACTCCGAATACAGCTGCGCAGCCAGCGTTTTGTTGGGCGCGAACACGATGGCCGGGCGCCCCATGCGGGCGATCACGTTGGCCATGGTGAAGGTTTTGCCTGAGCCAGTCACGCCGAGCAGGGTCTGAAATACCTCGCCGTCGTTGATGCCCTCGACCAGTTTCTCAATCGCTTTAGGCTGGTCGCCCGCTGGCGGGTAGGGCAAAAAAAGTTCGAAGGGCGAGCCTTGAAAACGCCGAAACTCGCCCTCTAGAGGTGTTTCGTTAACAACCTCACGCAGGGCGGTCGGCGGGTTGGGTCGGGTCGGGGATGAAGCCATCTGAGGATTGTGGGGCAGCCGGGTCATCGCCCTGTGCAGCGGGCTCGCCTGCCACGTGAGGCCGGCGCACCGCCGCCTTGGCCAGCACCTCCACGTAGCACTGCTCGGCGCCGGTCTGGGCCAGCGCATCGAGCGCGGCGACCAACGCGGCCGGGTGCACGGTCTGCGCCTCGGCCTGAATGGGGCCAAAGCGGCAGTCGAAATCCCAGAAATGGGCCCCTTCTGGCAGCTCGCGGCGGCGTTCGCGCTGGATGTATTTGCGGATGTCGTGCTTGACAGCTTCGAGCACGCGATCGGGATGTTTGCCCTCGGGGCGCAGGGGGTAGTTTTTTCGCATGGCGGTCCTTCAAAGGGTGGTCGCCCTGGTCGGACGTTGCACAACACCGAATTATCGGTGCAGTGTCAAGCCGTAGCCACCCTCGTCCAGGTTGCGGAACGGGCCAAACACCGCCGCCAATGCCGCGCCCTCGGCCTGTTGCCAGTGTTCGAGCACGGTGCGCTCCTCCACCGTGAGCGCTTCAGGGTCGGGCGTTTCGCCGTGCTGGCCCACGATGCCGAGGTAGGCGGTGTAGACCGGCGCCACCAGCGCGGCATCGCCCAGGCTGGCCTCCAGCGTTTCGCGAAACAGGCGTTCGGCCGCCTCGCGCTGTGTTGTGGAACTGCCGTCGGGAACATAGAGTTTGAGGGTGTAGGTCATGGCGGCGCGGTGACAGAGCAAACAGGGTGCGGGGCACAATGGGCCGATTATTGCCCTGGCCAGCGCCACCCCGACCGCATGCAAACCACCCTGCCCACCCCAAGCAAAGACGAAATTGCCCTGCTGCCCGAGTTCGGTCGGCTCGGGCTGGACCGCATCACGCTGGTGGCATCGGCTCAACAGGCGCGCGAAGCCGCAGCGGCGCTGGCCGACGACGCGGTCTGGGGTTTCGACACCGAGAGCAAACCGACCTTCGTCAAAGAGCAGCTGTCCGACGGGCCGCACACGGTGCAGCTCGCCACGCTGAAACAGGCCTGGGTGTTTCAGCTGCAAGACCCGGCCTGCCGCGACACGGTGGCGGGTCTGCTGGCGCAGGCCAGGCACACCAAGGCAGGTTTTGGCCTGGGCGACGACATCAAGCGCATCCAGTCCAAGCTGCTGGTCGAGCCGGCCGGGGTACTGGAGCTCAACACCGTGTTTCGCGAGCGCGGTTACCGCAAAGACATGGGCGTGAAAGGCGCGGTGGCGGTGCTGTTTGCGCAGCGCTTCATCAAGTCCAAGAAGGCCGCCACCTCCAACTGGGCCAACCCGCGCCTGACGGAGTCGCAGCTGATTTACGCCGCCAACGATGCCTTTGCAGCGGCGCGCGTGTTTGAGGCCTTGCAACGCTGACGCATCAGCGCGGCGCTGGACGCCGCCCACGCAAGGGCGTGAGCAGATCGCTCAGCCCGTTGTGGTCGATCTCGTGCATCAGCGCCAGCAGGTGGCCGATCTCACTGTTGGGAAAGCCTTCGCGAGCGAACCAGTTCAAGTAGTCGCCCGGCAGGTCGGCAATCACACGGCCTTGGTACTTGCCAAATGGCATGGCCACCGACAGCAAGCGCTCCAGATTTTCGGGTTTCATGCGGCTGCCCAGTGCGCGTCAGGCGGCATGGGCCTGGTCCAGCCAGGCGCCCACCACGCGGGAGAACTCTGCCGGCTTTTGCACCATCATCCAGTGGCCGGCCTGAAAGCCTTGCACCGCGCAGCCGGGCGTGGTGGCAAGCGCTGCAATCCAGCGCGCCGAATGGAACATGAAGGGTTTGCGCGCGCCAAACAGAAACAGCGTGGGGATTTTTGGGCCCAGCACCCGGTCCACCCGCGCCACACCACGCAGACCGCCGAACGAGCCAAACCACTGCATCGCATACGGGTAGTTCATCTGCCAGCCGATGCGCTCGGGCGGCGTCGGGCAGTGGTTCAGGCGCGCCATGAAACGGGTCATGCGGTCGCCCAGTGCGGGCCACACGCGGCCCAATTTCCAGGCCAGCGCCAGCCAGATCTGGTAGCCGGCGATCAGCAACTTTTCTTTGGGTTTGAGCGCTTTCAGATAAGCGCCCGAGTTGGTGTCACCGATGTCGGCGCCCACCACCCGCGCCACCCGGGCGGGGTGGCGCGCGGCGTACTCGTAGCCAAAAAAGCAGCCCCAGTCGTGCAACAGAAGCGTGACCGGTTCAAGGGGGCTGACCGCGTCCACCACCGCCGCGATCAGCGCCGACATCTGGTCCACCGACAGTGGGCGCGGCGGCCGACTCAGGTCAAAGCCTGGCAGCGTGAAACGCACGCAGCGGTAGCGCTCGCACAGAGCAGCCACGGTGGTGTTCCACAACCCAGGCGAGTCGGGCCAGCCGTGCAACATCACCAGTGTGGGGCCGCTGCCCTCAATATGCACCGCCACCTCTTGAACCTCGATTTGGGTTGTTTCCATTGCGTGTTTTTCCTCTCGTTCCTCGGGATCAGGCAAGCATGCTAGCGCCAGGGTTGGGAAGCGCCTTCGCTCGCGGGCCAAGGCGAAGCCCCGGCGCCGCCAATGTCACATCTTGTTGCACGATACTCCCCACCCATGCACCGAACCATATTCACCACACCCGTGGTCAACACAGTCTTGCGCAGATTTTCGATGGCGTTTCTCAGGCTCAGCGGCTGGCGCGTCGAAGGCGCACTGCCGCCGAACACCGCCAAAAGCGTGCTGATCGCAGCGCCCCACACCAGCAACTGGGACCTACCCTACACCCTCATGGTGTGTTTTGTGCTGCGCCTCACGCCCTATTGGATGGGCAAGGCCAGCATCTTCCGCGCGCCTTTTGGCGGCCTTATGCGCTGGCTTGGCGGCATTGCGGTCGATCGCTCAAAAAGCAACAACCTGGTGGCGGCTTCGGCCGAGGCGATTCGCGCAGCCGATTTTTCGTTGCAACTGATCGTGCCGCCCCAGGGCACCCGCAGCCAAGAGCGCCAATGGAAAACCGGCTTTTACTACATCGCCCAAGCGGCGCAGGTACCGATTGTGTTGGCTTATATGGATTACGCCAACAAGCGCAGCGGCCTGGGTCCGGTGTATGTGCCAACTGGTGACATGGCGGCGGACCTGGCCACGATTCAGGCGTTTTACGCGCCGTTCAAGGGCAAAAACGCAGCGTAACGCCTAAACGCGACGATTTGCCATGGTCCGCAGGACAGGGGCTGTCAGAGCGCCGCGCCCAAGCGCGTCACGCCCTCTTCGATTTTTTCCACCCCCACGGTGGCAAACGAGAGCCGCAGCGTGGCGGCGTCAGGATGTTCCGCGTAGAACGGCGCACCGGGCACAAAGGCCACATTGTTGGCAATGGCGCGACGCGCCAGCTCGGCGCCATCGCTCAGCTTCCCGCCTGCGCCGGTGAGGCGCGCCCAGATGAACAGGCCGCCTTGCGGCTGCACAAATGCAATCGCATCGCCCAACTCGCGGCGCAACGCCTTGCCCATGCAGGCGGCGCGCTCGGCATACAACGCACGCACCTTCGCCAAGGAGGCGGGCATGCGGCCGGATTTGAGGTAGTGCGTGGCAGTGGCCTGGGCAAAGGTGCTGGTGTGGGCGTCGCTGAACTGCTTGCACATGGTGGCCTTGGCCAGCAGCTCGGCCGGGCCGACCATCCAGCCCACGCGCAGGCCAGGGGACAGCACCTTGGACAACGATCCGCAATGCACCAGCAGCTCGCGGCTGCCAGGCACCTCAGCGCTAAGCGCCAGCAAGCTGGGCGGCGGCGGTGCGCCGAAATACAGGTCGCCGTACGGATCGTCTTCTACGATCAGCGTGTTGTGCCGCACCGCCATTTCCAGCACCCGTCGACGCCGCGCTTCGCTGAGCATGGCGCCGCTGGGGTTGCCGAAAGTGGGGATCAGATAGACGAACTTGGGCTTGTGCTCGGCAATTAACTGCTCCAGCGCGTCGGTCTGCACGCCCTCGCCATCGATCGGCGCGCTGATGAGCTCGGCGCCATACAGCCGAAAGCACTGGATCGTGGCCAGAAAGGTGGGGCCTTCGACGATCACCTTGTCGCCGGGCGAAATCAGCGTTTTGCCCAGCAGGTCCAGCGCTTGCTGGCTGCCGGTGGTCACAATGAGTTGCTCAGGCGCAACACCGCTCGCGCCCTTGGACGCGAGCCAAGCCGCGATTTGCTCGCGCAAGGGTTGGTAGCCCTCGGTGGCGCCGTATTGCAGCGCCGCGCCGGGCTCGTTGCTCAGCGCGGCGTTAACCGCCTCGCGGATACCCTCGACATCAAACAGCGCGCTGTCGGGAAAGCCGCCAGCAAAGCTGATGATGCCGGGCTTGCCGAGCAGCTTGAACAGCTCGCGAATGGCAGAGGTTTCAACGTTGTTGAGGCGGTCGGCGAAGGGGGTGGTGAACGACATGGTGGCACGCGGTTTGGCTGAACAGACCCAAATAGTAACCAGCGAGCACGCCGCGAACATGGCAAACAGCCAGACCACCCATCTGCCCCAATGGCGGGCCGGTCGGCAAGGCCAGCCGCGCTGCGCCACCGCTGGCTCAGAATCTGCAAAACTTTTAAAGGGCATCCCCATGAAACGCTGGAAGCTTGGCATCACCGCCCTCTGTCTGGGCCTGGGCGTGGGCTCGGCGCTGGCCCGCGATCTCGTCATGGCGATCAGCGAAGGCTCATCGGGTGGTACCGACCACGCGCGGGTCATTGCCAAGTACCAGGGCCTGGCCGACAGCATCGGAAAAAGCATCAACCAGAAGGTGAACGTGGTGTTTATCCGCGAGTTTTCGGCGCTAGAGGACGGGTTGAAGAACCAACGCTTCGATCTCGCCATGGCCCGCCCGAGCGACTACCCGGCGCGCGCAATGCGTGATTACGGCTACCGGTTTGTGGCCTCGGCCAAGCCCGAGGGTCATTGCCTGATCATCGTGCCGCAAGACTCGGACTATCAAACGCTGGCCGACATCAAAGGCAAGCGCATTGTGTTGCCCAACCCGGCGGCCTACATGACCAAGTTCTGCACCGCCGAGCTGCGCGACCAGGGCATTGATTTGGCCAAGGAAAAGGTGGAGCGGGTGCGCGAGCAAGGTGCGATCCCGTTTTACCTAACCAACAAGTTTGGCGACGTGGGCGGTGTGGCGTCGTATTCGGGCGTGGCCAAGTCGCTGGAAAAAACGGGGCATCGGGTGCTGCACAAAAGCGTGGCCCAGCCCTACTTCCCCCTGATCGTGAGCAAAGACCTGAGCGCTGCTCAGGTGCAGTCCATACAGCGCGTTGTGTTGAGCCTGAGCGAGACCGAAAACGGTCGCGCTGTGCTCAAAAACATCGGCATTCAGGGCTTTGATACCGGCACCGAAAAGCGCTTGCAGGATTTGTTGGCGTGGCTGGGTGCCTAAAGACGTCTGGCGGTTGTGACAGGGTGGGCACGGCGGGCAAGACGTCTGTTCGGTTGGAGCCTGCCACAGCACTGCGGTTGCTAGCAACAGCAGCAACAACAACAACAGCAACAGCACAAGTCAGCGCCCTCGCAGAGCAGCCGCCTGGCGATAAACTCGCCAGCCATGAAGCCTGCCGCCATCAAAGCCTTTTTCGCCACCCTACAGGCGGCCAATCCGCAGCCGCAGACCGAGCTGGAGTACACCAGCGTGTTCGAGCTGCTGGCCGCTGTGCTGTTGTCAGCGCAGGCAACCGATGTCAGCGTGAACAAGGCAACGCGACGGCTGTTTGTGGTGGCGAACACGCCACAGAAAATTCTCCACCTGGGTTTGGCCGGGCTGGAGGACCACATCAGAACCATTGGTCTGTTTCGCAGCAAAGCGCGGCACCTGCTGGAGACCTGTCGCCTGCTGGTGGAGCAACACGAAGGCGAGGTCCCCAGCACCCGCGAAGCCTTGGAGGCGCTGCCTGGGGTGGGCCGCAAAACAGCCAACGTGGTACTCAACGTGGCGTTTGGCCAGCCGACGATGGCAGTCGACACCCACATCTTTCGTGTCAGCAACCGCACCGGCCTGGCGCCGGGCAAGACGCCGCTGGCGGTGGAGCGCCAGCTGCTCAAACGCGTGCCGGCGGCCTATGCGGTGGATTCCCACCACTGGCTGATCCTGCTGGGGCGCTATGTGTGCCTGGCGCGCAAACCGCGGTGTTTTTGCTGCGCGGTGGCGGCTTGCTGCGATTTCAAACCCAAGACGCCGGCCTGAACACGCGCAACCGTCAAGGCGCCATCCAGTCCTGCACGGCGGGAAAACTCAGCGCTGCCACGGTCAGCGTGTGCAGCACCAGCCCGACCAGCGCGCCCACCAGGGTGCCGTTGATGCGGATGAACTGCAGGTCACGCCCGATGTTGCGCTCCAGCACCGCGCTCATCTCGACCGCATCCCAGGCGCGCACCCGCTGCGCTACAAAATCCACCACGCCCTCGCGGCTGTCTTCCAGCACCCGCAGCAGCGCCAGCTGACCCTGCTGGTTGATCGTCTGGCGCAAGGCTGGGTCGTCTTGCACCTGCTGCCCCGCCGCCTGTACCAGCCGCGTGATGCGATCGGTCAGCAAACCCTCTGCTTGTTGAGCGTCGCTTTTTAGCGTCTGCAAGAGATCGTGCCACCAGGCTTCAGCGGGTTCGTTCCACTGCGACTGGTCCAGCCAGGCGTCGCGCCAGCGCGCCACCTGGGCTTGCCAGTCGGTATCGGTCTGCAGCTGTTCAATGCTTTCTGTCAACCAGCCATCAAACCGCTGGCGCAGCCCGTGCTGCGGGTTGTCTGACACCTCGGCCAAGGTGCGGGTGAGCGCAGCGACCAGCTTTTTTGTGGCCAGCCGGGCCGCCACCTGGTCCAGGCCCACGTACTTCAACTGCTTGAGCTCCAGCGCGATGGCGTCGGTAAAACGCTCTTGCACCCCCTCTTGCCCAGCCCACCGAGAGAGCTGCGACAACAGACCGCTCAGCCACTGTTGGTGGTGCCCATGCGCTGTCAGCGCGCCAAGCGCCTGGCTGCCGAGCGCGGCCAGATTCACCTCGCGTAGCAAGCGCTGCGCCAGCCGCCCGACCGCTTCGCGCACCGCTGTGCGGTCCAGCGCGGCGAGCAGGGTAGGCGCGGCCTGCAGCAGCCAAAGGGACACGCGGCGCGCTGAGGCCGGGTCGGCCAGCCAGCGGCCGAGCTGGGCGCCCAGATCCCAGCGCGCCAGCGCTTGCTGCACATGCTCGGTGGTGAGGAAGTGATCGCTCAGAAAACGCGCCAGTTGCGCGCCCAGGCGGTCTTTGTTGGCCGCGATGATGGCGGTGTGCGGGATGGGCAAACCGAGCGGGTGGCGAAACAGCGCCACCACCGCAAACCAGTCGGCCAGGGCACCGATCATGGCCGCCTCGGCGGCCGCGGCCACATAGCCCCAGGCGGCATGGCGCGGCCCCATCAACACCGCCAGCACATAAACCACCGCCGCCAGCAGCAGCAGGCCCAGCGCCAGCGTTTTCATACGGGCAAGGCTATGGGGTGGGGACGGTGAAAGGAAGGACATGCGGGGCGCTTCGCCCCGGAATTCAGAGCGTGATCTGAATATAGCCCCCAGGCTCTGGCGCCTGCTCGGGCCACTGGTGCACGCCCTCGATGGTCTGCGCACCCTGAGCGGCGAGGTAGCACACCGCGCGAATCACGCCAGCGTGGCAGATCCACACCGCGTCCGCTGCGCCGCTCTCTCGGGTGGCGGCGGTGGTCTCAGCCAGTGCCGCGCCCACGCGATCAATCACCTGCTGCGTGCTCTCGCTGCCGCCAAAACGGTGGTGGGCAAAGTTGGCCATCCAGCCGTCAAACGCGCCACGCGGGATTGCGTCCCAGGCTTTCAACTCCCACTGGCCGAAGTCCATTTCGTTCAGGCGTGAGTCCACCGTGGGCGCGGCCAGGTCGGCGCGCTGCGCCCGCACGGCGCCAGCCAGTTGCTGCGCACGGCCCAGCCCCGAGACCCAGAGCGGCGCAGCCAGCGGCAACACACTCGCCAGTGTGGCGGCCACGGCCTGCGTGTGATCGGGGTCGGCCGGTACATCGCTGGCGCCATAGCACAGGCCGCTGGCCAGCTGCACCCGAGCGTGGCGCACCAGCCAAAGCCTCATGCCAAGCCGAGCGCGAAGCCCAGGTAAAACAGCAACTCGCTCGCCTGCTGGGTGGCACCCAGGCCATCGCCTGTGAAGCCTTGCAAACGCCGGCGCAACAGCTGCCAGATCCACGCCAGGCCCAACACCGCGCCGAGCACCGCTTGCCACCAGGGCGCAGTGGGCAAAGCCCACACCACCAGCGCCAGCGCGAGCGCCGACCACAGCAGTGCGACGAGCAGGCTGCCGGTGCCAATCGCCTCCGCCAGTGGTTTGGATTTCGACGCCGCGGTGTCACCTACATGCGGCAGACTTCTAACCACGATCAGCGGCAGAAAGCGCGAGATCACGTGCGCGGCAAACAGCGCGGCCAGCGCCGGCCACAGCCCAGCGCTTTGTGCGATCAGCGCCAGCAGCGCGATCTTGCCCAGCAGCGCCAACACCAGCGCCAGCGCTCCAAAGCTGCCGACGCGCGGGTCTTTCATGATGTCGAGCGCACGCTCGCGGTTCATGCTGCCGCCCAGGCCGTCGGCCAGATCGGCCAGCCCGTCTTCGTGAAAAGCGCCGGTGAGCAAGACGCTGAACACAGTGCTCAGTGCGGCCGCCACCCAGGGCGCTGCGGGCTGCGCGGGCAGCAGCCACAGCAGCGCGCCGAACACAGCGGCGGTGAGCGCACCCACCAGCCAGCCCACGCCGGGGAAATGCGCGGCGCTGGCGCGCAGCATGGCGGGCGAGAAACCGACCCAGTCGGCGAGTCGGCCGGTGATGGGGATGCGGGTGAAGAATTGGACAGCCAGCAGGTAATTTCTGATCGCTGCGCTGCGCTGCTGCGTATCTTCAGTTGGGCGCTCTTGTTCCACCGCGTGCATCCTTCAGTTCGTTTGCCCCGGGTCTTTCGACAAGCTCAGCACAGGCCCCGTCAAAGGGCTCGCGGTGGCTTCGACCGGCTCAGCCCGCACGGATGTTTGCAATTCGTTTGCGGGCTCTTGCCGCGACACGCCCGCCGCCTCGAAGCATGCCATTTCCCGCAGCAGCGCACAGCTGGACACCAGCAGCGGCCAGGCCAGCGCCGCGCCCGAACCTTCGCCCAGCCGCAGGCCCAGATCGAGCAAGGGTTCGGCTTTCAGATGAGCCAGCATCAGTGCGTGACCCTGTTCGCCCGAGCGGTGGGCAAACACACAGCGCTGCAACACAGCGGGCTGCACCGCGCTGGCCACCAGCACGGCTGCGCTGGCGATAAAACCATCGACCACGATCACGCGGCGCTCCTGCGCGGCCTGCAACACCGCGCCCACCAGCGTGGCGATCTCGAAGCCACCGAAAGCGGCCAGGGCGTCCAGCGGCTGGGTGGCGCTGGCGTGGCGCGCGAGCACCTGGCGCAGCACACCGATCTTGCGTTGCACCGCCTCGGCATCGAGCCCGGTGCCGGCGCCGGTGCAGTCGGCCACGTCAAGCCCGGCCAGGCGCGCCAGCAGCATGGAGGCCGCCGAGGTGTTGCCAATGCCCATTTCACCCAGCAGCAAGGCGTTGCCCGGCAGCTCGCGCACCACCTGCTGCCCGTTGGCGATCGCTTGCGCGCACTGCTCGGCTGCCATGGCCGGACCTTCCATCGCGTCGGCGGTACCGGGCGCGATCTTGTGGACGCGCAAACCCGCGCGCGACGCGAAGTCGTGCGCCACGCCGCAGTCCACCACGGTGAGCGCAATGCCGTGCTGGCGCGCCAACACACTGACAGCCGCGCCACCGGCCAGGAAGTTCTCCACCATCTGCCAGGTCACGTCGCTCGGATAGGCGGAGACACCGTGCGCCGCCAGGCCGTGATCGGCCGCGCAGACCAGCATCTGCGGATCGTGCAGCGCTGGCGCGTCGCTGCCCAGAATCAGGCCGATGCGCAGCGCCAGTGTTTCCAGGCGACCAAGCGCGCCCAGCGGTTTGGTTTTGTTGTCCAGGCGGTGCTGCAAGCGGGCGGCCAGCTCGGGCTGTTGCAGATCGGAAATGCTGAGGTTCATGTCGGTGTTGATGGCGTGGGTGCGATGAGCCGGTCGAGCACGCCGGGCTCGAAATGGGTTTGGATGAAATCGGCCAGGCCGTCGAACACCGTGTCCAGCGTCGGCACCGCCGCGCCAAACAACGCCTGCAAGACGCGCGGGTCTTCAAACAGACCGTGCAGGTAAACGCCGAGCACGTTGCCGGCCGCGTTCTGCCAGCCCAGCCCCGGCAACACCTCGCGCGCGACGGCGCCCGCCGCCGCCATGGCTGGGTGTTGCGCGGTCTGGCCGTGGTGGATTTCGTAGCCCGACACCGGCACGCCCGAGAGCGCCGCCCACCGACCATCCAGCGGCGCGAAACAGCTGCTGGTATGGCGCACGGTTTTCTGCGGATCGAAGGCGGTCACCAGCGGCAGCAGGCCCAGGCCGGGCGCGTTGCCGCCGGCCATCGGCTCGATGCCGTGGGTGTCGATCAGCGCCTCGCCCAACACCTGCAAACCACCGCAAATGCCCAGCACCGCCTTGCCTTGCGCCGCGTGCGCCGCCACCGCGCGGTCCAGACCCTGGGCGCGCAGCCAGGCCAGATCGGCGCTGGTGGCCTTAGCCCCCCCC
>Ga0209702_10002589_pt1 | contig 31041 bp, 23 predicted proteins | sample FRY01_FD_187210 | JGI IMG/M metagenome (GOLD analysis project Ga0209702, IMG submission 187210) | Freshwater microbial communities from Lake Fryxell liftoff mats and glacier meltwater in Antarctica - FRY-01 (SPAdes) (version 2) | ecosystem: Environmental > Aquatic > Freshwater > Ice > Glacier... | reverse complement strand
GGGTTTCCTATAGAACCATCAGCATAAATATCAACAACATAAATATCTGTTAAGCCTCTAGACCCTGGCATGTCTGAAGTGAAGTATAGTTTATCTTCTGCTTTATTTAAGGCTGGATGTCCAGCTTGGTAATTAACCCTGTTAAATGGTAACATTTCAATATTAACCCACTTCCCTTTTGCTCCCTTTTGAGCTCTGTATAATTTATTTAAAATTACCCCTGTTTTGCTTTTAAATACTTTTCCATTTAAATAATCACTTCTTGTAAAATATACAGTTTGTAAATCTTTGGTAAATACGGCGTTTGATTCGTGAAATTTAGTATTTATCTCATTTGAAAAGTTCTTTCTATTAATGATATCTCCATCTTTTTGAATATCTCCTATCATCAAATCTAAAAGGTCTTTTCCTTGAGAAGAAGCTAAAACTGCCTTTTTTTTGCCATAAAAATTAACTCCAAAATCTCTGTGTTCTGTATTGGAAGCTAAATTTTTAATACCATAACTCGCCTCTTGCGCAATTAACAAAGAGGTACAAAACAATATTATTATAAATACAATTTTTTTTGTCATTTTTTCTAGCATAACTGAAAGCCCCTAGAGGCGCTATTATTATAGTTGTTAAAATTTTTATTTAGCATTGGCTATTTTAAAAATATCTTGGAGATATTATTCTTTTATTTTTAAAGATCTCAAACATCAATATAATCTCATGCGTATTATTACTATAAGCTCCAAGATTTGATAGTGATGTTTCATATGCATAACCCGCAGTTAGCTGTTTACTGATTTGAAGATTTACCATAGCGGCTACAGCCGCTCTTGTAGACTCATTAAATCTGTAAGAAGTCCCTAGCCAAAGCTTTTCATTAAATAAAAAATGAGCAGAAAGGTCGTATGATATTGGCGCACCATTTGTTTGCCTTACTAAAAAAGAAGGTTTAAGTTTTAAATTGTTATTAATATCAAACAAAAGGCCTGCAGTTAAAAAATAGCTATTCCTTTCTAAAACAGAAAATTCTTCTGTTTGATCGTAATCAACGTTTAAAATTCTAGGGGCTGACAAACCAATATAGCCTTTGTTTGAATGCAAGAACAATCCCATTCCAATATTTGGATTCCAAGAATGCTTAATATTCTGAATCACTAAATCATTGGGGGCAGCATCTCTGAGTTCTTGGTCTAAACTATAAGATGTTACACTTGCTTTTAAACCAAATGCAAGTTTTGTTTCGTAACCTATATTAATTGTATATGAATAATCAACATGTGCTTTTGAAAAATTTTCAAATCCTATTTCTTCATTTATAAAAGAAAATCCTAATCCAACATTCTCATTTTTCATTGGAGAATGAATTGAAAACACTTGCGTTATTGGCCCTCCATTAAGACCAGCCCACTGATTTCTATATAGCCCTAGAATACTAATAGCTTGTCTACTGCCTGCATAAGCAGGATTTATAGAAATAGGATTAAACATATACTGTGTAATCTGCGTATCTTGTTGGCTAAATAGGTTTGTACAACTGAGTAACACCAGTACAAAAATATTAAGCTTAATAATTTTTTTTATCATCATTTTTTTATTAAATTCCGACGTAAAGATAACCTACGAATGGGTTAAACACACTGCCTACTAAGTTAACGATGTAATAATATGTTCCTGCTGGAACATTATCCGAACCACCAATGGAATTAGAGTGTGCAAAACCGTTCCAGTTGTTTTGGTAATCTTTAGATCCATAAATTTTAGCTCCCCAACGATTAAATATTTCAACTTCAACAATAAACCCGCAATTTTCTATTCCTTCTATAGTAAAATATTCGTTGTATTGATCTCCATTAGGAGTTACTGCTTTAGAAATTATTACGTTGTTTACATTGTCGCACACGCCGCAATCATCGTTTAAAGAAATAGTGAATTCTGTACCACTAAGACATTCACTAGTAGGGTCAGTATAAGTGAAAATATAGTCTCCTGTTACTAATCGAAACGGATTAAATAAGCTCCCATTTATAGTAGCATTACCTGAAGATACAGACCATAAGGAAGCGTCTCTTTGAAAAGTACCATCTAATAAACTAAATAAATCAAAATCTAAATCATCATTTATACATAGATCTGTTTGAATACCGGTAAAAACAACTACAGTAGAGTTTACAGAGGCACAGTTTAGCGGATTGCTAACTTCACATATTTTATAGGTAAGCATATAATTCCCTGCGGGAGTATTTGGTGCAATTGTAACGCTGCCATCAGCATTTAATGTTAATCCTGCTGGAACCGTAGTTCCTGATAGGACAACATTTCCTGGGGCTGCTCCAATAACTACTGGAGATCCGTCTAAGGTGTCATTTAATGTTAAAGAACAAGTTGTTCCTCCTGTAATACCATTTACAGATGTTGGTGTATCCACTACTGCAACAATAGCTCGAGCAGCTACAGCTAAACTTGTTTGTGAATTATCATTCGGATTACTCGCATTTCCTTGGGAAGCATTTAGTGGGGGGGATGCACAATTTGGAACTATACATAATAAAGGATTAGTGGCTGCTATGTACACAATATTCCCTAAAATTGTATCAGGATCACTCACCACATTACCTCTTACGGTAAGCAAAATATCTCCAACATCAAATGAACTAAAACCGCCTCCTGTATTTGTTAATCTTATTGTATTTGCAGAACCAGTTGTTAAAGTCAATTGGCTCCAACGTGGGTCACTTCCTGCAGCAATTCCTAGAATTTCAGCATTGGCACCAACACTAATAGTAACTCGTAATGAATTACTAACTATAGTATTGTTACTATAATTACCAACACTAGCACTCAAAATTCCTGCAGAACCTTGTGACAAACTTGCTGGACTCATTAAAATTCCAATGCCAGGATCTGCATTTTGTGAATATCCTTTTGATATAAAAACAAACACAATAAAAAATAGTATTATTAATTTATTTAGCGTTTTCATATTCTTTTTATTTATCACGAACATTTTTTTCATTTTTTCATTTATTCAATAATTATTGAACATTAGCAATCGTGCTGTACGTATTGTTATTATTAACGGCGTCAGAACCTGAACCATTTACAATGGTAGCAGTAATTGATTGAATGGTTTGAGTTGGCGCAGTAGTATTTCGGGTTATTGTAAAGCCGATAGCTGAATTTGCACTTCCTCCTATTATAGCACCTGATTTTAATGTCATTGTTATGAAATGTGAATTTTGAGTCATTGTCCAATTACTGTTGTTAACAGGAGTACCACCAAAAACACTTGAAGTGCTAGTTGCAGCTCCATAGGTAATGGTAAATGCAGAGAGTTTTGAGATTTTAACAACCACTGGACCATTAGATGCTAAACCTCCAATGGCAGATATGTTTAAAACAAAATCTTTTGCTGGTTCTGCAGCTGAAAATGACGTAGCATCAATATCGATCGTTGGAGTAAAGTCCGTAACTGTGGGAGTCAGAGTTGGTGTTGGTGTTGCCGTTACCGTTGGCGTATCATTAGTATTTGTTGTGCCAGAGATATCGCTTACGCCTTCATCTGAAGTAGCCGTAGCTGAGTTGGTTACACTTCCTTCATTAATATTGGCTTGAGTAATGGTGTATGTTCCTGTGATAACCGAGCTAGAAGCACCCACTGCTAAAGAAGCAATTGGACTTCCAGTGATGGTCAATCCTACCATTGGATCCGTTACAACGACATTAGTCAAAGTAGTAGTTCCTGTATTGGTCACCGTAAAGGTATAGGTAATTACATCCCCTAGTATTCCTGTTCCACTCACGCTGGCAGTTTTCACCAAAGCAATAGCTGGAGTTTGAGTAACTGTTGTTATAGTAGCCGTGTCATTATCATTTGCTGTACCAGAGATATCGGTGGCGCCTTCATCTGAAGTAGCCGTAGCCGAGTTGGTTACACTTCCTGCATTAATATTGGCTTGAGTAATGGTATATGTTCCTGTGATAACCGAGCTAGAAGCACCCACTGCTAAAGAAGCAATTGGGCTTCCTGTGATGGTCAACCCTAGCATTGGATCCGTTACAACGACATTAGTCAAAGTAGTAGTTCCTGTATTGGTCACCGTAAAGGTATAGGTAATTACATCCCCTAGTATTCCTGTTCCACTCACGCTGGCGGTTTTCACCAAGGCAACAGCTAAAACAGTTACAGCCAAACTTGTTGATGAGTTGTCATTCGAATTACTGGCATTTCCTTGGGAAGTATTTAGTGGGGGGGAAGCACAACCGCCACATAATAAAGCATTATTAGTTGCGATATATACAATATTTCCTGCAATTCCAGTGGCACCACTTACCACATTACCTCTTACAGTAAGCAAAATATCTCCAACATCAAATAAACCAAAACCACCACCTGTATTTGTTAATGTTATTGTGTTTGCAGAACCAGTTGTTAAAGTCAATTGACTCCAACGAATATCGCTTCCTGAAGCAATTCCTAGAATTTCAGCACTGGCGCCAACACTAATAGTAACTTGCAATGAATTACTAACTATTGTGTTGTTACCATAATTCCCAACAGTGGCTCTCAAAATTCCTGTAGAACCTATCGATAAACTTGCTGGACTCATTAAAATTCCAATTCCAGGATCTGCGTTTTGTGAATATCCTTTTGGTATAAATACAAATAAAATAAAAAACAGTAATATTAATTTATTTATAGTACTCATATTCTTATTGTTTATCGTTGATTTTTTTTTATTAATTATAACCATAATTATTGAGCTTTAACAACAGTGTTGTAAGTGTTATTATTATTAACACTATCAGATCCTGAACCATTTACAATTGTAGCTGTAATTGGCTGCATAGTTTGAATTGGTGCAGTAGTATTTCGGGTTATTGTAAAGCCGATAGCTGAAATTGTATTTGCTCCTATTATAGCACCTGATTTTAATGTCATTGTTATGAAATATGAATTTTGAGTCATTGTCCAATTACTGTTGTTAACAGGAGTACCACCAAAAACACTTGAAGTGCTAGTTGCAGCTCCATAGGTAATGGTAAATGCAGAGAGTTTTGAGATTTTAACAACCACTTGACCATTAGATGCTAAACCTCCAATGGCAGATATGTTTAAAACAAAATCTTTTGCTGGTTCTGCAGCTGAAAATGACGTAGCATCAATATCGATCGTTGGAGTAAAGTCCGTAACTGTGGGAGTCAGAGTTGGTGTTGGTGTTGCCGTTACCGTTGGCGTATCATTAGTATTTGTTGTGCCAGAGATATCGCTTACGCCTTCATCTGAAGTAGCCGTAGCTGAGTTGGTTACACTTCCTTCATTAATATTGGCTTGAGTAATGGTGTATGTTCCTGTGATAACCGAGCTAGAAGCACCCACTGCTAAAGAAGCAATTGGACTTCCAGTGATGGTCAATCCTACCATTGGATCCGTTACAACGACATTAGTCAAAGTAGTAGTTCCTGTATTGGTCACCGTAAAGGTATAGGTAATTACATCCCCTAGTATTCCTGTTCCACTCACGCTGGCGGTTTTCACCAAAGCAATAGCTGGAGTTTGAGTAATTGTTGTTACAGTAGCCGTGTCATTATCATTTGCTGTACCAGAGATATCGGTTGCGCCTTCATCTGAAGTAGCCGTAGCTGAGTTGGTTACACTTCCTGCATTAATATTGGCTTGAGTAATGGTATATGTTCCTGTGATAACCGAGCTAGAAGCACCCACTGCTAAAGAAGCAATTGGACTTCCAGTGATGGTCAATCCTACCATTGGATCCGTTACAACTACATTAGTCAAAGTAGTATTTCCTGTATTGGTAACTGTAAAGGTATAGGTAATTACATTTCCTACTATTCCAGTTCCACTAACACTGGCGGTTTTCACCAAGGCAACAAGTGGAGCAGCTGGAGCAGCTGAAACCACAATAGTTGAAGTTACCGAGCTACAATTTGTAGGGCTGCTAAATTCACATATTCTATACGTTAGGCTATAGTTTCCTGCAGCTGTATTTGGCGCAATAGTTACAGTGCCGTTTGCATTTAAGGTTAATCCTGCTGGCACGGTAACGCCTGTTAGCGTAACATTTCCTGTGGATGTTCCAATAACCACTGGAATCCCATTATAAGTATCATTTAAAGTTAATGCCGCTGTAGTTCCTCCTGTTGAACCATTTATTGCTGCCGTAGTTTCTGCTACTGCTACTATAACCGGAGCCCCTAAAGACGTAGAAGTAACACATTCTGGATTATTATAAATTACAGCATTGTCAGTATTAACTGCCCCTAATGTAGAAAACTGACGGCCCGACATGAACACTCCTCCACCCGAGTTACAGGCTCCTCCATGAGCAATAAAATTTCCTTTTATTTCAGCGGAAGCTCCTATATTAAGTGCACCAGTGGCAACTCCGGCTCCGGCAAGCCAAAAAATATTACAACGGCGGGCGCCATTGGCTAAAATCATTTTTGATGATGCTGCTATATTAAATGCTCCAGCAAATCTAAAAACAAATATTGCATCGGGGTTACCTGCCGCATCAAGCGTGATAGTTCCTTCTAAAGCCCCTGCTGTTGGGATATCATAAACACCAGGAGCAATTGTTTCATTAAGGTAAGTTGCCGAACCTGTTCCCGTGGCTGTTAGAGCCATAAGTGCAATATAAGCGGCATCTAAATCTAATGCAGCTTGTGCTGTAACAGCATTCATAATTTGTTCAGTCCCAATATGAATTCCATTTGTATAAGCCGTTATAGCTCCCGCATTTGTACCAATGTTTCCATTAATGCCAGAGATAGCTGTATTGCCCACATTACCAACACTAGCAAAAAGTGTAAAATTAGACAGAGAACCTAAAACATCAACAGCAGGCGCAATATTACAGGCCGCTTCACAAAATACTGGAATGGTGCTAACACAAGGAGGTGGAGTTGCAATAGCACCAATTCCTAAAGTTATTGCTCCACTCATAGTAAACATTCTTCCTTCAAGCAAAGTACCGGCACCCAAACCAACAGCGCCTGTCTTTGAAAATAAAGTACCTTTTACATCAGCAGCTGCTGCAACAGAAATAGCTCCATTAATAATCCAAAAAACATTACAGGATTTTGCTCCATTAATTAAAGTAATCGTTGCAGCTGCTCCAACTGTCATTGCTCCGTTCATTTTGATTACAAAGAAAGCATCAGGGTTTCCTCCTCCATCAAGCGTAAGGGCTCCTCCTATAGAACCAGCACCAATGGTGGAATAAACACCAGGAGTAATAGTTTGCCCAGCACCAAAAGCTGGAGGAAATGCGGGAAAGTCAACAAATTTATCGTTAAGATGAATATATAACCTAAGTAAATCGTATCTAGCCTGAGTAGTTACAATATTACCAGGGCCCGTATTGCCATTATATGCATTACCAGTATAAGCTGGTAGATTTAAGCCGCTAACTATGCCAAGATGTGTACCAACATCGCCTGTTATGGTTCCTCCAGAATTGGCGACTGCTCCTGCTCCAGTAAAAGCACCAAAGGAGGTGAGTATACCTAGATTAGCTGTACTGTTAGGTGTTTGGCTAAAGCTTAAGTTTGAAAATGATAATAGTGCAATGGTTGTGACAGAAAACAGTATTTTTTTAATCATAATAAGTTATGTTAAATATTGAAACATTTTCCTAAGAGGACTTAGATACAACAAAAAGCTATGGGTCGTAAAAAAGTTTGTTTTTATTAAGAATTTGGCGTGCAAAACTAAACTAATAAAAAACAGAAAACATCAGCATTTATACGCTTTATTAATAAAAAACAAAAGGAATAATCAGTAAAAATACGGAGGCTGTGTAAGTTTAAATACAGAATAACAATAGATATTAAGGACAAAGTATGATCTACAGATATTTATGTTGCTGATTAACATTGGGCTGCAGTGGTCGCGTTAAGTGAAATATGCATTATCTTTTTAATGAATTTTATGTATTGATAAGTTCAATTGAAAAAGAACAACGTTAAAACATTTTAAAAAGATGGGAATAATTCATAAAAAAAGTATGACAATTATTAGACCAATCGCCTTATCTTAGGTTTAAAGCATAATGCTGCTTAATTTTCAATTATTATCAACCTATTGCGAATAGCATACATAATAAGTTCAGCAATATTTTTACATTCCGTTTTTTCTAACAAATTTGCTCTATAAGTTTCAATAGTTCGTTTTCCCAAAAAAAGAATAGTAGAGGTTTCGGCCGTTGAATGGCCTTTGCAAATCAATTTTAACACTTCAAGTTCACGATTGCTTAATTTAATAGGAATGTCTTTAGTGTATTCTATAATAGGTGGAATCGGTTTTTTTACTATGATATTTACGTTACCCACTAGACTAGGAAACCCTTTGTATAAAATTACGGAGCCATATAATTCAACATATATAGTATTTAAAGATTTTTGAACCGCTTCAAATTGAAGGGAAACTGATCCATTTATATCTTTTAAACAGCGATCGATTTCGTTTAAAATTTTTGTTTTATCACAGTAATTTTCTTCAAGAATGTGGTTTAAATTTATAAAAGAGAATTCATCATATTGATAGCCAAAAATACTTGCTAACGTTTCATTATAAAATACAAATTTATCTTTTTGGTAAATAAAAATACCGAGCTTCGGGTGATCTAGAACCGCGTAAAATTTTTCATCATTAAATTTTTCAATAGCATCGTATTTAGCAATACGTGTTTTAATAACTTTCAACAATTCATAAAGATCAAAAGGTTTTATAATATAATCATCAGCGCCCAGCTGCATTCCTGCTCTTATATCTTCGTTTTCAGTTCTGGCTGAAAAAAACACTAGAGGAATAGCGGACGTTGCCTTAATCTGTTTAATTGTTTTATAAAAATCATGTCCATTCATATTGGGCATCGATATGTCACACAAGATAAGATCTGGTAAATGTTTTAAAGTTTTTTGCACACCTATTAGTCCATCTTCGGCAACAAATACCTCAAAGTTTTGATCTTTGATAAATTCAGCAGTATTTTCTCTAAGGACATCGTCATCTTCTATGATTAGAATTTTTTTCATTTAAGAAAATTTAGGTAGTTAAACTTTTTTAATTAGCCATCAATATTAATTATTTTCGTTTTATTTGTTATGATGCTATTAATATTTTTCTCCTATAAATAGGGCAATGTAATAATTACTTTTGTTCCTTGATTTAAAACTGATTCAATGGAAATTTGGCCTTTATGTAGACTAACGAATCTCTTAACGATAGAAAAACCAAAACCAGTTCCTTTTGTCTTTCCAACATTCGAAGCACGGTAAAAAGGTTCTAATAAATTTTTAATTTCATCAGAGGGTACTCCAATTCCTTTATCAAGTATTTCGAATTTTATCTCTTTGCTGGATACTTCGTTTATAAAAATAACGATTTTTTCTGTTTCGCTACTATATTTTATTGCATTAGAGATTACATTATTAAAAATATGCCTAATCATAACTGCATCCATGGTATAGCTTTCGATCGAGAGGTCGGGTTTTAGGACGATATTATGGATTGTGCCACTAATACTCAAATTCTCTTCAATGATTTCCTTTATCAGTGGTAAAAGTTTGATACTTGTAGGCCTAAAAAAAGATTTACTTGTTTGTTCTTCATCAATGAGTGCAATATCATCGAGTAGTGCTGTGGAATGTTGCACAGCATCGAATATTTGCTTGAACATTTTTTCTTTTTTTTCCTTATCCCAGACATCATCGTAGATTTTTAATAATTGCACACTAGATAATATTCCGGCAAGCGGTGTTCTAAACTCATGCGAAACGGTAGAAACAAATTGAGATTTTAAAGTGTTTAGTTCTTTCAACTGTTTATTTAATTCCACTAATTTTTCTTCCTTAAGTTTTCTTTCTGTAATATCATTAATGGTACAAAGTAATAAAACTTCTTTGCCAATTAATAATTGCGTAGTGTAAATTTCGACGTCCCTAGTTTCTCCAGAATATAATTCATGTAAATATTGAGAATAGGATGGCTCAACAAGATTAGATTTTCTTAGTTTTATCATTTTTTCTTTCGCAGCTTTGGAACTAATGTCTTTTAAATTCATTACTTTCAGTTGTTCTACGGTATAACCATAAAATTTTGCGGCAGCCGTGTTAACATCCTTAATGCTAAGATCCACAGGATTCATTAGTAGTTGCGGAGCTTGGTTTTTTTCGAACATAGCAAAATACAATTGACTGCTTTCGCTTGATGCCTCCTCCGCCTTTTTACGATCAGATATATCTCGAATATGGCATAGAATAACTTTTTTTTGCTCTACTTCGTAAACATTACTTACAAATTCTACAGCCACTGATTTTCCTGCTTTTGTCTCTAATGGCATATCTTCAAATCGAATGTATTCTTTATTTTGTAATTCGATGAAAGCTTCTTTAGAAGCAGCAATATTTTTAAAAACGCCTATTTCCCACAATTCTTTTCCAATTAACTCTTCGTAATCAAATCCAATTAATTCGATCAAGAAAGGATTTATATCAGTAATATATCCTGAGATAGCGTCAAGAATCAAAATCCCTTCTTTTGATGATTCAAAAATTTGATGAGACCGAATTTGTGCGTTTCTTATTGTTTCAAAAGCTAATTTGCGTTCTGTGATATCTTGAATGATACCCATTAGATAAAACCTTTGCGTTATATCGTCAAAAACATTTTCTCCCCATCCATCTACCCATCTAACCTCGCCGTCATTCTCGCGGATAATTCTATACTCTTTACGAAATGCTTTCTTAGTGAAAATACATTCTTGGAAGTATTCCGTTATAACTTCTCTGTCCTCAGGATGAATAATAGTGACCCATTTCTCTATTTTGTAAATTTTTTCAAACTTAAAACCAAAAATTAAAGATAGTTCCTCGGATATTGTTGCATAACCAGAAGAGACGTCAAATTTAAATTTTCCAATATTTCCAATTCTTTCAGCTTGTTTCAAAAGAAATTTGCGCGCTAGATCTTCATTTTTTATTAAATTACTCCTAGTTTTGTCAATGACAGTTAAAAGAAATTGTTGCTCGTTTTCTAAAAACGAACCTGATAAATTGATAGAAAAATGCTTGCCTTCAGCGTTTATTAATTCAATATTGCACGAGTGATTCCCTTTGCGTTGTTTCGCTTTTCGTAAAAAGTTTTTGAAATTCGAGAGATGTTTTTTTACTATATACCTATCAAACGGCGAGCCAATGACATTTTCAGTTGTTTGAAGCAAAAGAATCAAAGTATTATTATTAATCAATACTATTTTTTCATTACAATCTACAACAAGGCAGCACGGTTTTGAAAAATTATAAATTAATTTTAATTGCTCTAAATCTTTTTCAGCTTTATCTTTTAAAACTTGCAACGAATTATTCTGTTCAATAAGCGCTATCTTTTCAAAACGAAGTTCGTCAATTAAACGTTTATTCAGTATGTCTTTCATGGTTTTTACGTTTGTTTTTTGGCTTGGTTGTAATTTTTCGTAAATCGTCATCTAAGATATTGTGAAAACACAAATTTAACAACGTATCAGCTGTAATTGTATTAATCAATTAAATCAACCAAATTCTAATCAAAAATGCATTGTTTGCAACGGTAGTTTCTAAAAAAAAGAATAACTCTTACAGATGTATCAAAATACTTGTTTCGCAATATGAAAGTCTGTGCATATTCATTTCCAATATATTACACGCAGACATTACCACAAATATAACGCAATTGCGCAGTCACAACAAAAAAAAATAAGCTAAAACCATAGGTTTGTTAGTGCTTGGTCCTTTTTTAGTTGCTGTTGCAGCAAAAATCAGGTGTGTCTTAGTGCAAAACTTATTTAAACTCATCTAACGAATATAAACTTATAGTTTTTTGCTTATTATGCATAAAAATTGAAAAATTTTTCTTCTTTTTTATGAACTTTTAAAAACAAGTTTTCTACTGATAATATTCTCTTTTTAAGTATTATTTTTACAATAGTATTTGTTGTTTTAAAACCAACATATCAAACGTCAATTCATTTTTACTTATTTTATTATTTTTACATATTTATTTTCTAAAAGGTCAAAAAAAAGAATGTTTTTCCCTGGTAAAAAGGCTGATTTTACAATAAATTGTTGCTCTTTTTTGCTTCCCGTTGCAGTGTTTTAAAAAAAAATATCGAGTAATTTGTATACAAAATAAAAAAAATAGGGACACTAAGGTTAAAAAATAATATCTTTCTAAAAAAATTTTAGATGAAGAATATGGAATTACTCTCCGAGGAAAAAAATGATAATCAATATTATGTTTCCCTTTTGGATGCCCTAATTAAAGAAAATAATCTAGAACTAAAACACCGTTTACAAAAATTGGATACTTATGCTCAGTTTATAAACGAACAAGCAAGGCTATTACTAGATAGTATTAATGAATACAGCGCAAAAAATGAGGTTTCATTTCTTGAAGCTTCTTCTTTTTGTATTGAAGTATGGAAAAAACGTATGTTTAGTTAGTGTGTATACCAATCTTATAATTTTAAGAAATTATCATACACAAAAAGAACTTAGCTTTTTTATCACGCAGTTTTAAGTTACTCTTTTTTATAGAATAGTTTTCTTAGATTATTATCCTAATTTAACTATAATTATTTTTGAAGAATGTTTACTTGCATTCTCTGACTATCTATTTTGAATTGGGCGATAGAAATAAGCTGTATATAAGTAAATTTGGTTTCTATCAACAGTACTTCAAAGAACCTTAATAAATTATATTAAAAGAGTAAAGCTATTTTAAATAAAATATTTCTTCTTTAAAACGCATCGTTATAATTACTCCTAACAAAAATAAAAAACACCAACATAAAATTAAATTAAACATATAGGTAACTTTTTTTTTGCTTTTAATCTCTTAAGCAATCTTATGCCAGAATTTTATTCAGTAGTCGAGCACTGCAACTACTGGTTAAAAATAATCCTGAATTTTTATTTTTTAGTACCGCCCAACCATGTTATTATTTTTGGTGCGCGTAATTTATATGTTTTTCTTTTACTCAATTTTTTAAAAATACAACATAGGTTGATAACTTGCCTTACTAAATCTAAAACCCATTATTATTGATGTTTTTTGAATGGAAATCTGGACAATTTAGGTTTTTCTGGAATTTGGAAAAGAAAATGCTCACAAGATTAGAATTAGGGTTTTTGTTTAAATGATGCCCTTTAAATTAGGTAGCCCTATTCTTTTCTTCAATCCATTTTGCCAAATATTTGGTGCTTTGTAAGGTTTGATGCCTTAAAAGTGAGCCAATAAAATTTTTATTTCTATGTAGTTGTAAATCCTGCTGAATTTCAATGATTTTTTCTAACAACTTTTTGGATAATTCGGTAATTTCAAAATTTACTCTTAAAGTTTTATATCCGTTTTGTTGGGCACTTAAAAACTCTGTTTTGCTAGTATATAAAGCGACTGCCGCATTTGCAAATTCTAATTCGTCGTCAGTAACCAGTCCATTAAAAGGCAATCCGTTTGTCATTCCTTCAACACCAATGCTTGTCGTAATGCTGGGCGTTCCAAAACGCATGGCATCTACTAGTTTTCCTTTTTGTCCTGCACCAAAGCGTAAAGGGGCTAGATTAACTCTCGCTGTCGAAAAAATGATTTTTAAATCTGCAGCATAGCCCAAAATATGAAACCCATCTTTAGGCTGGTGCATTTGTAGTATTTGCTGTGGCAAATAAGCCCCATAAATATGTACATTACTTTCTGGAAGTTGCTTTTTGATGAGTGGCCAAAGCACATTTTTCAACCAGATAATAGCATCAATATTTGGTTTGTGCTTGCCATTTCCAATAAAAATAAAGTCTTTACGATCTTCAAAATCAGGATGGCTATCGATTACTTCTTTGGATAAACTTTCTACCATAAAGGGTAAATAGTGTAATAAACTTACATCCAGCTTAACGGTGTCTTTTAGTAATAGCATCTCATAGCTAGATATGATTAAAGAAACATCACACCTATAAATACTTGCTATTTCTCTTTTACTAATGTCATTTTCCATCCATAAATCAATAGAAAAAGGAATATTTTTTTTAAAAGCTTCAAAACGAACAGCTCTGAGACTATGTAAATCTTCAGTATCTAAAATCTGGACTGCTTTGGGTGCATTTTCAGCTACGCGCCAGCCAAACTGTTCTTCGGTTAAAAAACGATCAAAAACAACAAGATTTGGTTGCAAATCAGTAATAAAAGCATCAAAACTGACACTATTAAGCGTAATCAGTACTTTCTTTATTTTGTAATCTTCAAGCGGGTAGGATAAATCAGATTCCGAAGCTGAACTTGCGAAGATTACTTGGTAATTTGCTGACAAAAAGACTTTTATAAGCTGCATTATTCGTGTTCCAGCACCTGTAGAAGGCTCTGGCCAATGCACCCCAATAAAAAGCACTTTTTGCATCGTATAAATAGAATTTACAGTTTGTTAGAAAACTTTTGAGATATTTTTAGTCGCAATTTACGTTCGTAATCTTCGGCAAGCCATTCTTTATAATTTTTAGTATTGTTCATAATACAATAGGAATATAAGCGGACTCTATATTCAATATCATCTTTTAACATTTTGGCCAAAATTCGAGCTTCATAAACATCCTTACTATTTTCGATAGAAATTTTGGCGTGTTGGTCTATGCTCCGTTCTAACACTAATTTAGACTTTAAACCTTGTGCAAATACCTTTTTATATTCCTCTTTGATATCAAAATCGAGCTGGGTAGAATTAGAAAATTTAGCTTTTAAAGTATCTGGCATTTGGTAGGTGAAATTACGCTCAATATCTTCATCATTCTTTATATTCTCTAAATAAAAATCAGGAAATAGAAAAATTTCTTTCCAATCTATGGGTGCATCCCACATGCCAAATCGTGCGACGTTATTGCCCATATCTATAACATGAAAGCTATCTTTATGTGGTAAAATACGAGAGCCTCGCCCTATCATTTGAAAGTAAAGCGTAAGTGATTTTGTGGCCCTATTTAAAATGATGGTTTCTACGGTTGGCTCATCAAAACCCGTAGTTAAAATACTTACGGATGTTAAAATAGCATCTGGTGTTTTCGAAAACCAACTTAAAATTTCTTTACGTTCGCTAGCACTATTTTTATTATCTAAATGACGAATATTATAGCCAGCTTTTTTAAAGATTTCATTCACATAAATAGATGTGTTGATGCCATTATTAAAAATTAATGTTTTAGTACCTTTCGCTAGATCTTCATACGCAGTAACAAGTTTACTCAACATGCTGTAATTACCGTATAATTCGTCCGAAGATTTCACGGTATAATCGCCACCAACGCCCAATTTCAGTGTTTTTAAGCTTACATCTCTATGGTAAACTTCGGCTTTAGCTAAAAATTTCTTATCGACTAAAGATTGAATGGATTCACCAACGATTAGCTTTTTGTAATGATCTTTCATCGGAAGCTTGATGTTGGAACTTAAAGGGGTTGCCGTAACACCTAGGATGATTGTATTTTTGAAAAATTTAAATAATTTTCGGAACGAATTATAATGTGCTTCATCAATAATAACGAGTCCAACATTATTTATTTCTACTTTCTCTTCTTGCAGTCGGTTATTGAGCGTTTCCACCATTGCAACAAAGCACATATACTCGTCTTGGTCTATTAATTCTTTAACACTGCTATTGATTATCTTATTTTTAACTCCAAAACCTTTGAGCATTTTAGAGGTTTGTGCCCCCAATTCTATTCTATGAGTGAGCACTACTACTTTTTTGTTCCGTTCGGTGATAAACCGACGTGCAATTTCAGAAAAAATAACAGTTTTACCTCCGCCTGTAGGCAGTTGATACAATAAGTTTACATCATCAGGCGAGGCATTTAAATACTCAAAAATGGCATTTAAATCTTCTGTTTGATAGTCGTATAGTGTTTTTTCTAAGGTATCTTTTTGTGATTTCAAAGGCAATTTTAAACATTAAATTTGTATTTGACGTTTTCTAATTTAAAACTAAAAACGCCAACCTTACAAAACTAGCAGATTTTTTTTGGTTTAGGACAATTTAGCAACTAGAAAATAAAATCTATTTAAGAAAGCTTATAATTTATTAGCCTTTTGTAAAAATGCAAGATCACTCTGCTACAAGTACTTAGATACATGACTAAAAACTTAAACTAATGAAAATCAGTTCATCATAAATAAAAATTTAAGTAGTTTGAATATCTATAATATGTCAAAAAGAACAAATTAAATTAATAGCCTTTATCCTTTGACACTAGATTTAAGAGTGGCAAGCCTGCCTCCATTCGCTTATAATTCTCAATGAGCTGAGGAACAACCGACTCAGGTTCAGAAACACTGGCATAATGCGGCGTCATGACTATCTTTTCATTTGCCCAAAAAGCATGAATTGTTGGTAAAGGTTCTTGATGATATACATCTAAAGCTGCGCCAGATAAATGTCCATTTTCTAAGGCTTCTAGTAAATCTTCATCGACCAAGTGTCCACCTCTTGCCACATTAATTACATAAGCGTTTTTAGGAAGTTGTTGAAATAAGGTTTTATTTAATATGCCTGAAGTTACCGATGTTAAAGGCAATAAACAAACTAAAACATCCGTGGTTTTTAAAAAGGAATTTAATTTGCTTTCTCCAGCGAAACTTGTAACTCTTTCAACGTTTTTATGTGTATTAGACCATCCCTGAACTTTAAAACCAACATGCACTAAGTCTTTTGCAACCTGAGTTCCTAATTCGCCCAAACCCAAAATTCCGACCGTAACATCTTTGATACGAAGGTATTTTGAAGATTGCCATATTTTTTTAGTCTGATTTAGTTTGTAAGCATCAAAATTCTTTAAATAATTTAAAAGCAATGCCAAAACGTGTTCGGACATATCGATGGCCAATTGCTGATCTACTACTCGCGTTATAGGAATTTGTATCGGTGCTGAATCATCTTCAAAGATAAAATCGACTCCTGCCCCACTCGATGCTATATATTTTAAGTGTGGATAGGCGTTTAAACTGTCTTTAGGATGTTTCCAGACTAAGGCTACTTTTACCTTATCTTTCTTGTGAGGCTGCAAATAACTATATACTTGAACGCTTGAATCATAAGCTTGGATTGCTTTTTTCCATGCTTCAATTTTGTCATCTTGTCTAATGATTACAATACTCATGCTACTTCTATTTCGTTTAATGTCATGGAAAAATCTTCAATAAATGACCAGTTTTGGTGTTCGGCCGTCCAATAAATTTTTTCAATTCGCGATTTAAAATCTGCCGTAAATTGATGGTAAATAATATAGGAAACCGCTTGTTGGTAAGATTTTAAGATACTTCTATAAAAAACATCATTTACATTTTTTTCTTCGGAGTACGACTGTGCAATTTCGATGGCGTATAGCATTACATCAGCCACTAAAAAAGGATTAAGTCCTAAAGTTATAAAATGTTTTATAACTTTTTGAGCCAGGGAACGCCTTGCCTTAGGTTTTTTTCTTCGGATAGGAAAAAACTCATTTGCTATTTTAACTTTAGCTTCTTGAACTCGTTTTTCTTCTTTTGGGTTGAAAATAAAATCGTAGTATTCTTTTACTGCAGGAAAACGATTGTAAAGGTCTAAAAGCTGGACTCCTAACTCCTTTTTAGGAAGGGTTGTAAGATAATTTTTTAAGGCACTTTTACTCATAATAGCAAAGATAAGTTTAGTTTTTTTTAGTTTTATATTTTTCTAAAATTTTTATCAAACCTTAAATTATTCACAATTAAAACTTTATTCCACGTTATATCTTTGAAAAGTCAATAAAAAAACGTATAATGTGAGTTCGTTCAATACAAACAGATATATGAGGCAACTAAAGATAATTAAGCAGGTCACCAATAGAGAATCAAAATCGTTGGATAAGTACTTGCAAGATATCAGTAAAATAGATTTAATAACTGCAAATGAGGAGGTTGATTTAGCACAAAAAATTAGAGAAGGCGACCAACTAGCCCTAGAAAAATTAACTACTGCAAATTTACGATTTGTAGTCTCAGTGGCAAAGCAATATCAAAATCAAGGTTTAACCTTACCTGATTTAATTAATGAGGGTAATGTAGGTTTGGTAAAAGCTGCCAAAAGATTTGATGAGACTAGAGGTTTTAAGTTCATATCTTACGCCGTTTGGTGGATTCGTCAGGCAATTTTACAAGCGCTTGCCGAACAATCAAGAATTGTAAGGTTACCTTTAAATAAAATTGGCTCTATTAACAAGATTAAAAAAGCATTTTCTTATTTAGAACAAGCTCACGAAAGACCACCTTCTGCAGAAGAAATAGCCAAAGAACTAGAAATGTCTGTTGGAGAAGTACAACAATCTCTTAAAAATTCGGGCAGACACGTTTCTATGGATGCACCATTGAAAGAAGGTGAAGACTCTAATCTATACAGTGTAATTGGTTCTGATGAGTCGCCTAATCCTGATAAAAATTTATTACAGCAATCTTTAAACATCGAGATAAATAGAGCCTTAGAGACGCTATCGCAACGCGAAGCGGATGTGGTTAAACTATATTACGGCATCGGAGACCAGCATTCCATGACCTTAGAAGAAATTGGTCAGACTTTTGATTTAACGCGCGAACGAGTACGGCAAATTAGAGAGAAGGCTATTCGCAAACTAAAGCACAATTCGAGAAGTAAAATATTGAAAACTTACCTCGGATAATATAAATTATTTAGTGATTTTAATAAAAAAAGGCTCGCAAATGCGAGCCTTTTCTATAAAATTCTTCAACGTAGACGCAAAGGCACCATCTTTAACAAATAAGCTCTTAAAAGATATAAATTATTAAAGCGTTTTTTTTTGTAATTATTTTTGTGCTTCGTTTGTCATAATCATGGCCATGTAAAGTTATTAATAAAACTTTTTTAGACAGCGTTCAATTTACAGCCGATTTATTCGCTAATCTATCTTTCACATATTCAATCTTTGTTTTATGGTGTGCCATTGGCTTACCATCTGCTCCTAAATTGACCATAATGATATTGTCCACCGTAACAATTGTTTCATGTGTCATTTTATTACGAACCTCGCAATTAAGTGTTAATGAAGTTTTCCCGAATTTAATAACTTCAATTCCTATTTCTATAATATCGCCTTTGGTTGCGGTACTCATAAAATTAATTTCAGACATGTATTTCGTAACTACCTTTTTGTTTTCTAATTGAATGATACTATACAGTGCAGCTTCTTCATCAATCCAAGCCAGTACTTTCCCTCCAAATAGCGTCTCGTTTGCATTTAAATCTTCTGGCTTTACCCATTTTCGCGTATGATATCTCATGGTTTCTTAGTTTATGAGCGGCTTAATAAATTAAAATAAACAACGAACTTGAATTCCTGCACTGAGCAAGATCCATACATGAACTTTCTTTGATTTTAATAATATTATTTTGAGGCAAAAATAGTGAAGTTATTTAGTAAAGAATGGATCTAAAACCCTTTTCCCTTCAATTTTTTCGAAATAAAAATTTAAGTATTCTTTTTTTGTGGAATTCAGTAATAATATAGCACATAATATTGAAGTTGGCATTTGCATTTTTAAGTGAAACGATGTTGATAAAATCCTTAAAAAAAAATAAAAACCATAAATAATGCGTTTTATATTGATTAATTTTATAAAAAAAATGATTATGAATGATAGAGATTTAAATTTATTAAATATTCGCCCAAATATTGCTTCTGCTCTGATTTCAGAGGACACGAGTACCAATGAAAGTTTTCAAAATAAAACCTTACGCCCTATTCTAAAGTTACAAAATTCTATTATTTTAATGCTTTTTAAAAATTACATCACCAAGCACAAGAATAATTTTTACACCCTGAGTTTAGAAAAACGATTTATTTATATTGATAACGCCATTCAAAAAGATATTAAATTTCGCAATGCTTTGAAAGGGATTGTTGTCGGACTTTTTACATTAGAAGAATATGAGTTATATATTCAAAATTCATCTTCCTTGAACAAGCGCATGATGAATATGGTAAATGAACGATTAAAAGATCAAATTCAATTTTTTGAATCCGGAGCTTTAGTTTAATAAGGATTCCCCATTTAAATCTGTAGTTAAAATATCGCTCATCAAATCAAAATAAGGTTTTAGGGTGACAAACGAGTTTGCAATTTTATCTGCAAAATCTATTGCAAGAACCGCTTCATCTGCAAAATTACAAGTGAAGATAAATTGCTTTTTTTTAATTAAATCGATGTTTTTATGCCCTTTATCAAAACCTTTAGGCGCTGTTTTTAATTCGTCACCTTCTAAATCACCCCAGATTTTTTTGAAAGACACATTAGATATGATTTCTCTAAATTCATCCGCATCTAGTGCTAACTCTTTTCGTATTCTTAAGAGATCTTCTTTGTTTGGCTCCCAAAATCCAGCAGCAATAAAAGTATTCCCCGGTTTTATGTGCATGTAGTAGCCTCCTCTTAGTTTGGTACCATTTCTTATAAAAGACCCTGCAATATGCGATTTATAAGGCGTTTTATCTTTAGAAAAACGAACATCGCGATAAATACGGAACATTTTTAGTTTCTCTATGTCGTCATGCGCTTTAAACTTTTCTAAAACGGCCGAAAAAACTTGTCTTACCGCTGTTTCATGCTTCTTAAAAGTAGTTTTATGCGCATCAAACCATTCTCTATTATTATTCTTTTCTAAATCTTTTAAAAAATTTAAAACTTCTTTATTTATTGATGTGTTCGGCATTCAAATAGGGTTTTTAACAAATTTAAGTAATAAGTTAACTAAATTAAACAAGCCTCTTTTAAATTTATAGTTAATTTTGATAATTATTTTCTCAAACTATGAATTCAAAATCAATTATTAAAAATATAAACGAGCGCAAAAATCAGCCTAATTTGCGGTTTAGACTCAAAAAAAGAGTTGAAGAATTTACGGATAAGTTGTTCTATACCTTGTTTGATATAGAAACCCCTGTGGAAGAAAATTTGTTGCTTCTTGAAAAACAATTCGATGACTTGGTTGAACTAGGATGCTGGCAATTAGATAAACCTTGCAAAATGGTTTGGGAAAACTATGTGGTAAAACTTCCAGAAATATTAGAAAATTTAAATTTAGATGCTGAAGCTTTTTTGAATTGTGATCCTGCCGCCTCTTCAATAGAAGAAATTTATATGGCATATCCAGGGTTTTATGCCATTGCTATTTACCGTTTGGCTCATGAATTATATGTTGTAGGTTTTCCGCTAGTACCTAGATTAATGACAGAATATGCACATCGCCAAACGGGTGTTGATATTAATCCAGGGGCACAAATAGGAAAATCATTTTTTTTAGATCATGGTACTGGAGTAGTTATTGGCGAGGCGGCTATAATTATGGATCATGTGCGTATTTATCAAGGAGTAACCCTAGGCGGTTTGTATGTAGCTAAAAATCTGCGTCAGACTAAAAGACACCCAACTATTGAAAGAAATGTAACCATTTATGCAAATGCTACCATTCTTGGTGGAAAAACAGTGATCGGGGAAAATAGTGTTATTGGTGGAAACGCTTTTATAACCTCATCAGTTCCTGCCAATTCAACAGTATATCACACCCATGAAATTAAAATAAAAACTACGCCAAATGTCTCATAATCTGTTAGACTTAATAGGAAATACGCCTTTAGTGGAATCTCGTGTTTTAAATACCAATAAAAATGTTACTTTACTTTTTAAACTAGAAGGCCACAACCCTGGCGGAAGTGTAAAAGATAGGGCGGCGCTCAGCATGATCAGAAGTGGGCTTGAACGTGGAGAAATTTCCAAAAACACTCCATTAATTGAAGCTACCAGTGGCAATACAGGAATTGCATTAGCCATGATTGCGGGGATTTATGGTTTGACTATTGAGTTGGTAATGCCTGAAAATTCGACCAAAGAAAGAGTACAAACCATGCGTGCTTATGGCGCAAAAGTTACATTAACCCCGGCAGATGTTGGTATTGAAGGCGCTAGAGATTATGCCGAAGCAAAGGTTAAAAAAGAAGGTTTTTTTATGCTCAATCAGTTTGGTAATGATGATAACTGGAAAGCACATTACCAGTCCACAGGACCAGAAATCTGGAAGGATACACAAGGTAAAATAACTCATTTTGTTTCTTCTATGGGTACTACTGGAACCATTATGGGAACTTCAACCTATTTAAAAGAACAAAACAAGGACGTGCAAATAGTGGGTGTACAACCTACAGATGGCTCAAGTATTCCGGGCATTAGAAAATGGCCAAAAGAATACCTACCCAAAATATTTAATGCTTCAAAAGTCGATAAAGTAATGGAAGTAAGTCAAGCTGAAGCTGCCGAAATGGCCTTACGCCTAGCAAAGGAAGAAGGTATTTTTTCTGGAATGAGCAGCGGAGGTGCAACAACTGCAGCTTTAAGATTAGCCAATACTTTAGAAAGTGGTATTATAGTAAGCATTATTTGTGATCGTGGGGATCGGTACTTATCTTCTGGTTTGTTTGATTAATGCTTTATAGCCATCTTTTAGATTTAAAATAGATGAGCATGCCAATGAATATTAAAATCATGACTCCCCAGATAAAGTAATATCCATTGTCCCAATGCAATTCAGGTATGTAATCGAAATTCATACCATAAACACCCACGATAAAAGTTAATGGAATAAAAATAGAAGCCATTATGGTTAATACTTTCATCACTTCATTCATTTTATTACTTATATTACTCATATACATTTCCATTAAACTCATAGACATTTCTCTATAAATCTGTAAACTTTCGTTAATTTCAATACAGTGATCTTGTACATCTCTTAAAAATAATTTTGTGTCGCTCGTGATCAACTTGCTTTTTGTTTCAAGTAAACGACTTACAATTTCTTTAACAGGAGCAATTTGACGGCGGACTTTTAGCACTTCTTTTTTAAAATCTTGAATTTTGTGTGCAACCTCGGGCGTAGGGTTGTCATAGACTTCATCCTCTAAATTTTCAATAGTATCATTAATATGTTCCAAAACGGTAAAATAATTATCCACAACAGCATCTAGCAAAGCAAAAAACAAATAATCTGCTCCTCTTGTCCGAATGCGACCCGATTTATTTTCAATACGTTCGCGCACGCCATTAAAAACATCATCTTTTAATTCTTGCAAAACTACTACTGAGTTTTCGGTTAAAACTATAGCCAAATGCTCACTTACAATCTCTTGATTTTCATCTAAATAAAGCATGTTAAATACGCTAAAAATATAGGCCTCATATTCGTCAATCTTTGGTCGTTGATGCGTATTTACGGCATCTTCAAGTACTAGCGAACTTAATCCTAATGATTTACCTAAACTATCAATAAAGGCTTCATCACTTAGGCCTACGACGTTAACCCACGAATTCATTTGAGATTTTTCAGCCTCAATAATGGCGTTTAAAGTTTCTGGAAAAATATGATCTATAGACTGCTCATCATAATTTATAATAGATACTGTGGTAACAGTACCTTCTCTATTACCTGTATAAGTGATTGTTCCAGGTGCCTTATTCATTTTCTGATGCACCTTGGAGGGCTTTTTAAAACGCTGTTTAAATCTTGGTTTTTTTACAATCATATTTTTTTTCTTAAGAAGAAGTCCTTGTATTTAATTTAAAATTACCCAAATTATTAGATAATTGAGTTGCTATTTAAAATTTAAACTGTTTAAAATTAACCCAGAACCTGGCGCAACGAAAGGTAATTTTATGTTACTATCCACACTTAGGGAAAGTTGCACGTCCTCCAAAGAGAGTTCCTCCTTCCCTACTTGCACCAAAACACCCATCATCATTCTTATTTGATAACGCATAAAACCTTCCCCCGTGACATGTAAACCATAACTATTTTCAGGAAAAAAATTAGCTTTAAGTACTGTATTTATCTTTATGCCACATGAACTTATTGTTCTTACAAACTTTGTGTTTTCCTGAGGTTTAGCTGTGTACGATTTAAAATTATGTGTTCCAACAAATAGCTTAGCAGCTTGCAGCATCAAGTCTAAATTTAAATTTTCTAAAAATGTTACAAGATATGGTGCGCAGAAGGGATGACTTTTTTTCCCAAATGCAAATAAATAAATATACTCTTTTTCTTTACTATTTTGAATAATATTAAAGGCTTGATCAACCTCCTTAATATTTAAAACCTGAATATCTGGAGGTAAATTTATATTAAATTGATGTAAAAAATCCTCAGGATTATGGAGTGGCTCTCCATCTAAAAACAGCTCAAAAGCAGCATCTAAAGCAGATACTTTAGCATCTGTTCTGCCAGCCCCAAGAATTTTAAATTTTCTATGAATCAAAACATATTTGAGCGTTTTTATGAGCATCGACTCAATAGTTTTTTGTCCCGGTTGTTTTTGCCAGCCACTATACCTAAAACCTAAATATTGAATCCTTAACAAATAATAATTACGCTGTTGCTGCATTTAATAGTGTCTTTGAGCGTAAAAGTACTATTTATATAAAATAAGGAGAAGATTTTCTTAATCTTAATAATTAACAGCTCATTGAGTCTTTTGTAATAGTATTTGCGTTTTGCTATTTTTTTTTGATTGTTAAGGTTCATCAAATTTATAACGCTCCTAATCGTATAGTAGAAGTCTGAGGTTACAATAATTGATAAAATAATTAGTCCATATCTTCCTTTGTTAAGATTATTTAACTTCTAAATCTCTTTATCCACTCTTTATAATCACAAAATAAGTATATTATTATTTTATACCCTATAATTTTTAGGGGTTAATTTTATTTTTATTATAAAAATAACCTATTACCCTATTTATATTAGGGTATTTTATTTTTCAGTTATACTTACGAATTGTATTACCAACAGAAAGAATAATAAAACAATTCAAATATGAAACATTACATACATAAACAATAGGATTACTATTATTTTATATAAAAACAAATTACACCCGTGAGGTTCACTAACAAGGGCCCTGGACAAACACTAAAATTAATTTTAAATAAACAGAAAATGAATTAAACCAATTTGCCTTTTACACTCATCTCTTAAACAAATTTTAACCAGGGGAATACTAAAGTATAGCCTCAAAAAAAAATCACTAAAATCAAAAATTATGAAACTAAAAAAAATCTTATTATTTATCGTACTTACAATGATCTCCGCAAATTCGGCCTTGCAAGCTCAAACAGAAGATGAGGAAACACTAGATAAAATAAGTGTTGGACTCAATCTTAGCCACGACGCATTTTTCGGCTTTAACCCCATGATGACCTTTGGTTATGCCTTTAGCGATACGGATGCTTTCACAGCTTACGGAATTCAATGGGGCGCTGGTACTGGAAGCGCTTGGGGTCAGTGGACAGAATTTGGAATAGGCTACAACAAAACAGTAGGTAATTTTAATATTAATCCGCAATTGGGTTTTACCATGGGTAGCTTATTGTCTAGCGGAGCGGCTCAACCCGGAGTAATTGGTGATGGTATTGTACCAAACCTTACGGTAAACTATGGTACGGATTTACTTGAAGGTCAATTTTATTTTGGATACTATGCAGCCTTGCGCAATGAAACGCAATCCTTAGCGGCAGGCTTACCATTACAGGCTACCAATAACTACGTGCATTATTGGGCTAATTTAGGGGTTAAAGTAACTTCGTATTTATCTTTAGGGGCACACGTTGAAGAGTTGTACCTTTCTGGTGGCGATATTAACGGCGGCGGTAACTTAGATCGCGCTGATGGTTACTTATGGTTAGGTCCTTATGTGCAGTTCAAAAAAGGAAATACTGGACTTCGCTTTTCTTTCGGAGAAAATTTGGCTGACGAAGGTTTCGCTCCTAATGACTTTTATAAATTGAGCTTTTTTGTTTCTCTTTAATACCTAAGCGTATTTAACTCATCGTCAGTTAGTTATATTTTTACACTGTCGAGGCACCTAAAGTAGGTTTTCACTATTCTCATTTTAAAAAGCGGTTAAATAAAATTTGATTTTATTTAACCGCTTTTTGTATTTAACTATCTACATTTTTGGTACATTAGACTATAAATTTTTGCCGAAATCAATATAAACTAAGCTATGAAAAATACATTATTGTTTAGCAATTTGACGCAACCATTTTGAATAGTTTGCATCTAATTAAAAAATATTATTCTTATGAACAAATTAAACCTAATGACAATTTTTCTACTTACAGGAATTTGCTTTTCTTGTAGTTACAATTCGTTAATTCAACCTAACGATGACGAAGAATTAAGTCAAGAACAAGAAATAAAGAATTTAACACTATTATTTTCTGAAATTGAAGTTATGGCATCCAGTAAACGCTGTAATAATTCTTTGGAATGGACTTTTACTAGCTTCGGAAATAAGGCCTGTGGAGGTGCTGTTGGTTATATAGCCTATTCTACAACAATTGACACTTTGCTTTTTCTTGAAAAAATAGAAAAGCACAGAATCTCACAAAAAGTATTTAATGAAAAATGGGGGATTATTAGTGATTGTTCCCTACCTGCTGAACCCCAAGGAATTATTTGTGAGGAAGGAAAGCCTGTATTTAGATATTCGAGTTAAAACATGACTGTATGCTATCTCTCTCGATAATTATCGATATTGTTAGGTATTAAATCGCCTCCGATAAGGACTGCACTGGCAATATCCATAGGTTCTTGTTATGCTTCCAAACTTATTTCTTAGCTATTAATTGTCTGTCTATTTTTATTTTGTTTTAGGATTTATTTATGACTTTTCAACATTTTTTAGATTGTTCGTTGCAGTTGAAAAAAATAAAATTTTATGAGGCAATTATCCGAATATCCTCTAACGCTTCTTTCTCTGAAAAAAAATGCAGGATTAATATCTTTAATTTCAAGAAGCACATTTTGTTTGATAAGTTGACACGACCGCAATATCTCTTTGAGCAAAAAAATCTTAGCCTTTTCAACTTTATAGCTCAAAGCATTTCCTGATGGGCAATAGATGAATCCTCACTATAAAGTGTTCGAATAATATCAAAAAAAATCACTTTTTCAATTTTCAACTAAATCAAAATCCATCATCGTTAATTTCGACTTGCTTTACTTCGCCATACTTTTTCGCCAACTCCCCTATTTCTGAAGCTTTACCAACGAGTACGAATTGAAAACTATCTTTTGGAAAATAGCTATCTATTAAAGTTTTTGAAGTTGCTAAGTTTAAATTATCGACTTGTTTGGTAAAAGAGTTGATGTACAATTCGTTAAAATCGTATACGAACATATCGGTCAATAAGCCAGCCAAAGCGCCGTTAGTTTCGTAATCTGGCGGAAATTGTCCTTTTACATAGTTTTTAGCGGAGGTTAAAATAGCATCATCTAAACCTTTGCTGTGCAAACGATTATAGGTTTCTAATGCTAAGTCTATCGCTTGCTCGGTAGTCTCATTTGCCGTAAATGTGCTGATGATAAAGGTTCCACCGAATTTATAAGGACTAAAATTACTTCTTGCCCCATAAGTTAAGCCAGAATTTACACGGAGTTCATCATTTAACCAAGAAGTAAAACGACCGCCAAGTATGGTGTTAATGACACTAATCCCTACATAATCTGGATTATTTCTGGCTATTCCTGGACCACCGATATAAAAAGTGGTTTCAGTAGCGTCTTCTTTATTTACCAACAACACTCTTGGTTTTTCTGTAGTAGGAAATGCATCTAACCTAAGTTTTGGAGCAGCGCTACCTTTCCAACCACCAAAAAGCGCTTCTAATTGAACTTTCATAGCTTTAGTGTTAAAATCGCCTACAACAGCAATAGCAGAGGCTGATGGCATAAAATGACTATTATAAAAATCCAGAATAGCTGTATTGGTGATTTTTTGAAGAGCGACTTTGGTTCCTCCTTGTGGATTTCCGTACGGATGTTCTCCGAACACAAACTTATTGTAATAACTGCTAATGACGGAGCGTGGACTTTCTTTTGCCTGATCCATTTCAACCAGTCTTCGGCTCAACATTTTATCAATTTCTTCTTGTGGGAAAGTCGGACTTAACAATACATCTTTAATAATCTCAAGGATTTGTTTTTGGTCTTTTTTCATAAAGGAAGAAGACAAATATGCATTTTCTTTGCCTGCACCTGCGTTGATATCAGCGCCTACAAATTCAATATTCTCTTCAATAGCACTTTTTGTGTAGTTTTTACTGCCTAATAACATCGCATCAGCGGTAATACCTGCTAAACCGCTATTATCATTTGTATCGTAAATTGCACCAGCGGGGAAAACACCTCTAAACTGAATTAAAGGCACTTCATTTTGCTCCATTAAGTAGATGGTAAGTCCGTTTTTTAATTGAAACTTAGTATATTTTGGTAGTTTGAAATTATCTTGCGCTATGAGCGAAGCAGTGAAAAATACAGCAAACACAGTAAAAAATAGCTGTTTTATATAATGTTTCATTGTTTTTTGGTTTAAAATTAAAAGCAACCTTAGTTGTTATTTAGAATCTTCTTGGCTTTCCGGTTCGTTGTTTTGTAACACTCCGACTGTTCTATTTTTTTGTGTAAAATAGGTTTTCGCAACTCTTTTAATATCATCAACAGTTACTTTTTCATAAGCTTGCGGAGCGGTGTACATCTTTTTATAATCATCAAAATAGAGTTCGTAGGTACCTAAAGTATTGCTTTTTCCATCTATGGTTTCTAAAGTTTCATAAAACTCCATAAGTTTTTGATTTTTTACTTTTTGAAGCTCTTTCTCTGTAATTCCTTTTTCAATCACATCATCTAAAACACCTAACATACCAACTTCAAGCTGACCAGCACTTATATTTTGATTGGCTACACCATAGATATAAAATAAATTTGGGTCAAAACTTTCTGGCATATAGCTAAATACTGAGGTTGCTAATTGTTTTTCGTCCACCAAACTACCGTAAAGCTTACTACTTTTACCGCTACTTAAAACGGCATTTAATACATCTAAAGCGAAGTAATCTTGATGTTTTGTTTCAGGAACGTGATATGCAAGCAATACATTGGGTGTACTTACCTGCTTATGCACCATGACACGTTTTTCTCCTCGCTGCTCAGGTTCTAGCGTATGTATTTTTCTAGGCGTTGCTTTTGATGTTATGGGTTCAAAATATTGTTTTGCTAGCTTCTTAACACCTTCTAAGGTAACATCACCAGAAATTACCACTACAGCATTGTTTGGCGCATAATAAGTATCAAAATAGGTTTGTAAATCTTCGATAGTCCAATTCTTAATATCGGATTCATAGCCAATAACCGACCAGCGGTAAGGATGAGCAGAAAAAGCAGAGGACTTTACCTCCTCGCTTAAATTTCTGAAGTTAGAATTCTCCAATCCAGTACTGCGCTCACTGAGCACTACTCCCCTTTCGCTCTCGACCATTTTAGGGTCCAAAGCTAAATTACCAATTCGATCTGCCTCTAAATCGAAAATAGTTTCTAAGGAAGAAGACGGAAACCAATCGGTGTAAACTGTAACATTTTCGGTGGTGTAAGCGTTGTTACTGCCCCCAGCAGCTTCCATAGTGCGATCGAACATCTTGGGTCCAAATTTTTTAGAACCGTTGAACATCATATGTTCAAAAAAGTGCGAAAGTCCTGTAATACCTGGATATTCATTTCTAGAACCTACTTTCCAAAACAAGTACATATTGGCATTAGGAATGCTATGGTCTTCTAAAACCATAATCTTCATTCCGTTATTTAGGGTAAAACTTTTAACGTCTTCTGCTTTACTTTGAGAGGACAATTCTAAAGCACATTGCATGGCGATTATTGTTAATAGAATTTTTTTCATTTTAAATTAAATTTAGCAAATTTAAAGATAGGAATATGATAGAATACAAAGCTCAAAATCTGATAAAAATTGATAAAAAAGTAAACCATTACATTTTATAGTATTTCTCATCATATATTTTTGACACCTCTCAATATTGATTTTTTTTGAACGAATAATTTCAAATAAATAAAATCAAGGCTCGTTTTTAATACCGAACGGTCCCCCATGACCTTAAAACCTACTTTATGCGATTATTGTTACGCCTTTTTCCCCTGAGGATATTACTTTTGATATCAGCAGTTTTGCTGCTGATATTAAAAGTTTTTTCTTCTTACAGCTTATTTGCAGATCAGTTTTCTTTTTCGAAATACGACAATTATTTTTTTTATTCTTAACCATCGTGCATTTTATTTATTTGACACCCTTTAGAAAAAAACTAAAGTATAAAAAACAGCTAATATTTTTTTGAGAAGTATTGAATTTAAGCTCTATTTTATTTACATGGTTTACCACTTCAAATTTGGGAGTCCATTTTTAGATTTATAGAATATAATAATTTTAAAAATGAAATTATTCCAGAAAACTTTATTCCTATTGGGATTTTACTAATGGCTTTGCACTTTTTTATATTAGTGGTTGCGCTGCTTACCTTTTTGTATAGAAAAAATACCTTTTGGGAATATAATTTTGATGAATTGTCTTATGATATGCAGTCGTAAAAATAAAAAAATCCTAACGAAAATTTCATTAGGATTTTTTAAAACTTTAAAACCTACACTACTAGAGGTCACTTATAAAGCTACTGTACAAATCTTTAAATTGATAGCCTTCTTCAAAACGATACTTATTCAGTTTTTTATGGGCTACTAAACCCCATAAAAGTAGCTCTTTTAAAAAGTAAACGTCTTCTTTAATAAAATCAGACTGATGTTCTTTTATCAATTGATTTAAAGCTGGAATATCATCTAAAGCACGTTTATACTCTTCGTCAGTATAATCATCAAGCAACTCAAAACCATCACCTTGAAAAAACCAATGTAACAATTCGTCATAGGGAGTTTCTTCGCCTTTTTTCTCTAACTTATTTATTTTAGGAAAGAAATTCTCGAACAGCGTTTTTACAGCATCATCAATCAAAATACTAGCTACACCGTCAGCACCTTCTTGTTCTCCCTCATAAACCAATTCTATTTTTCCTGTGATAGACGGAATAATTCCTAGAAAATC
>Ga0209702_10002587_pt1 | contig 31133 bp, 26 predicted proteins | sample FRY01_FD_187210 | JGI IMG/M metagenome (GOLD analysis project Ga0209702, IMG submission 187210) | Freshwater microbial communities from Lake Fryxell liftoff mats and glacier meltwater in Antarctica - FRY-01 (SPAdes) (version 2) | ecosystem: Environmental > Aquatic > Freshwater > Ice > Glacier... | reverse complement strand
GGCCCAACCCCCTCGGGGGGCAGCGACCCGCGCAGCGGCGCAGCGTGGGGGCCATCGGGCCAGCCGCCGGGCCGCCCCAAGGCAGGCCCAACCCCCTCGGGCGGCAGCGACCCGCGCAGCGGCGCAGCGTGGGAGCCATCGGGCCAGCCGCCGGGCCGCCCCAAGGCAGGCCCAACCCCCTCGGGGGGCAGCGACCCGCGCAGCGGCGCAGCGTGGGGGCCATCGGGCCAGCCGCCGGGCCGCCCCAAGGCAGGCCCAACCCCCTCGGGGGGCAGCGACCCGCGCAGCGGGGCAGCGTGGGGGCCATATTCATGCTTCGTTTCCCGCCACAATTCCCATCACCGCCATGCGCACTGCAATGCCAAATGTGACCTGCGGCAGGATCACGCTCTGCGGTCCGTCGACCACCGCCGAGTCGATTTCTACCCCCCGGTTGATGGGGCCTGGGTGCATTGCGATCGCATCGGGCTTGGCCCAGCGCAAGCGCTCGGGTGTCAGGCCAAAACTCTTGAAGTACTCCTGGCTGGACGGTAGCAGAGCCCCGCTCATGCGCTCGTTTTGCAGCCGCAGCGTGATCACCACGTCGCAATCTTTGATGCCCTCTTCCAGCGTGTGACACACGCGCACACCCATGTGACCCATGTCGGTGGACACCAGGGTGCGCGGGCCGACCACACGCACATCGGGGCAGCCCAGGGTGGTGAGTGCGTGGATGTCGGAGCGCGCCACGCGCGAGTGCAACACGTCGCCGACGATGGCCACCGAAAGGTTGGTGAAGTCTTTTTTGTAATGGCGGATGGTGTACATGTCGAGCAGCCCCTGGGTGGGGTGCGCGTGGCGCCCGTCGCCGGCGTTGATGACATGCACATGCGGCGCCACATGCTGCGCAATCAGGTAGGGCGCACCACTCTCGCTGTGGCGCACAACAAAGATGTCGGCCGCCATCGCAGACAAGTTGGCGATGGTGTCCACCAGCGACTCGCCCTTGGCTGTCGAGCTGCGTGCGATGTCGAGGTTGATCACGTCGGCGCTCAAACGCGTGGCAGCGATCTCGAATGTGGTGCGGGTGCGGGTGCTGTTCTCGAAAAACAGGTTGAACACGCTTTTGCCGCGCAGCAGCGGCACCTTTTTTACCTCGCGGTCGCTCACGCCCACGAAGCGCTCGGCGGTGTCCAGAATCTGCGTCAGGATGGCGCGCGACAGGCCCTCGGTGGAAAGCAGGTGGATCAGCTCGCCGTGGCGGTTGAGTTGGGGATTGCCAGCCACGGATCAGTCTCTGCGAGGTTCGAGCACAAAGCTCAAGGAGCCGCGCTCATCGCGCGCGAGTTCGAGCGACTGGTGGTCGGGCAAATCGATACGGGCGGCGCAGACGGTGGCCTCGATCGGCAACTCGCGCCCACCCCGGTCCACCAACACCGCCAGCTTCACGATCGCCGGGCGCCCGTAATCGAACAGCTCGTTGATCACCGCGCGCAGCGTGCGCCCGGTGTAGAGCACATCGTCAACCAGCAACACATGCGCGCCATTGACCTCAAACGGCAGGTGGGTGTGCGCACCGACTGCCAAGCCACGGCGCGCGAAATCGTCGCGGTGCAGGCTGGAGGAAATCACGCCCGCCTCGCCCGCCAAGCCCAGATCGCGCTGCAGCCGTTCAACCAGCCAGGCACCGCCGGAAGCCACGCCCGCGAGATGCAGCGGGTGTGCGCTCTGCGCCAGCAGCTCGCGCAAAAGAGCCAGCAGCTGGCTGTAAAGCGCCTCGGCGTCCAGCGCCACAGGGGGCGTGGCGTCGGGCGCGACATCGGGTGTGGCCATAGCGGCAAGGTTCAAGGCAAGCTCCTCAAAAACTGTTCCAGGATGATGCAGGCCGAGGCTGCGTCAGCGTCTTTCGCACCCAGCGAGTGCGCTTCGGTGGTGCTGTAGCGCTCGTCCACTTCAAACACCGGCACGGTGTGGCGGCCGCGCAACTGGCGCGCGAACCTGCGCGCGCGCACGGTGTTCTCATGTGCTGCGCCGTCGGGATGAAACGGCACGCCCACCACCAGCGCATCGGGCTGCCAGGTTTTCAAGCGACCAGCGATCTGCAAAAACCGGGCTTCGCCAGTGCCAGCGATGGTGGACTGCGGCGTGGCGGTTCGCGTGATGCGGTTGCCACTGGCGACACCGGTGCGTTTTAAGCCGTAATCGAAAGCCAAAAAAATCTGGCAAGAGACCGGGACCGCAGACGGTGGCTGGGGCGCTGGGGTGACCGCTGAATCCATGAAAGACCGTTCAGGCGTGACCGACGTCAGGCGACAACATCCAAGACTGCAGACCGAGCAAGGCCATGGCGCGGTCGTAGCGTTCTTCCACCGGGGTGTCAAAAATCACCTTCGGATCAGCCTCCACCGTGAGCCAGCTGTTTTCGGTGATTTCCGATTCAAGCTGGCCCTCGCCCCACGAGGCGTAGCCCAGCGACACAAACACCTTGCGCGGCCCAGCGCCCGAGGCCATGGCCTCCAGCACGTCTTTGGAGGTGGTCATCTCCAGCCCGCCCGGGATCGACAGCGTGGAGGCGTAGACCGACTCGCCCTCGGCCACGTCGATCGCCTCGTGCAGCACAAATCCGCGCTCTGTTTGCACCGGCCCGCCATGAAACACAGGGGTTTGCGCCAGGTCGTCGCGGCCCATTGGCAGATCGACCTTCTCAAACAGACGCGAGAGCAGGATGTCGCTGGGTTTGTTGATCACCAGCCCAAGCGCGCCGCGCTCGCTGTGCTCACACATGAAGACCACGCTGCGACCGAACAACGCGTCGCGCAGGCCGGGCATGGCAATCAGGAAATGGCTGGTCAAATTGATAGGTGCAAAATCGGTCGGCATGCACGCATTTTATGCCGTGCCCTCGCCCTGCTCCCCTGGCGCATTTCCGATTTTTACCCCCATGAACACCTACGACAAAGGCCTTATGTGGTTTCGCCGCGATCTGCGCGCGCAAGACAACGCGGCGCTCTCGCATGCCGTGCGCGCCTGCCACCAGCTGTGGTGTGTGTATGTGTTCGACACCGACATCCTCGACCCGCTGCTGGCGCGCGGCCTGCAAGCCGACCGCCGAATCGAGTTCATCTGGCAGTCGCTGCGCGCGCTGGACGCCGACCTGCGCGCACTTGGCGAGGCCAACGGCGTGGCCGATGTGGGCCTGATCGTGCTGCACGGGCGCGCGGCGAGCTTGGTGCCGAAACTGGCGCAGCAGCTACAGGTGCAGGCGGTATTTTCCAACCACGAATACGAGCCATTCGCAAGCGCGCGCGAGGCGCAGGTGTTGGGTGATCTGGCCCATGCGGGCACTGTGTTTCACAGCCACAAGGACCAGGTGATTTTCGAGCGCCGCGAGGTGCTGACCCAGGCCGGTCACCCGTTTTCGGTCTTCACGCCCTACAAAAACGCCTGGCTCAAGCAGGTGACCGCCAAACACCTCGCGCCGCACCCGGTCGCCCCCCACGCCAAGGCCTTGGCCACCGTGCCCATGGCGCGGCGCAGCGCCATGCCCAGCCTGGAGGCCATGGGTTTTGCGCCGAGCAACCTGGGGCAGCTACCGGTGCAAGTGGGCACGGCGGGTGGGCTGGCGCTGTTTGAAGACTTTGCGGAGCGCATTGACCGATACGACGAGGCACGCAACTTCCCCGCTGTCAAAGGCCCGAGCTACCTCAGCGTGCACCTGCGCTATGGCACTGTTTCCGTGCGCCAGGTGGCAACAGTCGCTTATGCAATGCACCTGCAAGGCATTCGCGGCGCGAGCACCTGGCTTTCCGAGCTGATCTGGCGCGACTTCTACCACCAGATTCTGGCCAACTTCCCGCATGTTGTGAAGCAAGCATTCAAGCCGGAATACGACCAGATCAGGTTTGAGCATGGCAAGCACGCCAAGGCCTTGTTTGACGTCTGGTGTACCGGGCGCACCGGCTACCCACTGGTTGACGCGGCCATGGCTCAGATCAACCATACCGGCTACATGCACAACCGGCTGCGCATGGTGGTGGCGAGTTTTCTGGTGAAAGACCTGGGTCTCGACTGGCGCTGGGGCGAACACTACTTTGCCGATCACCTGATTGACTTCGACCTCGCCTCCAACAACGGCGGCTGGCAGTGGGCTGCCTCCAGCGGCTGCGACGCCCAGCCCTACTTCCGCATCTTCAACCCGATCACCCAAAGTGAGAAATTCGACCCCAGCGGCAAGTTCATCCGGCGCTACCTGCCCGAACTCGCCGGCTTGCCCGACGCCGCGCTGCACGCGCCCTGGAAAGCGAGCGAGATTGAGCGGGTTGGCGCGGGCGTGGTGCTGGGCGGTAACTACCCGCAGCCGGTGGTGGACCACGCCGAAGCGCGCGAACGCACGCTGCTGCGCTACGCAGTGGTAAAAAAGCCTGGCAAGACGCCAGCCTGACGCCAGCGCAAAAATCCGGCGTACAGGCTGGTTTTTTCGCGGACCGATGCGCCCACGGTCACATGTCGGCTGCGGCCCGCGCGTAGTGCGCAACCAAGCCCAACAGCTGGTCTTCCGAGTAAGGCTTGCCTAGGTAGTGGTCGACGCCGAGCTCGCGCGCATGCTCACGGTGTTTCTCGGCAATGCGTGAGGTGATCATGATCACCGGCAGGCCGGAGAGCCGGGCATCGCTGCGGATGTTGCGCACCAGATCGAAGCCGTCCATGCGTGGCATTTCGATGTCGGCCAACACCACCGCCGGCCGCTCCTGCTGCAGCCGCTCAAGCGCCTGCAGACCGTCGGCAGCCAGCGCCACACGATAGCCCTCTCTCTGCAGCAGCCGCTGGGTGACACGGCGCACGGTGATTGAATCGTCCACCACCAGCACCAGCGGCACCGAGCTGGTCGCCAGCGCGGCAGCGCTGCCGGCTTTGCCCTCGGTCTGGGGTTGGGCCGCCTGCTGGCTGATGATCCAGTCCGACACCTGCGCGCCATACGCCGTGGCCAGAGCGACCGGGTTGTAAATCAGCGCCACCGCCCCGGAAGCCAGCATCGACATGCCCGCCAGACCCGGCAGGCGAGAAAGCTGAGGCCCTAGGTTTTTAACCACCACCTCCCGGTTGCCCAACACCTGATCCACATGCATCGCAATGCGCTGCTGTGCGCTGCGGAAAATCACCACCGGCAAGGTGCGGCCGAGTCCCTCCTGAGAGCGGGGCGACGACTGCAGCAAGGCGCCAGCCCAAAAGAACGGCACCGCTTCGCCGGTCACCGGCAATGTGTCAGTGGCGTAAGCAGCCGCCAGCTCGGCGGGCGCGAGACGGCGCACCACCTCCACCAAATTGGAGGGAACGCCAAACGCCAGCACGCCCGCGCGCACCATAACGACCTGGGTGACAGCGGTGGTGAGTGGAAGAATCAGCCGGAAGCGAGCGCCCGAGCCAGATTCGGTGTGGGTTTCGATGCGTCCACCCAGGGCAAGCACATCGGAACGCACGACGTCCATGCCGACACCACGACCGGCCAAAGGCGAGGTCTCGGTGGCGGTGCTTAAACCTGGCTCGAACACCAGCTGGGCCGCCTCGGCATCGCCCAGCGCGGCGGCGTCGGCCACCGTGCCGAGTTCGGCCGCCCGCTCGCGCAACCGCACCAGATCGAGACCGGCGCCGTCGTCGCTGAACACCACCGACACGTCGTTGAGTTCCTGCACCAGACGGATCTCGATACGCCCTTCGACCGGCTTGCCAGCAGCCTGCCGGATCTCGGGGCTCTCGATGCCGTGCACCACGCTGTTGCGCAACAGGTGCTCAAAGGCGGCGGTCAAGCGGTCCAGCACACCCCGGTCCATTTCGATGCTGCCGCCGGTGATGTCCAGCCGCACCTGTTTGCCGGTTTCTTTCGAGGCTTGCCGCACCACGCGGTACAGGCGCTCGGATATCCCTTCGAATTCCACCATGCGCGTGCGCAACAGGTCGCGTTGCAACTCGCGCGCCTGACGGCCCTGAACCACCATGCCGTCTTCGGTGGCCTCCAGGGCGCGTTGCAGGTTGCGCTGCACCGTGGCCAGGTCGTTCACCGACTCGGCCATGGCGCGGGTAATTTCCTGTACCCGGGTGAAACGGTCGAACTCCAGCGGATCGAAGGCCTGATCGGCGTCGCGCGCCTGCGCCAGACGCGACTGCATCTGCGTTTCGGCCTGCAACTCCATGTCGCGCAGCTGCCCGCGCAGACGGTCCAGGTTGCCGGTAAGCTCCTTGAGCGAGCTGCGCACGGTCACCAGCTCGGCTTCCATGCGGGTGCGGCTGATCATCACCTCGCCCGCCTGGTTGACCATGCGGTCCAGCAACTCAGGACGCACCCGCACCGCAGCGCCGGCACGCACCGGCACCAGCAACGGCAAGACCGGCAAAGACAAACCCTTCAGCCCGGTTGGCTCGGTTGCGCCAGCGCCACCGCAGACGGGCTCGCTGGCGTGCGCCGCTTCGATCTGCATCACCTCTGCACCCGCCGCCGCTGTCTCAGGCGCGCTCTGCGCCACGTTCTGCGCCCTTGCCTGGGCATCGAGATCGGTGCTGCGCAGCGTCTCAAAGCGGTTTTCGATGGCGTCGAACGCGGTCTGTACCGGCTCCAGATCGGCCCCGCGCAGCAGCGTCGAGCCCAGGCGCTCGACGCTGGTTTCCATGCGGTGGGCCATTTCGCCCAGCCGCAGCGCACCGGCCAAGCGGGCACTGCCCTTGATCGTGTGCAGGTTGCGCAACACCTCACCACGCGCGCTGGCGTTGTCGGGCCGTGCCACCCATTGGCGCAACGCGCCACCCAGCCGGGGCAGCAGCTCTTGAGCTTCTTCGGCAAAGATCGGGAACAGGTCCACGTCGATGGTGTCGAGGGCATCAATGTCGTCGTCAATGTCCTGCACCGGCTCACGAGCCGGCACCTGCGCCGGCTCGCTGCTCGGGCGCGCAAGCGCTGGCAGATCGAGGTTGCCCGCTTCGGGCAGCACCAAATCGGCCAGCACTGCGTCGGCCGGATGCGCTTCGGTCTGCGCCGCCGACATCGGTGTGTCAGCCCTCTCGTCCACCGATTCGGGTGGCGTGTCGGACATCTGTTGCGCCATGGGCGCGTGCACCACCCGACGCAACGCGGCCAGCAGCTCCGGATTGGGCTCCTTCAGGAAGCCGGCAGCGAACTGATGCAACAGACGGCGAATGTCTTCCGATGCATGCACAAACAGCTGGGCAATATCAGGGGCCGCTGCCCGGCCCGCAGCCTGGTGCAGACGTACCGTGGCGATCGCTTGCTCCAGGGCGCGGGCGATCTCGGACAAGGCCTTGAAACCGACCGTGGCAGAACTGCCGGACAGCGAATGGGCCAGCGACTCGGCCTGGGCTGGTGCGGTTTTGTGCCGCTCCAGCGACCACTCCGCAAGCTCGGTGCTCAGGCGGCGCGACCACTCATCGGCCTCGTTCAGGTACACGTTGTAGAGCTTGATGCCGATGCGCAGCATGCCGATCACCTTGCTCTGGTCGTCAGCCATGTCGTCGACCATCATCGGCGCGTGGGGCAGGTCAAGCAACTGAGGCCCGACAATCGCCTCCAGCAATGTCGGCAAGGGCTGGTCGGGCTTTTCGGCCCCGTCGGTGAGCCAGCCCGTGGGATTTTCGGTTGTGTCCTCGATCAAATCTGCCGCCAGCGGCAGCTCAGGCAAGGCAAGCCCAGCCACTTTGGCTGTTTCGGCCGTCGGCGTCCGTGCCTCGGCACCCTCGCGCGCGGAAAACGCCGCCAAAGCGCCGAAGTCGATGTTGTCAAATATTGTCGGCAGCGGCAGCGGCAAAAGCAGCAGCGGCTCGGCCGCTGCTGCACCCGCAGCAACGACCATCGGATCGTCGGCCAGATCAAGGTCTGGCTCGATTTCAGGCCAGCCCTCGACAGCCGCTGGCTGATTTTCAGCCACAGTCGGCTGAGCAACAGGGTCTGTTTCGGTGCCAACCTCGCGTGGTTCTTGCCCAGCAGGCATCGGTGGGTCTTGATCAAAATCACCCAGAGTGAAGCGCCCGGTATCCCGCTCTGAATGGGGCTGAGCAGCATCGGTAGACGCCGCGTGCGCGCTGAGTGGCTTCGCTGCAGCGCTCTTGGGTAAGCCCTCTAGCGGCACATACTCGCCTACGTTGCGCCAGGCCTGGGCACTCGCACGCAGCGGCTCTGCGGTCCAGCGTGCGTCGTTTTGTGTCGCAATGTCAGCAACCCAGCGGGCAAGCACTTGCATCGCGTCCTGCGACAGATCCAGCAACCCGGGCTGGGCCGGTTGTTGATCGGCCAACAGCGCGTTGAAGGTTTGTTCCATCGCCCAGGCGGCATCAGCAAATTCAACAAGGCCCACCATACGCGCGCTTCCCTTAAGCGTGTGAAAGGCGCGCCGCAGGGTGGTCAGGCTCGCCAGATCGCCGGGATGCTCGCGCAGCGTGATCACCGCAAGCTGGCTGTTGCTCAGCACCTCACGGGCCTCCTCCAGAAAAACATTGAGCACGTCCTGCCCGTCGTCCTCATCAAGCTGTGACACCAGCTGCGAATCGACCGCCTCGCCAGGCTGCGCCAACCGAGACAAGTCCAACAAAGTGTGCGTGCCCGCCACCGCCTGCTCGGCAAGCGCAGCTTCGTTGGCCAGCCGATCGAGCTGCTCGCTGAAGTTTTCAAGATCAGCGTCCTGCTGCACAGCCTCTACCAAGTGCTGGAGGCCAACACCGATGGGCCCAGTTTCGTCAAAGCTGGCCGGCAGACCGCTCAAAACAGGCGCATGGCGGCCCATGAGCGGCAGCAGCTCGCCCTTTTCTTCGTCAAAAACAAACAGCTTCTTGGCCAGCATCGGCTGGTAGCTGATCATGTCAATCAAAAAGCCGAGCACGCTCAGGTTGTTGCCAAGTTGTCGGAAAGTACCGGCTTCGAGGGCCTGCGCCGCATCGATCTTGGTATCCAGAATTTCGTCGACCTGGGCAAGCATGCTCGCCACGGTCTGCACCGCGTGGTCCAGCCCGAGCACCGACAGCACGCCACGCATCTGCGCCAGTTGCGAAACAGCGACGTGCAGCCCAGCTTTTTCCCCCGGGAAACGGAAAAATTGGTCAAGCGATTTCTCAGCATCACCCAGCGATGCCTTGAGTTCGCCCACCACGCTGCCCATGGTCTGTCGATCGCTGACGCGGCGGTAGAGCTGCTCCATCCAGACATCCAGCGGCTGGCCGGGCAAGCCCGCGAGCACGGCTTCAAGGCGCTCGGCCAGTGCCTGGGTGCGTTGCGCCATCTCCTCGTCGTTGGGATCAAAGTCGTCGAACGCCGCTTCCAAATACAGGGTGGTGGTCGCCACCTCCATCGCCAGCTCGGCTCGAACGCCCGACGCAGCGAGGGTGGCCCGATCGGCCGCCTTGACCAGCACACGCGCCAGCGCTGTGCTCAGCGGGTGCAGCTTTAGCAAGGCGTCAGCAACCAAACCGATCTGGTCTTGCACCTGGCGCGCCCGGCTGCTGTCACCACCCGAAAAGAGCGCCCAGGCCTCCTTGGCGGCATGAATGCGCTTGCGCGCCTGCACCAGCAACGCCGGGTCGTAGCGGCCCAGCGTGGCCTGGTGGTAATCGGCCACAGGAAGGCTGTCAAACCCGAAGGCGTCGCGCACTGCCCAAAGGCGGGGTGTTTTGTCGACAGCGGCCGCCTTGGCCTGGGCACAGAAAAACAACAGGTCGCGCAGCAGGGTTTCCGAGACCCGGGTCCTGCCCTGGGCAAAGGTGGCGACCTGCAGCAACACACGCGAGGCCGTCCGCTTGACGAACACGTCCATCGGCAACACACGCGACGCCAGCGCTTCAAAAAAGCCCGCCGCCACTCGCCAGAAGGTCTGGGGACGCACGTCGCCTGTGCCAGCCGACAGCCCAGAGCAGAGCTTGGCAAGCTGTTGCGCAGCAGCCGGGCTGTCGGTCTTGACCACCAGCAGCACCAACCGATCAAACAGCGAACGCATCACCGGGTCGCATCGCAGCGGCGTGACCACAGGGGCTGCCGGCAGGTCTAGGCCGTGGTGGTCCACCGTCCACAGATCGGCCGGGTGCACACGCTCGGCTGCGGCCAGCTCCTGCACCTCGCGGTACTGCGCAAACAGAGCCAATGGGGAAAGTGGCTTGTTGTTCAGCACCGCCTCCAGGTACTCGACCAAGGCAAAGCCGGCGCGCTCAATCACCACGCTGGCCGCGCTGGTGCAGATCTCAGGCTTTTGCAGGAAGCGCTGCACCGCCGCTTCCATGGCGCGCAGCACCTGGGCCGGCGACACCAGCCCAACCAACTCCAGAGCGCCCACGGCCTGGTGCAGTTGCTGGCTCGCCAGCCGAAGCGAAGCCGGATCTAACGCCCCCAGATCGTTGTTGCGCGATTGCTCGCTTTCGCGCACAAACCGCTTGATTGCCTTGTTGGCAACATCCAACGACTTGCGCAGCTCGTCGAACACCCAGGCCAGCGGACCAAGGTCGGCGAGCGACGCGTCCGTTTGCGGGCTGTCGGCGGGGGTGTCTGGCATGGTCATCGTCATTCCGTGGGCAGGCCGCGACCGGGCGGGTCGTCAGGCGATCTTGAAGCGAGCAACCGACTGGCGAAGTTCCTCGGCCATCACCGAGAGATCCCGAACCTGTAGGGCGGTGGAGCGGGTGCCCTCGCCGGTCTGTTCGGTCACCGCAAAAATGTGCTGGATGTTGCCCGCCACCTCGTTGGCCTGCTCAGCTTCGCGCGAGGTGGCGCTGGAAATTTGTTCGATCAGCTCGGCCAGCCGACGCGACACGCGGTCAATCTCGGTCAACGCGCCGCCTGCGTTATCCGACAGCTTGGCACCCTCAACCACGCCCTGGGTGGAGCGCTCCATGGCACCCACCGCGTCCTGGGTGTCGGTCTGAATCGCCTTCACCAGCGCGGCGATCTGGCGCGTGGCGTCGGCTGAGCGCTCGGCAAGGCGCTGCACCTCTTCGGCCACCACCGAGAAGCCGCGACCGGCTTCACCCGCCGATGCGGCCTGGATGGCGGCGTTGAGCGCCAGCACGTTGGTCTGCTCGGTGATGTCAGAAATCAGTTCCGTGATTTCGCCAATCTCCTGCGAGGACTCACCCAACCGTTTGATCCGTTTGGAGGTTTCTTGAATCTGGTCGCGAATGGCGTTCATACCGCCAATCGCGTTTTGCACCGCCTGCAGGCCCGACTCCGCCGCCTGCAACGAGACCCGCGCCACCAGTGCCGATTCTTGCGCCTGGCCCGACACCTGGGTGATCCGCTGCGCCATGTCCACCACCGACTGACCTGTTTCGCGGATCTCGCGAAGCTGCTCAGTCGAAGCAGCCAGCAACTCGGTGGAGGTACTCTGCACCGCCGAGGTGGTCTGCGCCACGCGGGTAGCAGTGGCCTGCACGTTGCCCACCAGCAAGCGCAGCTCTTCCACTGTGTAATTTACCGAATCGGCGATCGCGCCAGTAATGTCCTCCGTCACCGTGGCTTCCTGGGTCAAATCGCCCTCGGCCACTGTCTGCAGTTCGTTCATCAGACGCAAAATCGCCGCCTGGTTGGCGTCGTTTACCCGCTTGGCGTCTTGCTCCATCGCTTCAGCCGCCAGCCGCTGGCTCTCAGCGACCCGCTGGCGCTCGCGGCTGTCTTGCACTCGCGTGTAGCCCAGGCCCAAACCGCTGGCCAGTGCCAGAGAGGCCAGCAACAGCAGCGCAAGCGCCTGTAACCCGCTCAGTCCGGCCGAGGCGGACAGCCGGTCTTGAACTTTTTCCAGGCCCAGCCGCAGCGGCTCGCTGTCGGCAATGATGCTGGCGAGCGCCTCGCGCGCTGCAACCAAACCTTGCAGGTTACCCAAGATAGCCCCCGCTTCAGCGCGCGTCTGCTCGTACTGCACCAGCAAGGCCTGTAGGCGCTCGCGCACCTGCGTGTCACGGGCTGCTTCCAAGCGCAGCTCTTCGCTGCCTTGCAGCAGCCCTTCAGCCACCTCCTTGAAGGTGTCGAGGTCCTTCCCAAGCAAAAATACCGCCTCGGGGCTTACGCCCTCCGTGGTCAAGAATTCGTTGGCAGATTTGCCGATGCGCTGCGTCAACATCACCAGCTGGCCAGCCGCAGAAATTTCGGCCGGTGGCGCGCTCTGCTGTAGTTTGAGCGAGGACACGGATTCCGCAATTTCCAACAGATCAGACGACTGGCTGTTGATGTTACGCAGCGCAGCGACCACCTCAATTAGGGTATTTTTCTGCTTCAACACCACCGCCGCATTCGCCTCGGCCTGCTCAACCTGGGGCATCAGTGGTTCAATCTCGGCGGCCACGCTGGCACCGACAGAGGCGATGCCAAGCTGCGCGTCACCTTGGCGCAATCCGCGCATGTTTCGCGCCAGTACTTCCGAGCTCTCTTTCACCTCGGGGAAAGCCGCCGCACGGCCGATCAGCGCCTGCGACACACTTTTGGCCAGGCGCTGCGACTGCATCAAAGCCTGGCCGCTGGCCGCTACCTGCTGGCTGGCTTCGTTGGTCTGGTTCAGCACGTAGACCGCCGTGCCTAGCAACAGCGCCAGGCTCAAGCCCAAAACGACCAGCAAGCTGCGCTGGTGCTGATCAACCGTGCTGGCACCCAGGAAGGGCAACCTCACCAGCCCAACAACAGCAGCGCCAAGGGCCGGATTCTGCGAGGCCAAAGCGCTTTGCTTGAACCCCTGGCCAGGAGGCTCCCCGGTGGGCGTCTGGCTGACCAACGTTGAATCTGTCAGCTCCTGTTGGATTTCAGTGTCCAGCTCGGGAGCCTCGGCCTTGTTGCTCTTGAGCAGTCCAGAAAATCGATCAAGCGTGGCCATGAAAACACCTTACAACGGAGAACATCAAACGAGAGGGGCCAGGCACCCGGCAAACGATTCAGACATCAGGCCGCGATGGCCATAAATTCAGGCTCGGCGGCAAGCGCCTGCAGATTGATTTCTTGCCAAACCCGACCTTGCACATCGACCAATCGGTGGGCGAAACACGGCGGTGCGCCCACCGGGTTCTCGGCAATGGAGGCAAACATGTCGGGGTTGCGCAAACCCAGCAATCGATCAATCAAGAGAGCGGCATTGATCCCCAACGCCACGTGCAAGCTGACCAGGCGGGATTCGGGCGACACACGCTCGGCCACAGCCGAAGCTGGCTGTTGCAGCAGAAGCGCCAGGTCGATCACCCCCTGCAAGCCGCCACGCAGGCTGGCCACGCCGAGGTACCAGGGTTTCGTGTAAGGCACCGGATGCACCGTTGAACAAAGGAAAATTTCACCTGACTGCACCAGCGGCAGCAGGTAGTGCTGGCCGGCTGCCTCAACCGCAAGCCAGGAGGCGGTGGCCGGAGCGAAACGCGCAGCTGTTAGGCGTTGGGCCAGTCGTTCCTGCAGTTCCTTGAGTGCCTGTCGATTCGCCATGCTCTGGGGTGCTCGCTCTGTCTATGACAACGGCGCACAAGCGCCTCAGTCAAGCGCTTGTATTTTGGACAACAGATCAGCCTCGTTGACCGGTTTGGTCACATAGTCGCGAGCACCTTGGCGCATGCCCCAGACCCGGTCGGTCTCTTGATTCTTGCTGGTGCACATGATGATCGGGATGTGTGAAAACTGCGGGTCGCGCAAGATGGTACGGGTCAACTGAAACCCATTTTGACCGGGCATCACAACATCCATCAAAATCAGCTGGGGCTTCTCTTCTCTGAGCCGACGGAAGGCCTCCTCGGCATTCTCGGCGGTGCGAACGGTGTACCCGTTTCTGGTGAGCAGGTCGGACAAGGCCATTAACTCGGTCTTTGAGTCGTCCACCACCAGCACGTTTTTGATCGACATCACAGAGCTCCAGTCAGCTTGGCGCCAAACTGCTGAACGGCCTGCAGCAGTTGGTCTTTGGTGAAAGGCTTGGTGAGGTAGTCCTGCGAGCCCACCATGCGGCCTCGGGCTTTGTCAAACACACCATCCTTGGAAGACAGCATCACCACCGGAATGCTGGAAAAGCGCGCGTTGCGTTTGATGATGGCGCAGGTCTGGTAGCCGTCCAGACGCGGCATGAGGATGTCGCAAAACACCAGATCGGGCCGGTGGTCGTTGATCTTGGCCAGCGCGTCGAAGCCATCGTCGGCCAGCAACACCTCGTGTCCGCCCTGCTTGAGAAAAATCTCCGCGCTGCGTCGAATGGTGTTGCTGTCATCCACCACCAGCACTTTGTAGCTTGGGTTTATGCTCACAGTTCGTTGACTCCAGTCAGCAGTTGCGTTCGGGCGGTATCAGCAAGACCCAGCATGGTGCGGCAGCAGACTGCGGCAAACCGCTACAACCTCTACCGCTCCCAGCTCAAATTTCCACCATCTCGAAATCTTCCTTGCGGGCTCCGCACTCAGGGCAGGTCCAGTTCATGGGCACGTCGGCCCAGGCGGTACCCGGGGCCAAACCATGCTCCGAATCGCCAGCCGCCTCGTCGTAAATCCAGCCGCAAATCAGGCACATCAAGGTCTTGGTTTCACTCATGTTCACACGGGTCGTTATCTTAGAATTGGGCATTGTATCGAGCCACACCGTACCAGCACAACCAGTTGCCCGCTGCTCCCCTTCTGCGACAGACGCGCTATTTGCTCTGTTTTTTGAGCGCCGGAAACCCAAATCTGTGCCATGACCGACGCCTCTGACCTCCGCTCAACCAGCCCGCCCAATGTCGCAGGCGATGCATCGCTGCGGTGTGTGATGGTGTTCAACGCCAACGACCCCAGTGGCGCCGGCGGTTTGGCGGCTGACGTGACAGCCATGTCCAGCACCTCGGTGCATGTGCTGGCGGTCGTAACCGGCAGCTACGTGCGCGACACCAGCAAAATCCACGACCACATCGCATTTGACGAAGACGCGGTATCTGACCAAGCGCGCTGCGTGCTGGAAGATGTCCCGGTTCAGGCATTCAAGGTAGGCTTTGTAGGCAGCCCCGAGAATCTCGCTGCCATTGCAGAGATCACCTCGGACTACGCCGAAGTTCCCGTCATCACCTACATGCCCGATCTGTCCTGGTGGGACGAACTGTCGATTGACAGCTACCTCGATGCCTGCATAGAACTGCTGCTGCCACAGACCACGGTGCTGGTCGGCAACCACAGCACCTTGAGCCGCTGGCTTTTGCCAGACTGGGACAGCGACAAGCCGCCATCGCCGCGCGAGGTGGCGCGCGCTGCCGCAGAGCATGGTGTGCCTTATACCTTGGTAACCGGCTTCAACGCTGCCGACCAGTATTTGGAAAGCCACCTCGCATCACCCGAGTCGGTTTTGGCCACCGCGCGTTATGAGCGATTTGAGGCCACCTTCAGCGGCGCCGGTGACACGCTATCTGCAGCCCTGTGCGCTTTGATTGCCTGCGGCTCAGACCTGCAGTCGGCCTGTGCCGAAGCACTGACCTATCTCGACCAGTGCCTGGATGCGGGCTTTCAGCCTGGCATGGGCCACGCGGTTCCTGATCGCCTATTCTGGGCTCATGAGGAAGACGAGGCTGCGTTATCAGCCTCCGACGAAATAGCCTCAGGAAGCGTCCTAGATCCTGGCCACTTCCCGCTTGACACAACCAAACACTGATGCAGCTTGCCTGGGCGTGTTCGCTTTGGTCCTTTTCAACAGCTACCGCTCAGCGCCACCAGCGCTGGAACAGGCCGAGCCCGCTGCCCCTTATTTTTTGAATCCAGGAATGCCAACATGATCGATCGCAACCAGCAACTTTTTGACCGCGCCAAAGCCCTGATTCCGGGCGGTGTGAACTCCCCGGTTCGCGCCTTCAAGGCCGTGGGCGGCACGCCACGTTTTGTGCAGCGCGCGCAAGGCGCGTATTTCTGGGACGCCAACGGCCAGCGATACACCGACTACATCGGCTCCTGGGGGCCAATGATCCTGGGCCACGGACATCCAGCGGTGGTGGAGGCGGTGCAAAAGGCGGTGCTGCAAGGCTTTTCTTTTGGCGCGCCCACCGAGCGCGAAGTAGAGCTGGCCGAAGAAATCGTCAAGCTGGTGCCAAGCATCGACATGGTGCGGCTGGTGAGCTCGGGCACCGAAGCTGGCATGAGCGCGGTCCGCTTGGCACGCGGCGCCACCGGGCGCAAAAAGATCATCAAATTTGAAGGCTGTTACCACGGCCATGCCGACGCTCTGCTGGTGAAAGCGGGCTCAGGCTTGGCCACTTTCGGCACCGCCACCAGCGCCGGTGTGCCGCCCGAGGTGGTGCAGCACACGCTGGTGCTTGAATTCAACAATATTGAACAAATCGAGGACGCCTTCGCAGAACACGGGCCTGAAGTGGCCTGCGTGATCATCGAGCCGATCGCGGGCAACATGAACTTCGTGCGCGCCAGCGTGCCGTTTGTCAAACGCATCCGCGAGCTGTGTGACGAGCACGGTGCGCTCTTCGCATTTGACGAGGTGATGACCGGCTTTCGCGTGGCGCTGGGCTCTGCGCAAAGTCTGTTCGCCAAGGAAATTCCAGGCTTCGAACCCGACATGACCATCATGGGCAAGGTGATTGGCGGCGGCATGCCGCTGGCCGCGTTTGGTGCCAAGCGCGCGGTGATGGAGCAACTCGCTCCGCTGGGTGGTGTCTACCAGGCGGGCACCCTGAGCGGCAATCCGGTCGCCACCGCTTGCGGTCTGACGACGCTGAAAGAAATCCAGAAACCCGGCTTTTTCGATGCCCTTTCTAGCACCACCCGCTCACTGGTTGACGGCCTCAAGGCCGCTGCCGATGCCGAGGGCGTGCCGTTCAGCGTGGACAGTCAGGGCGGCATGTTTGGCTTTTTCCTGATGAACGAGCTGCCGCAGAGCTACGCGCGGGTGATGACCACCGACAACGCCACCTTCAACAAGCTGTTTCACGGCCTGCTGGATCGCGGCGTCTACATTGGGCCTGCGCTGTACGAGGCGGGCTTCGTGAGTGGAGCGCACACCGCACAAGACATTGCCACCACAGTTGCGGCGGCGCGCGAGGTGTTCAAGACGTTTTGAGGGGCGCAAAGACCAGTGGCTTTGCCACTCTCCCCGCCGATGCAGTGCCCGGGCGGCTGGCGCAAACAGTTCAGTGCTATTTGGTACCGAAGATCCGGTCGCCCGCATCGCCCAGGCCAGGCACGATGTAGCCGTGTTCATTCAAGCCCCGGTCAATTGCTGGTGTGTAGATCGGCACGTCGGGGTGATGCTCGTGGAAGGTTCGAATGCCCTCTGGGCATGACACCAGACAGACGAAGCGGATTGAGCGCGGTCCGGTAGCCTTGAGCCGCGTGACCGCCGCCACCGCCGAGTTGCCGGTGGCGAGCATGGGATCAAGCACGATCACGTCGCGCTCTTGCATGTCCTGTGGCATCTTGAAGTAGTACTCGACCGCTTGCAATGTAATCGGATCGCGGTAAAGGCCAATGTGGCCAACCCGCGCGGCAGGCAACACCTGCAACATCCCGTCCAGCAGGCCATTACCGGCGCGCAAGATGGAGGCAAGGACAATCTTCTTGCCGTCGATCATGCGCGAGGTCATGCGCTCCAGCGGCGTTTCGATCTCGACCTCTTGCATTGGAATGTCGCGGGTGAGTTCGTAGGCCAACAAAATGCTGATCTCATGGGCCAGCTCGCGAAAGCTTTTGGTGCTGGTGTCTTTGCGGCGCATCAGCGTGAGCTTGTGCTGCACCAGGGGGTGATCTATGAGGTGAACGTCTCGGCTCATGGGGGGGGAATTCCGTGTTGGCTACGCCGCTGTGCGGCGATCACCTGCTGAGGCAACCGTTGCCACCTGCAGGCACAAACAGCCAAGTGTAAAACCAGCCCGCCCGCCGTCAGGCGTCGCTGACAATGCGCTCACCCGGCACCACAGCCGAGGGCTCGGACGGCACCGCATCCATGATCAGACGTTGCGCATGGGTGTAGCAGAGAAACCGCTTGTTGGTGGCCCGCCCGATGGCACACAAACCCACGCGCAGCGCCAGATCCAACCCCATCTGGGTGATGCCGCTTCTCGAAACCACCACCGCCACGCCCATTTGCGCGGACTTGATCACCATCTCGCTGGTGAGTCGGCCGGTGGTGTAAAACACTTTTTGTGCCTCTGACCTGGAATCAAACCCATCAGAAGGCAGCGACCCGTGCAGCGGCGAAGCCGCAAGCAACATCGGGTGGGTGTCGCTTATAGGGGGGCCCATGTTCAACGCCATCCAACCAGCGATGGTGTCCACCGCGTTGTGGCGGCCCACGTCCTCTACAAAGAGCTGCAACCCGGCGTCCAGAAACAGCGCGCAGGCATGAACCGAGCCGGCCGATTTGTAGGTGCTCTCTCTCAGGCGAATCGCGTTCACGATGCTGTAGAGCTGCGACTGGCGCAATACCGACCTATCAGGCAGGCGGATGCTGTCGATTTCGTCCATGAGGCTACCGAACACGCTGCCCTGACCGCAGCCCGTGGTGACTACGCGTTTGGCGGTGCGCTCGTCTATCCGGTCAATACCATGTCGGGTCTTCACCGAGGCCACATTCACCTCCCAGTCCACCGTGATGGACTCGATCTCGTCCACCGAGTCCACCAGCCGTTGGTTGAGCAGATAGCCCAGCACAAGCCACTCGGGGTGGGCGCCCAGCGTCATCAACGTCACCAACTCCCGATTGTCCACATACACAGTGAGATCGCGCTCGGCCGGAATCGACACGCTGCTGTGGTGTCCAAACTCGTTGGTAACCGTCACCGTCTGCGTCAATGGCGCGTGGGCGTGAGTAAGAAATGGGCGAGGCAATACTGGGTTGGATGTGGGTGGATTGGTCACGGGCAAGTTGAGGGCTGCGCAATCGATGGGCGCTGGTCGGAGCGACTGCTCGGAAGATGGCTCAAGAACCTTTGCCGGCGGTGGAGGGCACTTTGGTGCCCAATGGCGGGACAGCGGATGCGGGTGGCGAGTGGGCGCTGGAAGCCCCATTGGGTTTGAGCTCGGCGGCAGCAATCACCAAAGCACCAGGATTCATACAAGGAACAACAGTTGCAGTGGCATGGGTTGTGCTGCCATATCTGGCAGCCAACCGATCCTGTACCGCGCAAAGCTGATAACTCGCAACCTTTGTGACATGACCGGCTTTGGCCTTGGTTTCGGCTGCCTTGGCTTGGGCGGCATCGTCCAACACCGGCATGGGCAGCTTGGCGTGAGTTGACAACACAATCAAAAAAGCGGACGCCAACAGCAATCTTTTCATGGGGTGTTCCTTGCAGGCTTAAAACTCAGGCCTTGGCCGGTTCACCAGTCGGGCCACCATGAATTGGCGTGCGCTGGGCAGGAATCTTACCGGCCTTGATGTCGTCATACCAGATCTCGTGGTGTTCCTTGGCCCAGGTCTCGTCCACATAACCGGTCTTCATCGCTTTGAATGCGCCTTGCATTCCAACGGTGCCCATGTAAATGTGCCCGATGAACATCGCCATCATGAACAACGAGGCGCTGGCGTGTGCCATGTGCGCTATCTGCATGTTGCTGCGTGTGTAGTCGAAAATTGGGGCCAAGTGGTTGAGGAACATGCCTGAGCCGACCACAATAAGGCCGAGAAAGAACACGCCACCCCAAAACACCACCTTCTCACCAGCGTTAAAGCGGTGAGAGGGTACCTCGGAACCACCGAACATACCGCCGGCCTTCATGATCCAAGCAAAGTCTTCCTTGCTTGGCCAGTTGTCCTTGAGGAAGGTGAAAAACACCACCACCAGCGACACCGCAAACAGCGGGCCGGCAAAGTTGTGCAAGTTCTTGAGCGCATAGGCCAGCCAGCCAAACAGCGTACTGCCCATCACCGGCAGCAAGAAAAACTTGCCGAAAGCCATAACGGTGCCCGAGACCGCCAGCACCACAAAAGTAATGGCATTGACCCAGTGGGCTGCTCGCTCGACATAGGTAAAGCGCTCGATAACGCGACCGGTCTCGCGACCGTGCAGCTTGATGGTGCCCTTGCTGAAGTAAAACAATGCCATCGCCAAAGCAGCGATCAGCACCAGAGAACCACCGTAGGGAATGATCCAGTTGTTACGCACCTGACGCCAAGCCTCGCCAGCGTTGGTGAGGCGCGAGCCCGGATACTGCACAAACGGCTGAATCAGGTTGCCAGCTTCCAGCGCGGGGATGTTGGTGATACCGGTGACGCCCTTACCCACATCGCGCCACATCGGTGCGTTATTGCCCGGCTGCACCTGCTGACGCTCGGCGTTGGTCTGGCTGGCGTAGTTGGGGTCGGTGCTGTTGCTGGGCGCGATCTCGAAGATGTTCGCGCTGCGAATTCCGCCCGTCTCACCTGTTGTCGCTTGAACGGTGACCGCTGTCGGCGTCTGCGATGGCGCGGTCTGCGCACTGGCCAGACCACCCGCGAGCAAGCCCAGCACGCAGGCCGCTGGCGCCATGAAAGATCGGCATAGCCAACGCAACTCGGTAATCAATGACTTGGACATGTGCGCGCTCCTGGTCATGGGGTCATGCGGGTGTAATCGTTTTGACCGTACTGAGCACGGGCCTTCAGCACCGCCTGCCAACTGACGCGGTCCCCGGCTGTCCAGCCAGACGCCGCAAAAGGGCTGTCACCCACACCCTGGTAGACCGAACGATCGGCTTTGACTCCCGCTGCTGAAGCGTTTTGCGGCGTTTCACCGCAGGCAGAGAGCGCGAACATCGACAGCAGCACGCAAGCGGTGGCGAGGGAGCGCAGTGGCTTCATTTCTTTCCCCCATTGGCGCTACCGTAGGCGGTGCCCCAGCCCCAGACTTCGGCGCCCTTGCCGCGTTGCACCACGCGGTTGCGAAGAATATCGGCCACCACATCGCCATCGCCAGCCAGCAGCGCTTTGGTCGAACACATTTCGGCGCAGGCTGGCAGCTTGCCCTCGGCCAGGCGGTTGCGCCCGTATTTTTCAAACTCTGCTTGGCTGCCATGCTCTTCGGGCCCGCCGGCGCAAAAGGTGCACTTATCCATTTTCCCGCGCACCCCGAAGGTGCCTGCAGACGGAAACTGCGGGGCGCCGAACGGACAAGCGTAGGAGCAGTAGCCGCAGCCGATGCAAACGTCTTTATCGTGCAGCACCACGCCCTCTTCGGTGCGGTAGAAGCAGTTGACTGGACAAACCGCCATGCAAGGCGCATCGCTGCAGTGCATGCAAGCCACCGAGATCGATTTCTCGCCCGGCACACCGTCGTTGAGTGTGACCACGCGCCGACGGTTCACACCCCAGGGCACCTCGTGCTCGTTTTTGCAAGCGGTGACGCAACCGTTGCATTCAATACAACGCTCGGCGTCACAGATAAATTTCATTCGTGCCATCGTGATCTCCTCAGGCTTTTTCGACGTTGCAAACCGTGGTCTTGCTCTCTTGCATCATGGTCACGATGTCGTAGCCATAAGTGGTCGCTGTGTTCACCGCCTCACCGCGAACCAAGGGCATCGCACCATTCGGGTAGTAGGCCTTCATATCGGTGCCTTGCCAATGACCAGAGAAGTGGAATGGCAGGAACACCGTGTCGGCCCCCACACGCTCGGTCACCATCGCCTGCACATTGATGCGCGCACCAGTCGGGCTGGTCACCCAGACCCGCTCGCCATTGCGAATCCCTCGGGCCGACGCAGCAGCAGGATTGAGCTCGACGAACATCTCCTGTTGCAGTTCGGCCAGCCAGGGATTGGAACGGGTTTCCTCGCCGCCGCCCTCGTACTCCACCAATCGCCCAGAGGTCATGATCAGCGGGAATTTCTCGTGGAGCTTGTCGTCCACGTTCTTCTGCTGCAGCGACTTGTACAGAACGGGAAGGCGCCAGCGGGTCTTCTGGTCGTCATGGCTGGGGTATTTGGCCACCAGATCGGGGCGAATACCGTAGATTGGTTCGCGGTGCTGGGGAACTGCATCGGGGAAGTTCCAGACCACAGCGCGGGCCTTGGCATTTCCAAACGGATGGCAGCCGTGGGCCATGCACACGCGTTGGATGCCTCCGGACAAGTCGGTCTTCCAGTTCTTACCCTCGGCTGCGATCTGCTCGGCCGACGTGAGGTCGCCCCACCAGCCCAGCTTTTTCAACAGCACATGGTCAAACTCTGGATAGCCGGTCGTGATCTCTGAGCCCAGCGAGTGCGAGCCATCCTCGGCCAGCAGGCTCACGCCTTCTCTCTCCACACCGAAGTTGGCGCGGAAATTGCCCCCACCATCCATCACGTGTTTGGAGGTGTCGTACAGGTTGGGCGAGCCAGGGTGCTTGAGGGAGGCCGTGCCGAAGCAAGGCCAAGGCAGACCAAAATAGTCACCGCTCATGTCATAGCCGGTCTCTTTGTCAATCACCTGGCCTTTGCACTTGAGCGTTTTGACGTCGAATGCCGCCATGTTGCGCATGTGGGCCTTGAGGCGTTCAGGACTCTGGCCGGTGTAGCCGATGGTCCAAACCGAGGCGTTGATTTCGCGCAGGATGTCCTCGATCACGGGCTCATCCATGCCCTTCACCTTTTGCATCTTGTAGTTCTTCGACAACTCGGCGGCAAAGCCCAGCTTCTCAGCGAGCTGGTGCATGATCATGTGATCGCTGCGGCTCTCCCAGAGCGGCTCAATGACCTTCTCGCGCCACTGTAGCGATCGGTTGGACGCGGTGCACGAACCGCTGGTTTCAAACTGCGTGGCCGCTGGCAACAAATACACCGCACGGTTGGGGTTCTGGTCTTCCAGCTTGCCAGGCATGGCCGCCATCGAGGCGGTGGCCGAGGGATAGGGATCGACCACCACCAGCAAATCCAACTTGTCCATCGCCCGCTTCATCTCCAGACCGCGGGTCTGTGAGTTCGGTGCATGGCCCCAGAAGAACACGCCGCGCAGGTTGGAGTCTTGGTCGATCAGCTCGTTATTCTCCAACACACCATCGATCCAGCGCGAAACGGTGATGCCCGGCTTGGTCATGTTGCCGCCGGTATACCGCGCTTTGATCCAGTCGTATTCCACGCCCCACACCTTGGCGAAGTGCTTCCACGAGCCTTCCGCCAAACCGTAGTAGCCGGGCAGCGAATCGGGGTTGGGGCCGACGTCGGTTGCGCCCTGCACATTGTCGTGACCGCGGAAGATGTTGGTACCACCGCCGCTCTTGCCCACGTTGCCCAGCGCCAGCTGTAGGATGCACGACGCGCGCACGATGGCGTTGCCGATCGTGTGCTGCGTCTGGCCCATGCACCAAACAATGGTGGCAGGCTTGGCTTCAGCCATCATTTTGGCTACCTTGAGCACCTGCGCCTCGCCCACACCACAGGCCTCTTCCACCTTGTCGGGCGTCCACTTGGCCAGCACCTCGGTCTTGATGGCTTCCATGCCGTAAACACGGTCGTTGATGTACTGCTTGTCTTCCCAGCCGTTCTGGAAGATGTGATACAGCACACCAAAAAGAAACGGGATGTCGGTACCGGAGCGGATGCGCACGAACTCGTCCGCCTTGGCTGCCGTGCGGGTGAAGCGCGGATCAACCACGATCATCTTGCAACCAATTTCCTTGGCATGCAGCATGTGCAGCATGGACACCGGGTGCGCCTCAGCGGCGTTGGAGCCGATGTACAACGCGCACTTGCTGTTCTGCATGTCGTTGTACGAATTGGTCATGGCGCCATAACCCCAGGTGTTGGCCACACCGGCCACCGTCGTGGAGTGGCAGATGCGCGCCTGGTGGTCGCAGTTGTTGGTGCCCCAAAAGCTCACGAACTTGCGCAACAGGTAGGCTTGTTCGTTGTTGTGCTTTGACGAGCCGACGAAATACACCGAGTCGGGGCCGCTGGCTTCGCGCAACGCCTTCATCTTGGTCGTAATTTCTTCCACCGCGGTGTCCCAGCTGATGCGCTGGTACTTGCCGTTGACCAGCTTCATCGGGTAGCGCAGGCGGTATTCGCCGTGGCCATGCTCACGCAGGGCAGCGCCTTTGGCACAGTGAGCTCCCAGGTTAATGGGCGAGTCGAACACAGGCTCCTGGCGAATCCAGACGCCGTTTTGCACGATCGCATCGGTGGCGCAACCCACCGAGCAATGGGTGCAAATAGTGCGCCGCACCTCAATCTTGCCGCCCTCGGTGGCTGCGCCGCTGGCTGCAGCGTCGGCCTTTTTCACCAGCAGCAGCTGGCTTGCCGCCAGACCCACGCCGACCCCCAAACCGGAGCGACGCAAGAAACCACGCCGGTCCATTGTGGGCAGGGCGGCAGACAAACCTCGCTGCAGGCTGTGCACCAGCGAAGTGTGGGGGCGTGCGCCATGCGCACTGGAAGACTTTTTGGTCAACAACATGGAGGTGCTCCGGAGGGGATCAGATCATCGTGGTCTTGTAATACTGCTTGACATGCTCGCTCAGGTGATAGCCACCACCACGCTCAGGCGGTGGCGGTTTCGCAGCCATTGGTGTCGCCGCACTGCCCGATTTCGCTTTGGGCAAGACGGTGGCCACCGCAGCCAGCGCGCCCACGGTGGAGGCGCCGACGAACAAGGTGCGGCGACTGAGTTTTGGGGAATTCTGGGACATGCATGTCTCCTGGGTAACGCGTATGCTGCCCTGGGCAGACGGCACATGTGCGGGTTTTTTGTACTTCCTAAATTTAGCGTGCCAGTTGCCTGTCGAGGCTGGGGAAATACCCTAAGACGCGCAACTGTGGTTCGTGCGCGACAGCCCAAGAAATTCTCCGGCTCAATTGAGCATGTCGAAGCCCTGGGTCTCCACGCTGGCAAAAGCACAGGTAAAGGCCGCGAGGGCGGCGTAAAACCGCGCCTTGGGATGCGCCGAAATAGCCTGGCCCATCGCATCCACCCAAGGCTGTAGATGGGTCGTGAAAAACTGGCGTTGTTGCGAGAGATTGGCCACTGCCACGTCATCACCCGCGATCAGGTAGCGCATCACCTCGAACAGGTAGGCGATGTGGTCTTCGGTTTCGGGCATGCGTTCGTCGCGCCCCAGGCCGAGGGCGGCCAGGTCGCCACGTAACTGGGCCAGCGGCTTCTCATTCAGAAATCCACTTAGGTAGTGCGAGCCGAACAAATAGATTTCCGGCTTGCCCACGCCGCCGAACAGCGCGTCGTATTCGTCGGCTACCGCTTGATCGTCGAGCGCGCGCACGGCAGACACCAAGACGCGCCAAGGTTCTTCCAGAAATCCACCAGCGGCAGGCGCCTCGGTGACGGCGACGCGCAGCTGCGCCATCAGCTCGGCCGAAGGCGCTGCGTAATAGAGCGCAGCGAGCAGGCCGTAGATCTCGGCACGGGCGGTTTCCTCATCAAGAGCGGAGCTCATGACCAGGGTTGGAGGGAGGGTGGGATGCATGGCGGGTCAATCGGTCAGTGGGTCAGAGATCGGTGACGCGAGCTTGCTCTGGGCTGGAGAAGATGTCGACCACACGGCAGTCGCCACACATCTTCAGCCGCTCTAGCGCATCGCCCTTGAACATGGCATGGCCCGCCAGCTTGCCCAGCATCGACTCGACGCCCTTGAGCGTGCCAAACGCCTTGCCACAGCGCACGCAGCCATAAGGCTGGGCCTCGTTGAGCACGCGCGGCAGCTTGCGCTCGTCGCTGATCCACAGACGTGGCTGCAGCGTGATCGCGTGCTCTGGGCAGGTGCTGGCGCACAGACCGCATTGCACGCAGTTCTTCTCGATGAACCGCAGCTGCGGCTTGTCGGGGTTGTCTTGCAGGGCTGCTGCCGGGCAGGCGCTGACGCAGCTCAGACACAGCGTGCAGGTGTCGCGGTTGACCTGGATACTGCCCAACAGCGAAGCCGCTGGCAGGGCAATTTCGGCAGGCCGCTCGGTGAAACGGGCGCTGTCTTGTAGCAGGTGGTCGAGCGCCAGTTCCAGGGTGGCGCGTTTTTCCGCTTGCACCGCAAAACTGGCGCGCCGCATCACGCTCTGCGCTGGCTTCGTGCCCAGCGCCGCGTCGAGCGCTGGCAGGTCGCGTGCGTCGCGCACTTCGATCACCCGAAAATGTGCCCCGGTGTAGCCCAGCCCATTTACCAGCGCTTGCGCCACCGCCATTTGTTCGCGCACCGCGTCGCGGTACTGCGGTGCTTCTTCGCCGGTCATCAGCACCCAGACCTGCGATGCGCCGTAGGCAAAGGCGCTGAGCCAGAGATCCAGCCCGGTGGACGCGGTGTGCCACAGCGGCAGCGGGATCACCCGCGCCGGCACGCCGCGCATGGTTTTGTCGAGCATCGCCAACCGGCCCAGATCGCTGATCAGATCGGCCCCAGCTGCTTGGCTGTGCAGCAGCAGCGCCGCGTCTTTGCCACCCGCCTTTTGGTAGGTGGTGAGCAGCGTGCGCAGCTTCACGCCCTGCTCGCTGGCGCGCGGGTAAGCGAAGCTGAGGGCACCGGTCGGGCAGACGGTGGTACAGGCCCCGCATCCCACGCAGAGGTTGGGGTTGACGACAATCTGATTGCGCTTGATGTCGCTCGCGATGGCAAGGGCCGAGCAGACCTCCACACACGCGTTGCAACCCACCTGGGTGTTGCGCCCGTGAGCACAGATATTGGCCTTGTATTGAAAGAACTTCGGTTTCTCGAACTCGCCCACCAGCTCGCGCAAGCGAATCAGCGTATTCATGGCCTTGAGATCGCTCAGGCCAGCTGGCAGGTGCAAATAGCCTTGCGGCAGCGCGTGCTGGCTGAAAGCGGGGCTGGCCCGCAGATCGAGCACCATGTCAAAGTTGTCTTCGTGTTCGGTTGGCGCGCGGCCGAACTGGATCGCGCCCACTGCCTCGCAGGCAGTGAGGCAGGCGCGGTGGGAACTGCAGCGGTCCATGTCGATCTGGTAGTCCAGGCCAATCGCACCCTCGGGGCAGGCCACCACACAGGCATTGCAGCGGGTGCACAGATCAAGGTCGATCGGGTTGCTGGTGCTGCGCAGCAGGGTGAAGGCGCCGAGCCAGCCGGTGAGTTGCTCGACGTCGCCCGCCAGCACCGGATAGCGCCGCGCCTGCATACCAGAGCCGCCGGTGGCCAGCAGCGTCACGTCGAGCACATCGCTCACCTGTTCGGCAGCGCGCTCGGCGTCTTCCAGCACGCCGATGATCAGCAACCGGCCTGAGCTCTGGAAGCTCACCGTGGTCACTGGCTCGGGGTCGGGTAGGCGCGCCATCGCCAGCAGCGCCGCCATCTTGGGCGTGGCGTCTTTCGCCTCGCGGCCCCAACCGCCGGTTTCCCGGATGTTGACGAAGCGAATCGGCCGCACATCGAGCGACACCGCGCCCTCGGTCTGGGTAGCCAGCTCGGTGAAGAGGCGGCTTTCTTGGGTGCAGGCGACCACAAGATCGTCGGGGTTGCGGCTGGCTTTTTGAAATGCGGGCGCGTCGCGGCGGCACAGCGTGGTGTGCAGCGTCAGGTCTTCATCCAGTGCCTCGCCCAGCGCTTTCGCGTTCAGGGGCATGGTCTGGTTGCAGTTGCAGATCAGCGTGGTCATCTTGTGGGGTCTGGTTGGGGGCTGGCACGGGCTCGGTGCCCGCATTGCTGGGCGGGGTGACCGAGGGGGACTCGGCCACGGAGTCGGGGGCGGGACCAAGGACTGTGGCGGCGGGGACTGCTGGCGGCTTGACCTCGTTTGGGTCATCCACCAGCTTGAGAAACTGCGCGCCCACCATCTTGGCCATCATGGCGGCGGAGAGCGGGCTGGGCTGGGAGTAGTCGTCGATGTAGATGTCCAGCCCATCCATCACATTGAAATGGGGGTCGGCAAACAACTTCTTCACCGCCGCGTTGCGCACCTCGGGTGACACGCCGCGCGCCACAAAGGCCTTGAAATCGGACTCGGGTGTGAGATCGGCCACATCCTCCAGCGTGAGTGGTGGCGGGGCTGCCTCCGAGGGCGCGGGCTCTGGGCGCGCGACCGCAGCGAGGGGCGCGGCGGCGCGGGCCACCACCGGCGCAGGTGGCTCAGCAGTCGGGACTTCGCCGCTGCGCACCTGCACCTTGCGGCGCGACCAGCGGCTGAAAAAATTGTCGTCTTCGGCTGCCATGTCAGTTTTTCTCCTGAGCGGCATTCTGCGCCGCCCTGGCGCGGTGGCGGTCGGCGCGGACACATGCGGCGTCCAGAAACGCCTTCATCATCGGCCCACTGTCCAGCAGGCCCTGGGTTTCTTCCCCAGGCTTGAGGTGAAACTCAGGGTGCCACTGAACGCCCAACACAAAGCCCGGGCCCTTGTGCCGAATCGCCTCTACGATGCCGTCGCGCGGGCTGCGCGCTTCCACCACGAGGCCGAATCCAAGCCGGTCCACGCACTGGTGGTGGATGCTGGTGACCTGGTGCTGGCACTCGCCGCCGTACATGGCCGCCAGCGAAGAACCAGGCGCGAACGCCACCTCGTGCATCAGCCGGTCGTAGCGCAGCGTGTCTTGGTGGTCCAGCGCACCGGGACACATGCTGGGAATGTCTTGCACCAGCGTGCCGCCGAAGCAGACGTTGATCAGTTGCGCGCCACGGCAGATGCCCAGCACCGGTTTGCGTGCTGCAAGGAAGGCACGCAACAGCGCGAGCTCGTAGCGGTCGCGAATGGCGTCGCCTGCCCAGGCTGGGTCAGCCGGGGTGCCGTCGTAGGCTTCTGGACAAATGTCAATGCCGCCTTGCAGCACCAGGCCGTCAAGCAAATCGACAATGTCGCTGACGGGAGCGTGGTTGTCCGACAGTGGGCTTCCTTCGTCGATGAAGGGAACCATGAGTGCGATCGCGCCGTGCGCCATGATCCAGTGCGCCATGGAGCTTTCCAGAAACTGCAGCCGCTTCTGCGGCAAACCCAGGCCCGGCGGCGGGTCGTGCAGCAGGCGGGCGCTGATGCCGATGCGCAAGGTCATGAGCGCGATTCCGGCGGGCGCGGCCCCCGCAGTTTTTCGGTCGAAATCCGCACTGGCTGGCCGAAGCGATCGGTCAGCGGCTGAAAACTGACGGGGCGCTGGCGGCGCTTGGGTTCCACCCGGTGGTGCTCGGCAACAAAATCGGCCAGCCACCCGACCACCGGCGCGGGAGCTGCCACCTGCTCCACCTTTTCCTGCGCATCGAGCCAGCGGCCAGCGTCGTGGTAACTCAAGGTGACGATCTGCGGCACCGCCATCGGCTCACCGCCAACGGTGCGCGCGTCATCGAGCCGCCAGAACACCCAGAAACATGGGCTGGGGCTGGTGGTATTGAGGTAGTAACCTTCGGTGTCGTCGCGAAACAGCGTGACACGGTGACCGGCAAAGAGCCAATAAGCAGCGCCTGCGATGGCGGTCGCGCCGGGCAGCGGCTCCACTGCGCGGGGCTCGCATGGCAGAGGGTCAGCGCCGTCGACCCAATGGGGTTCGCGGGTGGGCAGGACATCGGCCAGCACCCAACGCCAAGGCTGCCACCGGGCCATGGGCCCTTGAACCGGCTCGCGCCGCATCACCACATCGACATCGATCGCGGGGCGGCTGGCCCGCTCGGGGGCTGTATGTGAATCGCTTTGCATAAGGACTCCCACTTTAAGCCAAGCCCAGCCCATTGGGGATCCGGTCCAGCCCTAACGTTTGTCCCAACCAAGCCCCGGCGCGTGAACCCCTCTTGTCAGCCTGGGCGAAGCGCGGCGGTCCAAGGCCCAGCCTTTGCTTTCCCGCGCGTGAAGTGCAGCAGTCTCGGGGTCGGCGGCATAGACTGCTCAATTGGCGTTTGTCATGACGGCTGCGCGTGACGCTAACTCAGCCGCGCTGCGCGGGCACAGTCTGGCTAGCGGGCTTGGCGCTCGCTACCGTTGCGCAGCAAAGCGCGCAACACACGGCTCAGTTGCACCTCGGTAAACGGCTTGTCTAGCCTCGCCACAACCCCCAGGGCCTCCATGGCCTTGGACACGGATTCGTCGACGCGCCCGCTGGCCAGCACCACCGGCAAGCTGGGAAATGTGCGCCGAAGTGCGAGCACAAGGGCGAGCCCGTCCACGTGCGGCATGTGCAGGTCGGTGATGACCACTCGCACCTCGCACCGGTGCGCCTCAATCTGAATCAACGCATCGGCACCATCGGTGGCCAGCACCGCGCGCAGATTCAGCCGTTCCAGCACGGAGCGCCCAACCTCACGCACCGCCGCCTCATCGTCAACAAACACGACGGTCTCGCCCTGCCCGCGCCAGCCATCAACGTCTTCAGGCTGCAGCGTAGGCGCTTCGCCCGACAAGGCAGCCGGCAGGTAAACCGCAAACGTCGAGCCCTGCCCAGGCTGCGAATACACCTGCAAGAAACCGCCGTGGCTTTTGACCAGGCCCAGCAGGGTGGACAGGCCCAACCCGGTGCCTCGGTCAGCGGCCTTGGTGGTGAAAAAGGGGTCGAAAATGCGGTCCAGGATCTCTGGTTCGATACCCGATCCGGTGTCGCTCACCCGCAGCAAAACGTAGCTGCCGGGTCGGGCGTTCTCGATCGCGCGGGCGTAGACGGCGTCTATTTCCACCCGGCGCACCTTGATGGCGATTAGACCGCCCTCGGGCATGGCGTCGCGCGCATTGAGGCACAGGTTGAGGAGGATTTGGTGCAACTGGGTGGCGTCACCCACCACCAGCGGCACATCGGACTCGCAGTCCAACAGCAGCTGGATGTTCTTGGGGAAGCTACCCTGCACCAGACTCTCGATCTCTTGGATCAGCCGCGACACCTGAACCGGTACCCGATCGCCCTCGACACCGCGGGCAAAGGTGAGCAGCTGGCGAACCATGTCGGCACCTCGGCGGGCGCTGCCGTGCATGAGCTCAAACAGCCTGGCCTCCTGCGGAAACTGCTCTTTAAGCATGCCCATGCCCATGAGAATGGGCGCCAGTGCGTTGTTCAAATCGTGCGCCACGCCGCCGGCCAGCGTGCCCAGGCTCTCAAGGCGTTGCGAGCGCAGTTGCTGTCGCTCCACCAACTTCATCTGCGTGATGTTCTCGTGCGAGACCACCACTCGCACCTCACCCTCACCAGAGAAGCGCTCAGCGCGGCACACGAACCACCGCTGTTCGCGTGGCAGGTGGTCGCTGTATTCACACAGAAAGCTGGGAAGCCCGCCGCAGATCACGCTGCGGATACCGGCGGCCAGGGCGGGGCCGGCGGGCAAAGCGTCTGCGCCGGTGCGCTCGCAATGCAAAAGGTAGTTCCCACCCTCGCGCACCAGGTCCTTGTCTCCCA